>Ga0070730_10000889_pt1 | contig 31253 bp, 22 predicted proteins | sample Coa_R1_3_FD_66447 | JGI IMG/M metagenome (GOLD analysis project Ga0070730, IMG submission 66447) | Surface soil microbial communities from Centralia Pennsylvania, which are recovering from an underground coalmine fire - Coalmine... | ecosystem: Environmental > Terrestrial > Soil > Unclassified ... | reverse complement strand
GGTATTGGGTGTCACGGGAGAACCAGGCCATCAAAGACGAATTGGACGACAAGTGATCGAGCCATCCATTCTGATGTTGGCGCCATTCGTAGGCATCTTGCTAGGGGCGATTTTCTACGGCGGACTGTGGTGGACGGTGCGCAGAATCGTGTCGTCGAGGACCCCTGGCATCTGGTTGATTGGAAGTTTCGTTCTGCGTTCAATGATCGCCATCGGCGGCTTTCTGTTTGTCGCGCAAGGCGACTGGCGCAGCATTCTCGCTTGTTTCATTGGATTTCTGGCCGCTCGCATCATTGTAACACGGCTCACACGCGCCCCACGCAACACGAAAACTCGTCTCATCGGGGAAACGAGTCCATGAACTTAAGCTCAGACCAGGAGATTCTGTGGCAGCACGGATTTTTCAAACTGAACGGCACAATCGTCACTACGTGGGGCATGATGCTCATCTTGTCGATCGCCGCGAAGCTGATGACCCGCAGGCTTGCGATCGACGGCACGATGACACGTCGGCAGGCGATGCTCGAAATCATCGTTACCGGCATCGTAAAGCAGATTGCCGATGTGGGTCTTGCTTCCCCGATCCGATATCTTCCGTTTCTAGGTAGTCTCTTTTTGTTCGTCGCCTTGGCGAATCTCGGTACGGTGATCCCGGGCTTTGAACCGCCGACCGGTTCGCTCTCGACCACTGCCGCCCTGGCGCTCTCCGTGTTCATCGCAGTACCGCTGTTCGGTATCCGCGATCAAGGCCTTCCCGGCTATCTGAAAACCTACACCGAGCCGGCATGGCTCATGCTGCCCTTCAACCTCCTCAGCGAGCTTTCGCGTACGCTGGCTCTGGCCATTCGCCTGTTCGGCAACATGATGAGCGGAGTGATTATCGTCGGTATCCTGCTAACGATCACGCCATTCTTCTTCCCCATCGTCATGACTGCGCTCGGCCTACTGACCGGCATGGTTCAAGCGTACATATTCTGCATTCTGGCGGCAGTTTATATTGCGGCCGCAACCCGCGCTCAATCACCACACGGCAAAGAAGGACGCCCGGATGAATAGCACTACTCTCATCGCGCTCGCATCGATCATCACGGCGGGAATCACCATCGGCATCGGCTGCATGGCGCCGGCACTCGGCGAGGGGCGGGCAGTCGCCACGGCGCTGGCGTCACTGGCGCAGCAGCCGGACGCATCAGCGACCATCACTCGGACCTTATTCGTGGGTCTTGCAATGATCGAGTCACTGGCCATTTACTGCTTCGTCGTGTCGATGATTCTCATATTCGCCAACCCCTTCTGGAGTTACGCCATCGCTCAGGCCGGCGGAAAATGAGCCATGCTCATCGATTGGTTCACCGTCGGTGCCCAGATCCTAAATTTTCTAGTTTTGGTGTGGTTGCTCAAGCGCTTTCTCTACAAACCAATCCTCGATGCGATCGACGCCCGAGAAATGCGCATTGCCGCCGAGCTTGCAGATGCCGCAGCGACCAGGACCGCGGCGGAGAGGGAGCGCGGGGAATTTCAACGGAAAAGCTCTGCACTCAATGAACAACGCGACGCCATTCTCGCCAGTGCGACTGACGAGGCCAAATTGCAACGCGAGACCCTTATCGCGCAGGCGCATCAAGCTGCGGACGCCTTACGGATAAAGTACGAGGCCGGGTTACGAAACGATCAAATGAGTCTGAGTCGGGAGATCACCCGCATGGCCCAGGAGGAAGTGTTTGCGATCGCGCGAAAGGCGCTTGCGGATCTCGCGACAGCCGATCTCGAAGACCGCATGGGAACTGCATTTACGCGTCGGCTGCGCGAAATGGACCCTCAAATGAACGAGTCACTTGCTGTAGCTCTAAAAGAGTCGTCTGAATCCGTGTTGCGAAGCGCTTTTGAAATCCCTGCCGCGCAAAAAGTCTCGATACAAGAGGCGCTCGGCGATACATTCGCCACCGACGTTCACCTCCGGTTCGAGACCTCGCCCGACACTGTCTGCGGAATCGAATGGATGGTGGGCGATCAGAAACTTGCTTGGAGCATTGCGGAATATCTGGCGAATCTCGAGGAAAATGTAACTGCCCTTATGGACGCTCAATTTCTGCCGGGTCCGCGGAGTGCAGCGCCCGCCGACATGCCAAGTGCGGTAACTCCATGACCCAATCGGAGCCGTTGCACGGCGCCATCGGTCAAGCATTCTCGGGCCTGCGTCAGGCGCGGGAAGCATTCATGCCCCAACTGACGCCCCGCGAGGTGGGTCTCGTGACGAACGTCTCTACGGGCATCGCCACGGTTTCAGGGCTGTCCAGCGTCGGCTTCGAGGAGTTGGTGCAGTTTCGCGGCGGTCTTTTGGGGATTGCATTCAATGTGGACGAGGCGGAACTGGGGGTCGTCTTATTGGGCGGCAACCAGGATCTGCACGCGGGCGACGAGGTGACTCGCACGGGCCGAGTCATGGACGTGGCTGTAGGACCCGGCCTGCTGGGACGAGTGATTGATCCGCTGGGCAGGGCGCTCGATGGCAAGGGGTGGATCAGAACCGAGGATAGGCGGCCGGTTGAAAGACCGGCGCCGGCGATCATGGACCGGGCCCCCGTCGTCATCCCGCTGCAAACCGGACTCAAGGTGGTGGACGCCATGATCCCCATCGGCCGCGGTCAACGCGAGTTGATTCTTGGCGACCGCCAGACGGGGAAAACGGCTGTAGCGATCGATACGATCTTGAATCAGCGCGGCAAGGATGTGATCTGCGTCTACTGCGCGATCGGCCAGCGGGCTTCGGCGGTGGCCAAGGTAGTGGCCAAGCTCGTAGACCATCATGCGATGGACTACAGCGTTGTCGTCGTTGCCGAAGGCAACGATGCGCCTGGACTTGCCTATATCACACCCTACGCCGCGACGAGTATCGCGGAATACTTCATGGAGATGGGCCGGGACGTCCTGATCGTCTACGACGATTTGACGCAACATGCGCGCAGCTACCGCGAACTGTCCCTCTTGCTGCGTCGTCCGCCGGGGCGCGAGGCATTTCCCGGCGACATCTTCTACATCCATTCTCGGCTACTCGAGCGAGCCACCCATCTGGCCCCAGAGCGCGGCGGCGGATCCCTCACGGCGTTGCCGATCATCGAAACCGAGGCGCAAGATATGTCCGGCTATATTCCCACCAATCTCATTTCGATCACGGATGGGCAGGTGTATCTGTCGCCTGCACTGTTCGAGCTCGGTATCCTGCCCGCCGTCGATGTCGGCAAGTCCGTTTCGCGCGTGGGGGGCGCCGCGCAAAGAGCCGCTTATCGAGCCGTGGCGGGCACTCTGAAGCTCGCCTATTCGCAATTCGAGGAGCTCGAGTCTTTTGCCCGGTTCGGTACGCGTCTCGATGAATCCACTCGACAGATCATCGAGCATGGACGGCGCATTCGGGAATGCCTCAAACAGCCCGAGTCGCAGCCACTATCCGTGCAGGAGCAGATCCTGGTTCTCCTCGCCCTGGCGGGAGGGCTATTCGATCACGTTCCGCTCGAGAGGATGTCGAACGCTCAGCAGGCGCTACGTGACGCGATCGACAAGTGCCCGGCCGATGTTCTTGGTCGATTCATGACCGACAAATTGAGCACTGCTGACAGAAAGGCGGCTCTGGAAATGGCCGCGAAGACGCTGACCTCATTTCAACCGGTGGCAGGATCAACGCGCGCCGAGTCTCCGTAGTGAGCGGGGCAACAGAAAGTCTAGGGTTGAGAATCGCCGGCGCGAGGGATCTCAAAGCAATCGTCCGCTCGATGAAGGCCTTGGCGGCCGCCAGCATTGGACAATACGAGAAGGCGGTCGAGGCGCTGGATAAATACTACCGCACCGTGGAATTTGGGCTGATGGCCTGTCTTAAGAACGAAACACCATCCTTCGCAGTGATCACCCCGCCGGCCAACACGGGAACGACTGTCGCCATAATATTTGGTTCGGATCAGGGGCTCGTGGGCCGGTTCAATGATGTGCTCATGGAATTCGCGACAGGCACGCTCAAGTCCCTGGGCGGCAAAACCCAACAGATCTGGTCGGTCGGAGAACGCATGCAGGCCCTGATTGAGGAGGGAGGGTTTCCGGCGCGCGCACCCTTGGTCGTGCCAAACTCGATTGAAGCAATCGCACTGCTCGTCGGCCAGATTCTTATCGAAATCGAACAGACCCGCGAGCGCAGCGGCATCCGTGAAGTCTATGTTTTCCATAACCACCCGAAATCCGCTGGCGTTTACGAACCCGTTGGCAGGCGGCTGTTGCCGCTCGACGCCATATGGAAGAGTAGTATCGCCACGCTATCGTGGCCCACCAAGAATTTGCCCCAGGTCATCGAAGGGGCGGAACCTGCGCTCGAGGCGTTCATCCGGGAGTATCTTTTCGTACTGCTGTTTCAAGCGTGTGCGGAATCACTGGCCAGCGAAAACGCCAGTCGTTTGGCGGCCATGCAACGTGCGGAGAAGAACATCGAGGGAATCCTCGACGAGCTGACTCGTACATTTCATCGTGTTCGGCAGGAATCCATCGATGAAGAACTGTTCGAGCTGATTTCCGGATATGAGGCGCTGGCGCAGCATCGGTAGCGAATGCAATCAACCCCTATACGCATAGTGCGACCATCCCGTAGACGACCGGCAGAGCCGTCAAACCCTCCACACTTACCGCGATGCAGCGGCAAGTGATGACGAAATAATTTCGAGTGGAGACGGCTTCCCCATAAGACTTGACGGCGCTATGGCCCCGGTTGCGATCACGTGCTCGATGTGGTTGCTGCCTTGGCGGGCGCGCGCAGCCGCAGGGCGTTGGTGATCACGGAGACGGAGCTCAGTGCCATTGCCGCGCTCGCAATCATCGGACTCAAAACGATGCCGAACGCCGGATACAGGACCCCGGCGGCCACCGGAACGCCAATGAAGTTATAGACGAAGGCAAAAAAGAGGTTCTGGCGAATGTTGCGCATGGTCTTCTGACTCAAGGTACGCGCCCGCGCGATACCGGTGAGCTCGCCCTTGACCAGCACGATCCGCGCACTGTTCATCGCGATATCAGTGCCGGTACCCATCGCGATTCCGACGTTAGCCTGCGCCAGCGCGGGGGCGTCATTGATGCCGTCGCCGGCCATCGCGACGATGCGCCCGGCGCGCTGCAAGGCCTGCACCTGGCGGTACTTGTCTTCTGGCAATACTTCCGCTTTCACGTCCTCGATGCCGACCCGCCGCGCCACGGCCGCGGCGGTGGCGGCGCTATCGCCCGTAACGACGACGATGTGTATGCCCGAAGCTTGCAGTTCGGCGATCGCCCGGCGGGTGGTCGGCTTTATGGGATCGGCCACGCCGATGAATCCAGCCAGTTGACCGTCGATGGCGAGAAACATCACGGTCTCGCCTTCCGCACGAAATCCCGCCGCGGCCGCTCCGACCGGTGCGACGTCGGCCCCCACGAGCTGCATCAGCGCCGCGTTGCCGAGCGCCAGTGCCTTGCCGCTGATACGCCCGCGGACTCCCTTGCCGGTGACGGAGTCAAAGTCGGCGACGTTCAGCACGGATGCCCCTTGTTGGGTGGCGTAGGAAGTGATCGCCTGTGCCAGAGGGTGCTCGCTCAGCTTCTCGAGCGCCGCGCTGTAGGCCAGTACGTCGGCCGACGTGAATGCGGCCGCGGCGACTACGCGCTGCACCTGGGGCCTGCCCTCGGTCAGGGTACCGGTCTTGTCGATCACCACGGTATCGACTTTCTCCATGAGTTCCAATGCTTCGGCGTCCTTGATGAGCACGCCTTCCTGCGCCCCCCGACCGACGCCCACCATGATGGAAATCGGCGTCGCGAGTCCGAGCGCACAGGGGCAAGCGATGATGAGCACCGACACCGCGATCACCAGCCCGTTGGCCAAAGTCGGCGGCGGTCCAAAGACAGCCCAGACGAAGAATGCCAGGAAGGCGATTGCGATCACCGCGGGCACGAACCAGGCGGAGACCTGATCCGCGAGCTTCTGGATGGGAGCGCGTGTACGGCTCGCGTCGCTGACCATCTGTACGATCTGTGAGAGCAGCGTGTCGGCGCCGACTTTATCCGCGCGCATCAGGAACGAGCCGGTTTGATTGACCGTTCCCGCCGTGACCCGGCTGCCGTCCGTCTTTTCCACCGGGATGGGTTCCCCGGTGATCATCGATTCGTCGATGTTCGAGTGACCTTGGGTGATAGCCCCATCGACCGGTACCCTGTCGCCCGGCTTCACTCGCAGCACATCGCCAATCTGCACCTGATCGAGGCGCACTTCAGCTTCCGATCCATCCGGCTTGATCAGCAGCGCCGTGTTCGGCGCGAGTGCCAGCAACGATTTGACCGCGGCGTTCGTGCGCGAGCGCGCACGCAGTTCGAGCACCTGACCGAGTAGAACCAAAGTCGTGATGACCGCGGCGGCTTCAAAATACAGCGGCGCGATACCATTCATCTTGAAAGCCGCGGGCAGCAATTGCGGCCACAAAAGCGCAACGACGCTGAATGACCATGCGGCGGCAGTGCCCAAGCCGATTAGGCTGAACATGTTGAGATGCCAGCTCTTGAACGAGGCCCACGCGCGCACGAAGAACGGCCACCCGCCCCACAGCACGACGGGCGTGCCCAGCGCGCCTTGCGCCCAGTTGAACCAGTCGCGCCCCACCCAATGGTGCAGGTTCAACCCCGGCACGAACTCGCTCATGGTCACGACCAACAGAGGAACGCTGAGAGCCAAACCAATCCAGAAGCGTCGGCTCATGTCATCGAGCTCGGATGTATCCTCTTGAGTCCCTGCCACCAGAGGTTCGAGCGCCATGCCGCAGATCGGGCAGGTCCCAGGACCGGACTGCCGGATTCGTGGATGCATCGGGCAGGTGTAGATCACGCCGGCCGGCGCCGCCTTGTCCGGCACTGTGCCGGAAACCGCCGGCGAGGGCGCCGCTGCCTTTATATACCTGCTGGGGCTTTCTTCGAAAATCCCTCGGCAGCCGGGGGAATGAAAATGATACGTGGTGCCCCGGTACTGCAGGGTGTTTTCAGCTCCGTCACTCGCCGCCATCCCGCACACGGCGCACATTTGATCAATCTGCACGGCGGAATCTGCCGAACTTCCATCGGCTGCGACGCTGCTGTTGTCGTGCCGATGTCCGGAGCCGTTCACGGGAGGGCGGCCTTGAGAGGGACTGTCGTTCATTGTCGAGATCCTGATGTCAATCCACGCCGAGACGCACTCAAGAATAGTCCAAGCCGGAGCAATCCTGCGGCTTGACGATGCACTTAAGCCGCGATCGATGGTGCAGCGTGTTGCGACGCGTCCGAGGCCGCACCGGGAGAAGTCGGTTGCGTCGCAGCCGGCACTCGATTCAGCAGCGCGAGCAGTGACTTGCGCTCAACCGTCTCGTGCTGCAGCAAGGCGTTCGCCAACTCGTCGAGCTGGGATCGCCTTTCGGTCAGCGTTGCGCGCACTCGCTGCTCCGATTCGCCGAGGAGCCGCCGCACCTCCTCGTCGATCGCCTGCGCGGTGCGTTCACTGTACTCGCCTCGAATCGCCGGCTGCACGTCCGGCAGAAGCGACTGCGAGCCGGTGTTTTGGAATGTCGCGGGGCCCAGCAGCGGGCTCATGCCGTATTGCGTTACCATGTGCCGCGCCATGTCGGTGGCCCGCTGCAAATCGTTCTGCGCCCCCGTCGATACCTCGCCGTACACCAGTTGTTCGGCGACCCGTCCGCCGAGCAAAACGTCCAATCGATCGAGGAGTTCGCCATATTTGAGCAGGTAGCGATCCTCCGTCGGAAGCTGCTGAGTGAAACCGAGTGCGCCGATGCCGCGCGGGATGATGGAAATCTTCGAGACCTTGTCCGCGGTGGGACGCGATTCCGCAACCAGCGCATGACCCGCCTCATGGTGCGCGACAGTGTCCTTTTCCGCTGGATTCATGACGCGATTCTTCTTTTCCAGACCGGCGACCACGCGATCGATCGCTTCTTCGAAATCGCTCATTTCGACGGTGAGTTTATTCTTGCGCGCAGCGCGCAGCGCCGCCTCGTTGACGATATTGGCGAGATCCGCCCCCGCAAAGCCGGGGGTTTTCGCCGCGACGCTGGCAAGATCGACGTCAGCGCCCAGGGTCAGTCGTTTGGCGTGCAACCGCAGAATCTTTTCGCGCCCTTTGATATCCGGCCGGTCTATGGCCACGTGCCGGTCAAAACGTCCCGGTCGCAGCAACGCCGGATCGAGGATCTCTGGCCGATTGGTGGCGGCCATGATCAGAATGCCGCTGCGGGTGTCGAATCCATCCATCTGCACCAGCAGCTGATTGAGGGTCTGCTCACGTTCATCATTGCCGGCCAGCCCGCTGACGCCGCGCGCCTTGCCCAGCGCATCCAACTCATCGATAAAGATAATACACGGAGCCAGCTTCTCCGCTTGCGCGAACAGATCGCGTACCCGCGCGGCGCCCACACCCACGAACATCTCCACGAATTCTGAGCCGCTCAAGGAGAGAAAGGGCACCTTCGCCTCGCCGGCCACCGCTTTCGCCAGCAGCGTCTTGCCGGTACCCGGGGCACCGACGATCAAGACGCCTTTGGGTATCTGACCGCCGAGTCGGCGGTAGTGTTCCGGGCTCCTCAGGAAATCGACCACTTCCATCAGTTCCTCCTTGGCTTCGTCGATCCCCTCGACGTCGGCAAATGTCACATCAAGATTCTTTTGCACATACACCTTCGCCTTGCTCTTGCCGACATCCATCATGCTACCCATCTGACCCCCGCCCATGCGACGCATGAGGAGGCTCCAGATGACGACAAAGATCACCGCCGGGGCGACCCAGGACAATAGGGTCGAGAGCCAGCGATTCTCGATGCGACCGGCGAACTTCACCTTTGCCGCTTGAAGTTCGGCGACGAGATTCGCATCCGGTACGCGCGCCACGACGAAGTCATGGGCTTTGAGCTCCGCGGCAGTGGGCGTCTGTCCGAGAGATGAAATCACCGGGTCCTTCAGCCCCGTCAAATCGGCAATCCCGGAGAGCTGGTCATCGGCGATGGCAACTTCCTTGACTTTGCCGGCCTGCACCAGGGACTGGAAGTCGCTGTAGGCGAGCAGCTGCTGGTGCTGCTGACCGCTCAGAAAGCTTTGGATAGCCAGTAGAGCCAGACTTACGCCGATGAAGTACCAGAGGGAAAAATGCTGTTTGGTATCCATGAAAGGGCTCCGACTCGCACTACGGCGGCTGTTACGCGGCAGTGTGACTGAAGCGAAACGCGAAATAATTGTACAGCGGCCCGAAGATCAAACTCACATACCAGCCCCAGCCAATGCTTTCGACGAGTCCCAGCAGGAAACTCTTCCACGTCAATAGCACGAAGCCGGGGAGAAACAGAGATAACGCCGCGTGTGGCACGGGCAAGGACGGGAACAGCAGGTAACCGAGCACACACAATACGAAGGAGATCGCCAAAAACAGGCTGCTGGCGAGACCCAACGCCAGGACGGGAATCGCAGGTGCCCGATGGACGGACGGTGGCGCTCCGACGCGTCGGTGTTTTTGATCGGCATGAGATTTAGCAAGCATGATGATGCTCCTTCGCCGCCGGGGTATCGCGGCCAGCTTGCACGTACGGACCCGGATTGGCTTCAAACTTGGCTCTGCAGTCCTGGGAACAGAAGTAGTAAGCCAGTCCTTCATGGACAGCGGACTTCGCCTTGGCGGTCTCCACGTTCATGTGACAAACCGGATCGATAGCTTTGCCGGCCGGCGCGGCGAGTTGACCGTCATGGGTGGACGGATCGTGTCCATCGGTGCGCGAGTCGGAGTGACCATGCCCATGTCCATGTCCCATGACGTGCGCGCCGCAGCCGAAGCGCATCATCACGAAGAATAATCCCGCCCAGAGGAGAAAATAGATAAGCGAGTTCATCGCCCTGCCCCTTAAGGTGGTTGCGTCAGTTACGGCTTGGCGGTCGGATGTGGATCGCCGCCATGCGCCCGCTCGGCGGTACCGAAGTGCGGGAAGAACCTCGGCGCATGTGCCGCGCAATCGTGCCAAACCTGGCCGAAGGCCCGGCGGCGGTGCGCCAGAACGGTGAACCTGGGGGTTGTCGCATGTCCATATCGGGTGTTCCTCGCTTTCCGTCGGCTAATTCGGGTCGATCCCGCGGGGACGCACCATCACCAGCCTCGGTCAGCTTACGACCCTGGGCGCCTTGGTCTATAGGGAAAAACCGCGAGTTCGCAAGTACCCGCGCCGTTCGGAAGCCGATAGGTTTGCACCGCGCCGGGTACGCATATTCCACACTGGCTTCCATGCCTGTTTTGCGTACTCTGACCGGGGCAGCGTCTATTTCGGTGCTAATCGCTCCGCTCGAGTCGTGCGCTCGTGGATGGTCGCGTCAGCAGGCCACGCGGTAGTGCACGCCACCAACTGGAGAGATCTTGCCGTGAGCGCTTTCGAGTCAGAGCATGCGCGCAGAGACCTTTAGCTCGCGACCGAAATTCGGCGCGGCCGTCGCGGCCGGCGTCGTTATCCTAACGTTAGGGGTGGCCCCCACCGCTTGCGTTCTGGCGCCGTCGGGCACGGCGCAAGAGCGGGCGCGGCTCGAATCGGCCGCCCCGCCCTTCGAGCCGCCGATTGAGACTCGCCAATTGCCGGCACTGTCGCTGCCGGCGGACTGGCGCGACGTTCTGAGCCGCGCGTTCCTCGCCAACGGTGAACTCGAGGCAGCCTATTTCGAGTGGAAGGCGTCGCTCGCTCGAATTGACCAAGGGGCCGTATGGCCCAACAGTAACGTCGCCTTGAGTTTCGGCTACATGTTCTCGTCCGACAACATCAAGGCATGGAATCGCACCACCATAACCGCCGGCTTCGATCCCGCCATGGACTTATCGCTGCCTATCAAAGCGCGCACCGCAGGTAAGGTGGCGTTGGAGGCGGCCAAGGAGGCTGCCGAGAACTTTCGCAGAGTAAAGTTCGAGATTCAGCGGAAAGTACTCGCTGCATATCTGGACCTTGCGCTCGCGGAAGAAAAAGTTCGCATACAGCGAGACAATCTGAATCTGCTCCAGCTACTGGTCAGTTCTGCTTCCGCTCGCGCACAAAGCGGTGGCCCGCAACCTGATCTGCTGAAGGCCATGACCGAGTCTCAGCTCGCGCAAAATGAATTGGCCGGCCTCGAAGCAGAAACCAAGGGAATGCGGGCCATGCTCAACGGAATGCTCGGCCGCGATTCCGAGGCGCCCTTGGAGCTGCCGCAGACGCTACCGTCACCGCGCCCGGTCCTCGCGGACGATGCCGGATTGATTGCGGTGGCTGTCGCGCAGAATCCCGAACTCGAGGGACTCTCTCGACGAGTGGCAGGACGAAAAGATGCCATCGAGTTGGCGAAGTTGGCCTATCTGCCGGATGTGGTTCCCTCCGCGAGCGCGACGGGCAGCCTTTCGCAGTTCCTGTCGGCCATGGTGATGTTGCCGACCACCTTGCCGGCCATTCGCGCCATGATTACCGATGCCCAGGCCATGGAGCGCTCGGCGGAAGCCATGGAGCGACAAACCAGGCAGGACCGTGCTGCGAGCTTTGTCGCCAATCTTTTCTTGATGCGAAATGCCGAACGACAAACCGAGCTTTATCGGGCACGGGTGGTACCCGCGGTGCAGCAACTCCTCAATAGTTCCCGGCAGTCCTATGCAGCCGGTGGCGTGATGTTTGCCGACTTGATCGACAGCGAGCGCATGTATGTCGCGGTCCGGGCGATGGTGGCCGAAGCGCAGATCGAACGCGAGAAGCGGCTGGCCGAGCTCGAGGCGCTTGCGGGTGTCGATATCGAGACGCTCGGTCAACCGCGGACAGCCGGGGCGCAGCTCCCGGCACACGCTGGTGCAACAGGAGCGACACGATGAAGGATTCCGTGGCAAGGAAGCGATGGGTCAGTGGCGGATTGACGTTGACAGTGCCGCTGTTGCTCGTGGGCGCGTTTCATCTCGTTCGCGGTCAAACAAGTTCGCCGCCGGGCGCCATGCCCGGAATGCAGATGCCTGCGCCCGCTCAATCTGCCGGCGCGAGCAAGCCGGTGCCGCCGGGATACGCTGAAGTCAGTGTCTCGTCCGAAGTCCAGCAGCGCATCGGCGTCGCGCTCGGTACAGTGGAACGCACGCCTTTGACCATGAACATTCGCGCCGTCGGCATCGTTCGCCCCGATGAAACCAAGATCGCGCATATTCACTTAAAGACGGAAGGGTGGGTCAACAAGCTGTATGTCGCGTACACCGGCCAGAAAGTAAAGGCCGGGGAACCCATGTTGTCAATCTATAGCCCGGCGTTCTTCGCCGCGCAGGCCGAGTTTCTCGGTGCGCTGCGATCCGTTGCGCAGAACCCCGACGGCACGGCGGATCGGCAAATGGTGGTGGAGAGCTCCCGCCGCCGCCTGCAACTCTGGGACATTCCAGAAAGAGCCATCGAGCTCCTCGAGAAGACCGGCAAACCGGAACAGTCGCTCACCTTGAGTAGCCCGATCTCGGGGACCGTCTTGGAGAAGAAGGTATTCGACGGTCAGTATGTCATGCCGCAAGGCGAGCTGTATGTGGTCGCGGATCTATCAACCGTGTGGGTGCAAGCCCGGGTCTTCGAATACGAATTACCGCACATCGAGATCGGCATGCCTGTGACGGTCACACTTCCGTCGCTCGCTCCGCAGCAGTTCACCGGGAAGGTCGTATTTATTGATGCAGTTGCGGACGAAATGACTAGATCGGTGCAGGTGCGGGTGGAATTGCCCAACCCGCGCGGCCAGATCAAGCCGGGTATGTTTTGCCATGTGATGATCTCGCATGCCATGGGGGCTGCCCTGACCGTTCCAACCTCCGCCGTGATTCGTACCGGCGAGCGCGACATCGCATTTCGTGCGGCGGCCGCCGATCGCTTCGTACCGGTCGAGGTCAAAATCAGCCCGGTGCGCTTCGAGGATCGGTTTCAGATTTTGGAGGGGCTCAAGGCCGGGGATCAGGTGGTCGTCTCGGCCAATTTCCTGATCGACTCGGAAAGCCGATTGCAGGCAGGTGGCGGCGGCATGGCCGGTATGCCGGGGATGGGCGGCAACACCAACGGCGGCGGCAAGAAGCCCCAATGATCGCCCGCATCATCGAGTTCAGCGCGCGCAACACGCTGCTGATCGTGCTGTTCATGATTGCCATCATCGGCGCCGGATTCTGGGCCGTCTACAACACGCCGCTCGATGCCATTCCGGACCTCTCCGACGTGCAGGTAATCGTCTCGACCGACTGGGAAGACCGCAGCCCCAACATCATCGAAGACCAAGTGACCTATCCCATCGTCACGCAGCTTCTCTCGGCACCCAAGGTCAAGGCTGTGCGGGCCACCAGTTTTTATGGCTCATCGCTGGTCTACGTCATCTTCGAGGACGGGACGGACCTGTACTGGGCACGCAGCCGCGTGTTGGAGTACTTGAGCGGTATGGCCGGCAAGTTGCCGGAAGGCGTTTCGCCGCAACTCGGGCCCGACGCCACCGGCGTGGGTTGGGCACTGGAGTACGCGCTGATCGACAAGACCGGCACGCGTTCGCTGGCCGAGCTTCGCAGCCTGCAGGACTGGCAGGTGCAGTACCAGATTCGTTCCGTTCAGGGCGTTGCCGAAGTCGCCGCCGTGGGCGGCTTCGTCAAGCAGTACCAGGTCACGATCGACCCCGACAAACTCCTCGCCTACCAGATTCCGATCAACAAGGTGGTCGAGCAAATTCGACGCAGCAACCAAGAGGTCGGCGGGCGCGTACTGGAGTTCACCGGTAGAGAGTACATGGTGCGCGGCAGGGGCTACTTTCAGAAACCCGTTGACATCGAGACCGTCGCCTTGGGGGCCCAAGCCAATGGCACGCCGATTCTGGTCCGGGACGTGGGTGTCGTGCAAATCGGCCCGGACATACGCCGCGGGGTGGTGGATTACAACGGGCTGGGTGATGCCGCGGGAGGCGTGGTCGTCGTGCGCTACGGCGAAAGCGTCTATGACGTGTTGGGTCGGGTCAAGCAGGCCATCAAAGAGAAAGTCCAGCCCTCGCTGCCCAAGGGCGTGGAGTTGGTCGTCACGTACGATCGCTCGACGCTCATCAAGCACGCAGTGGAAACGCTCAGTGGGAAGCTCGTCGAAGAGAGCATCATCGTCAGTCTGGTCTGCCTCATATTCCTATTCCACGTCCGCAGCGCGTTGGTCGCGGTCATCACGCTGCCTCTGGCGATTCTGCTGGCGATGCTGGCCATGCGCGGGATCGGGCTCACCAGCAATATCATGAGCTTGGGGGGCATCGCGATCGCCATCGGGGCGATGGTCGATGCGGCGATCGTGATGATCGAAAACGCCCACAAGCATCTCGAGCGGGAGCAGCAAAAGCCGGCCGAATCACAGCGTCCCCGCCTGGACGTCCTGATCGACGCCGCCAAGGAAGTGGGACCGTCGCTGTTCTTCTCGCTGTTGATCATCACGGTCAGCTTCTTGCCGGTATTTGCCTTGCAGGATCAGGAGGGTCGGCTATTCAAACCGCTCGCTTACACCAAATCCTTCAGCATGTTCTTTGCGGCATTGTTGTCCCTCACCGTGACGCCGTTTCTCATGACACTGCTGATCCGCGGCAAGCTGTCGTCCGAGGACAAGAATCCGATCAACCGCTTTCTGATCTGGATCTACCGTCCGGTGGCGCAACTCGCACTGAAATGGCGTTACGTGACGATTCTGGTCGGACTCCTCGCCATTGCGGCCATCGTCCCCATCTACTTAAGCCTTGGTAGCGAATTCATGCCGCCGCTGTGGGAGGAAACCCTCCTCTTCATGCCGGCCACCCTTCCGGGCGCATCCATCCAGACGATGAAGCAGACTATTCAAGAGCAGGACAAGATCCTGATGGAGTTCCCGGAGGTGGCGACGGTCTTCGCCAAAGCGGGGCGCGCAGAAAGCGCCACCGATCCGGCGCCGTTGGAAATGGTCGAGACTGTCATCGATCTGAAGTCCCCGGATCAATGGCGTCGCGGCATGACCCCCGACAAGCTGATCGAGGAAATGAACCAAGCATTGAAAACCAAGATGATCGGCTTCTCCAATAGCTGGACCATGCCCATCAAGGCGCGGATCGACATGCTGGCTACCGGCATTCGTACGCCGGTTGGGGTCAAGGTGTTCGGGCCTGACCTCGGTGAGATCGGGCGCATTCTGGCTGAGGTGGAATCTGCTGTGGGCACCGTCCCCGGTACGCGCAGCGCCTTCGCGGAACGGGTAAGCGAAGGATACTACCTGGATTTCGACATCAAACGTGACGCCATCGCCCGCTACGGCCTTTCCGTGATGGATGTGCAGGAGGTCATTCAGGCGGCGGTGGGCGGCGCCAATCTCACCCAAACCATCGAGGGCCGCGAGCGGTATCCGGTGAACGTTCGTTATGGCCGCGAATTGCGCGATGACTTGGACAAACTGCAGCGCGTGGTGGTCGGTACGCCCGCCGGCGTGCAAGTGCCGCTGGAGGAACTGGCCGAACTCCGGTTTGTAAATGGTCCCGGCATGATCAAGAGCGAAGCGGCGCAGTTGGTGGGTTACGTATACGTGGACGTGGCGGGCAGAGACACGGGCAGCTATATGAACGATGCTCGGAAGGTCGTCGGGGCAATGGTCCCCTTGCCCGCAGGCTACAGGCTGGAATGGAGCGGCTCATACGAAGGCATGCAGCGAGCGGGGCGGCGGCTGATGTACGTCATTCCCATCACGCTTGCCGTCATCTTCGTGCTGCTCTACCTCAACACGCGGTCCCTTGGTAAAGTCCTGATCGTGGTGACCGCCGTGCCGTTCTCTCTGGTCGGTGCGTTCCTGCTGCTGTGGCTGCTCGGCTATCATCTCAGCGTCGCCGTCTGGGTCGGCGTCATCGCCCTGGCCGGAGTGGACGCCGAGACTGGGCTGGTCATGCTCCTGTACCTCGACATCGCGTACGACCGGTGGAAGGCCGAAGGTCGGATGAACGGCATCGCGGCCCTCGAGAGTGCAGTGACGGAGGGGGCCGTCCAGCGTGTACGGCCGAAGATGATGACTGTCCTTGCGATTCTGATGGGTCTCCTACCGATCATGTGGTCGAGCGGTACCGGCTCTGACGTCATGAAGCGCATCGCCGCCCCCATGGTCGGCGGAATCGTCACGAGTTTCATTTTGGAGCTTCTGATCTATCCGGCGATCTACGTCCTGTGGAAATGGTGGAGCGAAGTGCGGCACGTTCATGCGGCGTAAGACCCCGTCGGGTCATGGGGTGCTGACGCCGGAGGGCACGTTCGTAAGTACCGATCAACGGGTCGTCAGAGTGGCTGGCGTCATGGCGCGAAGAAACCCTTCTGGCCTTGCCATATGAGCGGCTGCAGCGGCAGCACTGCGGCATGGAACACGACTCTTAACTGGAGAATCACGCAATGTGCATCGCAAAAATATTCCTAGCCGCGCGCACCTACACACAGTACGCGTCACAGACGGTCGGGATGGACGGAAGTCAGTCATGTCCGCCGTGATTGGCCAAGGATCTCTTGCGACGGCGACCGCGCGCCCAGTCATTGTTGGTGGCGTACTCGCTGCGCTTGTCCTCGGAATGGGGACCGCCGCATGTGCTCATTACGCCGCCAAACCGATTGTCCCGGAGCAGACGGCGGCGGCGCTCGAATCCCGCTCTCTCTCGGCTCCCGAATTGCGGGCATTCATCGAACGGAATCTGGGACACGCGCTGGCTGAGTGGCCACCGAAGGCCTGGAATCTGGAGATTCTCACACTCGTCGCGTTCTACTACAGCCCGCAGCTCGAGGTGTCGCGCGCGCAGTGGAGTGTGGCGAACGCTGCTGTGGTTACGGCCGGGACGCATCCGAATCCCACCTTGAGCATCACGCCCGATTTCGCGACCAATGCTCCTTCGGGTATTCCCCCCTGGTTGCCGTCGATCGCTCTCGATGTGCCCATGGAGACAGCCAGGAAGCGGGGTCATCGAGTGGCCCAGGCGCAGCAACTCTCCGAATCTGTTCGCTGGAGTGTGGTGACGACCGCTTGGGATGTCCGACGCAAATTAACCGGTGCATTGCTCGACTACACGATCGCCCGCAATCGCGAGAACCTGCTGAGCCGACAGCTTGATCTGCAAGCGGAAGTCGTGCGGCTACAGGAGGGCGAACGCGCCGCGGGCGCCGTGGCACTAAGCGATGGAACCGCCGCTCGAATTCAGCTTGGAAGGACGCGTCTCGATCTCGAGGCCACTCGAGCACAGGTAGCCGAAAGCCACGCCCAAATCGCGCAGGCGCTGGGGATTCCATTGCACGCGTTGCAGGGTGCAAACCTGAGCTTCGAGTTCGGCCCTGCCGACGCGTCGGCACTGACCTCCGAAGATGCGCGTCATGGAGCGCTGCAGAGTCGCTCCGAGGTCAGAGGGGCATTGGCGGACTACGAAGCAACCCAAGCAGCGCTGCAACTCGAAATCGCCAAACAGTATCCCGACCTTCACTTGGGTCCTGGGTACCAATGGGATCAAGGGCAAAATGACTGGTTCATCGGTTTGACTGCAGAGCTGCCCGTATTCAATCGTAACGAGGGACCGATCGCCGAGGCGGCAGCGCGTCGGACGGAAGCTGCCGACCGCTTCATCGCTCTGCAGGCGAGCATCATTCATGAGATTGACGCTGCGATAGCGGCATTGAAAGCGGCCGATGAAGCCTCGATGGCCGCAAATGCGTTGCTCACTGCACAGCGCCAAAACCTTCAGGCGATCGAGGCCCAGGTCGACGCCGGGGCCTTGGGGGCGTTTGATCTCGCTTCCGCCCGGATCGACGCCACGATCGTCGAAACTCTGGCATTCGAGTCACGCGCGCGCCGGCAGCAGGCGGTGAGGGCATTGGAGGATGCCGTCCAACGACCGCTCGGGGCCGAGATGGACGCGCAAGCGACCGTGTTGCAGATCGAAGCGACTCAACACCCACCCCGATGACGCCCGAGGAAAGAAGGACACATGCAGCGGACTCTCGCGACTGATGAACCTTGCGCAGCATCCGACCCGCGGCGTTGGCCGGCGGCGGCCTGCGCGCTCGGCTGCATGCTGATTCTACTGGCGGGTTGTTCGAAATCGGGCGATCACGATGAACCGAAAAAAGAGCCTACCGAAACGCCGAAGGCTCCATCACCCGGGACGGTGGATGTGAGGACAGATCTTCAACAAATACTGCATTTGAAGATCGAGGCGTTGAGCGCCGCGAGCGCTTCCCCAGAGTTAATCGGTTACGGTCGGGTACTCGATCCAACCCCCCTCGCAGCACTCGTCAGCGAATGGGCCGTCGCACGGGCCGCGGCACAAGCCTCTGATCAGGAACTCGAACGAACGAAGATACTCCACAAACAAAACACCGCATCGGTGCGCGCGCTGCAGAGTGCCGAGTCGACGGCGGAGCGCGACCGCCTAAACGCCGAGGCCATCCGCGATCGAATTTCATTGTCGTGGGGACGCGTTATTGCACGCCGCCCCGATTTGAGCGCATTGCTGGGTGCCCTGACCGCGCAGGATCGCGTGCTCGTCCGCGTAGAGTTGCCCGCCGGCGAAGCGCCGAGCGCACCGCCGCGCCGCGCCCGGCTTGCGGCGCTCAATGATACGGAAAAGACCATCGAAGCGGAATTGCTGGGTCCGGTGGCGGCCACCGATCCGCAACTGCAGGGCCAGGGATATTTGCTTCTGACGCACCACAACGCCCTCAACCTTACGCCGGGCGCCGCGGTCACCGCCTATCTCGAGCTGGGCGGTGAAGCGCTGAGCGGGGTGTGGGTTCCCGCATCGGCACTGTTACGGTACGACTCGCGTCTCTGGGTTTACACGCAGCACAGTGAGACGAGCTTCGTGCGCACGCCGGTGGTGCTCGGACCGCCTGGACCCAACGGTTGGTTAATAACTCAAGGAGTGCGCCCCGACGACAAGGTGGTCACGCAAGGCGCGCAGGTGCTGTTGTCCGAGGAACTCAAGCCCCTGATAAGTCTCCCGGACTGACCGCCCCGAACGAATCGCCATCCTGATGCTCAAGCGCTGCATAGAATTCTCACTGCGATATCGCGGGGTCATCCTCATTCTCGGCTTGCTCGCGGCTATTTATGGCGCCTACGTCGCTGAGCAGTCCCAGCTCGATGTGTTTCCCGAATTCGCCCCGCCCCGGCTCGTCATTCAGACCGAAGCGCCCGGATTATCCGCCGAAGAAGTCGAAGCGCTGGTCACACGCCCGGTGGAGTACGGGTTAAACGGCACACCCGACCTTGAGTCGATGTACTCGCAATCCATCCAGGGTCTCTCGGTCGTCACGGTCGTGTTTCGGGAAACGGCGGACATTTTTCGCGTCCGCCAGTTGACCGGCGAGCGGATCACGGAAATTAGCGGGGGGTTGCCGCAAGGCGTTCATCCACCCCAGATGGGTGCGTTGACTTCATCGACCAGCTTGATGATGGCGCTCGGTCTCGTGTCGAGTCAAAGAACGCCGATGGAATTGCGGACCTTTGCCGAGTGGGTGGTGCGGCTGCGGCTGCTCGGGGTCGCCGGGGTTGCGCGCGTCGAAATCTTTGGCGGGGACGTGCGTCAGCTGCAGATTCAGTTTCGTCCCGATCGGTTGATCGCGTACGGCGTCTCGGTCGATGAAGTACTCGCGGCCGCGCGCAATGCGACCGGAATACGCGGTGCCGGCTTCATCGAGAACGACAACCAGCGGATCGCGCTGCGAACTCAAGGTCAGGCTTTGACTGCTGAGGCGCTCGGCGAGACGGTACTGGCGCACCATGAAGGCTTCAGTGTGCGATTGAAAGATGTCGCCTTCGTCGCGGACGGCGCTCAACCGAAGCTGGGCGACGGATTGGTGAACGGCAAGGCGGGCATCGTGATGATGGTCCATAGTCAGTACGGATCAAATACGCTCGATGTCACTCGGCGGGTGGAAGCGGCGCTTCAAGAGATGAAGCCGCTGTTCTCCGCCGAAAAGGTCACTCTTCGACCGGCACTGTTTCGGCCTGCGAACTTCATCGAGTCCTCGATTCAAAACATCACCAAGTCGCTCCTCATCGGCGGCGTGCTCGTCATCCTCGTACTTTTCGCATTTCTAGCCAATCTGCGCGGTGCGTTTATCGCGTTTATCACCATTCCCCTGTCGCTTCTCGCCGCAGTGATCGTATTGAACGCCATGGGGGCCTCGCTCAACACGATCACCCTGGGCGGGTTTGCGATTTCGATTGGTGTGGTCGTTGACGATGCCATCATCGGGCTCGAAAACGTGTGGCGCCGCTTGCGCGAAAGCCATGAGCGCAACGACTCTCGATCCGTGTTCGCGATCGTGCGGGATGCGACGCTTGAAGTGCGCAGTCCCGTCGTCTATGCGACGTTCATCGTCGCTGCGGTGTTCGTACCTGTTCTCACGATGTCCGGCGTCAATGGACGCTTATTTGCGCCTCTCGCGATCGCGTTTCTGTTAGCGACCTTTGCCTCACTGGTCGTGGCCGTGACCCTGACGCCGGCCCTGTGTTATCTGCTGCTGCCACGAGCAAAGATGACCGAACCGCGATACATCGCCCGGCTGAGAAGCCAGCATCATCGGTGGCTGGAATTCACCTTCCGGCATTCGGCTCGGGTGATCGGCGCGACGATCGTGATGTGCGTCGCGGCGGCGGCGGTCCTGCCCTTTCTTGGCGGGGAGTTTCTACCGGAATTCAAGGAAGGACACTACATCGTGCGGATGACGATGGCCCCGGGCTCGTCGACTGCCGCGACGAGCCGCATGGGTGCCGGGATGGCCGAGCAGCTGTTGAAAAATCCGGATGTTTTGTCGGTGTCGCAGGAGATTGGACGAGCGGAGCAGGGCGAGGACACCGGTGGTCCAGAATTCAGCGAACTGCACATCGATCTGCGGCGCAATCTTGCAAAATCTGAGGAGGCGGTCAAAGCGGACATGCGCGCGACCTTGAGCGCGTTTCCGGGGATCTCGTTTGCGGTCACACCCTTCTTAACCGAGCGAATCGAGGAGGTTCTTTCCGGTGCGCGCGGCGAGGTCGTGGTTAAACTCTTCGGCAGCGACCTGGCCTCTCTTGATCGTACCGCAGAGGATATCCGCCGCATCGTCGCTTCGGTTCCGGGCGCGGCCGACGTCTTCACGCAGGCACAGACCGGCTCTCCGGAAATCACGGTGAGCTTGCGCAAGGATCGACTCGAGCAATTCGGCTTCCAGCCCCTGGCCGTTCTCGAGGCGGTCGAAACCGCTTACCAAGGTACGGTCGTCGCACAGGCATATGAAGCCAATCGCGTTTTCGATGTGAATGTTCTGCTGGCTCCGTCGAGCCGCATGGACCCGGAAGCGATCGGCGGCTTGCTCGTGCAAAACTCGACCGGAGCGCGCCTGCCGCTGCGACAGCTTGCCACCGTGGGGCGCTCGAGCGGGCGCTTCATCGTGGAGCATGAAGGCACGCTGCGCCTCCGTCAGATTACCTCGAATGTGGAGGGTCGGGATCTGAACTCGTTCGTCGGTGAAGTGAAGCGCCGACTCCACGCCCAAATCAAGCTCCCGGCGGATATGTCCCTCACATTCAGCGGTGCCGCGGAAGCGGAAGGTAAAGCGCGGCGCGAACTGCTGCTGCACTCCCTCAGCGCCGCGGCGATCATTTTGCTGTTGCTCTCCGTGGTCTTTCAGCACAAGTGGAACATGATTCTCGTGCTCGCAAACCTGCCATTTGCGCTCGCTGGCGGCGCGCTCGGGGCGCTGTTGAGCGGCGGGCCGTTATCCATCGGCTCTTTGGTCGGGTTCATCTCCTTATTTGGGATCAGCATGCGTAATTCGATCCTGCTGATTTCGCATTACGAAGAACTCGTGCTGAACGAGGGTATGTCGTGGGGTATGGAAACCGCCATGCGCGGCGCCACGGAACGCTTGGTCCCGATCCTCATGACAGCATTAGTCGTTGCATTGGGATTGTTACCCATCGCCCTTCAATCGGGTGAGGCTGGAAAAGAGATCGAAAGCCCCATGGCCATCGTCATTCTTGGCGGACTCGTCAGCTCGACGATGTTGAACCTGCTGGTGCTCCCGGCGCTCGCACTGCGCTATGGCAAGTTCGATCGCTTGCCCCAGACCACGGACTCCACAGGATAACCAGCGATATGGATTTTTGATGAAGATTTCGCTGGTCACGTGCTGAGTTTTGACAGCGAGGCGGCAGACATGTACGCGGATATCTCTGCCTCGCGGCGAACGGCAGGTAAACCTCTCAGCCAGTTCGATGCCATGATTGTCGCCATGGCTCGATCGCGAGGGGCAAGCCTCGCGACACGCAACGTCAAGGATTTCGATGATTGCGGCACTGATATCATTAATCCGTGGACGGCATAAACGGCGTGTGCGCCGGAAAGACGCGATTTCGCAGGCCGCTACGTCACCACGCTATGCACGTCTGCGAGTTCCGATGTCCTGCGGTGCCGCGACGCTCTTTGCCTTAAGGCAGACAGACAAGAACGTTCTCCTCTCGAAGGACCCCGAAGCCGTTGCCTCCAGCAGGCGACGTCTCGCGGCGGGCTCCATGCCGGGTTCGTACGCGTCAACCGGGGTACTTCATGCGCTCCACCAGCTCTGAAAACCGGTGGTCCCCGCGCAGCGTTTTCCAGCGTGGGTCGAGGCGCAGCCATACGAGCCAGTGCGAGCGCTCGGCGAACGCCTTGTCGAGCCAGTCGAGCGCCTGGTTCTTGTCACCGAGCCCGGCGTACACTAACGCCACGCCATATGCGGTGACGAAACGCCGCCGGGACAGCTGCTCCATCTCGTCGAGGACCGCACGCGCCTCGTCGGTGCGGCCCATCAAGCCGAGCGTGTAGCCGCGCGCGGCGACGAGCACCGGCCATTCCGGCGTGGCGGCTTCGGCGTTAGCGGTGGCCGCGAGCGACTGGTCGAGGCGTCCAACCTCCAAGTACGAACGCGCGAGCCACAGATGCGCGAGGCCGAAGTCGCTCTTCATGCCGAGCACTGACTCCAACTGCGCGATCGCCTCCGAATACCGGCCGTTGTAATAATGATGAAACGCGACGTCGGTGTTGATCGCGAGCGACAGCGGGTCGAGCCGCTGGGCTGTGCGGATCTCATGCATCGCGTCGTCCGGCCGCCCGACCGCCAGCAAATAGACCGCATGCCACTGATATGCGACCGGGTCATTTGGGTTAAGTTCGATGGCTTGGCGAAACGCTTCACCCGCGCCAGCCCAATCCCAGTCGAAGTAGAACCGGATGTATGCGAGCGACGCATACGCCTGCGAAAGCGATGGGTCGAGCTCAATTGCCTTCATCGCGTACGGCCGTGCGACCGGGAACGTCGCCGCCGGTGCGTCGTGGCTCAGGTAGCCGAGCGTCGTGTAGGTGTCGGCAAGCGCCGCATACGCAAGTGCGAAGGACGGGTCGAGATTGATGGCGCGGCGGAAATGCTCGATCGCGCGCCTGAGCGCCGGCTCTGATCGCTGGTTCCACAGAAAGCGCCCTTGCAGGTACGCCTGGTAAGCGTCGCCGTTTCGGGTCGGGTCTTGCGCAAGGCGCTTCGTTTCGCTGCCGGCTATCGAGCGCAGGCGCAGCGAGCGCGCCAGGTCCTCCATCATCCTTCCATGCAGTTGCGGCAGCTCGGCAAGCGCAACCTCGTAGCGCGAGGCCCAAACCTGAGCCGCACGCGTGACGTCGACCAACTCAACCTGCAAGATCAAGCGCTCGCCATTTCGCGCGAGCGATCCGGTCACAACGGCTGGCGCGTTGAGCCGGCGGCCGGCTTCGAGAGGATCGGCGCCGCGGAAGCGGAACGCCGACGCGCGCGGCGCGACATGTAGGTCCGCAACGCGCGTCAGCGTGTTTATGGCGTCTTCGGCAATGCCCTCCGCGAGCGGTGCGTTCGCCGGCGTGTCGGCCGTGAAAGGCAGCACCGCCACAGCCGCGTACGGCGTGGCGCGCCCGCCGAACGCAAGCCACCCGAATGTGACTGCGAGCGCGAGCGCCAGCGCGCCGAATGCTAGCCACACCGGCTGCCGACTGGCGCGCTTTGCCTTCGTCGGTGACGGTGGTTCGGCGGTCGCGACGCTGCGAAGCTGGGACGGGTTCAAGGTCGCGATATCGTCAACCTCGACCGGTGCTTTGAAGCGGTAACCTTGGCGCGGAACAGTCTCGATCCAATCGGCCGCGTCCGGCGAGTCGGCCAACGCCTTGCGAATGGCCGATATGTTGACGCTAAGGTTGACTTCCTCGACGACGAGGCCCGGCCAGACACGACGCAGCAACTCGTCCTTTGTCATTAGATGGCCAGATTGGCTGACTAGTGCCACGAGCAGGTCGAGCGCCTTGCCGGCCAGCGGGACCGGCTTGCCGTCGTACAGCAGCATGCGCTCGCTCGGCACGAGCAGGAACAAGCCGAACCGGTAAACAGCGTTCTCGCGGCCCTTCACGCCGTCAGCTTAAGGTGATTTGTTGGCGAAAGACAGCGGTTTCCCAGCAGCGCCCCTCCTTGCGGACTGAGACAAAAGGTCGAATGCCATTTTGTCAATGCCACAGGCTGCGCAGCCAGAAACCAGGTGTCTTTCGCTCCGAACCGGGCTGGACTCTCGGAAGCGGTCGTGTCCGCGCTCGAGCCGACCTAGGAAATTCACAGGAGAAATGCAGGCTCTTTGCAAAGACTCCGGCCGGATTCGGCCAGACGATCGTTACGCGCGGCTACCCGCCCTGGCACACGGTGGCCGGCGCGAACAGACTAATTTGGAACAGACTAATTTGGGAGAAAATCATGCTCAACCGCACGGTATCGATGATTGCAATGGCAAGCCTGTGTTTCGCTGCAGCATTTCCGCCACCGCTGCTTGCCCAGGAAGCAGGCTTGATCAACTCCGCCAGAGGCGACATCGCATTCGAACTGATCGGCCAGGTGTTGAACGTGCCGATGACACCAAATTCACATCAATATGGTTATCTCTCCTTTATAGATGGCATTGACTCGGTTTTCGCCGCGACGCCGCACGACGAGACGACCGCTCGTTTTACGTTCTACACTCAAGCGAGCACGACACAGGTGATCAACAACGGGAAGCTCCGGATCGTGGATCGAACGGGCACGACGACCATCTACCTGAACGATGTACCGAATGGAAATTTCGCGCTCCCGAATACGTTCGCTGACGGAACGCCGATACTCACGATGTCGTTGAAGCAGGAAGTCATCCTCGATGTCGTTGAAAACACCTTCACCACGGTGAACATAAACACAGTAACGTCGGCGAGCACGTTTGCCGCAGATGGGAAAAGAGTCTGTTTGGGTAACGTCGGGCATCAGTTCAGAACGTTCATCAGCGGGCGGGCAAACGACACCGGAACCCCCGCCGGTTTTGTGATCGCCGGGTACGTGGTACCTATTGCAAGCGCCGTTCCCTAGCTTGGCTAAGCTAAGCTAGACGCCTTTCGTCACGCGACATGGCGGCACAACCGCCTCGTTGGCCTCACCGCGGTCCACTACGCAGTGGGCCGCCGGGCTGACTCCGACTTGGCAATGCGGCAGCAGGGGATCATTGCCTGCGCAGGGTGGTTATCGCTTCCTTACAATTGCAGTTCGCGAAGGACGGGCTTGAGGCAGAATAGACCCCATGGGAGGGGAGCATAGATTCCTGGGGTTGCTGCTGAGCTTCTCAGTAGCTGCCGGCGCTTGGGGCAGCGCATCTCGGGTTGAGGCGGCCGATATGGCCGATATGTCCGATGTGGCGGAGGGTGCCGACGCCGAGGTGCCCGGCGCTTGGAGATCGCGGGTCTCGGCGAAGCTGCTTTCGATCTACGACAGCGCCGCGAGCGTACAAGCACACGCACCCGGCGCCGCAACCAATAGGTTCAGCGAGCCTGTTGCAGACTCGCCAACGACGGGGCCGCGCCTCGACGACAAAGGCTGGGTCCAGGTGGACGTCCACTACGATTGTCGACAACTGCCCCCGATAAAAGCCCTCATTTCTGCCGGACTTTCACGCGGTGCTTCTGTGAAGGTCGCGACCCTGTGTGTTGAGGAGGGTTGGGTTGCGCCCGAGTCACTTTCGCGTATCGCAGCGCTCGTGGGTGTCACCCGCGTGAACGTACCTAGCTACGCCGAGCAAATACATCCCAGAACGCATTCCCGAGAGCCGGACTGGAGCCGGCCACCGCAGCCGTCGCGCAGCGTCCTGGCACAGCCTGCGGCCAGCTCCGGTAATGGAATTGACCACAACGGTTCAGCGATCATGCGTGCCGATCAATTCGTTGCGCAGACCCGTACCACCGGCGTGGGCATTACCGTAGGGGTACAGTCAACCGGTGTCGCGAGCCTCGGTGTCATTCAGGGACGTGGTGAGCTGCCCGCGGTGCGGGTGCTCGACCCGAGTGGTGGATCGAGCTCCGCACCGGCGGATGAGGGGACGGCGTTGCTTGAAGAAGTGCATGCGGTCGCTCCCGGCGCCGGCCTTGCATTCTGCGGACCGAATACTTTTGTCGAGTACACCTCCTGCCTGGGGCACTTGATCAACGCCGGCGCCACGATTCTTGTGGACGACGTGGTCTTTCCGGACCAGGATTTGATGGCATCGGACGGCTCCGAAGTGCAGGCCATCGAGCAGATCCTGACGCAAAACCCCACCGTAGCGCTGTTCACGGCCGCCGGAAACTACAACGGCAGCTATTGGGAGGGACAGTACTCTCCCGCCTCATTGTCGTCTTTGGGCCTGGCGGCACTGAGCTGCCCGTCGAATGGTACAACGCAGACCGACAACTACGTCGCGGAATTTGACGGCAATCCAACCCAGCTTCTGACAGTTACCCAATCGTCATACATCCCCATCACTTTCGCGTGGGCAGATCCATCCGGCCACTCTGCCAGTAACTTCGATGTGTACTGGATCGACAGCCAGGACAGTACGCATTCAGGATGCTTCTCGACCACGTCGTCGACCGACCCGCAGATCTCTGAACAGGTCGGTCTCGCGGCAGGCACCTACACTTTGTACATTGCAACACCTGACGCGTCGCTCACGGGTAAGTTTCTCAAACTGTGGATCGGCGGAGACGGCCTTACATCACTTTCCAATCCAACCACGGGCAGCGTCGTTACGCCTCAAGCATTCGCCACAGGCGCGATTACCGTGGGCGCAGTCAATGGTTCGGATGGCGTTGGCAGCCACATCGAGCCGTTCAGCAGCCTGGGACCGGTCAAGATTGTTTTCCCGGCCATGAAGTCGATTCAAGCGCCCGTGCTGGTAGCGCCCGATGGAATCAACGTCGATGCCGCCGGAACCTACTTTGCCGGGTTTCTTTTCCCCGACGGCAATTTCTACGGTACATCCGCCTCGGCGCCGAACGCCGGCGCCGTCGCGGCGCTTATCCGCAGCGCATTTCCGAGTCTGACCGTATCCCAACTCGTCGCGGCGCTGCAGGGCGGCGCAACCCAACTTGGAAGCAGTCCGCCTGATGGGACCTTCGGATACGGACGCATCGATGCTCTTGGCGCCCTCGGGACATTGCCCGCACCCACGATCACTTCGCTGCCCAACGGCACCATTGCGGCGAACTCAAGCTCGTCAAATTATCCGTTCACCGTCAGTGGCACGGGAAACCTGCATTTTTCTGTGACCAGCAGCAATGCGGCGCTGATTCCGCCCTCGATTGTGGCGGCCGGTTCGCCAGGCGTAACGATCGCGCCCTCCAGTTGTGGCGTAACCACAATGACCTGCACGGTCTCGGTGACCGCGGCGAGCGGTCAGGGGAGTTCGGTCAACGTGACGCTTGGCGTCCTCGACGGTGCCAACCGATCTGCGCTGGCGTCGATGACCATAACCGTCACGGGCTCTCAAGCGCCGCCGCCGAGTTCTACCCCCGGTTCGAGCGGCGGTGGCGGTGGAGCGTTCGAGTTGTGGGAAATCGAGATACTCGCAGTAATTGCCTGGCTGTGCGCTCGCCGCAATCGAAATGGCAACGACTTAGCTGACAGTGCTCTTGCCGGTCGGTAAATTGCGGGAGACGATCGAAATCAATTTCCAGGCGCCGAAGCCGTAACCCAGGCGATACGGCAACACGAAAGGCCGACAGCACCTTTAGCCCGTATACGGACTGCCGCTTTCTGATAGCGAGTCTTGGACACGAAGTCGAATTTGCCCGTGACGTTGGCTTGGCGGCCGCAAGAACCGCGAGCCCGTTGGATCTGGAACCGTAAGCAAGTGGCGGAGAAAAACTCTAGGGAAATCAATGGTCGGGGTGACAGGATTTGAACCTGCGACTCCTACGTCCCGAACGTAGTGCTCTACCAGGCTGAGCTACACCCCGAAATGTCGGCCGCGGATTAGTGCTTGCGGGCCACTGCGAACTTGGCGAGTTCGCTCAAACCTTCTTTGAAAACGGTCTCTGGAAGGGGGGCCAGCGCAGCAAGCGCCTGATCTGCCTCGCCTTGAGCGAGGCGCGCAGTGTACGCAAGCCCCCCGAGGCTTGCAACGGCGCGCGTGATTTCGCCCAAATTGTCCAACCCCCCATGTTCGATGGCGTGTCGGATCATTTCGCGCTGGGTGGCATTGCCATGCTGCATTGCGTAAATGAGGGGCAGGGTAGGCTTACCCTCAGCCAGGTCGTCCCCGAGGTGCTTCCCGAGCTTGCCCTCGTCGGCTTCATAGTCGAGTGCATCGTCGACCAGTTGAAAGGCGGTGCCGATATGCCGGCCAAAACGCGCCAAAGAGTCTTCTATATGAGAAGGTGCATCGCTCAACACCGCTCCGATTTGCGCGCCCGCCTGGAACAGCCGGGCGGTTTTGCGCTGGATGACATCGATATAGCGCGCCTCCGTGGTATTCGGGTCATGCGCATTCATGAGCTGCAGCACTTCGCCTTCGGCAATGGCATTGGTGGCATCGGCGATGATCTGCATGATGGGCATGCGGTCGAGGGCGACCATCATCTGAAAAGCGCGGGAATAGAGAAAATCGCCCACCAGCACGCTGGTTGCGTTGCCGAACACTTCATTGGCGGTCTCGCGACCGCGGCGCAGGGAGGAGCCGTCCACCACATCGTCGTGCAGCAAGGTCGCGGTATGAATGAACTCGACGATGGCGGCCGCCTCGATGTGCTGGTCCCCCTGGTGGCCACAGGCCCGGCCGGCGAGAAGCACCAAAAGGGGGCGCAGACGCTTGCCCCCGGAATAGATGATGTAGCTGGCCACCTGATCGACCAGCGCCACTTGGCTGTGGAGACGATGTTTGACGACCCGGTCGACGGCCTCGAAATCGGCGGTAACCAGTTCGCGAATCTGATGTAGTTTCATGAAGTGCCCGTGGGAACAGGGCATGTTACCTAAGAATTCGTCGCCTTGTGGGACACCCTGAGGGCTAAGTGTCGGTGGCCGTTTGATTTTCGGCCGGGGGCGCCGTACAATTCGCGGCTCTTTTGCAGACCCCTAGGGCTGCCCACTGGAGTTCAAAACCATGTATGCCGTGATTGCCACGGGCGGTAAACAGTACCGCGTCCAAGAAGGTGCTGTGGTGCGTATCGAGAAGCTCGATGCGGATCAGGGCGCCAGTGTCGAATTCAATCAGGTGCTGCTGGTGGGCGCCGGCGCCTCGGTTACCATCGGGGCCCCATACGTGGGCAGCGCCAAGGTCGTCGCCACGGTCGAAAGCCATGGCAAGGGTGACAAGGTCCGGATCGTCAAGTTTCGCCGACGTAAGCATTACAAGCGCGAGAAGACCCATCGGCAGCCTTATACCGACGTGAAGATCACGTCGATCGTCGCTTGAAATTTTGGCAGGAGTTTAAGCAATGGCACACAAGAAAGCTGGCGGCAGTACTCGCAACGGCCGCGATTCGCACTCGAAGCGATTGGGCGTCAAGAAGTTCGGCGGTGAGTCCGTGCTCGCGGGCAACATCCTGATCCGTCAACGCGGTACGGTATATCGCCCGGGTGTCAATGTCGGAATCGGCACCGATCACACCTTGTTCGCCAAGGCGCACGGTACGGTGGAGTTTCGCGTCAAGGGCGCGGAACAGCACACGTACGTCAACGTCGTTTCCAAGTAATAGCCGCTGCGAGCCTCGAGTGCTCGCCGGTTCGGTCAGTGAAAGGGGGGTCAGGCCAATACCTGTCCCCCTTTTTGATTTTTAAAGCCCGCCCATCATGAAGTTCGTCGACGAAGCCAAGCTCAAAGTGCACGCCGGCAACGGCGGCCGCGGCTGCGTGAGTTTCCGGCGCGAGAAGTTCGTGCCCTTCGGGGGTCCCGACGGCGGCGACGGGGGCCTCGGCGGCAGCGTGTACCTGAAGGCCGTCGAGGGTATGAACACCCTCGCGGACTTTCGCATCTCGCGTACCTACCGGGGCCAGAACGGGGAGGGCGGCAGCGGCAACGATTGCACCGGCCACGGCGGCGACGACACCTACGTCCCCGTCCCCATCGGCACCGTGGTGGCGGATGCCGAAACAGGCGAACAACTGGGTGATCTTACGGCCGAAGGCCAAACCTTGCTCGTGGCCAAAGGCGGCAAGGGCGGCTGGGGCAATACCCGTTTCAAGTCGAGCACCAACCGCACTCCGCGCAAGGCCGGCCTCGGACTGCCGGGCGAGAAGCGCGAGCTCACCCTGGAACTGAAATTGATCGCCGATGTGGGCCTCTTGGGCCTTCCCAATGCCGGCAAGTCCACGCTGATTCGGGCGGTCTCCTCGGCGCGCCCCAAGGTGGCGGACTATCCATTCACCACCCTTTACCCCAACCTGGGAGTGGTCACGGCCGGACCCGGCCGTAGTTTCGTGATGGCGGACATTCCCGGGCTCATCGAGGGTGCCGCGGAAGGCGCCGGGCTCGGCATTCGGTTTCTCAAGCACCTGCAGCGCACGCGTGTGCTGCTGCATTTGATCGACATTGCGCCGCCGGATCCGGACGCCGATCCGGTCAAGGACGCACGCACCATCGTCGCTGAACTGAAGAAGTTTGCCGCCGATCTGGCCGGCAAGGAACGCTGGCTGGTCGTCAACAAGATCGATTTGCTCGAGCCGAAAGAAGGTGAGCGGCGGGCCAAGGAGATCGTTCGCCGGCTGCGCTGGAAGGGACGCGTATTTTCGATCTCCGGCGCGACGGGTGCGGGTACCGATGATCTCAAGCAAGCCGTGATGCGCTATCTCGAAGAGCATCCGCGGGCGGTGCGCACTGCCCCGACGGACGATCAGCTGGATGAGGCGGCCGCTGCGAAGGCAA
>Ga0070730_10000888_pt1 | contig 31259 bp, 34 predicted proteins | sample Coa_R1_3_FD_66447 | JGI IMG/M metagenome (GOLD analysis project Ga0070730, IMG submission 66447) | Surface soil microbial communities from Centralia Pennsylvania, which are recovering from an underground coalmine fire - Coalmine... | ecosystem: Environmental > Terrestrial > Soil > Unclassified ... | reverse complement strand
GTCGCCACGGCCTCGGCGGTCAACGGGATCACCCTGGCCATGGAGGCCCAGGCCGCCGCCAACACGATGCGGGGGAACCCCACGGGCGCGACGGCCAATGTGCAGGACGTGGCCCTGCCGTCCTGCGCCGGGGTGGGGAACTACCTGGCCTGGGCGGCGGGGACAGGGTTCACCTGCGTCAGGCCCGTCGCCGCCCTGGCGGTCAAGCCAGCGAACCCGGCGGCGACGACGTCGACGACGCTGGTGATGGCCGGGATCGGCGGCGCGGCGGCGATCACGCCGGCCGCCACCGGGCGTCTGCTGGTGACGATCAGCGGCGACGCCTATCCGTCCACCGCGGCCACCGACGTGACGATCGGCCTCTACTACGGGACCGGCGGCGCGCCCGCCAACGGCGCGGCGGTGACCGGGACCGCGCTGGGAAACGCGATCAAGTTCCGGCCGTCGTCGCTGAACGCGGGGAACGGCATCCCGTTCTCGCTCACCTTCGTCGCCGCGGGCCTGACGGTCTCCACGGCCTACTGGATCGATCTCGCCTTCGACACCAGCGCCGGCGCCGACGCCGCCAACCTCGAAAACCTCTCCGTGACCGCGGTGGAGTTCTGATCATGGACGCCAACCAGGGCCACCCCGCCCTCGCCATCCAGTCCGTCGGCGTGGGCCTCTCCGGCGTCATCGCCTCCGGCTGGCTCGGCTGGCTGCCGCCCCTCGTCGCCCTGCTCGCTTCGGTCTTCGCGGTCGCCTGGTACGCGATCCAGATCTGGGAGAGCCGCACCGTGACACGCTGGCGCCGGCGCGCCGGCTGGAATGTCCCCCCTGAGAATGAAGAGGCCTAGCCCATGGGAACCCAACCGCCCGCCGACGTCATCGCCGCCGCCAGGGCCGCCGCCGCCAAGTGGCGTATCCCCGCCTGCGTCCTCCTGGCCCAGTGGGCCCTGGAGTCGGGCTGGGGCCGGCGCGAGCCGCCCGGCTCGCACAATCCCTTCGGCGAGAAGGCGCCCGCCGGCGCCCCCGGCGTCGCCGCGCCGACGACCGAGGTCATCGGCGGCAAGGTCGAGCACGTCACGGGCGTCTTCCGGGCCTTCCTCGACCTCACCGACGCCTTCGACTTCCACGCCGAGCACCTGGCGACGTCGCACTGGTACATCGGGGCGCGGGCCCGCCTGCCGGACGTGGAGGCCTTCTGCGATGCGCTCGGCGGCGGGACGCCGGAGCGCCCGAACTATTCGACGAGCCCGGTCTACGGCCAGTCCCTGATGGAGGTCATCCGGGACTCCAACCTGACCGCCTACGACGCGTGAACCGGCTGGCGGGCGTCAACGCGGCCGCGACTGCGAAGCGCCCCGCCGATTCCGCCAACGCCGAGGAGCAACAGCACCCAGCTCGAGGGTTCGGGCGTGATGCTGAACGCCATGGAAAAGTCCACGGGAGGCCCGTTGCTGCCGTCGGGAAGTATCTGGTTCGCGACCCCGACGAGAAGGTAATAGCTGCCGGTATTGACGTCGCCGATAGGAATGCTGAGGTAAGGATCAAAAGGCGATCCGTCATTGGGGCCGATCGACAGCGGCGTCTGTGCGCTCACATCGAACAAGAGAGTTCCCGTAGCAATCGCCGCCGGAGAATCGAACTGACTGCCGCCGAAATACGATTGGTTGATTCCTTGATATATATTCACGTTAGAGAGATCATATGAATCTGTTTGGGATGAGTTGAACAATATGAACTCACCGTTCTTGATGCCCTGGTAGTCGAAGATACTTGAATCGTCGTCAAATGGTGTCACGTCGAAGCGAAACTCGTTGTTGCCTTGATTCAGAGCGTTGGCTTCCCCCGCCGTGACCCAACTCGTTTTTGGTTTGCCGTTTTTGTCCTTCACTACCCGACTGTAGGATTCGTTTCCGACCATCACGCTCATGATGCTTCCGGGAGGGGCGTCTACGGTTGATGTGGACTGTCAAGTGCTCTGGATACTCTGGTCGCCCGTGGAAGCCAGCGGACTGTCGCTCCCATCATAGAATTTAACGACGTCACCGGTGGTTTGTCCAGAGATGATGACTTTTGATTTACCACCAGGGACTGCTTCTATTTCGACGCGAGCCTTATGCGCGAGCGCTGGCGTCGCCGCCGTGGCGCCCCCGATGAGAATGAGCGCAAGCGCGGCCGGCCGCGCGCGCGCTCGAAAGTTTCGCCGAGATTTCCGGGGACTATTTGTGATCGTTTGCATTGTTGGCCTCGCTCGCAAGGTGAGAAACGGGTCACTCGCAACGGAACGCCATGCTCATCAATAGATATGACTAGCGATCAACTAGCCTAGTTGTCGCGGAGTGTCAACCTGGCGCCGCAAATAAACCACGTTCAAAACCGCCGCCGACACAATCCCGATAACGCCTCATGGCCGAACTATGGAGAAAGCGGGTGCGTTCACGCCATGCGCTTGTGAAGCTTCTTGCGCCCTACGAGTGCAGGCTTGTCAGGCAGATAGAGCCCGGGTTCGAACTCTGGGAGACCGGCTGGGGCGCGCCGTTCAGGCTATTCCCGGAGGGCGGCGGCTACTACGGGGACCAGCAGTTGCCCAGAATCCGCGCGGTGATCTCCAGCACCATGCCGGCGGACTGGAAGACCAGGCAACGGACGTCTTGAGACGGCCGCTCATGCGTGGGATCGATGGCAGGTGAGCGCTGCCCTCGAACATAGACCAGGCGATCGCTTCCTTTTCGGTCCGTTCGAGTTTCGGCCCGTCGAACGGCTGCTGTTTTGTCAAAACGTCCCCGTGATCCTCGGCAGTCGGGCGATGGACATCCTCCTGCGCCTGCTCGAGCGGCAAGGCGATGTGGTGGGCTCCGACGAGCTGCTCGCCAGCGTCTGGCGCGGACTCAACGTCGAGCCGGCGGCGCTTCGCGTCCAGATCAGCGTCCTGCGCAAGGCTCTTGCCGAAGCCGACCCAGGCGCCACCTACGTCTCCAACGTCGCCGGCCGCGGATATTGCTTCGTCGCCGCGGTGCTGCGGGAAGAGAACAGGGAGGGCAGGCGCGATCGACGCGCCCTGCCTCCCGGTCTTGGGCGGATGATCGGACGCGAGACGGTGGTCCAGGCTTTGGAGCGAATGATCGCGACCGAGCGGTTTGTCACCCTCGTCGGCCCCGGCGGCATCGGCAAGACGACGGTGGCGCTGGCCCTCGCCCATCGGATGTCGCGCGCGTTCAATGGCGATGTGGCGTTCGTCGATCTCGCGATCCAGCGGGGCGACAGCAATGTCGCCGGCGCGGTCGCCACGGCCCTGCAGCTGACCCGCCTGGAAGGCGACCCGGTCGCGGACGTCGCCTCCCAGCTGCGATCGCGTCGTCTCCTTCTCATCCTCGATAGCTGTGAGCGCGTGATCGCCGGCGCGGCCGCCCTGGCCGAGGCGATCTGCCAGACCGCGCCGCAGAGCCACATCGTCGCGACGAGCCGCGAGCCGCTGAACGCGCTGGGTGAACAGGTCTATCGTCTGGCGTCGCTCGAGACGCCGCCGCCGTCGGAGACGTTGTCGTTCGAAGAGGTGTGCGGCTACCCCGCCGCGGAGCTCTTCGTCGAGCGGGTGACGGCCGGCGCAGGCAAGCTCGAGCGCCGCCCCGCTGACGCGCGGCTTATCGCCGACATCTGCCGCAAGCTGGACGGAATCCCGTTGGCGATCGAACTCGCCGCCGGACGCGTCGACGCCTTCGGCCTGGCGACGACGCGCGCCCTGCTCGACGGCCGGCTGCGACTGTCCTGGCCGGGGCGACGCACCGCCCTTCCCCGTCATGTCACTCTGAGCGCAACGCTGGACTGGAGCTACGATCTCCTGTCCTCCGAAGAGGCCGGGCTGCTGCGCGTCTTGTCGATGTTCGTCGGTTCGTTCCCCCTGGACGCCGCCGAAGCTGTGGCCGACGACTCCTTGCGGGCCGACGCCCCGGAAGCCCTCGCGGGCCTCGTCGCAAAGAGCCTTGTTTCAGCCGACCGCCGGCGCACGCCCGTGCAATATCGGCTGCTGGACACCACGCGGGACTACGCGCGGCTCAAGCTGGAAGCCGCGGGTGAGTTACAGGCGGCGGCAGCCCGACACGCCGGTTGGACGCTGGGTGATCTCAGAAACCAGGAAGCCGAGCTCGAGGCGCACGCGACGGTCGAGTGGGTGGACTACATTGTCGACCGCATCCAGGACGCTCAAGCGGCGCTTGACTGGTCGCAGTCGATGAACGGCGACCCGTCGTTCACGGTCCCGCTGACGCTGGCGTGCATCCCATTCTGGGAGGTAGTCGATAGAGGGGAAGAAGACCTACGCAGAATCGAGGCGGCCTTGACGGTCGTCGAGCCGGACAGCCGCGATGAGATGGCGCTCAACATCGGGTTGGCCTTGGCCGCTGTTTACCCCAACCAGGTGAGCCGCGCCGAAATCGCCGCTGCCCGGGGCCTGGAACTTGCGAACCGCTTCGACGACTCGCTCTACCAGTTACGCGCCAGATTGTGGCTCTGGAACACCCACATTGGCGCCAGGCCCAGCATTTCAAAAGCACGGGAGCATGCTCGGCTTTATCGCGAGCTCGCTGAACGGCGTGGGGGTCCTTCCGAGCAAATAAGGGCCGAACAGATGGTCAGCGTTTCCGAGCTGGTCGCCGGCAACCTCGCTGCCGCCCGCGCCTCGATCGATCGCGCGCAGGCGCTAAATCCGACTTTGACCCCCGGACTGGGCAACACGCTCCAATGCCTTCTTTGGCTGGACGGCAGGCCCGACACCGGCGCGGCGGTGGCGCAGGACAACCTGGACCGAGCCAAGGCGACCGGCATGTCCGGCTTTCAAGCCGTCGTCCTGGCGGACTCATGCGGCCCTCTTGCGCTGTTGGTCGGCGACCTGACCGGGGCGGATCGCTACGCCGACATGATCGATGATTGCGTCGCCCACGGCGCCTGGTTCACCTTCGGCACGTTGGCGCAAGTCCTTCGGGCGGCGATTGCCGCGCACCGCGGCGACGCTGGACCAGGCCGATCGTTCCTGGCCGGGGAACTGCCCCCGGAGTGTGGTCATCCTCGGTTCGCGTCTGTCCTGTCCGAGCTTGCATGGCGCCTGGGCGCCGCGGGGGCCGAGGACGTCGCCCGGGACCTTGCGGACCACCTCCTGCAGCGTGTCGAAGACACCGGCGAGCGCTGGATCTGGAGCGAGGTGCAGCGCGTCCGTGGCGAGCTTGCGCGGGACGCGGCCGAGGGCGAAGCCCTCTTCGAAGCCGCGTTGGCCGTAGCGCAACAGCAGGGCGCCCGCGCCTGGGCGCTGCGGGCCGCCACCAGTCTCGCGCGCCGCCGACGCAGCGCAGCCGAGGACATGCTCATGCCGTTGCTGGCCACCTTCACCGAGGGCGGCGGGACGCAGGACCACATCGAAGCCCGCTCCGTTCTCAGCGACTGCGGCCTGGACCCGCCGTAGCACCGTCAGGCGCCAGGGAGATCCGCACCCAGTCCGACCGGCAATGGCTGCAGCGCAGCCGCGACCCCAGCCAGTTGAAGCTCTTGTCGGTGTGTCCGCCAAAGCGCCGACCGATATCGGCCGGCGTCCAGGTCGCGACATGCGGGCAGCTCTCGCAATCGAGCACGACGCTCATCCGACACTCGACGAGCTGGCCGGCCGGCACGTTGTCGATGTCGGGGGCCACTCGGCACGGTGAACGATTGGGTTCGGGCATTCGTCAGTCCGCCAGGCGCGCCGCAAGGCCGGGTGATCGTGAACAAAGAGAGAACACATAAGACTCCGGGAAGGACCAGAGTCCAGCCCGGAAATGGAGTGTTGGTAGCGGCATTATCTCCAGGCGATCTGAGCCCCGCGCCTAAGTCAGCGAAATGAGATTGGCTTCGTGGGTCGCGCGGTCGATCCGGTAGACGCCGATGATGGCGAGGGCGACGGCATTGAGCACAATCACGACCGGCAGATAGGCGAGGCCAAGCGCGCGAAGGACGCTCTCGTGCACCGTTCCCTGCTGCGCGCCGGCCGGGAATCCGACCATGGCGATCAAGGCCGATCCGGCAAAGGCGCCTACGCCGGTGCTGATCTTTGGAATCAGGCCTTTCAGCGCGAACAGCAGGCCCTCGCCACGGACGCCGGTCCGCACAGTGTTGTCGTCGGCGAGATCCGCGAACATGGAGGCGAGGATGACGTTGACCATGGTGCTGGTGATGACGAACAAGAAACTGTCCGCCACCAGGATCGGGACAAGAAGCGGCGAGCCGTTAGGAGGCATGGCCCCGATGAGGCGCAGAGCGATCGGCGTGAGCGAGACGATGGCCGACGCGGCCGCGAGGCCGATCAGGGCCGGCTTCTTGCCGACCCGGGTCGATAACGGGCGCGCCTGCGTCGCGCCGATATAGAGGGCAGGAACATTGGCCAGCAGCATCAGGCCCGCGACCTGAGGAGACAGCCCCCAGAAGTACAGCGTCAGATACGGATAGAACGTTGCCCCGATGCCTGTCGCTATGCTGGACACCAGCCCCGAGATCATCAGCGCCAGAAAGGAGGGATTGCGCAGCGTGCCGGCAACCTCGCCGAGAATTGGCGCCAGGCCGGTGGGGCGCCGCGGCGGCACGGCCAGGGTCGGGACCAGTCGGTGGGTGGACCAGCTCGACCAGAGGATCGAAACCAGGATCGTCACCGCCGCGATCGCACCCCATTGCGCATAGCCGGCGCGATTGAGGACGCCGAGCCGATGGGCGGCGTCATGGCGCAGGAAGACGACGTTCAAGAGCAACATCATCAGGCCGCTGGCGATAGTTTCGAAGTAGGTTCTAACCGCGAACACCCGAGTGCGCTGGTGGTAGCCGGTGGAAAGCTCGGGCGCGAGCGCGGAGCTCGAGATCTCGTACATCGACGTGAACAGGCGCGCGACGACCAAGAGCATGAGCATGTAGGCGAAGAGCCAAGTCCCTCCGAGCGCCGCCGGTGGGTTCCACAGCGCGTAGAAGGCGATCGCGCAGGGGATCGCGGAGGCATACATGAACGGATGTCGGCGCCCCCACGGGCCGCGAACCCGATCCGACCACAAGCCCAGCAGCGGGTCCAGGACCGCGTCCACGACCTGAGAAATCACGATCGCCGCGCCCACCAGGAGCGCCGGCATGCCCACCACAAGAAAGAGAAACTGGCTGATGATTGATGTCGATAGCGCCTGGGTGGCGACGCCCAGAGCTACCGAGCCTAGGCCGTAACCATACAACGTGCGGCCGCTCGGCAGCCCGGCGCCTGAGCCCTCGGCCTCCTTCATTGGCCTCCGCCCCTCGATTCATGGCCCCCGGGGGTAGGAATCCGCAAACGAGCCGGCCTGTCGAGTGGCCCGAACCGACGGCATTGCGCGCTCCTGTTCAGGAGTATATGTTCTCCCATATAGGAGAGACGCATGGCGCGGATCGCATACCCATCCACCGGCTACGATCCCGCGCCCCTGGTCGATCTCAGCTCCAGGGCTGAGCGCGAGCGGCTGAGCCGGTCGGCGGTGCAAGCGTTCTTCAATATCATGGACCGCTGGTCCGTGCGCGACGAGCAGGCCCGCGCGCTTCTCGGCGGCCTCTCCAATGGTCCGTTCTACAAGTGGAAGCGCGATCCGCCGGCACTGGTGGACGCCGACGTGCTGACGCGGATTTCGTATCTGATCGGGATCTTCAAGGCGCTGAACATCCTCCATGGCGAGAGCCTGGCCGACGAGTGGGTGCGCCTGCCCAACACAAATCGCCTGCTCGCGGGTATGACGCCTCTCGCCTTCATGGCCCAGGGCGGTATCCCGGCGATGCAGACGGTCCGGCGGCTTCTCGACGCGCGCCGCGGCGGGATTTGACGATTCCGCCCGGCCCCGAGTCCGGTGAGGGGGCGTGGCCATCGATCTCCCTGGTTCGTCGCTATGACACCCACCGGCTCATCCCTTCGAAGTACGGCTCCGGCGGCGACAGTGTTCTGGCGCGGATAGCCAACGACCAGGGGCATCTGGACGACATCTTCGATCTCGACCACGCCACCAACGATCGCCTGTTGGCCGAGAACGGCCTGCTTCCCGGCATCGGCGCGCATGAGCTTGTTTTCGGCGTGCCCAACTACCGGATCGTCAACGCCGCCTTCACGCGCGCCCACCCCCTGGGCTCACGCTTCAACAGCCCCGACCGCGGAGCCTGGTACGCCGCCTTCGCGATCGAGACCTCCCAAGCGGAGGTGGCGTTCCACAAGGCCACGGAATACGCCGAGATCGGACGCTTCGAGGACAGCGTCACCTATGACGATTTCCAAGCGGACTTCAGCGCGGAGCTCCACGAACTCAGGGGTGACGAGGCGTTTGCCGCGTGTCTGGCGCCGGGCAGCTACGGGGATTCACAGGACCTGGCCGTTCGACTGCTGGATCGAGGATCGCTCGGGATCGTCTACCCAAGCGTTCGACACGCCGGCGGAACCTGCCTGGCCTGCTTTCGGCCGGCCATCGTGGGCAACGTCCGCCGGCGCGAGACCTACAGGTTCACGTGGTCAGGCTCGCCGACGCCCGCGATCGACCCGGTAGCCGCGTGACCAGGCGGCTCGAGGCGGTCCCGGAAGTCATCGCCGGTTCATAACCAACCAGCTAGTGAGCGGCCTTACCTCCCCTTAGGACTCAGGAGCGCCGATCCGACATGGTCGCGATGATGAAGACGGCCGATGACTGTCGGAAACGCGCCGCTAACGCCCTCTTGGAGAACGAGGACGCGTGCCTGAACGCCACCCTTAGAGAGGAATGGTTGGCGATCGCTCAAGAGTGGACTTCTTTCGCAATCATTCTGGAGCGGCGAGAAGCCAGCGACGGAGGCGATCTTCCCGATCGGTAAGAGTTCCCCCGCAGATTGACCTCAATCGGCGTGGGCGAGCGTTTCATTGTCGAGTTGGAGGCGGGCAAGCCGAACGCCTACCGCGTCAGGTCGATGGGAAAAGTTGCGGGAAGAGGAGATCCAAAGACTTCGTGGGAAAGCGGAGCGAGACTGGGCCTTTGGGTGTCTGTGAACCGAGGAGCCCATCGTCGATCACCTGCCCGAGCACAATGCGGGCCGTCCGCTCCGGCAACCGGGTGATGCGATCTGCGTCACCGCGGGGAAACTCACCCCGGATGGCAGCTTGTTCCAGAAGCCGGAATGCCTCCGGCTTCAGGCGACCGCTACGATCAACGTAGAGTTTCAGCCTCGCTGTCAGATTAGGCAGATCGAAAAGGCTCGCCATGAAGGTCACCTGATCGAGGCAGACCCTCAAGAACCAGAGAGTGAACTCTTCCAGCGCACGGAGAGACAGGTTGCCGCGCCCGTCCAGATCGCCCTGCCGAGGCGTATCAGCATAGTCCATCATTTTCTTGTATTCTTGACGGCTCTCGAGGCCTCGCGCCATGCCGCGCGACACCGACCACAAGCCATGAGCACCGATCCCCGCCTTTTGGATCATGGCGTGGCTCATCAGGCGGCTGACCCTGCCGTTGCCGTCCGGGAAGGGATGGATGTAGTTGAACCTGTGATGCGCGGCGGGGATGGCGAGGATCTTGCCGGCCACCCCGAGTGTGTTGCTCGCATACCTCTCGGCGAAGCGATCCATGAACGCGGCGACCCGCTCGCTGTCAGGCGGGATGTGGCGGCCCACCTCCACATCCTGTTCCGGTGTGTCGCGGAACTGGCCCGGCGTCATTTTGAACGTGTGGCGCCTGCCCCTGATCAGCAGCATCGCTTCAGGCGCGTCCCGATAGAATGCTTCGTGCAGGCCCTTGAGGAACTCCACAGACACAGGATCGGGCAAAGCGCCCTCGGCGTGAAGTCGGTCGATGTGGGCTTGGACGCGGACGTGAGCAGCCGCTTCCATCTGAAGATTTCGCCGCCCCTCATCCACGTCGAGATCGCCCGACAGCGCGCGTTCGATGTCGCGGGGACGGGTGACGCGCCCTTCGATCAGGTTGCTGTAGTAGGAGTTCATGACGCGCACGAGCGAGGCGAGTTGTTGAGCTGTGCCAGGATGCAGGGCGGCGCCCAAGGTGGACGCTCGCGCCGTCAGGTCTGCCAGAACGTCGGCGATCTGAGATGGGATGCCGTCAAGCAGAGCCGGTTCCATCCGACTGACGGTCTCGTAGGAAGTCATTTCTGCCGATCTTTGCGAGGCTCGTGGGAAGCGAGAATCTCTTATATCACAGGATGTTAAATCCGCCCCCACCGAAGTTGGCGCCGATGTGTCTGCCGATCTTTTTGCCGATCTCCTGCGCGATGCGCGCTACGGCGCAGAGAACGCCACGCCGTTTCCCGCTCGCCGTTTCCCGCTCCTTCCTACTTCCGCTCCTTCATGGGACAGGTTTACCTGTCCCATGAAGCTCCAAACTCCACCGCGCCGATGCTAAGGCGGAAGAACTCATCCCTTCCCAGCCATCCCCGCAGTCGACATGACCGCAGTCCGCTGACGGGCGATCCAGATGGCGGAGGTCGCGCCAACCCATCCAGGCGTTCGCTGACCTGACGCCCTTGCGGGCGCGGCTCATCGCCATCCAGCGGAGCGTGCGGCCGTTCGGGCCGGGCTACCTGATCCTCGACGCGGTTCGGAAGGCGCTCGACACTGCAGCCTACCACTTCACCCGCGAGCCCGACTTTTGCGCCTTGAATGGAAATGCCCTCGGGCTTGACGACCGGCCCAGAATATGTTGCAATATGCAAACTCAAGACAACTCAATCGAAAGGAGGTGGCCGATGCCCACCCTTCCGCTTCTGCGCCAGGAGGCCTATTGCCAGGCCCGGGCGAAGGGCCTGCTGCCGCAGAAGGCGGCGTCGTCGCCGGAGTGTGGATACAAGCCCCACTACGGCTACACGCTCGACAAGAAGGAAGAGATCCAGAAGCGCATCGTCGAGATCACGACCAAACAGCCGTGGAGCGGCACTCGCGATATCGCGCCCGTGGTCGATCAGCTGGTGCTCGCGGCCCAGGCCTCGGCGGCGCTCGGCACGGCGGCCGGGTGGAAGGCCGCCGGCGACCTTTGGGCCAAGGTGGCCGACCTGAAGCAGAAGCTTCCGAAGGCGCCCGACCCCATCCTCTCGCCACGCCGCCCGATGACCGCGGAGGAGTGGAAAGAGAAGTTCCAGCCGAAGTGCTGACCTGGAAGCCCCAGAAGGGGCCCCAGGAAGCCTTTGTCGAGAGCCTCGATTTCGAGGTGGTCTACGGCGGGGCCAGGGGCGGGGGGAAGACCGATGCGGCGCTCGGCGACTTCGCCTTCCACGCCAGGGACTACGGCGCCGCCGCCAAGGGCCTGCTGGTCCGGCGAACGCGGGTCGCCCTGGAGCCGACGATCGCGCGGGCGCGGGAGATCTACGGCCCGGACGGGGCGGTGTGGCACGAACAGAAGTCGTGCTTCATCTGGGAGACCGGGGCGATCCTCACGTTCCGCTATCTCGACCGCGACGTCGACGCCGACGCCTACCAGGGCCACGACTACAGCCGGGTCTATGTGGAGGAGTTGATTCCAGCCTTGGTGATCGGCGCCGGAACCGTGGCCGGGGCCGCGATCAGCGGCGGGGCGGCCGACAGCGCCGCCAGGACCGCCGCCGGCACGGCGGCCCAGAACAACGCCCTGCAAAGCCAGATCTACGGATCGAACAAGGCGCTGGCCCAGCCCTATGTCGACGCCGGCGACCACGCGGAGACGGCGCTCAACGGCTTCCTGGGGCTGGGCGGCGATCCGGCCGCGACGCAGAAGGCCTTCAACGACTACCTGAACTCCACCGGCTACCAGTTCAACCTCGGCCAGGGCCTGGGCGCAGTGAACCAGAGCAAGGCGGCGGCCGGCCTGCTGGACAGCGGCTCGACGCTGAAGGCCCTCGACGCCTATGGCGCGGGCCTGGCCGATCAGTACGGGCAGCAGTACGTCGGCAACCTGCAGAACGAGGTCTCGACCGGCCAGAACGCCGTCAACAGCCTGACGGGCGCCGGGCAGAGCTACGCCAACGCGGCCTCCGCCAACAACAACACGGCGGCGGCGACGATCGCGAACGCCGGCCTGAGCGGCGCCTCCAGCACCAACGCGCTGATCGGAAACGCGCTCTCGGCCTACGCCGCGCTGCGCGGACCCTCCAGCTTCGGCGGCAGCGGCGGCGGCTACAGCAACGCCTTCAACCAGCCGGGCTACGCGGCGTTCGGGGGCTAGCGATGAGCGATCAAGCCATATCCGGCCCGATCGGTCTCGGGGTCCATGTCGCGCGCCTGGACGAGGGGAGCCGGCGGCAGGTGGCGCGCCGGGCCGAGGCCCTGACCGAGGTCCTGCGGGGACTGCAGGGCGCGACGCCCGATCCGGTCGAGCGGCTCAGGATGGCCCGCCACCTGGCGCGGGTCACGCCGGGCCTGGGCCTGCGGCCGGGGGACATCAGCCTGGGGGACGTCACCGACAGGGGGGTCGCCGGGCACATCGCCGGGGTGACCGGCCTGCGCCAGGCGCTCGAGGCCGCCGCGCAGCCCCGCTACCTCGGCCCGCTTCACGAGACCCGTCAATCCACCACCGAGGGAGGGGCCCGCTACATCGGGCCTGCCGAATAATGCCCCAGTATGTCCACACGATAAACGGCCAGCGGCACGTCTTCGAAGGCTCCGACCCGCAGACCACGGCGCGCTTCGCGCAGCAATGGGCGAACCAGAACGCCGCCCGGACCCCCGTCACCGTGGCCGACATCCAACGGTGGCTCGGCCCCCCGCGAAGCCAGTTCGCGACGGATATCGGCGCGCGCGTCAACAAGGACGTGACCGATCTCACGCGATCGATCGATGAGGTGAGGGCCCATCCCACCAGCCTGCTGAACGCCCCGAAGATCCTGGGCGCGGTGGCGCGCTATGGCTCCAACGCGTTCGGGCTGCTTCCGGCCGCGACCGTGGATCAGGCGACGGGGCCGGTCGTGCGCGGGATCAACGCCAGGTTCGGCTCCCACTTCGATCACCGCTACGCGACCGACCAGATCCTCAATGCGGCAGGGGTCCTGCTGGGCGCCGGCGAGTTGGACCCCGAGCTCGCCCTGGGCGGAGCCGGCGAGACGCCGGTGGAAAGGGACCTGCTGTCGGGCCCCGGCGAGGCCGCCTCCCCGCGCCTGTTGACGCCTCCGGACGCGGTGTCGATGCGCCGGCTGACGACGCACATCGGCAACCAGCCGCTGCTCAGCGCGCCCAGGCCGAAGCCAACCCTGGCGTACGAGGCGCCGGAACTCGGCGACCACGTCCTGGGGCAGAACTCCCAGGGTGAGAACGTGGTCCCGCTCAGCGACTCGTTCCTCGAGAGTCACAAAATCCGCAAGGCGTCGTTGTCCGATCTCCCGGAAGACCTGCAATCTCAATACAGCGATCCCATCGCGGAGCTGATCTTCGATCCGGTTCTGGACGACCCTGACTACGCCGGCCACAACACAGCGACGATCAAGGATATCGAGAGCCGGCTGAACGACCTGGCGAGCGCGCATCGGAGCCAGGGCGGGGACAACGTGAGGATCGGCGACGCTCTCGCCGACGCCGGCGAGTCGCTGCGGACGATGGTGGCCGAGCAACAGCCGGAAATGGCCAAGGAACTGGGCTACCTTCCCGCGGGTGATCCGGGTCCCAAGTGGGGCGCCCGCCCGCGCCCGATCCCGGCGGCGGCGGGCTCGAAGCCGGCGGACGTCATGCGTTTCGAGAGCTACGTGAAGCCGCAAGGCTCACAGATGCCGGCCTGGATGCAAGACCGGATCCGCGAGTTGAGCCCTGATGAACGCGAGCGGCTGGCCCAGCAGTGGACGGCGATGCGAGACGCCGGCGCGAAACAACCGGAGCCGTCCCTGCCGGACGGCGTGGTCGCCTTCACGGGGAAGTTTCGTCCGCCCCCGTCCCCGGCTGCGAACGACAACGCGGAGCGGGATTCGGAGGAGTACCTGAAACGGTATCTGCCGGCCCCCTGGTCTCCGCCCGGCGTGCCCGCGGTGTGGAATCCCCCGCGGGCGCAACTCCCTGTCGTATGGAAACCGCCGGGGACCCAACTCCCGGCCGCCAACGCCTTTTCTGCGCCGCCTGGCCTGCAGTGGACGATCGTTCCCCGGGCCCCGCGCCCGGCGAGCGGGATCAATCTCAACTTCAACGCCCTGAGACCCCCGCAGTGGGGTCCGCTGGGCATGGTGGCGGCGGCCAACCTGCCCCAGGACCCGCAGCAGTCCCAGAATTAGGCGCGCTAGCCGCGCGCCAGTCGCATGGCCGCCAGCAGACCCAGCCCCGCCACCGGGATGAAGACTCCGAACAGCCAGGGGGCGAGGGTTTGGGCGTGGGCGGGGGTGAAGGCCTGGGCGAGGCCGAGGAGATTGGCGGCGGCGCCGGCCGCGGCCGCGCCGACGGCGCCGCCGATCAGCTGGGTGGTGGGGACGGCCGCCGAGCCGATCGCCCGGTCTTCCTCCGGGAGGGCGCGCAGGATGCGGCCGGTCGCCAGCGACCAGGACAGGCCAAATCCGCTCCCGAGGATGGCTCCGATCGCAATGATCCAGACCAGGGGCCAGCGGGCGATGGCGATGGCCATGAGCACGCATCCGCCGACGATGACCGCAGCGCCCACGACGATGAAGGTCCCATGCCGGCGCTCCGGCTGACCCGACACCAGGAACGCGGCGGCGGTCCAGCCGAGGGCCATGACCGAAACGACATAGCCCGCGACCAACGGCGAGACGCGATACACGCTCTGCAGGATGGCGGCCTGGTAGACGTTGATGACGACGGTGGCGACCTCCATGGCGAAGATCATGGCGTAGCCGGCGCCGGCTACAGTCGTCGGGTGGGCGGCCTCCGCCGGCAGCAGACGCTCCGACGGCCAGGCGTTGACCCGGGCGGCCGCGACCAGCAGCGCCACGCCGATCGCCAGGAGGGCCGCGGGCGCCAGCACGCCGCCGATGACATCGGCCGCGGCGATGAAGACGATAGCGGCGGCCAGTATGCCCAGGGTTCGCCAGGCCACAGGCCGTACGTCGTCGACCGGCCGTCCGCGCGGCAGCAGGGCGACGCAGGCGATGGCGAAGAGCGCGCCCTGGCCGGCGAACAGCCAGAAGGCCCCCCGCCAGAAACCCGCCGAGGCGAACAGGCCGCCGACCATGGGCCCGAGGAGGCTGGCGATCCCCCACACGCCCGCCGTCGCGCCGAACATCCGCGCCCACAACGCTTCCGGAAACACCACGCCGATGGCGACGTAGCAGAAGCCCACCAGCCAGCCGGCCCCGATCCCCTGCAGGATCCGCCCGAGCAGGAACGTCTCGATGGTCGGCGAGGCGGCGCTGAGGGCGCATCCGGCCGCATAGGCCAGGGCGGCGATGATCATCGCCGGCCGCAACCGCAGCCGGTGCGAGAGCTGCCCCGTGCTGGCCCCCGCGAGGATCGAGCCGGTCAGATAGAAGGCGATCGCCCAGCCGTAGTAGGCCGCGCCGCCGAGATCGCGCGCGACGCTCGGCATGATGGTGGCCGTGACCAGGGCGTCGGCGGCGTTGAGCCAGACCCCCAGCACCACCAGGGCCGCGCGGGGGGCGAGCGCCGGCGAGACCAGATCCCGCCATCGCGCGGCCGGGACGGCGGAGCTGGCCATGGGAATGGTCCCGCGCGCCGCGAAGGGCCGATTCAGATAGTCGCGCCGCCGTCCACCACCACGGCCTGGCCGGTCATCCAGGCGCCGGCGCGCGAGGCTAGGAAGACCGCCGCGCCGGCGATGTCGTCAGGCTCGCCCAGGCGCCGCAGCGGCGTTCCGGAACTGTTGCGCTTCTCCGCCTCCGGCGTGTCCCAGAGGGCGCGGGCGAAGTCGGTCTTCACTAGGCCCGGCGCGATGCAATTGATCCGGATGTTATGGGGCGACAGCTCGTGGGCGAGGTTGCGCGCGAGCTGAAAGTCGGCGGCCTTGGAGATGTTGTAGGCGCCGATCACCGCATTGCCCTTGAGGCCGCCCACCGAGGAAACGATGATGATGACGCCATCGCGGCGTTCCTTCATCTCCGGGGCCACCATCTGCACCATCCAGTGGTTGGAGATGATGTTGTTGTCGAGGATCTTGCGGAACGCGTCGTCGCTGATGCCGCTCATGGGACCATAGTAGGGGTTCGAGGCGGCGTTGCAGACCAGGACGTCGATCCGGCCGAAGGCCGCGCGCGTCTCGTCCATCAGCCGCTGGATGTCGTCCTTCGAGGAGATGTTGGCGGGAACGGCGATCGCGGCGCCGGGACGGGCTGCGTTGATCGCGCCGGCGACCTCCTCGCAGGGGCCCGCCTTGCGCGAGGAGATCACGACGTTGGCCCCGTGCTCGGCGAGCCGCTCGGCGATGGCGCGGCCGATGCCCTTGGACGAGCCGGTAACGACGGCAACCTTGCCGGAAAGATCGAACAACTCCACGGGCGCGCTTCCTTTGCGTTGTCTGGGCCAAAAATCGAGCGGCGCGCACCATCGAGCGGCGGCCGGTCGCGGTCAAGGCGCTCCCTCTTTTCTCCGAGAATCCGCTTCCCACGCTCCGGAACCGGCTCGAGCGCGTCGATCTGATGGAATCAGATCGACGCTCTCCTCCTTTTTTGACGCGCGTTTCGATCCGAAAACCAGTTCCCACTCTTCGGAACGCGCTCTAGATGCCCCATGACGCAAGGTGAGGCGGTCACGGCGGGCGGGGTCGGCGAGCGGGGCGGGTTCGGCCACGGCTTCCTCACCGACATCTGGTACGTCGCTGCCCTCTCGCGAGACCTGAAGCCCGGCGTCCTGAAGCGATGCGAGCTCCTGGGCGAACCGGTGATGCTGGGCCGGGCGCCGGACGGCGCCGTCGTCGCCCTGCGGGACGTGTGCCCGCATAGGGCGGCGCCCCTGTCGGCCGGACGCTTCGCGCGCGAGGCGGACGGGACGGTCAGCGTCGAGTGCCCCTACCACGGGTGGCGTTTCGCCCGCGACGGCCGCTGCGCCGCGATACCCTCGCTCACCGACGGCCAGGATTTCGACCTCGCCCGCATCCGGGTGCGCCGGTTTCCGGTCGCCGAGAGCCAGGGGCTGGTGTTCGTCTGGATGGCGGGCGACCGGCGGGACGACGCCGGACCGGACGCGCCGCCGCCGGTGTTTCCCGGCGTGGCCGGGGGCCGGCCGAAGCTGGTCTTGAGGCTCGATCTCCCCGCCCATATCGACCACGCGGTGGTCGGCCTGATGGACCCCGCCCATGGGCCTTACGTCCACCAGCAATGGTGGTGGCGCAGCCGCGCCTCGATGCACGCCAAGGCCAAGCGCTTCGCGCCCGCGGAGGCCGGCTTCACCATGGTGCGTCATCCGCCGTCCTCGAACTCGCGCGCCTACGCCCTGCTGGGCGGGCGGCCGGAAACCGAGATCACCTTCCGCCTGCCCGGCCTGCGGTGGGAGCATGTGACCGTCGGCGCGCGCCAGGTGCTCTCCCTGACGTGCCTGACGCCGCTCACCGACAAGACGACCCGGATCACCCAGGTCCTGTGGTCGGATCACCCGATCTTCGTCCTGGCGCTCCCCTTCATCCGCGCCGCCGCCCTACGGTTCCTGCGCCAGGACGGCGACATGGTGGCGCTGCAGAACCTGGGGCTGAAATACGATCCCGCCATGATCTGGATCGATGACGCCGACCGTCAGGCGCGCTGGTACCAGGCCCTCAAGCGCGAATGGGCGGCGAGCCGGCGAGCGGGACGCCCCTTCGTCAACCCGGTGGAGGCGACGACGCTGCGGTGGACAAGCTGATCCCCGGCGGCCGGGCGCCTTATCCCAGACTGCTCTACGCCCGCCTCGCGTCCAGCCTGACCACCTGGCCCGACGGGTCCGGGTGGACGTTCAGCGCCGGGACGGGAGCGGCGACCCTCGCCGCGGTCGGCGCCGTGGGGTTTTCGAGCGGTCTCTACGCGCTCCACCCGGCCAATCTGCAGGGTCTGCCGCTGCGGCTGTTAACCGTGCTGATCGCGCCCGCCTTCGGCGAGGAGGCCGTGTTTCGGGGGCTGATGATCCCGTCCCGCGCCGAGACGGCCAAACCCGCGCTCGGTATCGCCCTGGCGACGCCAGTGTTCATCGCCTGGCATCTGGTGGAGGCGAAGCTGATCCTGCCGCAGGCGGCGGCCCTGTTCGAGCGGGCCGATTTCCTCGTCTGCGCCGGCCTGGTCGGCCTCGGCTGCGCCGTGGTGCGCTGGCGGACGGGCTCGCTCTGGCCCGCCGTCGCCCTGCACTGGCTGATGGTGACGATATGGCAGACGTGGCTGGGTGGGCTTACCTTGTCGGCATGACCCTCTCACGCTGCGCCGGCGGCTGGTTTTGCGCCCTTCTCGTCGTGACGGCGGCTCTGGCGGGATGTTCGGCGGCCAGGAAGAGCGGCCTGCCCGCCGACGCCCTGGACCACGCCATCGGCGATGCGATCGGCGATCCGGACACCTGCCTTCTGCTCGCCGATCGCGCCAGCGGCAGGGTGCTCTATCAGTACGGCGCGCCGTTCAACTGCATCCGCGGCCTGCCCGCCTGCGATCGGCCGGCGTTCATGAGCGCCAAACAGGCCCTGCCCCTGGCCGCGACGCCGGGTGGACGGCAGGCCAGCTGCGCCTCCAACGCCGACGGATCGCGCATGGTCGGGTGGGCGGAGGGCAAGGTGGCTGGCCATACCCATGACCTCATCTATTCGGCGGTGATGGAAGGCCAGAGCGCGCTGCCGGGCCACGAGATGAACGCCCGTCTCTATGACGCCTTCCAGAAGGCGGGCCTGTAGCCCCCTCTCCGCCGCCGACGCCGTCGATGCTTCCGGGCCCGGACGCCACGTGCTAACCGCAGCCTCTGTCTCTCGCTCCCGCGGGGGCCCGTAGCTCAATGGTTAGAGCCGGCCGCTCATAACGGTCTGGTTGGGGGTTCGAGTCCCTCCGGGCCTACCAGGGGCAGTTCGGTCGCCGGAAGCTGGGATGCTGCTTTGCAGCATCCCGCGGCGCCCGATGACCGCTCAGTTGAGGCGCTCCGGGGTCAGACGTTCTCGAGGGCCGGCGATTCGCGCCAGTTGAGGCCGTCGGCGTTGCACACCCAGCGGCCGAGGCGGCGATAGTCCTTGCCGTCGATGAGCGCGCCGAATGGCAGCAACTCGACCAGCGCCGCTTCGACGTACTGGTACTTGGCGCCCCGGGCGTGGCGCGCGAAGTCGAGCAACTCCGCCTGGGCCCAGCGAATGGCGGCGTCGTCGTCCGGCAGGCGGTTTTTGAGAGGCTCGAGACGGTTCCCGGGCAAGGCGTTAAGGCGGCGCTTCGACGGCGCGTGGCGGAGGTCGAGGTTGTAGGTCTTCATCGCGGTCTTCATCGGCGGCTCGGAGGGTCAGGCGTTGTCGGTGAGGCGTGTGTGATTGGCTTGAACACGACGGCGATAAAGCTCCAGCGTGCGTGCCGGGGCGAGATGCGCCTCGCCCGCGAGAAGGCTGCCCGTGACCACGAAATGAGCGTCCAACGCGGCGAGGGCCTTTTCGCTGATCATCCGACAGAGTTCCGCGAGGGCCGTGACGTCGCCGCGGCCGGCGATCGCCAGGCGCAACCCGATCACCCGGCCCGATTCCTGGCCCAGGCGCGCGGCGTCGGCGGAGAGGTCGAGCCAGGAGTCCCACGGGGCGTTCATCGGCGATCCTTTCCAGCGTCGTCGCGGGCGACGACGTTGCCAGCGCTATATGCTGCGCTGCAGCATGGTACGCAACCCTTGCGACGACGCATTTGCAAAAGTTGGCAATAGGCGGCAGACCCCGCCGCCTTGCGGCGCTATAGGCGTCTCATGGCTGAAGCTTTCTCCACCGACGCCCTGCCCGCCGCCAAGGCCGAACGGTACGAGGCGTTGCGGCTCGAGGTCGAATCGGTGCTGGACGGGGAGGCAAACGACGTGGCGCGCATGGCTACGGTCGCCTCGATGCTGGCCGCCGCGTTCGATACGTTCCTCTGGACAGGCTTCTACAGGGTGGATCCGGCAAGGCCCGGCGAACTCGTGGTCGGCCCCTACCAGGGGCCCCTCGGTTGCCTGCGCATCCGCTTCGGCCAAGGGGTCTGCGGCGCCGCGGCGGCGGATCGCCGGACCGTCGTCGTCGAGGACGTGGACGCATTCCCCGGCCATATCGCCTGCGACTCCCGGTCGCGCAGTGAAATCGTCGTCCCGGTCGTGACCGCCCGCGGTGAGCTGATCGCCGTCCTGGACGTCGACAGCGCCGAGCTGGCCGCCTTCGACGCGGCGGACCAGGCAGGACTGGAGGCGATCGTCCGTCAAGTGTTCGCCAACTAAAGCGAACCGCGTTCACATGGAATCATGTGAACGTTTATGATTTGCTCTAGACTCAGACGCTTAGAGCCCGATTCAGTCTTTGGATCTGTTCCGTTCAAAGCGATCATGCTCTAGCCGCCGCGCACCAGTTTCGAGGCGAAATAGCCGGCCGTGGCCCCGCAGGCCGTGAGGAACGTGCCCCAGCACAGGTCGAGCAAAGTGATTTTCGTCGCCCAGACCACGAGCGTCGCCTGGTTGGTGAGGTCATACGTCGCATAGCAGAAGAAGCCGAGCAGCGCGCCCATCATCGTGGCGTCACGCCAGCGTCCGCTTCGGATCGCGGGCGCCACGGCGAAGACCACCACGCCGACGAGGTAGACCACGTAAAAGAGGATGGCCGGCCCAAGGCGCGGACTCGCCGCCAGCACCGGGCCCAAGGCCGGTCGATAGAGAGTCGCGTTGGTCGTGGTCAGCCAGATGGCGTCGAGCCCCGCGAGCAACAGACCCGCGCCGAGCCAAGCGACGGCGTAGCGCAGCATCACACCCCTCCCGGCGTGGCGACAGGCTTCAGACGATAGTGGCTGACGCCCCACACCTCGCCCCCACTGTCGCCGAACAGGCCTGCCGTCGCCAGGAAAAAAATGCGCCAGCGCCGCTTCCAGAGAGCGACATCGGAGCCGTAGACTTCGCGCAGAATGGGATCGATGGCCTGGGCGTGGCGGTCGAAGTTCCTGAGCCAGTCGAGGGCGGTGCGGCGATAGTGCTCGCCGCTCCAGCGCCACTCGGCTTCCGCGGCGAAGATGGCGGGGAACCGACGAGGCAGGCCGTGGCTCGGCATGATGCCGCCCGTGAAGAAGTGCTGGGCGATCCAGTCTTCCTTGTCGTTCATGTCGAAACGATAGGGCGTGTGTCGGTGGGTGAAGATATGGATGAAGAGCCGTCCATCGGGGCGTAGCCAGGTTCGCACCCGCTCCAGCAACGCCGGCCAGTTCGACATATGCTCGAACATTTCCACCGAGACCACGCGGTCGAAACGCTCGCCGGTCGCGAATTCGTTCATGTCGCAGGTGATGACGGTCAGGTTCTCGAATCCGCTTCTCCGCGCCTGCGCCTCGATCGCCGATCGCTGGGAATGCGAATTTGACACCGCTGTGATCCGCGCGGCGGGATAGCGCTCGGCCATCCACAGGCTCAGCGATCCCCACCCACAGCCGAGTTCGAGGATGTCCTGGCCATCGGCGAGTCCCGCGTGTTCGCAGGTCTCGGCAAGGGCCCTATCCTCCGCCTCGGCGAGCGAGGCGGTGGGGGGCTCATAGAGGCCGCTGGAGTATTTCCGCCGCGGACCCAGGACGAGATCGAAGAACGCTGCAGGAACCTCGTAGTGCTGGGCGTTGGCGTCCTCGGTGTTTTCGGCGATCGCGTGCGAGCGCATGTCATCGGCGAACGCGGCTTCGACATCGGGCGGCTCGTGCTGGAGGCGGTGACGGGCGCGGGCGACCAGATAGGCGATTCCCAGCCGCGTGACGATGTCCGGCACGGGGACCAGCTCCACCGCCCGGCCGGCGGCGGCGGTCAGGCTCATGAGGCTGCTTCCGCCATTCGCGCAGAGACCAGCCTGCCCAAGGCGGCGGGCGCGGTCACAGGAGGCGGCGAGGCCTCGACAAAGGCGGCGACCTGATCGAGCACCCCACCGTGGCGGCGAAACAGGCCGGACATCGAGGTCAACAGGCTTACATGGCCCAGACCCGCGTAGATGCGCACCGAAGCCGACCCGCCATGAGCCTGGATGGCGGCGGCCAGCCGGGTTGAATTGCCGGTATCGACTGTCCCGTCGCGATCGCCGGCGAGGAGCAGCATGGGCGCCGCGTGGCCATCGACATGGTTGATCGGCTGGGTGTCGGGGCGCTGGTCCTCCGGACCGAAGATGATCTTCAGCGTCGCGTCGCGCAGCGGGAGGAAGTCGTAGGGTCCCGCCAGCCCGACGACTCCGGCCAGATCCCGGCGGGGATCCAGCCCGACCCCTTCGAGCCAGCGGCGATCGAGGGCGAGCATGGCGGCATCATAGGCCCCCGCCGAGTGCCCTATCAGGAACAGTCGGCGCGGATCGCCGCCCCAATCCGCGGCATGGCGTTTTGCGAACGCCACGGCCAGCGCGTTGTCACGCAGGAACTCCGGGTAACGCACCTCGGGATAGACCCGATAGTCTGCTATGACCGTGACTATCCCCCGCGACGCCAGCGAGCGCCCGACGAAGCCATAGAGCCCCTTGTCTCCGGATTGCCAGCTGCCGCCATAGAGGAAAACGGCCACCGGGGCGCGTGGTCCGGCGCGCCGGGGAATGTAGACATCGAAGTGGGCCCGATTTCCCGACCCGTAGGCCTGGTCATGCTTCACGCTCACGGCGCCTGGCGACGACAGGGCGAGAATGGCGACCCCCACCGAGACCAGAACGTTCATCAGATACCCACGAACGGTTGAAAGATTCGGCCTACCCAGTCCCGCGGAACGAGAGCGCCGTCGGCGGCGATCAGGCAGACGCACTCACCCTCGGCCGTGGTTCTGGGTTGATGCTCCACTGATTCGTCGTTCCAGGCGAAATCGCCGGGCCGGTGAAGGACGTCGCCGTCGCGATAGGCCCCCTTAAGCACGCAGATCATTTCGGCGCCCCGATGGGTGTGAAGCGGCACGGCCATGCCTGCAGCGACGCCAAGCAGATAGCTGCGCGCGTTGCCCGGACCACGGGCGACCGGCGCCACCCAGACGCCCGGCGCCGCCCAACGCCGGCGGGCGCGCACAGCCGCGACAACTTCCTGCGGCACGGCGATCCAGCCGCTCGGCGGCGTCGGAACGATCGCCGCCGGCGTCGCGAGTTCGATCCGGGCCAAGGCCCTGGCCAGTGCGTCGGGTTGCAGCGTTGCGGGCGGGAGGGTGGCCAAAAGGGCTCCGCCCACCTCTTCGGTCTCGGCGACTACGCGCCGGCAACGCTCGCAAACCCCCAGGTGGCCGGCCACGACAAGTCGGGCGTTGCGTTCGAGGGCCCCAGTGCCGTAGTCCACCAGGAGGGTCGCGGCCGGGTGATGCTGCGGGCTCATGGCGCGATCTCCGCGAGCGCCCCGCGCAGGCGGGCCATGGCCAGCCGCAGGCGCGATTTGACGGTGCCAAGCGGCAACCCGAGTTCTCCGGCGATTTCCGAGTGGGCCTTGTCGGCGAAGAAGGCGAGCGAAATCACCTGGGCCTGCTCCTTGGGAAGGCTCGCCACGGCGATCCCGATCCGGCTCTTGTCCTCCAGGGCGCTGAGCGCCTCGTCCGGCCTGGCGGGCGAATCGTTGGACTCCGGCCACGCATCGCTCGCCGGCACGCGGCCGTCGCGGCGGGAGAGGTCGATCCTCAGATTGCGGGCGATAGTGAATATCCAGGTCGAGGCGGCCGCGCGCCCGGGATCGAACGCCGCCGCCCGCCGCCAGACCGTGAGGAGCGTCTCCTGCGCCAGTTCCTCCGCCGCCTCGGGGGCGGCGCCGAGCCGCATGAGATAGCTCTTCACCCGCGGCGCGAAATGATTGAATAGACAGGCGAAGGCGTCACGGTCGCCCCGCTGCGCGATGCGCACGATGCAGTCCGCCAAGGTTGGGCCATCCGGCGCGGATGAAGTCGGGACGCGGGTCATGCGGATGTCCGCCGCCTGCAGATGGACGCGCGGCCGAAATGTCGTTCGTTGGGCGTCGATTGCGATCGCATTCATGACCTTTCTACGCGATCCGCCCGATCGCGGATCACCCCGCAGCCGTCCAACCGGCATTGATCCGGCCGGCAGCCTATGGCGTAGACTGGCGGCCGGGGAAATGTCCTTCTTCGACCCCTCGAGACCAGAGCAAAAGCTTAGCACGTGATGATGACTCAGGGCCGCGCGGGCCAGAAGATCGCCGTCGTCGGCGCCGGAATATCGGGCATGTCGGCGGCGTGGCTGCTCTCTCGGGCGTATGAGGTGACGCTCTACGAAGCGGCCGCGCGACTGGGGGGCCACAGTCATACCGTGGAAGCGCCCTCTCCCCACGGCCCCGTTCCGGTGGATACCGGCTTCATCGTCTACAACCCGGTCAACTACCCCAATCTGGTGGCGCTGTTCGACTATCTGCGCGTCCCCACGAAACCCTCCAACATGGGCTTTGCCGTCAGCCTCGACGGTGGCCGGATCGAGTATGGGGGCGACAATCTCGTCACCCTGTTTTCCCAGCCGCGAAATCTGACCAGTCCTCGGTTCTGGTCGATGCTCCTCGACCTAGTGCGCTTCTACCGCGAGGCGCCGGCTTACGCCGACCGCCTGGAGGCGGACATGACCACTCTTGGCGAGTTCCTCGACCGTCAAGGCTATGGAACGGCGTTCCAGCAGGATCACCTGCTGCCTCAGGCCGCCGCCATCTGGTCGACTTCCGCACGCGACATCCGCGACTATCCGGCGGCGGCGTTCATCCGATTCTGCGAAAACCATGGGCTGCTGAAGATCACCGATCGGCCGGCATGGCGCACGGTCGACGGCGGCAGCCGGGCCTATGTGGCGCGCCTGACTGCAAGTTATGCCGACAGGGTGCGCCTGAGCGCGCCGGTCACGAGCGTGAGACGCACGTCGGACGGCGTTGTCGTCCGGGACACGCGCGGCGGTGTCGCAACCTTCGACCAGGTAGTCATCGCCACCCACGCCGATGATGGACTTGGTCTAGTCGACACGCCCCTGCCGGCCGAGAGGGCCGCGCTCGAGTGCTTCGGCTACACGCGCAACCTCGCCGTGCTCCACTCCGACGAGAGCCTGATGCCTCGCCGGCGAGGGCTTTGGTCAGCCTGGAACTACATGGGGGACGCGACGTCGGGAGGGGATCGGCAACTTTGCGTGACCTACTGGATGAATCGACTGCAAGGCTTGCCGGGGCACACGCCACTGTTCGTGACGTTGAACCCCCTGTGTCCGCCCAGCCCGGACACGGTCATCCGTTCCGAGACCTATGACCACCCACGGTTCGACGCCGCGGCCATCAGGGCTCAGAAGAGGCTGTGGTCGTTGCAGGGGCAGGGCGGTGTCTGGTGGTGCGGCGCCTATTTCGGCTCGGGTTTCCACGAGGATGGCTTGCAATCGGGCCTGGCCGTCGCCGAGGCCATCGGCGGCGTCCGACGCCCCTGGTCGGTCGCGGGGGAATCGGACCGCATCCACGTCTCCGAACTGGCCCTTAGGCCGCCCGTGCTCGAGGCTGCGGGATGAGCGAGTTCGCCTCCTGCCTCTACTTCGGTGAGGTGGTTCACCGGAGGTTCTCCCCTCGGCCCCACCGGTTGCGCTATCGCCTCTTCCAGGGGCTTTTCGACCTGGACGAACTGCCGACCCTGGGACGCAGGCTGCGCTTCTTCTCCCACAACCGCGCCAATGTGCTGGCGTTCCATGACTCCGACCACGGCGATGGCGCAGGCGGCGCGTTGCGCACTTACGCGGAGAACCTGCTGTCGGGGGCCGGCTTGCGCGTTGATGGCGGACGCATCGTCCTGCTGTGCATGCCGAGAGTTTTGGGATTTGTCTTCAACCCCCTGAGCGTCTTCTATTGTTACAACCACTGCGGGGATTTGACCGCGACAATCTATGAGGTCAACAACACGTTTGGCGAGCGTCATAGCTATTTGATTTCCGCTGATTCGACAGCCTGTGGTGCCGTGCGGCAGAGATGTGAAAAGGCATTCTACGTCTCGCCATTCATGGACATGGACATGGTCTATGACTTCAGCCTTACCTCACCCGGAGCGACGTTGACGACCAGCATAAGAGGTAGTCGTAGTGACGGAGCGCCTCTGATTTTTGCTTCCTTCGTCGGCGTCCGGCGCGAGCTCTCTGACCTGACGCTCGTGTTGGCGCTGCTCGCCTATCCACTACTGACTCTTGGGGTCGTCGCCGCCATCCATTGGGAAGCGGTCAAGCTGTTCGCGAAAGGGCTGCGCCTACGTCACAGATTACCGGCGCCGACCGCCGCCGTGACCATCGTCAAATCGTCCCGAGCGACGAAGAAGGGGGCCGGCCAAGTCGAAGCGTTGGACCACGTTCACAAATTGGACAAGCAATCAGCCTAACGGCTACGCCAATTTCGGGGGCGCTTCGGAGGCTGACGTGGACCACCAGATAGCGCAAATGCACTATCGCACCGTCTTCATTTCGGATGTCCATCTGGGAACCCGCGGGTGCCAAGCGGAACTGCTGCTTGACTTTCTCCGCCACATGACTTGCGAACGGCTGTATCTGGTCGGCGATATCGTCGATGGTTGGAAGATGAAGGGGGGCTGGCACTGGCCGCAGACGCACAACGACGTGGTGCAGAAGATTCTCCGCCTTGCTCGCAAGGGGGCGCTGGTGACCTACATTCCCGGCAATCACGACGATCGGGTTCGCGACTTTTGCGGCGTGCACTTCGGGGGAGTGACCGTTGCGCGCGACGCGGTGCACCAGACCGCCGATGGCCGGCGATTCTTAGTTGTTCATGGCGACGAATTCGACGCGGTGGTGCGCCATGCTGCGTGGCTCGGCTTTGCGGGCGACGTGGCCTATCGTACCCTCTTGAGCCTGAACACCACGCTCAATCGCCTGCGCCGTCGCCTGGGTTTCGGCTACTGGAGCCTGTCCGCCTTCCTAAAGTCGAAAGTAAAGAACGCATTGCAGTTCATCGATAATTTCGAGGCGGCGTTAGCCGACGAAGCGCGACGCAGGAACGTCGACGGGGTGATCTGCGGGCACATCCACAAGGCTGAAATGAGGGAGATCGGTGGAATCCTGTACGTCAATGACGGAGACTGGGTAGAGAGCTGCACAGCGTTGGTCGAACACAGCGATGGCCACCTGGAAATCCTCAAGTGGGCGGCATTGCGGTCCTGGTCGATGATCGATCGGGCGCGCCGCTTCGAGGAAGCGTCGCCGCCGGCGCCGGAACCTTCGATCGCCTGATGCGCATTCTCCTGGCCACCGATGCCTGGGACCCCCAGGTGAATGGTGTCGTCCGAACGCTGACGCGCGTGGTGGCCGAACTGCGCCAGATGGGTGAGCAGGTCGAGGTGATCAGTCCCGACCAGTTCGCCACCGTGCCCTTGCCTACCTACCGCGAGATCCGGCTGGCGATCGGCGCCTACGAGAAGGTGCAGGAGCGCTTCAAGGCGTTTGAGCCGGAAGCCATCCACATCGCCACCGAGGGTCCCATCGGCCTGGCGGCGCGGCGTATCTGCCTTGAATGGAAGCTGCCCTTCACCACCAGCTACCATACGAGATTTCCCGAATACGTGTCGGCGCGCCTGCCCGTACCACTTGCCGCGGGCTACGCCTACATGAAGTGGTTCCATCGGCCGTCGGGCCGGCTGATGGTCGCCACCCCGACCATGCGCGAGGAACTCGAGCGGCATGGCTTCCGCAACATTTCTCTCTGGTCCAAGGGCCTGGACACCGAGCTGTTCCGTCCACGAAGCCACAACGAGCCGGATGTCTTCAAGGAACTCGCGCGTCCCATCTGGCTCAACGTCGGGCGTGTCGCAGTGGAAAAGAACATCGAGGCCTTTGTCGGCCTCGATCTTCCGGGCACAAAGGTTGTTGTGGGCGACGGCCCGCAGCGGGAAGACCTTCAGGCGCGGTATCCGGAGGTGAAGTTTGTGGGGGCCAAATTCAATGAGGAGCTCGCCGCGCACTATGCCTGCGCGGACGTTTTCGTTTTTCCATCTCTGACCGACACCTTCGGCCTTGTCATCCTGGAGGCGTGGGGCGCCGGAACCCCCGTGGCGGCGTTCTCGGCCCCCGGTCCAGTCGACATCATCCCGGGAACCGGCGCTGGCGTCCTGGCGCGCGGGCGCACCGATGGCCTCGGGGAGGCTTGCCTGGAGGCGCTCAGCCTGGATCGAGCAAAGGTCCGCGCGGTGGCCGAGCAGTATTCCTGGCGCGCATGCGCAGAGGAGTTTCTCAGGCTTCTGCAGCCCTACCCTGAACCGGAGAAGAGCCGCTTCTGGCGACGCCTGCGGCGTTTGGCTAGGTTGAGGCGCCGGCCCCAGGCGCCGGCCCCGTTTCCTAGAGCAGGCGCGTCCGGATCAACTGCGATATCAAGTCGATACCCGACACAGCGACCAGAATGACGATCACGATCGCGCTGGTCTGATCAAAGGCAAAGCTGTTGATCGAATCGAACAACGGCTGGCCGATACCGCCGGCGCCGATGAGGCTGAGGACGGTGGCCGAGCGGGCGTTGGACTCGAATCGGTACAGAGCATAGCTCGTCCAGAGCGGCGCGACCTGCGGAAGCACGCCCCACACGATTTCCTGCAAGGGAGCGGCCCCCGTCGCCCGGACTCCTTCCACGGGCGCCCGGTCGATCGCCTCCACCGCTTCCGAAAATAGCTTGCCCAGGACCCCGCCCGTGTTCACGGCGAGCGCCATCACCCCCGCGAAGGGGCCTAGGCCCACGGCGACGACAAAGATCGCCCCGATGACGAGATCGGGGACCGAGCGCAGAAGGTCCAGGACCCGGCGAACGGGCTGCTGCACCCATACGGGAGTGAGATTCCGCGCGCCCGCAAGCCCCAGCGGGACGGCTATGATCAAGGCCAGCGTCGTGCCCCACAACGCCATCTGGATCGTCAGCCACATGTCGGCGATGTAGAGCTTGTAGTTGGCGAAGTTCGGCCGGATGAACTCGATCCCCAGTTGCCGCATGTTCTCGCCGCCGGTGAAGAGGTCACCGAGCTTGCCGATCTCGGCGCTTCGCGCCCCGACAATCAGCAGGAGCGCTAGCCCGCCCCAGATCGCAAGGTCGAATGCCCGTTCGCCCGGGGCTCGCCTGGGCGGCTCGCGAACAGGTTCCAGCGCCGCCGCCATGGCCTATTGCGCCGCGGCCGGGGCGCGGGTGCGCGCCTCGAGGGCAATCCGCTGCGCCCGGACGTTGTCCAGGGCCGCCTTCGCCTTAGCGATCTTGGCCGCATCGCCACTATCCTTGGCCTCCAGCCATTGTTGGGTCGCCTCCATCTCGCGGACCGGTAGCAAGTGGTTGTCATCGGCTGGCTTGAAGCCACCGACGTGGACCTTGGCCATATAGCCGCGCGCGCGCCCGGCTTCGGGACTGTCGCCCTGACCATAGGTGAGGAAGAACTGGCGCAGCTTCTCCTTGACGCGCGGGTCGAGGTCCTTGCGCCAGATGATCGGGTCCTCCGGCAGGACGGGTGACCGCCAGATGACCCGCACCTTTCCCGCGATTTGACCACCGTTCTGTTGGTCGAGGAGAAGCGACGTGGAGTTGTTGGTGGCCACGTCCAACTGCCCGTTGGCGACCGCGACCAGATTTGTTTCGTGGCTCGAACCGCTGCGGACCTGTTTGAAACAGTCGATCGGCCTAATGTTCCGTGGTGCGAACAGGTAGGTCATCGGCGCAAGGGTTCCCGACGTGGAGAGCACGTCGCCAAGGCCGAACGACAACGTCTTGTTGCACGCGAGGACCTTGTCGAGCGTGAGCGGACTCTTCGCGTTGACGATAAGGAGCGAGGTGTATCCGTCGACACCATTGGGACTGAACGTGCGTGCGAACACCTCACCGCCGCCCCGGCGCACCGCCTCCAGGCCCGACCGGTTCGAAAACCACCCCGCGTCGGTTTTTTTGAACCTCAGCGCCTCGACCAACAGCGTATAGTTGTTGGAATAGAACGGGGTTATTTTCAATCCTGTCTGCTTTCTCATGTCCTCGAGTATGGGCTGCCAGTACTCGGACATCGTCTGAGTCGACTCGGTGGACAGCACTGAAAACCGAACCTCACCGGGGTGGTCGGAAGACGCCGGCTGGCCTCCCCGGCCGCAGCCAGCCAGGGTCGATGCCGCGATGGCCAGGGTCGAGACACGTCGGCGCGTGATCATGTGGGCGCTCCTTCCCAGAAGGCGTCTTGAAACTCAGGGCCGTAGATGTTGACCAGAATCTCCCGGCCGAGTCCGGAGCTGGGTCCGTCATAGGCGATCCGGCCCGCCTTTAGGGCGACGACCCGATCGCAATAGCGCAGGGCGTAGTCCACTTGGTGCAGGGTCACCAGCACGGTCATGCCATCGATCCGGTTCAACTCGCGAAGGATATCCATGACCCGGCGCGCGGAAACCGGGTCGAGGGACGCCACAGGCTCGTCGGCGAGGATCACCTCGGCCTGCTGAACCAGCGTCCGCGCGATCGCGCCCCGCTGTTGTTGCCCCCCGGAGAGGGTGTTGGCGCGCTGCCCCGCCCGGTCCGCAATGCCCACCCTCGCCAGCGCTGCCATAGCCGCTCCGCGCGTTTCGGCTGGCCACAGGCCGAACAATCCAGGCCAGAAACCGATGCGGCCCAGCGATCCAAGAGCCACGTTGGTGAACAGCGAGAGGCGGCCGACGAGGTTGAACTGCTGAAATATGAAGCCAAGTCGCCGCCTGGCGTCGCGGATTTTATCAGTCAACCGCCCGTTTTCTTGTAATCTCTGTTGAAATCCTTCAATGAAACCTGACCCGCGATCTATCGTCGCCAAGCCAGCGATCAGTCGCAGAAGTGTCGATTTTCCGGAACCAGAAGGACCGATAAGGGCGATCATTTCTCCACGGTCGACCTCTAGCGATACCTGATCGAGGGCGCGGGCCGCGCTATAACTCTTGGACACGTCCCGCATGGATAGAACGACGGCCGGGAGCGTCATCGGCGTTCCTTGATCTAGCGGGCCGCACGCATCGCCCCACGTCCCCCACGACTCATGCCACGCGAACCGGCCGGCGGTCCAGTCCGCGACTTCCCGCGCGGTGGTGAGATTCGTTCTTTACATCGCGCTCCATGATCCCTATGTCACCGCGTCTCCGGCGGACCCGTTGTCCTCAAAAGCGCTGCTAACGCCGGTCTGGGTTCAACAATCTGCAGGGGTTTACGTGAGTTGCACACGTATCATAAGCCCCTGGACCTGGTCCGTGAGCGGTCGCCGGAACGTCCTGTCGCCTTCGTGCGGCCGGGCGCCCTGGCCGTAGCGGCGCGCTGGTTCAGGA
>Ga0070730_10000887_pt1 | contig 31278 bp, 27 predicted proteins | sample Coa_R1_3_FD_66447 | JGI IMG/M metagenome (GOLD analysis project Ga0070730, IMG submission 66447) | Surface soil microbial communities from Centralia Pennsylvania, which are recovering from an underground coalmine fire - Coalmine... | ecosystem: Environmental > Terrestrial > Soil > Unclassified ... | reverse complement strand
ACGACGGTGAGCGCGACGAACGCGAGCGAAAGCGCAGTACCGATGTCCCAGGCGACGTGTTTGCTCAACCCGAAGCCAAGCGCGCGGTACGGGAGCATCACGGTGCCCCAGACGAGCGGCCAGCCGAACACCGCGGCGCCGGAGGGCTGCATCCAGTGGACGTCGACGCAGACGGCGAGACCGATTACGAACAGCGCGGCGGGCACGAGCCACGGTCGCAGAGCTGGACGACGCCTCCACACCAGGACAAGGCCGACGGCGGCGGCGGCGAGCGCGAGTGCGACGAGCGCGAGCAGCGGGCGCGGTATACGTGCCCACGCCGCCATGAACTCCCGCGCGGCTGCGTAGAAGCCCGTTGCGTCGCCCATGAGCCCTCCGTCGCGCTCCGGTCGGGTGAAGCGCGGAATCCCGGGCAGCTTCGAGCCGGCGTCCACGTATGCGGCCAGTGGGATCGCGAGGCGGATCGCCGCGAGCACGCAGAGCGCGGTCCACCAGCCAGAGGGTGCCCGCAGGCGCATCGCTGGCGTGACGCTAGCAAGCGTCTCGGGCGTAAAACCTTCGTTAAGTCCGAACACGGTCGGCCGAAGGCGCGGCTAGCATCGATGCGATGCCGACTGCCGTCGTCACCGGAGGTGCGGGCTTTCTCGGGTCGCACCTCTGCGATTCGCTGATCCACGACGGTTTCCGCGTGATCTGCGTCGACAACCTCGAGACCGGATCGCTCCAGAACGTCGAGCACCTGCGGAACGAGGCGTTCGAGTTCGTCAACCACGACATCACGCACGACATCGAGATCGGCGGAACCGTCGACTTCGTCTTCCATCTCGCGAGCCCGGCCAGCCCGATCGACTACCTCCGCCTGCCACTGCAGACGCTGAAGGTCGGCTCGTACGGAACACACAAGGCTCTCGGCCTCGCGAAGTTCAAGCGGGCGCGCTTCCTGCTCGCTTCGACGAGCGAGGTCTACGGCGATCCCGCCGTCCATCCGCAGCCCGAGACGTACTGGGGCAACGTGAATCCGATCGGTCCGCGCGGCGTGTACGACGAAGCGAAGCGCTACGCGGAAGCCCTGACGATGGCGTACCACCGCCAACAGGGCGTCGACACGTGCATCGTCCGGATCTTCAACACGTACGGCACGCGCATGCGCCCGCACGACGGCCGTGCGATCCCGACCTTCGTGCGACAGGCGCTCGCGAACGAGCCGCTCACGGTGTTCGGCGACGGATCGCAGACGCGCAGCTTCTGCTACGTCGAGGACCTCGTTCGCGGCCTCGTGCTGCTTGCGCGCAGCGAAGAGCACCTGCCGGTCAACATCGGCAATCCCCACGAGCTCACGCTGCTCGAGCTCGCCGAGACCGTCATTCGCGTCACCGGGTCGAAGAGCGAGATCGTCTTCGAGGCATTGCCCGTCGACGACCCCCAAGTTCGCCAGCCCGACATCACGCGGGCACGACAGCTGCTCGGCTGGGAGCCGCAGATCAGCCTCGAGGACGGGCTGCGGCAGATTCTGAAAACGACCACACGGGAGTCGCTGAGTGTCTAAGCGTTTCGTTCTCATCGCGGCGGCCGCCGCGGCTGTCGCGTGCGTCGGCGTGCCGGCATCGACCGCTGCGAAGCAGTCGGGTCATCTGCTGGTCGGGATCAACGACGAGGCCGACACCCTGTACGGGAATCCGGCGACGGGCTTCGCGACTCTGAAGGCGCTGCGCGCGCAAGTGCTGCGCGTCAACCTCTACTGGGGTGGCACGCCCTGGGCGGTCTCGCGCGGGGCGAAGCCGACCGATGCGACCGACCCCGGCGACCCCGCGTACGACTGGTCGCTCTACGACCGGCTCGTGGAGTACGCGCACGTGAACAACATCAAGGTCGTCTTCTCGATCCTCTTCACGCCCGCGTGGGCCAACGGCGGAGCCGGGCGCAACGCCGCGCCGACGAACCCACAGGACCTGCAGGACTTCGTCTACGCCGCGGCGTCGCGCTACAGCGGCTACTACGTGCCGCCGACGTGGCAGCAAGACGCGTCGCTCGGCATCGGTAACGGCCCGCTCCCGGTCGTGACCCTCTGGACAGCATGGAACGAGCCCAACAACCCGGACTTCCTCAAGCCGCAGTACAAGCGCGTGGGCGGCAAATGGATCATCGCGAGCGCGGTGCAGTACGCGAAGATCTGCAACGCGGTCTACAACGGCGTTCACTCCGTGCTCATCTCGCCGTCGAAGGGATACGTGCAGGGCGAGCAGGTCGCATGCGGCGTCACCGCGCCGAAGGGGAACGACGCACCGGGCACGAGCCGCGCGTCGGTCGATCCGATCTCGTTCCTCACCGCCGCGAAGAAGGCGGGCATGAAGACCTTCGACGTGTATGCGCACCATCCGTACTACGGCGAGCCGAGCGAGACGCCAACCTTCATCCCGACCGGCAAGATCAAGCGTCGCGTCGACTTGGGAAACATCGGAACTCTGCTTACCGCGCTGACGAAGCTGTACGGGCCGAAGCATCTCTGGATCACCGAGTACGGCTACCAGACGAATCCGCCCGACAAGCGGTTCGGCGTCAGCTATGCGAAGCAGGCCGCGTATCTGACGCAGGCGTACGCGATTGCGCGTAAGAACCCGCGCATCGACATGATGCTGTGGTTCCTGATCAGAGACGAGCCGAATCTCGGCGGCTGGCAGTCCGGGCTTGAGACGCACGCCGGCAAGAAGAAGCCGGCGTGGAACGCGTTCATAAAGTTGCCGCGCGGCTAGCGAGTAGCGACCGATACAGGTCGTCGACATCGTCGACGAGGCGTTCGACCGCGTAACGTTGCGTCACGTTCGCGTAGCCGGCGGCGCCCATTCGCTCTCGGAGCTCGGGATCGGCGGCGAGCTCCGCCAGTCGTGCGGCGAGTGCATCCGCGTCGCCGGCGTCGACGAGGAATCCGTCGACTCCGTCTCGGACGACGTCGGGTATGCCACCGACGCGTGTCGCGACGGCGGGGCGTCGCGCGGCGAGTGCCTCGATCACGCTGACGGGGGTCCCCTCGTTCACGGATGGGAGGAGGAGCGCGTCGATCGCCTCGTAGAAGCCACCCACCTGTTCCTGGTATCCGACGAAGAGACAGCGGCGAATGACGCCGAGCTCGTGTGCCCGGCGTTCGAGGCCCGCGCGGTCCGGGCCGTCACCGACGAGGAGGAGGTGTGCATCCACTCCCAGGTCCACGAGCTTGCGGAGTGTGCGGACCACATCGTCGGTTCGCTTCACGGCCGTCATACGGCCGACCCAGCCGACGACGAACGCTTCGGGGCCGAGGCCGACCAGCCGCCGCGTCTCGTGGCGGCTCGCCTCATCCCCGGCGATGCGCTCGTCGAGCTCGATTCCGAGCCGGATCACCACGAACTTCGACGCGGGCGCTACGCGCAGGCGCACGAGGTCATCCCGCACCTCCGGGCTCACTGCGACGAGCACCGTCGACACGCGGGCGAGCAAGCGCTCGAGGATGCGAAACGTGAACGTCGTCAACGGGCCGAAGTAGCCACGGAGCACGTGACCGTGGAAGGTGTGCACGATGATCGGAGGGCGAGCGCGTCCGGCGAGGAGCGCGGCAATCCGTCCGACCGCGCCCGCTTTTGCAGTGTGGGTGTGCAGGATCGTCGGTCGCTCGTGCCGCATGATCCGTGCAAGCCGGAGAATCGCGCGACCATCGCGAAGCGGCGCGATCTCGCGGTGCAGCTCGTCGAGCCGCTCGATCTTCACGCCCCGCCGCTCCGCCACCGAGGCCATCGACTCCTCGCCGCGGCCGACAGTGCCGGCCACCAGCGTGGTGTCGTAGCCCCGCTCCGCGAGCCCGGCGGTGAGATACGCGACGTGTAACGCGGGGCCGCCGACGTTCAGCCGCGCGATCACACGGAGGACCTTGACCCGCCCCTCAGCCAAGCAGGAACTCGGCGGTCAGCCTGAGGCCCTCTTCGAGCCCGACCTGTGCGCGGTACCCGAGAATGCGCTCGGACTTCGTGAGATCGGCCCATGAGTCGCGGATGTCGCCGGCGCGGGGCGGCCGATGCTCCCGTTTCACCGGCTTGCCGAGAATCGATCCGATCGTGTCGGCCACGTGGTTCAACGTCGCCGGTGCTCCGGCTGCGATGTTGAAGATCTCACCGCTTGCGCCCTCCCTCTCGCCGGCGAGGATCGTCGCGTCGATCACGTTGGCGACGTACGTGAAGTCGCGCGACTGCTCTCCATCGCCGTACACGGTGATCGGCTCGCCGGCGGCGATCGCTTTCACGAAGAGCGGAACGGCGGCCGCGTATTGGGAGAAGGGGCTCTGCCTCGGACCGAAGACGTTGAAGTAGCGCATCACGACCGATTCGAACGACTCATAGACGCGGGAGAAGCTGACGCAGTACCGCTCGGCCGCGAGCTTGGCCACGCCGTAAGGAGAGATCGGATCGGGCGCCGACTCCTCGCTCGTCGGGAGCTCACGCGCCGATCCGTAGACGGACGTCGACGAGGAGAAGACGACCCGGCGAACGCCTTCGTCGCGTGCCGCCAAGAGGACGTTGAGGGTCCCTTCGACATTGACCGCATTCGAGGTGAGCGGATCCTGAACCGAGCGCGGGACGGAGCCGAGCGCGCCGAGGTGATAGACGACCTCGGTGCCGCGGACTGCGTTGTGCACGCGTTCGTAGCTCCGCAACTCACCTTCGACGATCTCGACATCGATGCCTGCGAGATTCGCGCGGCTGCCGGTTGAGAAGTTGTCGAGCACGCGGACATCCTCTCCGCGTTCGAGCAGCGTCCGCACGAGATTCGAGCCGATGAAGCCCGCGCCGCCGGTGACGAGTACGCGGCTAGGCATCGGCGACGACGTGATAGTTCGCGAAGAGGCTGCCTGGGATCGGCTCGCGCAGGATCGGGACTGCGCGGTCGATCGCGTTCGCGGTCGAGTTCAGCCCCGCCACGAGCGGCCGGGCGAGAAAGCGCAGCCGCGCGTGCTTGAAGAGCAGATCGACGTAATGGGCCGCGAGCATCGCCACACACGCGGTTGTACCCGAACTAGGCGTCACGGTGACCGCGCTCCAGTTGCCGTGGGCCCGGAAGAGGCGCTCGAGCCCCGTGTGGGTCCAGCGCCACAGATCGTCCGGGTTCGGGTGGTAGACATAGACGCCGTGGGTCGATGCCAGGACGCGGCCGCCCGGCTTCACGACCCGTCGCAACTCGCGGACGACGGCTGCCGGGTCTGGGACGTGCTCGAGCACTTGCAGGCAGAGCACGAGGTCGAAGCTCGCGTCGTCGACCGGAATGGCGTCCGCCGGGCCGGCGATGTCGGCGAACCGGTTCCCGGGAAGGTCGACGCCGACATAGCGCGTCGCGCCTGCGAAGAACGGTGCGTACGCCTTCACGCCGCAGCCGACGTCGAGGACGTCGTGCGCGCCTCGCTGGGCAGCGCGCTCGGCCTGTTCTCGAAGCCACGCCGCAAGCGGTGCCCGGATGCACCATGTCACTGACGAGCGCGCCGGCCGGCGGCGGTCTTCTCCGACCGGCTCACGCATGCGCGGTGTGCGCGGCGGCGAGGCCGAAGCCGAGCCACGTGAGCGCATCGAGGGGGATGCCCGCGACGAGGCCTTCCGCGGACCAGAGGCCGAGTGAAAGAACGATCCAAAATGCCGCGAGCGTCACCGCGAAGGCGATGTCCGGTGGTTCGCGAACCGCCCGCCGAAGCGCAACCGCGACGCCGGCGGCGAAGACCGCGACGAGCAGGAGGAACCCAATGACTCCGAGATCGGCGAGCGCCTGGACGTAGAGGATCTGTACTCCGTACGGGTGCTGCGCCGACGGGAACGCGATCTGCGCGACGTGCGGGAATCGCCGATGCGCCGCGGGAAGCTCGCGCTCGAACGACGACGGGTCGCTCGAGCCCTGCCAGCCGACCCCGATCACGGGATGGTGCAGCCAGATGCGCAGGCCGATGTACGCGAGTAGCGTGCGCTGGGAATAGGTCTGGATGTTCGCTGTCGTGCTCGACTGCCTGTGCTCCGCACCGACGAAGCGAAGGAACTGGTTGAAGTCGCCGGCGCGGAGCGCGAGGACGCCGAGCGACGCGATTGCGGTCGCGGCCCCCGTCGCGACGAGCGCTCGCCGACTGACGAGGCCGCGCTTCGCGGCGATCGCAGCGGCGACGATGCCGGCCGGCACGAGCCCGACGATGCCCGCGGTCGCACCGCCGAGAACGAAGCCTACGACCCCGGTGACGAGGGCGACCCACGCCCCGATACGTAGCGGTTTCTCCGTCACGTGCCACAGCAGCGCCACGATTCCGGCGCCGAGCGTCATCGCAGAGAGCGAGGCGAAGTCGTGCGTCCCGAGGAACGACGGCTGCCGGTGTCCCGCTCCCCAGCCGTGCAAGCCGGACCAGCCGGCCCACTGTGCGATCCCGACCGCGGTCGCAGCGATCGTCCACACGACGAGCACGCCTCCTGCGAGCCAGGCATCGGCGCGCCGGCGGAGCAGCAACACGGCGGCGGGCGCGAGCAGCATGTACTCGCCGAACTCGCCCGCCGTGACGATGTGCGTGCGCCACGGGTACGCGCGCGTCGAGGCGAGCGGATAGAAGACGGCGGCAACGATCCAGGCGAGGAGCGCGCCTTCGGTCAACCAGATCGGCCGGCCTCGGCGAAGCGGGGCCAGTCCACGACGTGCAGCGGTTGCGGCAGCCGCGAGCACGGTCAGCAGTACCATCACGTCCGAGAGCTTCACGTTCGCGCTCGTGCCGCCGGCATGCAGCGACACCGCAGGTTGGTAGTCGACGTGCAAGAAGAGGATCGGCAGCGTCGCTGCGAACACGATGCCGCCGAGCGTGAAGCGGCGCGAGAGGCTCAGCGGCACGCGGGCGAGTGTAGCCCGGAGACCGCACTACACTGGCCGACTGATGGCCGGCTCTCTCTTCCGGCGTCGCGCCGGCGCGGCGGCCGGGACGTACGCTTCGATCGCGCTCGGCTTCCTCGGGACGATCGTCGCGGCTCGCGTGTTCTCGACGGCAGTGCTCGGTCTCTACGCGCTTGCGATCGCATCCGCGGGCTTCTTCCAGGCGCTGCTCGATCTCACGATCGAGGAGGCGCTGATCAAGTACGGCTTCCGCTACGTGACGCGGGAGGATTGGGGACGGCTGCGACGGCTGTTCCGCAGGACGTTTGCGTTCAAGCTGACTGGTGCGCTGCTCGCCGGTTTGGCGTTGCTAGCGCTCGCGGCAAGCGCAAAGACGGTCTTCCACCACAGCGAGCTGCGGCTCCCGCTTGCGCTCGCTGCGCTGCTGCCGCTCGCGCAGGCGCCCGAGGGCATGGCTGCGGTGCCGTTGATGCTGCACGGGCGATATGACATCCGAGGTGGATTCCTTGCTCTCTCCATGGCGTTGCGGTTGTCGGCAATCGCGGTGGGCTCGCAGTACGGACTCGCGTGGACGATCGGCGCGATCGTCATCGCGCAGGTGGTCGCCTCCCTGGCGATCGGCATCGGCGGCCTGGTGTTGTTCCGCCGTTTCCCGCGCGCGGCGCAACGGCCGCTGGGCGAGGATGCGCGAGAGATACTCGGCTTCATCGCGCAGTCGAGCGGCGCCACTGGGGTCGTATCGCTTCGCAGCACGCTCACGCCGATGCTCCTCGGCATGGTTTCGACGGTGACGCAAGTCGGATACTTCCGGGTCGCGCAATCGCCCCAGCAAGGATTCACCGCGGTGTCGGCTCCGATCCGCCTCGTCTTGCTCACCGAGCAGACGCGTGACTGGGAGCAGGGCAATCGTGAGCGCGTTTTCGCCGGCGTCCGCCGCTACACGTTGCTGGCCGCGCTCGGCTGCGCGGTTCTCCTGCCGCTGCTTCTCGTCTTCATGCCCGGCCTCGTGCGGTTCCTCTTCCAGTCGAAGAACCTCGGGGCCGTGACGGCCGCGCGGATCATCGTCGTCGCGGGCGCGGTGCAGTTCGTCGTCGGTTGGTCGAAGTCGTTCGCGGTGACGGTCGGACGGCCGAGCCTGCGGATCTGGACGCATGGAATCGAGACGCTCGTATTGCTGCCGCTGGCGATCGCATTCGGCAGGCTGTGGGGAGCGTCAGGCGCTGCGGGCGCCGTGCTTGCGTCCAGCGTCGTCTTCGCCTTGACGTGGGCGGTGCTCTTCGTCCGGATCCGGCGCGAGCCCGCTCCGGTCCCGGCGCCGCGGACGGTCGAGGCTGTGACGTCATGAAGATCCTCGTGGTGTCCGGCATCTGGCCGCCGGACGTCGGCGGTCCCGCCAGCCACGCTCCGGACGTCGCCGACTTCCTTTGCGAGCGCGGCCACGCGGTCGAGGTCGTAACGACTGCGTGGTCCCCTCCAGCGCGGCGTGCATACCGCGTCAGCGCGGTGCCGCGGTCGATCCCGCCCGGCCTCCGACACCTTCGCGGCGCGGCTCTCGTCTATCGCCGTGCGCGTCAGGCCGATGTCGTCTACACGACGGGCATGTTCGGGCGCAGCTTCGCGGGCTCGACGGCCGCACAGCGTCCGTACGTCGTCAAGCTGACGGCCGATCCCGCGTTCGAGCGGGCGCGGCGCCGCGGCATCGTGGGCGGTGACGTCGACCGCTTCCAGCATGTTCGCGGGGGAGCCGTTCTCACGCTGCTGCGGCTCGCGCGCAACGCCGAGCTCCGTCGCGCCGCGCACGTGTTCTGTCCGAGCGCGTACTTGCGCGATCTGACGGTGTCTTGGGGCGTTCCTGCGGAGCGAGTGAGTGTGCTCCCGAATCCGTATCCACCTTTGCCGGACATGCCGCCCCGTGACGAGCTCCGGCGGCGCTTCTCGCTCAACGGCCGTACGCTTGCCTTTGCCGGGAGGCTCACCGCCCAGAAGTCGCTCGACGTCGCCCTCGCGGCGATCGCCACCGTCGACGACGTCTCGCTCGTCGTCGCCGGCGAGGGCGACCAGCGCGATCTACTCGAACGTCGCGCCGCCGAGCTTGGACTTGCCGGCCGCGTTCGCTTCCTCGGGGCCGAGCCTCGTGACCGAGTGCTCGAGCTCTTCCGCGCCGCTGATGCAGCGGTTCTGTCCTCGAGCTGGGAGAACTTCCCGCATTCGGTCGTCGAGGCGCTTGCCGTCGGCACGCCGGTGCTTGCGACACGAGTCGGCGGCGTCGAGGAGGTCGTCAGGGACGGCGAGAACGGCCTGTTGTTTCCGCCCGGCGACGCCGAGGCGCTGGCCGCCGGAATCCGGCGCTACTTCGACGACGAAAGCCTCCGCGACCGCCTGCAGGCGGCTGCAGCCGGCTCCGTGCGCGCGTACGACCGGCAGACGCTCTTCGGCCGCCTCGAGCACGTGCTTGCCGCCGCCGGTCGATGAGCAAGCCCCGCGTCCTCTTCGTCAGTCGCACCCGCTACCGGCTGCCGCTCGCACCGACTCTCGCGCGGAAATGGGATGCGCTCGCGCGAGAGCTCGATCCCTGCGTGATCGCAACGGCGCACGACGAGCCGGCCGCGGACGGCATGTTCGTCCTCGTCTCGCCGCGTAGCGGAGCTTCGTTTTGGCTGTCGCTTCCCTTCCTCGTCGCGCGCGAGGTCAGACGTTTCCGTCCGGATGCGATCCTCACTCAGAGTCCGTACGAGGCCGCCGCGGCGCTACTCGCGCGCACGCTCGTGCGTTCCCATGCGCGCATCGTGACCGATGTCCACGGCGACTGGCGGACGGCTACTCGGCTCTACGGCTCGCCGCTCCGCGCCGCGCTCCGGCCGTTCGCCGACGCCGTCGCCGCCGCAGCGTTGCGCCGCGCCGACGCCGTGCGCACCGTGTCGGCGTACACGAGCCGCCTGGTTCGGGAGCTCGGCATCGAGCCGGCGAGCTCGTTCCCCGCCATCATCGATCTCGACGCGTTCGAGAGTCCGCCCGTAGACCCACCGGTCACGCCGGTTGCACTCTTCGTCGGCGTGCTCGAGCGGTACAAGAACGTCGACGGGCTCGCGGACGTGTGGCCGCGCGTCGCCGCACGCGTGCCGCAGGCACGCCTGCACGTCGTGGGCAAGGGCACGCTCGAGAACGTCGTCCTGCAGCTGCTGCGCACGCATCCGGCCTCGGTGGCGTGGACGCGCGAGCTCGATGCGGCCGGCGTTGCCGCCGCGATGGACGACGCGACGCTGCTCGTGCTGCCGTCGCGGTCGGAGGGGATGGGCCGGGTCGCAATCGAGGCGTTTTGCCGCGCGCGCCCGGTCGTCGGCACGCGGGTCGGCGGCATCCCGGATCTCGTGGAGGACGGCGTCAACGGGCTACTCGTCGATTCCGGCTCGAGCGAGAGCCTGGCTGCCGCCCTCGAGAAGCTCCTGACCGATCAGGCGCGCGCCCGCGAGCTCGGTGCTCGCGCGCGCGAGGGCGTGCAGCCGTTGCTGCAAACGCCGGAAGCGTTCGCGGAACGCACGCGCGCCCTGGTCGACGGGCTGCTCTCGTGAAGCTCGTCTTCGTCACGCAGCGGCTCGACCCGGCGCACCCGACGCTCGGCGCGACGTCGGCGATGGTCGAGGCGCTCGCGCGGCGCTTCGACGAGATCGTCGTGGTTGCAGCGTCGGCATCCGGGCCCCTTCCTGCGAACGTCCGTTTCCGTAGCTTCGCGGCACCGGTGCGGGCCTTGCGTGGTCTGCGCTTCGAGTCGGCGCTCGCGCGGGAGATCGTCCGGGGCCGTCCGGACGCATTGCTTGTGCACATGTCGCCGGTCTACGCGCTGCTCGCCGCGCCGCTTCTTCGTCCCCTCCGGGTGCCGGTCCTCCTCTGGTTCACACAGCAGCAGGCCGGCCGCGCGCTTGCACGCGCTGAGCCATTCGTCGACGCGATCCTCAGCGTCGACCGCCGGAGCGTTCCGCTTGCATCGCGCAAAGTACGCGCGATCGGCCATGGGATCGACACCGGAGAGTTCGCCTGCGCGAACCATTCGACCTCGCGCGAGCCGCTCCGTCTGCTTTCGCTCGGCCGGTACGCCGAGGTGAAGCGCCACGACATGGCGCTGCGCGCGCTGCGCCTGCTGCTCGACGAGGGCATCGCGGCCGAGCTCGTCGTCCGGGGGGAGGAGGCGCTGCCGGGGGACGCGCTCGTGCGTGTACGACTCGGCGCGCTTCTGCGCGAGCTCGGGCTGGAGGGGAGGGCGCACCTGCTCGACGCGGTTCCACGACAGGACGTGCCCTCGCTGCTCGCCCGGACGGACGTCCTGGTCAACGCCACGCGCGGCGCGACCGCCGACAAGGTCGTCTTCGAGGCGTTCGCCGCCTGCGTTCCGGCTGTCGCCGCGTCGCCCGTGTTCGACGCTCTGCTGCCGCCCGAGCTGCGATTCGCCGACGCCGAGGGGCTGGCCCGAGCCATCACCGCCGCCGTTGCGCTGCCCGCGGAACACAGGCGGGCGCTACGCGAACGCATCGAGCGTGAGCACTCTGTCGACCATTGGGCCGACGCCGTGCTCGCGTGTACGCTGGCCCGCGCATGAGCACGATTCTCGTCACCGGCGGCGCAGGCTTCATCGGCGCACACGCATGCGCGGCGCTCGTGGCCGACGGACACGACGTCGTCGCCGTCGATCCGCTGCGCACCTACGCCTACTCGTTCGAGGCGCATCACTGGCACGCACTGCGCTACCGCCGCGAAGTCCTGCTCCAGGACGCGCGAGTCGTCGTCGCCTCGACCGAGAACCGAGACGAGTTACGGCGTGCTGTGCTCGATGCGCGGCCGGACTACATTCTCCACCTCGGCGCATTACCGCTCGCGACCGTTGCGCGCGTCAGCGCGGACCACGCGTTCGAGAGCATCCTCCGCGGCACGTTCAACCTCGTCGAGCTCGCGCTCGAGCTGGGAACGGTCGAGAAGTTGCTCTACGTGTCGTCGAGCATGGTCTACGGCGACTTTACGAAGTCGCCGATGCCCGAAACGGAGCGGACTGCACCGAAGGATCCCTATGGCGGGTTCAAGCTCGCGGGCGAAGTGATCGTCGAGACGTTCTCGCGGGCGCAGGGCCTGCCGTACGCGATCGTGCGGCCGTCCGCGGTCTACGGTCCCACCGACATGAACGATCGCATCGTGCAGCGCTTCGTAGAGTGTGCGCTCTGGAACAGGCCGCTCACGATCGTCGATCCGGATGGGACTTCGTTGGACTTCTCGTATGTGAAGGACGTCGCGCAGGGGCTCGTGAAGGTTCTGCTCTCGCCGGTGCAGAACGAGACGTTCAACATCACGGCCGGCCGGGGGCGGACCTTGACGGATCTGCACGAGCTGCTCCGGGCGCGTTACCCCGATATGCCGGTCGAGGTCTCGACCAAGACGGAGGACTTCAGGCCGAAGCGCGGCGCGCTCGACATCGCAAAGGCGCGCAAATTGCTCGATTACGAGCCGCAGTATTCGCTCGAGCGCGGCGTCGACGCATACCTCGACTTCCTCTCGGCGCTCTCCGCCGGTCCGCCGGTCATCGCTGCGCCGCCGGCGTGATTCCGTTCTTCGCGCTCGACCGAGAGTTCGCGGCGCTTCGCACGCCGATCCTCGAACAGGTCGAGGCTGTCTTCGAATCGGGCCGGCTGCTGCAGGGGCCGTGGATCGCGGAGCTCGAGACCGAGCTGGCCGCACTCGCCGGGCGGAGGCACGCCGTCGTCGTCAACTCGGGAACCGACGCGCTCTACTTCGCGTTCGCCGCGCTCGGCATCCAAGCCGGCGACGAGGTGCTCGTTCCCGATTTCTCGTTTGCGGCGACTGCGTCGTCGGTGCTGCGGATCGGCGCGATTCCGGTGTACGTCGACATCGACGACGACTACGAGCTCGATCTTGCGCACGCCGCCGAGCTCGTCTCGCCGCGGACGAAAGCGCTGGTCTTCGTCGACCTCTACGGACGGATGGGCGACGCGACCGCGGTCGAGCGGTTTGCGACCGAGCACGGCCTGCTGCTCGTCGAGGACGCGGCACAAACACTCGGCGCTGTACGCGACGGGCGCGCGGCGGGATCGCTCGGCGTTGCCAGCTGCTTCAGCTTCGATCCGACAAAGGTCGTGAGCGCGCCCGGCAGCGGCGGCGCACTCATGACCGACGAGGACGAGATCGCGTGGACGGCCCGGACACTGCGCCAGCACGGGAAGTCGCCCGCAGGGACCTTCGACCTCGTCGGCCAGAACACGCAGATGTCCTCGATCGTCGCAGCGGTCCTGTCGGTGAAGTTGCGCCACGAGGAGCAATGGCTTCGCGCCCGTCAGGCGACGGCACGCGCCTACGGCTCCGCACTCGCGTCGCTTGCGGCGGTGGCGCCGGAAGAGCCGATCGACCGCGAGCACGTCTTCCACAAATACGTCGTACGCGTGCGGGATCGGGACGCCGTACGTGCGGCGCTCGAGCAGCGCGGTGTGGCGACGCTCGTCCATTACGCGACACCGCTGTCCGCGCTCCCGTTCGCGGCGGTCGCTCCGAAGCGGGGCGGCGGCGAGCGCGCCGCACGCTTTGCGGGCGAGGTGTTCTCGCTCCCGATCCATTCGCATCTACGCGCCGATGAGGTCGAGCGCGTCTGCGAAGCCCTCGCCGAATCGCTTCCGCCTCAGGGTGTGTGAGCCAAGATGATCCGGGCCTGAGCGACACCGCTGCGCGGCGGCAGCTTCAGCACGACGCCGGGGAACGGCGTGCGCGTGATCGCCCATCCACGTATCGCGCGGCGTAGCGCTGCGATGGAGCCGGCACGCGGGACATCGCGTCCGTCGATGCGGACGGCGACGGGCGCATTCGCGCCGGCAACGAGCACCTGGGTCTGCGCAGGCGCATCCCGAATCGTCAGATCAACCGTCGCTGCGTGCGCGACCGCCTTGAAGCTCCCGTAGCCCATCGCAGTCGCCGTCGCGCTTCCGCGGCCGGGCGCATAGATCCAGCCGCCGCGACCCGGGACGGCCAGCGCGTCCGTCGGCCACGCCTTCGGCCAGAGAAGCGGTGTGCGCGCAGCGAACGGGATCGCCGCGCCTGCCCGCATGTACAGCGGCAGCTCCGTGATGTCGGTCGCCCGCGTGAACGGCCGTCCGTTGCCGACCCGGATGACGCCGCTCGCAAGATCGAGCCACGCGCCGGCGGGCAGGTAGACCGGCGCGGACGTCGTTCCGGCGACGGAGGGGACAATGACGGGAACGGCGAGCAGGTTGTTGCCGATCATCACCTCGAGATCATGCGTCCAGGCGAGCGGATCGCTCGGGTATTCGAGCGCGAGCGGTCGCAGGACGGGCACGCCGTTCGCGTGTGCGGCAGCTGCGAGCGCGTAGAGATATGGAAAGAGCTCGTAGTGGAGCACCGCCGCCTGCCGGAACGCGGCAACCGTGTTCGTCCCGAAGTTCCACGGCGTCGCGTTTTCTCCGATGCCCCCGACTTCGAAGATCGGCGTGACGGCGCTGAACTGCGCCCAGCGGACGAAGACCTCCGGCGTCAAGCCCGCGCTGTCGTACCCGCCGGTATCGGAGCCCCAGATCGAGTAGCCTGCGACGCCCGCGCTGAGGCCGTCGTGGATCGCCTCCGCGAGACCGAGGAAGGTGCCGGGCTGGTCGCCGCCCCAGAAGCCGGGCACGACTGCGGCGCTTCCCGGCGATCCCGCACGAAAGAGCGTCGCGAAGCTTCCGCTCTTGCCGGCGGCGTTGACCGCGGCGGCGACAGCGCGAGCGTAGAGGAGCGGGTATTCGTTGTGCAGAGTGAGACCGGAGCCGCCTGCGAGCCGGAACGGCTCGAGGTCGATCTCGTCGCCACGATCCGCTTTGAAGCCGTCGATTCCGAGCGCGATCAGCGAGTCGAGTTTTCGCCGAAAGGTCGCGAGCGTCGCCGGGTCGGTCAAATCGATCGTCGCCGCGTTGCCGGCTCCGAACAGCGCGAGCTGCGAGTACTGCGTCGACGGTGGGCAGAACTGTTGACGAAGAAGTGGCGAGATCCAAAGCATGAACTTGACGCCGCGTGCATGGAGCGCGGCGATCATGCCGGCGGGATCGGGAAACTTCTGAGGATCGAATGTCATGGTCCCGTAGCAGCCGCCGGTCTCCCACGGGTTGTCGAGCATGACCCAGCCGATCGGAATCTTCAGCGCATGGAGCTTGTCGACGTCTTCGTACAGATCCGCCGGGCCTGCTGCGACATCGCGCCACTTGATGAGCGCGAACTGCGACACGGGTGGCAGCTGCGGCCTGCCGACCATCCGTGCGTATGCGGAGACGACCTGCGTCGGACTCCCGATGAACACCTGATACCTGAGCCCTGCGGACTTCACGCAAAGCTGCGCGACCGGAAGCATCTGTCCGAGTGGGCACCTCGCCTCCGCTCCGCCCGCACACGAGTCGGTGAGGGTTGCGCCGGGGAAGGCCATCGCCGCGATGGTCGAGGTTTTGAGCAGGATGCCGTAACCCGTGGAGCCGAGGAAGAACGGCGTCGGCATCGTGTTCGAGCACGCGTAGGCAGCCTTGATCGCGAACGACTGGCCGCGGAGGTCGAGCGCGGAGGGCCGTTCGCCGCCGCCGAGGAAGTGCTCGTCCGGTTGCGAGGCGAACGCTTCGAAGGTGTCGACGACGCCCGTCGCAGGCCTGAGCGTCAACGCAACGGAGACGCCGCCTGCACTTCGCTGCACGGCCACGGTCGCAGTCCGGTCCGGCTCGTCGGTCGCCACCTGATATGTCATTCCGTTCCTGGTGCGGCCGGTGCTTATGAGGTTCGTCAGACCGTGGAATGTTCCGTCGGCAAGTCGATAGCTGAGGCGGCCGCCCGGTCCGCCCGACAGGGTCGTCTCCGACACGCGCGCAGTCCCGCCGACGAGAACCGACAGGCGGAACGGCGACGATGTCGCTCGCCACGTGACAGGCGCGGCCGTGCGAACGTGCTGCGCGGCAGCAGCGCCCGTCGCGAGCGTTAGCGCGAGCAATGCGGCAATGGTGACACGGAGAAGAACACCCTCGGGAACGATGCGCGTCACCTTAATCGGTCGCAAGCGGCGCCTTGGCCCCAGCGTGTGTGGGGCATACTCACGACGTGATCGACTTGAGCGAGAAGTACGACCGGGTAGCCGAGGGGTTCAGCGAGTCCGAGTACGCGAATCCTGCGCACTACAACGGTCGTAGGGCAGAGGCGGTGTTCGGCGTCGGGCCGCGACTGCCGGTCGGCGCGACGGTGCTCGACCTCGGCTGCGGCGACGCGAGCTTCGCCGAAGAGGTGCTCGCGCGCGGCCTCCGCTATGTCGGCGTCGATCCGAGCGCGGGCATGTGCACCGCGGCGAGAAGCCGCGTCGGGGATCGCGGCACGATCGTGCAGGGCGACTTCGCCGGTTACGCGCCTGCCGAACAGGTCGACTTGACGGTGATGTTGCGCGCGTTGTATCTCGTGGACGATCGCGTCGCAGTCCTCCGTCGCCTTCGCGAGTACACGAAGGTCAAAGTGGTGTTCGATTTCAGCGCTCGCCAGCTCCCCGTGGAACTCGTTGCGCAAGAGGCCGCTGCAGCGGGGTATGACGATTTCGCCGTACGACCGATGCTCGTCTCGATGCGCTATGCCCCGCCCGCACCCATCGACGCGATCCTCCGCGTCCTCGAGCGGTCCGGCCCGCCCGGCCGCCTGCTCGCACAGCACCGGTTCCGTTTCTGCTGCGCGGCATTCGACTCCGCGTAACGTTCCGATGCAGAATCGCCCGCCGCGTGTGCTCTTCGTGTCGCGCGAACGCATACGCCTTCCGCTCCACGGCCCCCTGAAGCGTAAGTGGGACACGGTGGCCGACGTGCTCGACTACCGCGTGCTCGCCGCGGCGCCTTCCGGCGGCCCGATCCAGGACGATCGTTTCCGCCTCGTTCCTCCTTCTCCGGTTGGGCCGCTCGACGGGCTTCTCTATTACCTATCGCTTTCCGTGCGGATCGGGCGCGAGCTGCGCGCCTTCCGCCCCGCCCTCGTCTTTGCGCAAGGAGTGCACGAGACCGCAGCAGCGCTGCTCGCACGCCGTCTCACCCGCGTGCCGACCAAGATCGTGCTCGACGTGCAGGGCGACTGGCACGAGGCGACGCGCCTGTACGGCTCGCCGGCGCGACGACTTCTCAATCCGGCGAACGATGCGGTCGCGCCGTTCGCGGTGCGCTACGCGGACGCGGTGCACACTGTCTCGACGCAGACGACGGAGCTCGTTCGCGCGCTCGGCGTCGAGCCGGTCGCCGTATTCCCGTCGTATGTCGACGCCGAAGTGTTCCTGGCACGTCCGCCGGCGTCCCTTCCCGACAGGCCGCGCGCGCTCTTTGTCGGCGTGCTCGAGCGGTACAAGGCCTTCGACACGCTCGTCGAGGCGTGGCGCCTCGCGGCGCCTCGGGCCGGAGACGCAGTGTTGCACCTCGTCGGCGAGGGTCGCATGCGCGACCGTGCCGAGCGACTCGTGTCCGACCTGCCCGCGCAGACGGAGTGGTCGCACCGTCTCAGCGCGGAAGAGGTGTCGGCAGCGATGGACGCGGCGTGGCTCGTGTGCCTACCGAGCAGGTCCGAGGGGCTGCCGCGCGTCGCGCTCGAGGCCGCGTGCCGCGGCCGCGCGATCATCGGCGGAAACCGCGCCGGCATACCGGACGTCGTGCATGACGGCGAGAACGGCGTGCTCGTCGATCCGGACGACCCTGAAGAGCTTGCCGCGGCGCTCGTTCGGCTGCTCGGCGACCGCTCCCTCGCCGAGCGGCTCGGCGCAGCGGCGCGGAAGACCGGCGAGGAGTGGGGTGTAACCCCGGCGCAGTACGCCGCGTGCCTGGAACGGCTCGTGCGCGACGTCCTCGCTGGCTAATCTGGACGTCGATGCGCGAGCAGGTCAAACAGCTGCTGAAGAACTCCGTCTATCGCGCGATCGGCGAGACGGCGAACGGCATCGGCGCAGTCAACGGTGACGGCCGCAGCCTGCGCGTGCTCATGTACCACAAGGTCAACGACCTGCCGAACAACCGCATGTCGATGCCGGTCTCGCGCTTCGCGGAGCAGATGACGCAGTTGCGAGAGCTCGGCTACACGGTCGTCGACCTCGACGCCGTGATCGCGCACTACGTCGACCGTGCGCCGCTGCCGCCGGGTGCGGTCTTGATCACGTTCGACGACGGCTACCGCGACAATCTCGTCAACGCGGCGCCGGTGTTGACAGCTCATGGATATCCGGCGGTGCAGTTCGTGCCGATCGCGTACGTCGGCGACTCCAAACCGTTGCCGCACGAGAAGAACCTGCGTGCGCACGGCGTCAACAACCCGACGGTCGACTGGAGCGAGATCCGCGAGCTCGAACGGCACGGTGTGCGGATCGAGTCGCATGGCATCAGCCACAAGCCGCTTGCGGAGCTCGAGATCGACGAGGCTGCGCGGGAGATCGCGATCTCGAAGCTCAAGCTCGAGCAGCGCCTCGAGCGGCCGGTGCGCGCCTTCTCGTACGTCAAGGGTTCCGAGGCGGACTACAAACCCGTGCACCCGAGCCTCGTGCGGCAGGCCGGCTACGACATCGCGTTCACCGCAGTCTCGGGAGCGAACGGCCCGGGCAGCGATCCGTTGCAGCTGCGGCGGTACAACGTCGAGCCGTATTCCGCGCGCACGTTCGAGCTGGTGCTCGCAGGGGCGTGTGACCTGATCGCCGTCAAGGACACCGTCACGGGCACGCATGCCCGGCGTCTGTTCAACGCCGCGCTCGGCACCTCGTCCAGGTGATCGTCGAGCCGGCGCGGCGCGACGACGTGCTCGCGCTGATGCAGGAGACGTACGGCAGCGCGATGTCTCCGGCGGAGTTCGACTGGTGGTTTGACCGGAATCCCGCCGGCCCGCGCATAGTCACCGAGGCCCGCGATGACGACGGCACGGCGCTCGGTGTGCTCGCGATGTCCTGTGCGCGCATGAGCCAGGGGCTCGCGGCCTTCGCGGTTCATGCGGTGACCTCGCCTGCGGCGCGCGGGCGCGGCGTGTTCTCGACCCTCGAGCTGCACAACGAACAGCAGGCCGCCGCGGCCGGCGCAACGTGGGCGCTCGGCTTCACAAACCCGATGGCGGGGCCGATCCTCGTCGGCAGGCTCGGCTGGGAGGACCTGGCGTCGCTGCGCATATGGGTGCGTCCGAAGCGGCTTCGCCGCCGAGGGGAGGGCCATCTGCGCTTGGCTGCCGGCGTTCCCCCGTTCGAGCGTTCGCGTCCGCTTCGCGCGCACCACATCGTGCGCGATCCCGAGTACCTGAACTGGCGCTATGCGGACTCGCCGCGGCTCTACGTGTGCATCGAAGACGTTGTCGTCACGCACGCGATCTGGCACGGGTTCTCGTCGGCGGTTGTCTGCGAAGGCGGAGACACTCGCTCGCTCCGGCGCGCAGTCGCCGCGGTGGCGGCCGATGTCGCGGTCGCAATGGTCAATCCCGGCGAGGAACGCACGTATCTCGCCGCCGGCTTCGTGCCGTCGCCGCGGACGATCCGGTTCATCGGCAAGCGCCTGACCGAGGACGCACCGGCGCTGCCGCGCGAGCGTCGTGCCTGGCAGCTTTCTCTCGGCGATCTGGACTTCTTTTGATGCGCCGCATCGTCTTCATCACGCAGGTGGTCGATCCGACGGACGCGAACCTCGGCGCGACGCGCGCCAAGATCGCTGCGCTCGCGCGGCGCGTCGACGAGGTCGCAGTCCTCTGTGATCGCGGCATCGAGGGCGTCCTACCCGACAACTGCCGCGTGCACGTGTTCGGCGCACGGACGCGTCCGCAGCGGGCCGCGCGCTACATCTCCGCCCTGCGCAAGGAGCTCCGCGACCCGAAGCCCGTTGCCGTCGTCGGCCACATGGTGCCTCTCTACACGCTCGTTGCGGCGCCGTTCGTGCGTGCGAAGCGTGTGCCGCTCATGCTCTGGTACACGCACTGGAAGGGGCACATCGTTCTCCGTCTCGCAATCGTTGCGTGCACGCATCTCCTCAGCCTCGACGTCCGCTCGTTCCCACTCCGCTCGCGAAAGGTGCATGCGATCGGTCACGGCATCGACGTGAACGAGTTTCCTTGCCAGCCGTCGGTCCCGGCGGCCGGAAGGCCGTTCCGTGTCATGTCGCTCGGGCGCTACTCGCCGCCGAAGAAGCTCGATGAGATGGTCGAGGGCGTCCGCATCGCCCGCGACCGCGGTCTCGATGTGCGGATCGACCTATACGGCACGGCCTCGCCCGGCCTCGAATCCTCGTACAAGCGGGAGCTCGAGAAGCTCGTCGCGCGCCCTGAGTACAAGGCGTTCGCGAGCGTCTACGGGCCCATTCCGCGCACCGAGCTGCCCCCCGTCTATGCGAACGCCGACATCGTCGCGTCGGACTTCATCTCGCCGGACAAGATCGTCCTCGAGGCGTGTTCGTCCTGCCGCCCCGTGATCGCTTCCCACGAGTCGTTCGACACGTTGTTCGTGGGCATCGAACCGCCGCTCGCATTCGTGCGCGGTCGACCGGAGACGTTCGCCGACCGGATCGAAGCGCTGGCTGCCCTCAGCGACGACGCGCGTCATACCATTGGCGAGACCTTGCGCGAGCGCGTCCGGACGCAACACTCGGTGGAGACGTGGGCCGGCGCGATCGTGAGGCTGTCGGAACGATGAAGCGCGGGCCCATCCTCCATCTGCAGAAGGTCGCCGGCATCTCGGGATCCGAGGCGCACCTGCTCGCACTCCTGCCGAAGCTGCGTGAGCGGGGCTGGGACGTGAGCATGCTCATGTTGCACGAGAACGAGCCGGGCGCATGGGACTTCGCGCGCGCGCTCACCGACCGGGGAGTCCCGCTCGACGCGATCCGCGTGCGCCGAGACGTGGATCCAATCGCCTTCTCGCGGCTGGTCGCATATCTCGTACGCAAGAGACCTGCGATCCTGCACACGCACCTCGTGCATGCCGACACGTACGGCCTCCTGGCCGGCACGGTGGCCCGCGTGCCGCTGCGGTTCTCGACGAAGCACGGCTTCAACGAGTTTCGCGCCGAGCCGTACTTCGGTCTTGCCGATCGCGCCGTCGCGAGTCTCGCGCATGTGCATATCGCCATCTCGCGCGGACTCGCGCGGTACCTCGAGGATGTCGAGGGCTTCGACGGCGAGAGCTTCGAGATCGTCCACTACGGGATCGACCCGAACGGCGAGCCGCCACCGTACGTTGCGAGTGTTCCGCGGCTGCTCTGCGTCGGCCGGCTGATCCCGATCAAGGGGCACATCGTGCTCATGCGCGCGTTCGCGCAGGCCAAGCGCGAGCTTCCGGCCCTCGAGCTCGACATCGCCGGGCGGGGCCCGCTCGAGCCGGCGCTGCATGCGCTCGCGCGCGAGCTCGGCGTTGCCGACTCGGTCCACTTCCTCGGCCATGTCAGTCCGATCCAGGCGGCGATCGAGCGCGCGGCCATAGTCGTCGTCCCGTCGATGGGCGAAGGGTTCGGGATGGTGGCGCTCGAGGCGATGGAGCGCGCGCGTCCGGTCATCGCAGCCGAGATCGGCGGGCTAGGCGAGCTCGTCCGGAACGGCGAAACCGGCGTGCTCGTTCCTGCGGGCGAGGCCGAACCGCTGCGCGATGCCATCGTCCGCGTCGCAGGAGATCTCGAGCTCGCCTCTCAGCTCGGCGAGGCCGGGCGCCGGCGCGCGGTCGCGCGCTTCCTCCAGACGTTCTGCACGGAACGCACCGAGCTGCTCTACGAAGACGCGCTCACGCGTTTGTAGAGCGCGAGCGTCTTCGACGTCATCCGCTCGACCGAGAACTCGCCCTGCGCCCGTTCCTTCCCGGCTCGGCCGAGCTCCGGCCGTTGGAGCGCCTCGCGCACGGCACGCGCCAGGGCGACTGAGTCGTCCGGCGGCACAAGCAATCCGGTCTGGCCGTCGACGACGAGCTCGGGGAGCGAGCTCACATCGCACGCAACGACCGGCAGCGCGGAGAGCATCGCTTCGAGCACGCCCAGCCCGAAGCCCTCCCAGCGCGCCGGGTGGACGAAGACCGAAGCACGGCGAAGCCAGGCGGCGACGTCCGGAACGCGTCCGGGCAGGTAGAGCCGCCGATCGACCCCGAGATCGCGCGCAAGGGTCTCGAGCGCCTTGCGTCCGGGGCCGTCGCCGAGGACGACGAGCACGGTGTCGTCAGGCAGGGACGGCAGCGCGCGAACGGCCAGGTCGATTCCCTTCTGCGTCGTCAGCCGCGCGACATCGAGGAGAATGCGGGCGGTTGCCGGGACGGCGTCGGCCGGATTCTCGCCCCATGGGTCCGGGGGTCCGTCCAGCCCGTAATGGATGGTTTCGACCTTCGCCGCCGGCACGCCGACGCGCTCGACCGTGAAACGGCGCAGCGCTTCCGTGATCGCGATGACGCGGTCGGTGAGGCGTGCGAGGCCACGCTCGACGAATCGAAACGCACCGGTGCGGAAGGGGTCGTCGTTGTGCTTCGTCGAGACGAGCGGCGCACCGCGGAGCTTCGCGGCGAGCCCGCCGTACACGTCGGCGTGCACGAGGTGCGTGTGGACGAGGTCGGCGTCGAGCGCCCGCAGCATGCGGACGAGGAGCAGAGGGTCGAAGTCGTGCGCCGCCGGGATCCGCACGGCCGGTACGTGCAGGGCGCTGTAGAAGTCGGCCGGATCCCAGGCCGGGTCGTCGAGGCCGACGAACATCACGTCGAGTCCACGCTCCGCAAGGGCCGGCAGCAATACGAGGAGATGACGTTCAGAGCCCCCGATTCCACGCATGCGGTGGACGTGGACGACTCTCATGCCCTGCGCTCCGTCACCCACTGGGCCAGACGTGCGAGGGCTGCAGTTGCGAGCAGCGCGATGAGAAAGTCCCACGCGATCCGGTACCGCGTCGCACCGACGAAGATCGCGACGAATGCGCTCTGGTATGCGAGGAGCGCCAGCGCGAGTACGAGGAACGCGCGCGACACGAAGAAGAGACCGACCGCCGCAAGGACGAAGAGGGCCCACATGTAGAGCGGCTCGACGATGCGCCGGCCCGCATCGAGCGTTGTCTTCGCACCCGGCCGGCCGCTCGTCTCGGTCACGTTCGGCTGCCAGAAGAGCTGTTCGGAGAGCGCTGCAAGCTTCAGCTTGTCGCCGGGATGGTGCCGCAAGTACTGGAACGCGTTGTGCTCGTAGAAGCTCATTGCCGCGCACTCGTTCGGGTAGACGCGGTAGGCGACGTCGGGCCGTCCCTTTTCCAGATAGCCGTATGCCTCTTCGGGCGTGTCGCGGTTCGGCGGCGCCGGCCGCGGTGATGAGCGTTTGACGTCGTCGATCCAGGCGCCCGACGAAAGCAGTCCATACGTCTGTGTGTTGTTTGCCTTCCACAGCGCGCGCCCGTCGGTGGTGATCGTCCAGCAGCCGACGTTCACCTTGTTGCGCACGAGCCAGGGAGCGACTGTTACGGCCGCGCCGGCGAGAACGAGCGCGGCGATCCATGCAGTCGAGCGCGCACGCGGGAGACGCCACACGAGATAGAGAGCGCAGAGCACCGGGACGAAGACGAGGCGCGTGTTACCGAGCAGCGCGAGGCCGGTCACGACCCCCAGGAGTGCGGCGAGACGCTTCGATGGGCGCTCAGCGACGACGAGCGTGAGGAGCACGAGGGCCGCGGCGCACACCTGGTCGGTGATCTCGCGGTTGACGTGCATGTCGTGCCAGATCAGGTACGGGTTCAGCGTCGCGATCGCGGCGGCGGCCGCTGCGGCTTGCGGGCCGAGCAGGCGACGGCCGATCTCGTACACGAGCAACGCGGTCGCGATCGCCAGGACGAGCTGGGCGAGGCCGATCGAGAGCCACCCGCGGCCGAAGATCCAGTAGACGGGGATGAGGAACCAGCCGTACAGAGGCTGCGTATACGCCGACGGCTCGCCCGCGAGGAAGCCGAACGTCCCGTGCTGCACGAACGTCTGCGCGAAGGTGTCGCTCTTCTCGGTGAACGACGCGGTGATCGCGCCGCGCTCGTGCAGGAGGACGACGAGCCTCGGCGCTGCGCAGACGGTGGCGAGTGCCGCATACGCTGTACGCCTGGTCACGCCGCGACGTCCACGTGGGCTCGCTGCCAGAGCTCGAGCATCACGAGTGACCAGAGCCGGTGGCCGTGGTCCGCGCGGGCGCTCCGATGCTCTGCGAGAAGACGCTCGACGGCCCCCGGACGGAACCAGCCGCGGTTTCGTGCGCGCTCATCGAGGAGCACGTCACGCGCGAGCGGCCTCAGGTCCTCGCGGAACCAGCGGGCGAGCGGGACGCCGAAGCCGCTCTTGCCGCGCGCGGCAATCTGCTCCGGGAGCTCGGCGGCGAACGCTCTCCGTAATGCGACCTTGCCGACCCGGCCGCGCTGCTTCAGCGAGTCGGGCAGCGACAACCCAAGCTCGAAGACGCGATGGTCGAGCAATGGCGAACGCAGTTCGAGCGAATGCGCCATCGACGCGATGTCGGACTTTGGCAGCAGATCGCCGGGCAGATATGTCTCGGCGTCAAGCAGTTGAAGGCTGGCGATACCTGTCGCGGGTGGCGCGCCGAGAAGGAGGCCCGACGAGGCGAGCAACCCGATCTCGTCCTTCGCCTCATCCGTCCAGAGCTGCGCGCGCTGCTCCAGCGTGAAGACCTGCATCAGCTCGCCGTAACGCTCCACGCGCGGCACGGCTGCGGCTTCGAGCAGGCGCGCGCCGCGGAATGCCGGCGACCGGCGCTCGCGCCGGGCGCTCGGAAGCGCGCGCAATGCCCGTGCGCCGGCTGTTGCGAGCGCTGTGGGGATGCGATCGGCGATTCCCATCGCCGCATAGCGCTCGTACCCCGCAAACGACTCGTCGCCGCCGTCTCCGACGAGCGCAACGGTGACCGCCTTTCGCGCTGCCTCGCAGATGAGGAACAGCGGCAACGCCGCCTCATCCGCGAGCGGCTCGTCGAACGCCGCCGCGAGCTGCGGCAGCGTCGCGGCTGCGTCCGGCTCGAGCACGACCTCCTCGTGCTCCGTCGACCAGCGTTCGGCGACCCAGCGCGCGAACGGGCGCTCGTCGTAGCGCTCGTCGGCGAACCCGACCGTGAACGTACGCACCGGCTCCGGCGATGCCTGCGCCATCAGCGCGACGACGACCGATGAATCGATTCCACCGGAGACGAGCGCGCCGAGCGGCACGTCCGCGACGAGCCGCTTGCGCACGGCTGCGGTGACCTCGCTCCGCACGCGCTCGAGCCACTCGGCGTCCGTCGACGGCTCGCGATCGAGTCGGGGGCTCCAGTACCGCTCCGCGGTCTGCGCCTCGCCTTCGACGACGAGCAGGGAGCCGGGTTCGACCCGATGGACGCCGTGTAGACCCGTGCGCGTGCCGGGGACGTACTGGAGCGCGAGATAGGCGTCGATCGCCCTGAGATCCGGCTCGCGGCGGTGTCCCGGCAATCCCTGGAGCGCCTTCAGCTCGGACGCGAACGCGAATGTGCCGTCGGCAAGCCGGGTCCACACGAGCGGCTTCTTGCCGAGACGGTCGCGTGCGAGCACGAGCCTGCGGCGCGCAGCATCCCAGAGCGCGATCGCGAACATGCCGTCGAGCCGCTCGACGAATCGCACTCCGTATTCCTCATAGAGGTGGGGGATGACCGGGGTATCGCCGCGGCCGCGCACGTCGTGGCCGCGCGACGCGAGATCGTCGCGCAGCGCGGCGAAGTTGTAGAGCTCGCCGTTGAAGACCGCGACCACGTCCCCCGCCTCGTTCGCGACCGGCTGGTAGCCGAGTTCCGGATCGAGCACCCGCAGCCGCTGGTGGCCGAGAACGCAGGCGCCGTACGCATCGGTCGAGCCTTGGTCGGGACCCCGGTGGATGATGCGGGCGCGCATCTCGTCGACGAGCGACGATGGTGGCGCCCCGGACGGCGAATAGAGTCCGCAGATCCCGCACATGCGCCACATACTGCCTTCCGCCTCCGGCGCGCTCGTGTCCTGCCACCTCGAGAAGCCGCTCGACGACACCGTCTGGAGCTGCTTCGACGTGCTGCAGCAACGCCGCCCGGGCGGGTTCGACATCGTCGCGCTCGTGCGGCCGCCCGACGCGGCCTACGGCGAAGACGAGGAGCGCTGGCTCGAGCGCGCACGCGCCGTCGCCGCCCGAGGTCCGTTCGGGCTGCACACGCACTGGACGAGCCCGACACACGCTCGGCCGACGAACGGCGATACCGCGGGGCGTGTGCGCGCTGAGGTCGTGTGGATGCGCGAGCGCGGTCTCGAGCCCCGCTACTTCTGCGGCGGTGGCTGGTACACCGACGAGGCGGTGCAGAGCGCCGTGCGGGAGCTTGGCCTCATCGACTGCACGCAGCGCAGCGGCGACCCGACCGCCGACACGCTGCCCACAACGCACTCACTCGGACAGCTCGCCCGCGCCGTCTTGGGTCCGTTGCCCTGCTACGTGCACGCGTACTTCCACGACTACGAGCTGCTCGACGCGCCGCGACGCTATGCGTTGTCGGCCTCGCTGGTCGTGCTGGGCCGGCGCGCTGCGAAGATCTGAACGTTCGCAAGGAGTCGCGGGTGGAGCCGCGTGAGGCGCCCGACGGCAAAGCTGATGCGCACGTCCTCGAAGTCGGCGAAGAGCTCGCGTAACGCCTGAGGCGTGAAGAGCTGCAGATGCGTCGGGTCCCAGTCGACCGGATAGCGACCGCGAACGTACGCGAGTCGCGACTTGAGACGAAAGGCATTCGGGACCGAGCCGACAAACCGGCCGCCCGGCCGCAGCACGCGTCGCACATCCGCAACGACCCTCACCGGATCGGCGAGGTGTTCGAGCACCTCGCCCGCGACGACGACATCGAACGAGCCGTTGTCGAAGGGAAGGCCGGCTTCGGCGTCGGCCCAGACCGTCGCGATGCCGAGCTCGTTCGCTGCGACCTCGAGTGCGTCGCGGTCGACGTCCACGCCCGTGACGTCGTTACCGGTGGCGTAATACCGCGTCAGCATTCCTGTGCGGCAGCCGATGTCGAGAACGCGCTTCCCCGGACCGCCGACGAGAGACGCGAGCAAGTCGCCTCGTTCGTCACCGCCGAAGACGAACTCCTGCTTCTCGCCCGCATGGTGCCCGCGGTAGCGCTCGTCGAGCCGTTCGAGTCGTGCCATCGGCAGCGGAGGGTATCGCGAGGTGCCGAGTACAATTGCCGCTCTCGTGGCGACCAAGCCTGTTGTCGGCACCAATCCTTCCTCGGAGCGCGGGTCGCCCGAGCACCCTGCCCTCGGCGACATCCGCTCGGTGCGCCTGATGCCCTCACTCGGCGAGCTGCGCGCGCTCACCCGGCGGCTCGCGAGCATCGGCACTCTCGTAGTGCTCGACCTCGGTGGTCTGGCCGGCGCGCTCTACCTGGCGCTCGTTCTTCGTGAGCTCTACTACGGGGAACGCCCGATCCTGTGGGGGCTTCCTTGGGACGCCGAGGCCACGTGGCTTCCCTTTCTCACGCTCGTGATGGTGCTCGTCTTCTGGCGTGCCGGGCTCTACGCGTCGCGCGAGCAACGGGCGGGCGTCGGGCGCATCGTCTCTTCGCTTCTGCTCGTCACCGTCATCACGCTCGCCTTCGCCGTCGGCACGGGCTATCAGCACACGACCTTCGGCCTCTACGGCACCGCATTCGTCTTGAGCGTCATCGTGATCGGTGCGCTTCGCTCGAGCTACGAAGTGGTCACGCGAGACATGTGGCGTGTCGCAGGCGTACGCCGTCGCACGCTACTCGTCGGCGAGTCCGAGCACCTCGCCTCACTCCGCCAGGCGCTCGGTCTCGGCCGGGGGGGCATCGACTACGAGTTCCTCGGCGCGCTCTCCTCCGGCGGAGAAGTGGCCGGCATGCAGGTCTTGGGCGGCCTCAGCGACCTGAAACAGGTCCTCCGCGAGCAGCACCCCGACGAGCTGATCCTCAGCGGCGTCGGGCTTCGTGAGGAAGAGCTGCTGAACCTCGTCGACCAGGCGCACAACTATGGCGTCAAGGTGCGCATCGCACCGACGACCACCGAGCTCCTGACACAGCGTGCGGAGTACGTCGCGGGTCAAGGTGTGCCGCTCTTCGAATTGCGGCCGCCGGTCTTCGCCGGTCTCGACTGGGCAGTGAAGCGCGCATTCGACCTCGTCGTGAGCATCGGCCTGATCACAATCGCCGCGCCGGTCTGGGCGGTGATCGCACTCGCCGTCAAGCTCGACTCCGCCGGCCCCATCTTCTATCGAGACCGCCGTGTCGGACTCGGCGAGCGCGAGTTCGGGATGTTCAAGTTCCGCTCGATGTACGTCGATGCGGCTTCGCGCCAGGCGGGGCTCGAAACGGCGAACGAGGCATCGGGGCCGCTGTTCAAGATCAAGGACGACCCGCGAGTGACCCGTGTCGGTCGTATCCTGCGGCGCTACTCGATCGACGAGCTGCCGCAGGTTCTGAACGTGCTCCGCGGAGAGATGTCGCTCGTGGGTCCGCGGCCGCTGCCGCTGCGCGACTACATCCAGCTCGAGGACTGGCATCGTAAGCGCTACCGCGTGCTTCCCGGCATGACCGGGCTGTGGCAGGTCTCGGGCCGAATCGAGCTCAGCTTCGACGATCTCGTGCGGCTCGACTTCTACTACCTGGAGAACTGGTCGATCTGGCTCGACATCTCGATCCTCGCCAAGACGCTGCCCGCGGTCGTCGCCCGCAAGGGCGCGTACTAACAGCGCCTTCACCTCCCCTTGCCACAATGCGTGCGTGTCCGACGCGGTTGAGCACGCGATCGCACCTTCGCGCTTGGAGCTCGGCGAGCTCCGCGTGGTCGCGATCGTGCCAGCCTTCAACGAGGAACACACCGTCCCGCAGGTCATCGACGAGCTTCGCGCATTCGATTCGCGGATCGACATCGTCGTCGTGGACGACGGCTCCGTCGATCTTACCGCCGACGCCGCTGCCGCGAGGGGCGCCAAGGTGCTGCGCCTACCGTTCAACCTCGGCATCGGGGGTGCGGTACAGACGGGATTCCGCTTCGCGTTCGAGCGCGGCTATGACGTCGCGGTGCGGGTCGACGGCGACGGCCAGCACGAGCCGGCGCAGCTCGGTCGCATTCTCGAGCCTGTGCTGCGGAACGAGGTCGACATCGCGGTCGGCTCCCGCTTCGCCGGAGGAACGGATGGATACCGCTCTTCGCGGTCTCGCCGCGTGGGGATTCGGATCCTCGCATGGGTCGTGTCGCGGATCGTCGGACAGCCCGTCACTGATACGACCTCCGGCTTCCAGGCGGTGAACCGGCGCGGCATCGCGTTGTTCGCCCACGACTATCCGCACGACTATCCCGAAGTGGAGGCGACCGTGATGGTGTTTCGCCACCGCCTGCGTCTCGCCGAGGTGCCGGTTTCGATGCGCGAGCGCGGTGGCGGCCGTTCGTCGATCACCGCGCTCCGGTCGATCTACTACATGGTCAAGGTCTTGCTCGCGATCTTCGTCGGGCTCTTCCGTCGTAACGTCGCCCCGCAGGAGGAAACGGAATGACCCCACTCGCCGTCTCCATCGCCGGCGCGCTCGCGTCGTTTGCGCTCGTGCTCGTCGTGTTGGAGCTGATTCGCAGTCGCCGGCTGCGAGAGCGATACGCGTTGCTATGGCTGGTCACCGGCCTCGTCCTGACCGGGCTCTCCGCGTGGCGGGACGGGCTCAACACGATCGCCGGCTGGATTGGAGTTCGTGGCTATCCACCCGCGGTGTTGTTCGCCGTCGGCCTCCTCTTCATCCTGGCCGTCCTCCTCCACTACTCGACCGTGATCTCCCGGCTGTCCGATCAGAACATCGTGATGGCCCAGCGGCTGGCATTGCTCGAGCAGGAGCAGCGGGCGGGCGCGATCAGCGAACGTTGAGAGCGATCGCCGGGCTCGCGACGTACGGGTCCGCGTCCGTCACCTTGCCGGTCCAGCTCGCGGTAACGAGCACCCGATATTCCCAGCGTCCGAAGTCCGGCGGGTCGACGTTGTCGAAGAAGCTCGTGCTGACGAGCGGGACGATGGGCGGGTAGCAGCTCAACGCAGCGTGCGGGGGCGGACAGCCGAGCGTGGGCAGGCGCAGACGAAGCAGCTGATAGACGACATGCCCGCCCGGGAGGTGCTGAGCCTTCCACGCGACGCGAACGCCGCCGCGCACCCGGCGCGCGCTGAAGTGCAGGCCGGGATCGAGCGGAACCGGTGACGCCGGCAGCCAGAAGACCGAGCGTGAGCTCGGCGAGAACGAGCCGAGCAGGGGATGAGCTGCACCCGCGAGCGCCGCTGGAACGGCGACGAAGAGCAGCGAGGCGGCGACGGCGAGCGTGAGGCGTATGCGCGGCGTGCCCCACGGCCGCGGCGGCGCTACTCGGGGTAGCCGGCACACCGAGCGCGGCAGGAGCAGCGGCAGCGCGGCGAGCAGCAACACGAAGGCAGGGATTGCCGGGATCAGCATCCGGAGCAGGCTCGCGTCCTCGAGGTTGCCGTTCGGGCCGGTCGCCTTTGCCACGACGAATACGAAGAACCATCCACCGACGAGGAGGGCGGCGACGATCGAGCGCCGGGCGAGCGCGATCACACCCGCGACGACCAGCCACTCGATGACGCGAGCGCTCCAGAAATGCTCCTGGAGGGAGTCGAGGTTCTTGCCGAAGTGCGACCAGTCCAGATGGATGTACTTGTGTGGGTCGAACGTCCCGAGTGGAGCCTGGATCGCGCCCGCTGCGAGCCTCAAACCATGTTCTGCGTGGAAGAGCGGGAGATAGCCGAGACCTCTCCACTTCCAGAGGGCGAGCACGAGCAGTCCGGGTGCGACGCCGGCGGCGAAGGCCGCTCCGGCTCGCCAATGCCGTCCGGCGACGACCGCGAGCCCGACGCCGACAAGAATGAGCGAGTTCGAAGGCTTGATTCCGATCGCAAAGCCGGCAAAGAGGCCGGCAAGGAGGGCGTCGCTTCTGACCGGACGTTGCAGCGCTCGGAGCAAGAAGTACGCGGCGACCACGAGCATCACCATCGACGGGAAGTCGCTCATCGCGGTCAAGCCGAGTCCCTGCGGCAGCGTTGCCTCGGTGTAGCGCTGGTGGAACCCGGCATCGGTGTACTTGATGCCGATGAACGGCACCACGATCCAGAGGAGGACGACCCAGTAGCCGAAGAGCCGGCCGCCGATGCGCTCGCCGATCCCGTACATCGCCACCATCGCCACTGGCATCAGCACGAGCACGTTCAGGAGCACGACGGCGGGCAGGACTTGGAGCAGGTTGGGGCCGCCGACGAGGGTGAACGGCATGAGCAGCGTCGACCAGCCGTAGCCCACCACCGTCGGGGGGAGCTGGCCGTGCCGGAGCAGCCAGCTCGTCGTGTAGAACCAGGTCTGGTCGCCGCCCTGGTAGTACAGCCAGCCGTTGTGGCGC
>Ga0070730_10000884_pt1 | contig 31315 bp, 25 predicted proteins | sample Coa_R1_3_FD_66447 | JGI IMG/M metagenome (GOLD analysis project Ga0070730, IMG submission 66447) | Surface soil microbial communities from Centralia Pennsylvania, which are recovering from an underground coalmine fire - Coalmine... | ecosystem: Environmental > Terrestrial > Soil > Unclassified ... | reverse complement strand
ACGTTGATGACGCGACCGAGCACGGGGTCGACGGTCGCCATCGGGTTGTTCGGAGAAGAGAGCGTCAGGAAACTCCGATAGGTCGCGTCGACGAACGTGTAGTTGGCGTAGGCGGTCCAGCGATTCCAGGTGAGATCGACCTTCGCCTCGACGCCCTGCCGAAGCGTGGTGCCGGCGTTCTGGAAGAAGCCGAAATTCGGCACTACTGAGCTTGCGATGCTGATGATGTCGTCAGTGTTCTCGGTGCGGAACAGGCTGAGACCCCACCGCATGCGCCAACCGTTCTCGACGACATTGGCGGGCGCCTTGGCCGGAATGGGTTCGGCAGCCGCCGCACCACCCGAGAACTCGCCGCGAAGCCCGCCTTCGATGGTGTGTGAAACCACCTGTTTCAGCGGAGGATCGGAGATCAGGAAGTTGTCGATCTGACAAGGATTGGCGGGATCGGAGCAGCCGAGCTCCAGGGGCGTGGGCGCGCGATTGGCTTCCGAGTAGCCGGCGTAAGCCGTGAGGTTGGGAATAATCCGGTAGGTCAGGCCGACGACAGGATTGAAACGCTGAAAATTGTTGCTGCTGGTGAGCCGGGCATTGGTGCCGGTCAAGTCCCCCAGATTGATCTGGGCATAGTTGAAGCGCCCGCCGCCGGTCAGGGAGAGTTGAGAGGTGATGTCGAAGGTGTTCGTCGCGTATACGCCAACGTAGGTGTTGTTGGCTGCGAGATTGACCGGGGATACGTCCGCGGCGGGTTGATCGAGGAACACGCCGGTGCCGGTCACGAAGAAATTCTGGTCGACCGTGCCTAGCTCGGACGAGGTCCGGAAATTCGTATCTCCGTGATCGATGCTGGTGCCCACGACAAAATGATTGTCATGTCCGAACAATTGCCCCGTGCTCGTCGCCTGCAGCGAGCCGCCAAAGCTGTTCGAGTGCGTCTGGTTGCGATCGATCTCGCCGATCGCGGAATTGGGAGGCAGGAAGTTCGGAGTGGGACCATTGACATTGAGCGGCGTGAGACCATCGCCGATGCAAAGATTGATGCCGTCGTCGCAGGGCTGCGCGTTGGATCCGTTGGCATCGAAATGGGACGCCCGGTAGGCGCGGAAATAGGTGTTGGCCTGGACGGAGAATGTGTCCGTAGGCGTCCACTTCGCGTTCGCCTGCAGGAAGGCAAGCTGCAGATGCGTGTTCTGCGGCCAGGTGTAAACGCTGGACCAGCGCTGGTTCAGCAATTCCACCGGTGTGGCGACCACGGCGCCAAGCTTGTTGTCGGCGCCCGTGAACGAGATGTGGAATTCAGTGTCGTCGCCGCGCGCGCCCAAATCGGCGTACATCCGACGGACCTGAGAGGACGATGAGGCGTCGCGCCAGCCCCTGTCGTAGGTCGTGTCGGCCGCGACGTAGGCTGACCAGGTGTCGTTCTGGTATCCGGACTGCGCACCTGCCGATGCCCGACCGTAGGAGCCGCCGCTCACTTGCGCCTCGGTTCCATGATAGTTGAAGCCGTTCTTCATCTCGATCGACAAGGCGCCGCCGGTGGCATTGAGTCCGAACAGCGGGTTGTTCGGCATCATGGTCATGCGCGCAATCGCCATCTCGGGGATCAGGTCCCAGTTGACGACATCGCCGAACGCTTCGTTGATGCGGGTCCCATTCTGATAGACGGCGATCCCCTGCGGGGTGCCCGGCACCGGCGAGGCCGTAAAGCCGCGATAGTCGAGATTGCGCTGGAACTGGTTGCCGGACTGATCACTCAAGGAGACGCCCGGCATATACTGCACCATACCATCCAGCAGCGTCGGCGACTTGGTGTAATCAAGATCGGACGCATCGATCGTCTGAACGTTGGACGGCACTTTCTGGACATCAATTTCGCCGCCAGGCACCGGCGAAACACCAACGACTTCGATGGTCGGCAAGGCCTCTTGCGCCAACGCGACGCCAGGGAATATGGCGCAGCTCAACAGAAGCGCACTCTTCAGTGCCTTGCGTTTGGTCAAGACGTTTCCCCAAATTACTCTTCGACCGCGCTATCCTTGGCTTGCCTTCGTCCCCGAAGCCTTGAACAACGAACATCGATCGAATTGGCACCATCTAACATTAACAATGCTATTGGCTTGTTCTGATCGCCGCAACATGGATTACTCCCAGCGCAGTCGGGAGATTTTCCCGATGCGAAAAGCCGTCCGGCTTGGGTAATCCAAGTCGCTTCCCGACGTAGTATCGGCGTCGATGATCCAGGCCGCGCCGCTCTCACTGCGGTCTCAGATGCAGCGGAATGGTTAGCGCGATCTGTGCCTGGGTCATGCCGGGTGGGAACCGCGGAAAAGGTTGCGCGCGCTGGATCACGGCCATCGCCGCATTATCCAGCATCGCCGAGCCAGAGCTGCCGGCGAGATGCCGCGACAGAAGCCGCCCGTTGCGATCGATGGTAACGCCCACGCGCACAGTGCCGCTCTCCCTGTTGCCATTGGCTGGGTAGGTAGCAAAGCGGCGAATGTGCGCTGCCAGTTCACTCTCCCAGGATGCGCGCCCCGCTCGCGCTCCTTCGTTGTCTGCGCCGGGATTGGGGGCCAGGGCGACGCGCGTGGGCTTGCTTCCCGGGGCAGCCGCGGGTTTCGGCGGTGCCGTCTTGTGCTTCTCTCTCTCGGCCTTTTCTCTCTCGGTCTTTTCATCGGCCGGCTTGTGCACAGACCGCTCGGGGACCTTCGCGGGCTTTGCTTGAGGCGCCGGCTCTACGGGCTTGGCCGGAGGAGGCATGACTGTGACTTGATCGGGATGCGCGAGCTCTACGGCGGGCTCGGGCACTTGCAACGCCACGGGCGGCGGAGCAGGTTGAGGCTGCGGCGCAGGCTCCGTCTTCAATGGAGGCGGCTCAGGCGCGGTAACAGCCTCCTGCGTCTCGACAGGCTTGGGCGGCGCGAGGTCGGATTGCTCGACCAGCGGCGTTGGTTCGGCCGGCGGAGCGTCGGGTGCAGCCTTGGCGGGCGCGCTTGCCGCCGGCATGAAAGCAACGTCGATCACCGGCGTCTCGGCCTGTCCCTCCGGCGCCGGCTTGAAAAGCAGATAGGCCACGGCCAAGCCGACATGGAGCGCGGCAACCACAAGTGCAGCGACGGTCCACAGCGCCGCGTCCTTGCCCGGATCCCGTTCGAACGGATCGACCGTTATCACGCTCACGGGCCGCTCCGCATTTCCAGCGCAACCAGCGCCAATTTCTCATAACCCGCGTTCCGCAGCAGGTTCATCAGTTCCATGACCTCGCCATAGGACAAGGCTTGATCGGCGCGCAGCAGCACTCGCTGGGTGCGATCGGCTCCGGTTAAGGCATCAAGCGCCGCGGCAAGATCGGCCCGCGTGACCGTTTCATCGCCGACCGCGAGCGAATGGTCCGCCTTGAAGGTGACGAAGATCGGCTTGTCCGGACGGGGTGGCGGTTGGGCGGAGGCCGACGGCAGATTGACGGGGACATCGACTGTCGCAAGGGGAGCCGCGACCATGAAGATGATGAGGAGAACCAGCATGACGTCGATGAATGGCGTCACATTGATCTCATGGGCCTCCGCATAGTCTTCGTCGCGCTTGGCGAGACGGATCGCCATGGCTTACTCCGCCGAATCTGCGATGGACAACACTGTGCGGTCCGCCGTCCGCGGGCCGCGTCTGACATCGGTTGGCAAAGCGCTGCGGTCGAGATCGCGGCTTAGCAGGCGCAAAATCGCGGCTGATGAATCAGCAAGCACTGAACGATAGGTGCCGGTGGAGCGCGCGAACGCGTTGTAGATCACCACAGCAGGGATCGCAGCGGCGAGACCGAAGGCCGTCGCTAACAGCGCCTCCGCGATGCCCGGAGCGACGACTGCGAGGTTGGTGGTGTGGGCGCGCGAAATGCCGATGAAGCTGTTCATGATGCCCCACACCGTCCCGAAAAGACCGACGAACGGCGCGACGGCCCCGACGGTGGCCAGGATACCAATGCCGCGCCCAATGCGTTGCGCGGCTGAAGCCTCGATCCGCTCGAGTTGCCAGGCGATACGCTCCTTGGTGCCTTCTGCAGGAAGCCCCCGTGACTTCTCCACCTCATCTTCGGCTGCGGCAAGTAGTCGGGCCACCGTGTTTCTCTGGTCTGCGATCTGCCGGATCGCATCCAAAAGCGAACGAGAGGAGAGAACAGCCGCCAGCGCGCGACGCGCTTGACGTCTTGCCGCTCGCAGCTGGATGGTCTTGACGAGAAGCACGGTCCAGGTCGCAACCGAGGCCAGTGCCAGACCGATCATGACGGCCTTCACGACGACGTCCGCCTGGACGAACATCCCCCAGGGCGACAGCGCGTCAGGCAACGGGCCGACGGTGCTTGTCACAATCGAAGCGGATTGAGTTTGTGTCGATGCGGGTGGAGACGACGACGGTGGTGCCGATTGCGCCTCGGGATGCGGCGGGTTTCCTGCGGCCTCCGAAGGAAGAACGCTCTGGCCAGCATCGCTCGCGGGGGCCGGGCTCACGGGTGCCGCGACCGCTGCCGCGGGTTGTCGCGACGCTCCCTCTGCACCGACAGAAGGTTGTTGGGCAAGAGCGCTGAAAGATATCAGCGACACCGCGATGACGAGCAGCAATTTCAAACGCGACGCCAAAAGTCCTCGGCTAAGCTGTCTTCGGTCTCGCACTTGGGGTCGGGCCTTGTCCATGTTCTTATACTCCTCACGCGCGAAAACAGAGTGCTTGTTGTATCCCGCCTCAAGATGATCAATTCATCTGGAAAAGGTCCCGACAAAACCGGGAAAATATCCCGGTTTTGTGAGCAGGTGCACCACGGGGAGATGCCTTGTTAGCCAGGTGCCGGACAGTGCAGCTCTGCAATGTAATGCATGGACGGAAGGGCGGCAGAAGGCAGCGGGTCACTGGCGCAGCGCCAGCGCGCTGTCTCCGCGGGGCTGACGGCGACGTTCTAGCGCGCGCATCGTCGACGCCGGTCTGCACGACCACCGTGTCGGCAAGGTCTCCTGTAAGCTCCATATCCCATGCCCGCTTGAGTGGCGTATCATCTGCCGATTCGTGCGAGACATCTGGTGGGCTGATGAGCGGGCTCGAGCAACGATCGAGCGATGGCGAACGCACGGCGGAGGCAGACGGATCGGCGCCGTCTACGCCGCAGGCGCTTTGCGCGGAAGGCTTTCGCCTGAGAAGCGCAGGGCGGTCTCTCGATGCCGTTCACTATTGCCGGAAGGCGCTTTCGATCGATCCGAACCGCGCCGACGCGTTGCATCTGATGGGACTGCTTTCGTTCGACGAGGGCGAGTGCGACCTTGCGCTTGCGTGGATGGCACGCGCGATCCGGCAAGACCCGAAAGCCGAGTACCTGAAGCATCTCGGCGGCGTGCTGCAGCACGTCAAGCGCTACGAGGAAGCGCTGAAAGCCTTCGACAAGGCGATTGCCTTTCAGCCGGACAGCGCCGAGCTGTGGCGCAGTCTTGGCGAAGTGCTTCTCAAGCTCGATCGCGAGGATGAAGCGCTGTTGAGCTACCAGCGCGCTCTTCAGCTGGCGCCAGGCGACTTCGATGCCGCCTTGAAGAGCGGCGTGCTGTTGCATCGGCAAGGCCGCTGGGGGGAAGCACTGGCCCACTTCAACATGTGCGAGGCGCTCCGGCCGAACCACGCACCGGTCTTGAATCTGCGCGCCATCGCGCATCGCGGCGTCGGGGATCATCAGGGTTATCTCTCCGATAGCCTCCGCGCGCATGCGCTCGATCCGGCGGACGCGGAGAGCTGCAACAATGCCGGCGACGCTCTGCTGTCGCTCGGGAGAGAGGAGGAAGCGATCGCGTGGTTCGACAAGGCGCTTCTTTTGTTACCGGACAACCCGACTATCCTCACCAACAAGGCCCAGGCGATCAGCCAGTGTCGCTGTCTCGACGAAGCCATGGCGATCTATTCCCACGTCCGGAGCGTCGCACCCGGCCACGCGATGGCAGAGTGGAATCTGGCGCTGCTCAGGCTCTTGGCCGGCGACTTTGCCGCGGGTTGGGCCGGCCGCGAGGCGCGCTGGAAAATCCCGTCGCTGTCGGCAGGCTATCCGAAATTCCGTCAGCCGATGTGGCGCGGAGAGCCCGTCGCCGGCAAGACCATGCTGATTCACGCCGATGAGGGGCTCGGCGATACGATCCAGTTCGCGCGCTACGCGCCGATGCTAGGCGCGCGAGGAGCGCGCGTCATTCTGGTCGTGGCGGACGCGCTGCAGCCGCTGCTCTCTGAACTCCCAGGCGTAGTCCAATGCCTCAAGCTATCCGAGGGTCGACTGCCGGACTTCGACATGCACTGTCCGTTTTCGTCCCTGCCGCCGAATTTTGCTACCACCCTCGATACGATTCCAGCCGCGACATCCTATCTGCAGCAACCAGCGCCGGAACGCATCAAAGCCTGGGAAGAGCGGCTAGGTCCGCGCAAGCGGCTGCGGGTCGGCCTCGTCTGGTCGGGAAGCCTCGCGCACCGGAACGACCAGAACCGCTCGATTCCGCTGAACATGCTCGCGCGCATTCTCGACACGGATGCGACCTTCGTCAGCCTGCAAAAGGACCCGCGTCCCGCCGACACGAGCGTGCTTGCCGAGCGGAACGAGATCATCGACCTGACCGCGCAGCTCACTGATTTCGCCGTAACCGCGGCTCTGGTGTCATGCCTCGATCTCGTCGTCACCGTCGATACCAGCGTCGCTCATCTTGCCGGCGCGCTGGGGCGCCCGACCTGGATCATGCTGCCCTACATGCCGGACTATCGCTGGCTGCTCGATCGCGGCGACAGCCCGTGGTATCCGACCGTCCGCCTGTTCCGCCAGGACGCCGCGCGCGACTATGCGCCGGTCGTGGATCGCATCCGCGCCGCGCTCGCGGCGTTCGAGCCGCGCGATCCGCGGTAATGATAAGTCTGCGGATCTGATCGCGGAGGAACCCTTCGGCGTTCCATCGAAAGATGCGCTCGCTGCGAACCGATGCGCTGTTCCCCGATTATCCCGTGATACGCGACGTGAGCAAGCCAGGTTCATCCGGGTGGTGCAATCGAAAACGGAACTTCGGCGTGTGCCAGCTCTGTCGTTCCGTAAAAAGTTTGTGCGTCGCAAAGTCACCACGTTCGGAAGACAACGATTGCATCTGTGAGGACGGAGCCAACACAAGTCTCCGTCATCACCAAGAAACGCGACGGAGGAAAACCAATGCACCTCAGGGAGAGAAGTCTGCTCGGGATTCCGAGGACACAGGTCGCCGCTTCTGCACTGTCTTAGCCGGACTTTGTGTTCGCAGAGAAAAAGCAGCCGAGTGATCGGCCGCTCAACCCTGTTGGAGCCCGTTCTCGCATGCCCCTCATTCTGTTTCGATGCCCGGTCAAGGCGCTGAAGGTTCAATGGGTGGATTGTGAAGGCCAGCGGCAGGACGACGGAGCCACTCTGTACAAGGTGATCGTTTGCCCGGCGTGTGCCCGCCTGCACTTCGTGAACCAATCCACCGGCGAACTGCTCGAAGAGAGCTAGCCGCTTGGCGCCACACGCGTTGTCGCAAGCACCGGGAGCGGAGGCTCGCTGGAGGAAGTTATGTGCGCGTGCTTTGCGCCGCGCTAGCATGAGCGCGCTGACCTTAGTGAAGTCATCACCATCGTCGGGTCGAATATGCGACGCGTCTTCCGAAACGCACTGTCTGTTGCGATGCGGTATGTGAGGGCGTCGATGGTAATCCATCGTCGCACGCGCAACTTGCGCGCCATCCGAACCTGACTCGCAAGCTGTCCATCAAAGGCCTAGCCCGCAGCGCCGAATTCGGTCATTGTTCTGTCGCATTCCCGCGGGTCCGGGAATGCCCGCACAACTCGACAAGCAGCAAGACAATACGGGGAAACGTCATCGAACAATAAACGAGGGAGGCACCACCATGACTGCAACGACAATCGCCCTTGATCCAATATCGGAGGTCGAGCATCAGTCGGCCCTGCGCCGCGCCGTAGTCGCGAGCACCGTGGGGACCACGATCGAATGGTACGACTTCCTCATCTACAGCACGGTGACGGGGCTGGTCTTCAACAAGATCTATTTCCCGGGCTCCGACCCTTGGATCGGCACGCTGCAGGCGTTCGGCGTGTACTTCATCGGCTTCGTCGCGAGGCCGATCGGAGCCGTCATCTTCGGCCACTACGGCGACCGCGTCGGCCGCAAGGCGACCCTCATCATTACCTTGCTGATGACCGGGATTTCGACCGCTGCGGTCGGGCTGGTGCCGGGCTACGCCTCGATCGGCATCTGGGGTGCGGTCATCCTCACGGTGCTGCGCCTGATCCAGGGCATCGGCGTCGGCGGCGAATGGGGCGGCTCGGTGCTGCTGGCGATGGAGTGGGCCAAGACCAACAAGAACCGTGGTTTCCTCACCTCATGGCCGCAATTCGGCGCGCCGGCTGGACTATTCCTCGCCAACCTCGCGGTGCTGTTCTTCAGCTGGTACTCGGGCGATCAGTTCCTGACCTGGGGCTGGCGCATCCCGTTTCTCATGAGCATCGTCATGGTGGCCGTCGGGCTATGGATCCGCCTCGGCATCCTCGAGACGCCGGTGTTCCAGCGCCTCATCGCCGAGAACAAGATCGAGCGCGCTCCCGTGATCGAAGTGCTCAAGCGTCAGCCGCGCGAGGTCATCCTCACCGCGACGGTGCGGATGGCCGAGCAGGCGCCCGGATACATTTTCAACGCCTTCGTGCTCACCTACGGCACGCTGGTGGTGGGAGCCTCCCGCAATCTGCTGCTCACCGGACTGGTCGCCATGACCGGGCTCGGCTTCATCACGGCCCCGATTGCCGGCGCATTGTCGGATCGCGTCGGCCGCAGGAATGTCTTCATGGCCGGCTGCGTATTCGTCGCCGCGTTCACGTTCGTCTACTTTGCGATGCTGGACACCAAGGAGCCGGTGCTCATATTCGTCGCCATCGCGCTCTCGTTCATTCCGGTGATGACAATGTACGGCCCGGAAGCCGCGCTGATCGCCGAGGCGTTCACGCCACGGCTGCGCTATAGCGGCGCCTCGATCGGCTATCAGCTCGCCTCGATCATTGCGGGCGGACCGGCGCCGTTCATCTCGACCTGGCTGTTCTCGACGTACAAATCCGCGTTCCCGATCGGCCTCTACGTCTGCGTCTGCGCGGCGATCAGCATCTGCTCGGCCCTGCTGCTCCCCGACCAGACCAACAAGGAGATTGCGCACGAGGTGAACTACGGCAACGCCTGAGTGCCTTCGGGCGCTCGGCTCAGGCTGAGCCGGGCGCCATGCAGCGCCTTTCAACACGATGACGATTCACCTCATCGCGCTTGGATCACGCGCTACCTTTTATCGGCATGCTCCGTTGCGGGCGCTGGGGATAATGAGAAAAGTGATGGTCGCCGGTGCGACGTTGAGCGCGCCGGCAGCCGTGTTGACGCCGGAGAGGTGCGGGATTTCGCCTGCCCCATCGAGTACCAGCGTTACGCCGTTCAGGCGAACTGCCGCGTCTTGCAACGATGCCGCGTCCAGCGTGTAGCGCTCCGAAGGCTCGGGCAGGACCAGTGTGCGCGCGGCGGTGCGGTCGTTGTTGATCACAAGCAAGGTCACGCCGCCCGAAACCTGCCGCTCGCAATGCGCATAAACGTGAAGGCCCGGCTGGATCGGCACATCGGAATCCAGCACGGTTCTGCCCATGAGTTGCCGCCACAGCAGTGCGGCCCAATAGTTCGGCCGCGGCATGGACGTCGCTTCGTCGAGCAGGCCGTAGTCGGAGCCGGCGAGCGTGTTGTGCATCACGATCTGGACGCCGGCCCTGGCCAATCGCCCGAGCTGATCGAGATAGCGGAACGTATCGAGGAACGTGGCGCTCCAGGAATCGCCGCCGCAGGCGGCTTCCGCCGTCTCTGTGAGCCAGATCGGCTTTCCTGGTGCAAGACGGTCGCGAAGCCTGCGATAGACAGCAAACGTCCGATCGGTTCGCGACAGCCACGCTTCCGACAGCGCCGCCTCAGGCGTCTGCTTCCCGCCGCAGCGCTTCGATAGCGCGCCGTAGAAGTGATAGGAGACGGCGTCGACACCGCGCGCCGCGGCGGCGAAGTGGCTGGCTGCGGTCGATGGACCGCTGACCGTGCCGGGGCCGAGCAGCTTTACGCCGGACGCTTCGCGGTTCATGAAAGCGCGAAGGGCCGCAAAGTCTCGTCCGAACGCGGCGGCATCGTAATGATCGGGTGCGCCGCCGATGGTGGGAAGGTCCGGCTCATTCATGAGCTCAGCTGCCGCGATGCGGCCGCCCATTGAATTTGTCGCGGCGAGCAGGCGTCTCGCCTGGTCCGCCTTCCAGACGCCGTGCGTGGCGCGCGCACCAGTAGAAATCGCAAATGACGTCACGATCGGCGCACCGACCGCGCGTGAAAAGTCGACGACGCCCTGCCATTGACGGCGCGTCAGCACGCTCTTGAAACCGGGCGGCGGCGCCGACGGTGCGTCGTCGGAGTCCGCAAAGTACGTCGTGTTCGCGCTGGTTCCGCTGATGCGGACAAAGGCGGGCGCCAGCGCCGCCGCCAATTTTCGCAACCGCGCATTGCCGAGATCTTTCGGCTTCCGCTCCGAAACAAGCCCGACAGGCGCGGGGTCTGCTGGCGCGGCATAGGGCTTCCAGAATGGGCCGCCCGTCACCTCCACCATCTCGATGTTGTAGGACTGGAAGCGCTCGTCGACGATGCCGATGCGGGGCATGTTCGCCGGTGCGAGCGATATGTCGGCGCCGATGGCGCGGGTGGTTGCAAGCGCAAACAGCAAGATGAAGGCGGTGCAGCCGCGCTTCAACGGGATGATCCAGCGCAACTCGTGCATGCGCCGCTCCTGTGCCGGGGCTCGAGGCACGTCGTCTCGCTTGTGTGCAGCGATGTTCCCCGCGAGGGCAAAAACCGATCACGCCGTCATTCCGGGGCAGCCCGCAAGGGCTGAGCCCGGAATCCATACCCCCGGCAACTTATGGTTCGAAACGATCGTCGACCGAGGTGCGTATCACGACGGCCTGTGATTAGTGATTTCGGGTCCGCATGTCGCTTGCGCTCATGCGGGCTACATGGCTAACGGCCTAATTGCCCGCGAAGGTCGGTTGGCGTTTCTCCACGAACGCCCGCACAGCTTCTTTGTGATCGCTGGTGCGCGCGGCCAGCACCATGTTTTCCGCTTCCTGGTCCATCGAAGCGAGCAGGTCCGACATCAGCGCATGATCGAGATTGTCCTTGATCCGGCTGAAGGCTGAGGTCGGCCCCTGCGCCAATTGCCGGGCCAGCGCGGACGCGGTGGCGCGCAGCTCGGAATCCGGCACGACCCGATTGACGAGACCGAGAGCCTCGCAGCGGCGCGCATCGAGCCGTTCGGAGAAGAACATCAGCTCGCGTGCCCGCGAAGGGCCGGCGAGCCGCGTCAGCAGCCAGGCGATGCCGTAATCGCCGGAGAGGCCAATGCGGGCATAGCCTGTCGACATGAAGGCTGACTCGGCAGCGATCCTGATGTCGCAGGCGAGCGCGATCGCCATGCCGGCGCCGGCCGTCGGGCCGGGAAGCGCGGCAATCGTCGGCTTCCGGACCGCGACTAGCGAGCCTGTCAATGTCCGCTGCTTGACTCGCAAGTTTGCGACTCGGTCCTCGAACGAGATCTCCGTCTTTGGCGCGGCATCACCCATGCCCTTGACGTCGCCGCCGGCGCAGAACGCGGCGCCCGCGCCGGTGATCAGGATGGCCCCAACGCTCGCATCGTCGCCGCATTGCGTGATCATGCGCCGCAGCGCCGGCGTCAGCCGGTCCGAGAGCGCGTTGCGTGCGTTGGGGCGGTTCAACGTGATGGTCGCAACCCGCTCCTCGATCTCGCAGAGCAGTTCGTCAGTGCCGGTGTCGACCGATCGTGTTGTCATGGCGTCAACCTCGTAGTGGTCGCGGATACTAAAATAGAACTTAATGTATGACAAGAGAAATAGAGCTTATTGCTTGACAAGTTCAAAAATAGAACTGTAGGATCGCCGCCGCATCGGGAAGCAGACAGCACCTCAAGGCAGCGGGCCCCGATCGCCATAGCGGAGGAGGAAGGCCCAAATGTTCAGAGCATTCGCGACCGGCTGCGCGTTGATCTTCGCGCTGGCGACGTCGGCCATCGCCGGCGATGCGCCCGGCGTGACCGCGACCGAGGTCAAGATCGGCGGGATCTTTCCCTTCAGCGGGCCGGCGTCATCGATCGGCCTGGTCGGCCGGGCCATCCTGGCCTATGTGCGATCCATCAACGACCGCGGCGGCATCAATGGACGCAAGATCAACTATATCGCCTATGACGATGCCTATAGTCCGCCGAAGTCGGTCGAGCAGGCCCGCAAGCTTGTCGAAAGCGACGAGGTGGCGTTCATGTTCAGCCAGCTCGGCACGCCCGGCAATGCGGCGACGGCAAAGTACCTGAAGGCGAGGGGCGTACCGACGATTGCCATCGTTTCCGGATCGAGCAAGTTCACCGATGTTGCGAACTTCCCGCTCACGACCACGAGCCTCGTGAGCTACGACACCGAAGGAAAGATTTACGCCAAGTTTCTGACCAGGACGCTGCCGGATGCGAAATACGCGATCCTTTATCAGAACGACGATCTCGGGAAGGACTACGTCAACGCGTTCAAGGAGGTGTTGAAGAGCGATTTCGACAAGAAGGTTGCGACCGCATCCTACGAGGTGACCGAGCCGACGGTTGAGTCGGAAGTGGTCAACCTGAAGGCTACCGGCGCCGCCGCGCTACTTCTGGCCGGCACGCCGAAATTCGCCGCACAGGCGATCCGCAAGGCGCATGAACTGAAGTGGAATGCGCAGATCATCCTGAACTATCCATCGAGCTCGGTCGGCGCGACACTGAAGCCTGCTGGCCTCGACGTTTCAACCGGCGTTGTCGTCGGCACGATCACCAAGGACGCGACCGATCCGCAATGGCAGCAGGATGAGGGCATGGGGAGCTTCAAAGCCTTCGTTGACAAATACATGCCCGGCATCGACATCGCCGACAACAATTACCTGTATGGCTATACGCAGGGGATGCTGCTCGAGCAGCTCATCAGGCAATGTGGCGACGACCTGTCGCGCGAGAACGTCGTCAGGCAGGCCAGGAATTTCCACGACGTCGTGCTGCCGACGGTGCAGCCTGGGATCAGGATCAACACATCGGCCAAGGTGAACACCAACTACACCCAGATGCGGCTGCAGCGCTGGACCGGCACGCATTGGGAGCTGTTCGGTGAGGTGCTCGATGCGGCATCCGAATGATCAGCGCCGGTCGATGACGCGCTGCATTAACTCCGTTGCCGGCGCGGTGACCTCAGGCTGCTCCGGTGCGCGAGGCGGCCTTGGCGTTGCGCTCGGTCGTACGCTTGGCAACGGACGGGCGCGCGCCGGGGCCGGGGTGGGTTACGACTTCCTTGGCCATCAACGGTTCGCCGCATTCGGAGCAGACCATCACAGGATCGAACAGCTTGCCGCACTTCTTGTGCTCATGCAGCAGCGGCCGCCCACGCTCGTCGACCATATGCGTGTCGCCCCAATGCACGATCGCCATCATGATCGGATAGAGATCGAGCCCCTTCTGGGTGAGGATGTATTCATGGCGCTTCGGCGACTCCTGATAGGGGACGCGGCGCAGGATGCCGGTTCGGACCAGCTTTTTCAGCCGTTCGGCGAGCAAATGGCGGGTGATGCCGAGCGCCGATTGGAAGCCCTCAAAGCGCCGCGTGCGCAAGAAACACTCGCGCAGGATCAGAAGCGTCCAGCGGTCGCCGATCACGCCGATCGTCCGCGCCACCGAGCACGGCTCTTCTTCCAGGGCATCCCACTTCATTCCGCTCTCCAGTTGCCGCTCATCATCCGGGCGCGCGACAGCATTCTAAATAGGTACTCATGATGAAACAACCACTTGTCGCGGAATTTACCGCTGCCCTAATCGCCCGATCGCGCCAATGGGAATTGACAGTTCATTTTTAGAACTATAGAAGCGATAAGCGGGTGAGGCCTGCGGCTGTCACCCGCTCAGGACGCGACCCACGCTCGCCAGGAGAGGCCGGTGGCAAATCCCCCAAAAGTGGAATTTCTGTTCGATTTCGGCAGTCCCAACGCCTATCTGGCCGAATGCGTGATCCCGTCAATCGAGCGGCGAACCGGCGTGCAGTTCGACTATGTGCCGGTGCTGCTCGGCGGTATCTTCAAGGCGACCGGCAACGCCTCGCCGGCCGAATCGCTGCGCGGCATCAAGAACAAGCCGGAGTATCAGGCGCTCGAGACGCAGCGCTTCATCCGCCGCCACGCCATCACGAGGTTCCGCCAGAATCCTTTCTTTCCTGTCAACACCTTGATGCTGATGCGCGGCGCGGTCGCGGCCCAGTTCGAAGGGTTGTTCGAGCCCTATTTCCGCGCCGCCTACCACCACATGTGGGAGGAGCCGAAGAAGATGGATGATGTCGAAATCTTCAAAGCGGCCTTCAAATCCTCCGGAATCGATATCGAGCGCCTGATCGCGCGGGCGCAGCAGGACGACGTCAAGAAACGCCTGATCGAGCTCACCAACGATGCCGTGGCGCGCGGCGCCTTCGGGTCGCCGACCTTTTTTGTCGGCAACGAGATGTTCTTCGGCAAGGACCAGCTCCGCGACGTCGAGGAAGAAATTTCGGCGCAGCAAGGGCGGTTGGCACGAGCCGGGTGAGACGACAACCTCGGCGGTCAGCACAAGGAAAATAGGGAGAGCGTTATGCCCGGTCCACTCCATGGTGTCCGCGTGCTCGATCTGACCGGCGTCGTGTCCGGTCCGTTCGCGACCATGTTCCTGGCTGATCAGGGCGCCGATGTGCTCAAGATCGAGCCGATCTCGGGCGATATCACCCGGCGCAGCCGGGCATCGATCGACAAGAAGGGCGAGTTCTCGGCGCTGTTCATCTCCTCCAACCGCGGCAAACGATCGCTCGCCATCGATATCAAAAGCGACGCCGGGCGCGAGGTGCTGGCGAAGCTGGTCGCGAAGGCGGACGTGCTGGTGCAGAATTTCCGTCCCGGCACGATGGAGCGGCTCGGCCTCGGCGTCGCGGAACTGCGCCGGCGCCATCCGCGGCTGATCTATGTCTCGATCTCCGGCGTCGGCGACACCGGCCCCTACGTCAAGAAGCGGGTCTACGATCCGATCATCCAGGGCCTGTCGGGCTTTGCCGACATTCAATCGCAACCGGTGACCAACCGGCCGCAGATGATCCGCACCATCGTCTGCGACAAGACCACCGCGGTCATGACCGCACAGGCGGTGGCGGCCGCGCTCTATGCCCGAGAGAAGACCGGGCAGGGCGATCACATCCAGGTCGCGATGCTGGATACGATGATCTCCTATCTCTGGCCCGAAGGCATGATGCAGTACACGGTGGTCGGTTCCGAGGCCAACGCGGCTGATCCCAATGATCGGCCCGATCTCGTGTTCAAGACAAGTGACGGCTATCTCACCTGCGGCACGATCTCGGATTCGGAGTGGCAGGGATTTTGCCGCGCCACGGGCGATGGCGATCTCGCCAAGGATGAGCGTTTCGCTACACCGGGCGCGCGAAGCGTCAATGCCACCGCGCGCATCAACAAGATGCAAGAGTATATCGCCCAGCATACCACAGCCGAATGGCTGGAGCGGCTCGATGCTGCAGACGTGCCCTGTGCGCCGATCCTGCGCCGCTCGGAGATCATTCATAACGAGCAGGTGGTGGCGCGCGGCCTGATCGCGGAGATCGATCAGCCCACCGTTGGCAAGGTGCGGCAGCCGAAGCCAGCGGCGCGCTTTGCGCTGAATGAAGCTGTTATCGCAGGCCCGGCTCCGCGGATCGGCGAGCATTCCCGCGACGTGCTCGTCGAGCTCGGTTATGACGAGAATGCGATCAACAAGATGGTCGAGGACAAGGCGGTGCGGCTGGCGAGCTAGAGCGAGCGATGGCGCCACAATCAGATCCGTCATTTCGAGGAGCGACAGCGACGAAGCAATCCAGACCGAGTCGTGGAAGGAGATGGATTGCTTCGGGGAGCTTGTCATCGGGCCGCGCTTCGCGCGGACCCGTTGGCTCGCAATGACGTTGTGGGGTCACGTCTTGGATGGCGTCGGTGTGATCGGCGCCAGAGGCCGGTTGGCTTCGACGGCGAGCTTAAAGGCAGGCCGATCGTGAATGCGCTCGCGATAGGGATGCGCGTTGTCGCAGACGCCGACACCGTAGGCTATCGCCCAGTCGAGGCAGGTCGTGAGCAGGATGTCCGCGCTGGTGAACTGGTCGCCCATCAGATAGGTACGGCCATTGCGCAGGGCGTGCTCCACATGCCGGAGCTGCTCGCGGAAATATTCGCCGGCCTTGGCGACGACGTCGGGGGCGATGCCGTAGATCGGACCGAGCGCATCGGCGCTATGCCGGCGCATCACGTAAAGGCTGGTCGAGTCCAGTTCTGTCACGATGAAGAAGCACCATTCGAGCCAGGCGGCGTAGTCGCGCTGCGTTTCCGGGATCAATGTGCGTCCCGGACTCGCATAGGTCCGCGACAGATAGGCGACGATCGCGGCACTCTCGCCGATGCAGAAGTCGCCGTCTTGCAGCAGCGGCACTTTCTGGCGGGGATTGAGCCTGGTGTATTCCGGCGTCTTGGTCTCGCCGGTTCGAGGACCAATCGGCTTGGTTGTGTAGGGCAGGTTCAATTCATGCATGGCCCAATGGGCGCGGATGGTGCGACTGGTGCCCACGCCCCACAACGTCAGGTCGGGAGCCCCGGCCATGTCACCACTTCTCCACGGCGGGCCGAAGATCGAGCTCGTGAGTCCAGCCATCCTTCGATTGCTGGTGCGCGAACCAGTAGGCTTCCGCGATGGAGGCCGTCCTGGTCAGTGTATTCGGCGCAATGTCCTTGGCCTCGATGCCGCTCGCTGCCTTCAGCCGCGCGCGAATGGCGTCGCTATCGACGGCGGCATCGATGATCAGATGCACGACGTGAATGTTCTTCGGCCCGAGCTCGCGCGCCATGGCCTGGGCCACCGCCCGCAGGCCGAATTTTGCCGCCGCGAAAGCGGCAAAGCCCTTGCCGCCGCGGAGGCTTGCGGTGGCGCCGGTGAAGAGAATCGTGCCGTGGCCGCGCGGAACCATCATGCGTGCGGCTTCGCGGCCGACCAGGAAGCCGGCGTAGCAGGCGAGCTCCCATGCCTTGAAGAACAGCTTTTCGGTGGTCTCGATCAGCGGCTTGTTGACGTTGGACCCCGCGTTGAACAAGCAGACCTCGATCGGCCCGATCTCCTTCTCGACGCGGGTGAAGAGGTCCTGGACCTCTTTCTCCTGCCGAGCGTCGACGCTGATGGCGTGGATCTCGTGGCCCTCGGCTCTCAGCTCATCAACCAGGGTTTGCGACTTGGCCGCGTCGCGGCGGCAGATGCAGACGGCATAGCCGCCTTTCGCGAAGCGCCGCGCTACCGCGGCCCCGATCGCGTCGCCCGCCCCGACAAGGATCGCCACGCCACGGTTGCCGGACATCGCCACTCCCATAAGTTCTAATTTGATACCTTATTGATAGAGCGACGACCGATACTTGTAAACAGGAATTTCCTTCCCTCGTACTCGCGTTATCCAGCAGCGTCATCACCTTTTGCTGACCTCCGGGCGGCGGCGCCCGAATCGCGCTTGACAAGTTCTAAAATAGAACTTTTGATGCGGACCGATGAGCCGGCGCTGCGGCCGGGATGTTTTTCGTGGAGGTCAGCCGTGACGGACGTCTCGCAAATGATCGACATCGATGAGCTCGCTGCTTCCCTGCCGCGCCGTCTGCACGCGGTGATCGACCGCTTCGTTGCCGAGACCCCCGATCATGCCGCCGTCGCCGAGGACGGTGTCGCGTGGAGCTACCGCGACCTCGATCATCGCGTTCGCGAGGTCGCGCGCCAGCTTTCCGCGCTTGGCATCAGGGCGGGCGATCGCATGATGATCGTCAGCGAGAACTGCATTGCGTTGGCGGCCTTGCTACTCGCAGCAAGCCGGCTTGATGCCTGGGCGATCGTGGCCAACCCGCGCCTGTCCCCCCGCGAGATCGACCAAATCCGCGATCACAGCGGGGCGCGGCGGACGTTCTTCACCGCGGCGGTCTCCAAAGAAGCCGCCGCGCATGCTGCGCGCCTCGGTGCGGCGACGCAGCCGATCGGCCCCCTGAAGAAAATCGGCGTGAGCGCGTTGAACGAAGCAACCGCCCCCGAGCCTGTCGACGACAATCCCGCAAAGCAGATCGCCGTCCTGATCTATACCTCAGGCACCACCGGCACGCCGAAGGGCGTGATGCTGTCACACGAAAACCTCCTAATCAGCGCCGCGACGACGGCGCATTTCCGCGAGCTCGATGCGCGCGACAAGGTCTACGTCGTGCTGCCGATCTCGCACATCGTCGGCATCTCGCTCCTTGCCATGACCCTGATGGTCGGAGGCACGGTGCGCCTCGTCAGCAAATATGATCCGGCGGCACTCGCCATGGCGATTGCGAAAGAGGGCGTCACGGTCCTCAACGGCGTGCCCGCGACCTACCAGCGCCTCCTGGAATACAAGGCGCTGTCGGGTCTGAAGCAGCTCGATCGCGGTTCGCTGCGGCTGATCGCCGTCGCCGGCGCGCCGCTGGATCTCGCGTTGAAGTCCAGGGTTGAAACCGAATTCGGGCTGCCGCTTTCCAACGGCTACGGCATCACCGAATGCTCGCCGGGAATTTCCGGCGTTCGGTTCGATGCGCCGCGGTCCGACGATGCGGTCGGTACCGTGCTGCCCGGCGTCGAAGCGCGCGTCAGGACGCTCGACGGCCTGCCGCTCGGCCATGGCGAGGTTGGAGAGCTTCATGTGCGCGGGCGCAATGTCATGCGCGGCTACTATCGCGCGCCGGAGCTGACGGCCAAGGTGATCGACAGCGAGGGCTGGTTCAACACCGGCGATCTCGCGCGCTTTGACGGCGATTGCCTCTACATCGTCGGGCGTACCAAGGAGATGATCATCCGCTCCGGCTTCAATGTGTACCCGGCAGAGATCGAAGCGGTGCTGAGCTCGCACAAGGACGTCGTGCAGTCGGCGGTGGTCGGCCGTCCGGTCGAGGGCAACGAGGAAGTCGTGGCGTTCGTCCAGTTGATCAAGGGATCGAACACCACGCCGGAGGATCTCGCCGACTTCCTCAGGCTCGAACTCGCCGCCTACAAGCGGCCGTCGGAAATTATCCTGCTCGCCGCCTTGCCGGCGTCATCAACCGGCAAGATCTTGAAGCATCAGCTTGCTCAATCACTGAAACAGCCCGAGAAAATGACTGCGCTCACCTAGGCGCGGTTCCAACGACGGAGACAGACTTGTCCAGGAGAAATGCAACCGCTGCCGTGATCGGCGCGGGTGACTTTATCGGGAGCGAGATCGCCAAGAAGTTCGCTGCCGAGGGCTTTACGGTGTTCGCCGGCCGGCGCAACGGCGCCAAGCTCGAGCCGCTGGTGAAGGCGATCGAGGGAGCGGGCGGCGAAATCCACGCGCGTTCGCTCGATGCGCGGAAGGAGGAGGAGGTTATCTCCTTCCTGGGCGATGCCGACAAGCATGCCCCGCTCGAAGTCTGCATCTTCAACATCGGCGCCAACGTCAATTTTCCGATCCTGGACACGACCGAGCGTGTGTTTCGCAAGGTCTGGGAAATGGCCTGCTATTCCGGCTTCCTCGCCGGGCGCGAAGCGGCCAGGCTGATGCTGCCGCGCGGCAAGGGCAACATCTTCTTCACCGGCGCAACCGCGTCGTTGCGCGGCGGCATCGGTTACGCGGCCTTTGCCAGCGCCAAATTCGGCCTGCGCGCCGTGGCGCAGGCGACCGCGCGCGAGCTCGGGCCGAAGAATATCCATGTCGCCCACCTCATCATTGATTCCGGCGTCGACACCGAATGGGTGCGTCAGCGGCGGCTGGAGGCGCTCGGGTCGAACGCGCTGGACAACCCCGACCTTCTGATGCCGCCCGCCTCGGTCGCGGAAGCCTACTGGCAGCTCTATCAGCAGCCGAAGAGCGCCTGGACGTTCGAGCTCGAAATCCGCCCCTTTGGCGAGAAGTGGTAATGAGAGACAGCGCGAAATCATCCATGGTCTCACGCGCAACAGGGCACAGGAGTCTTTCGTGAAGACAGCGATCACCGAACTGTTCGGCATCGAGCACCCGATCATCCAGGGCGGCATGCACTATGTCGGATTTGCGGAGCTGGCCGCGGCCGTGTCGAATGCCGGCGGGCTCGGCATCATCACGGGGCTCACGCAAAAGACGCCGGAGCTGTTGGCAAAAGAGATCGCGCGCTGCCGCGACATGACGGACAAGCCGTTCGGCGTCAATCTCACCTTCCTGCCGACGCTGAGCTCGCCGCCCTACCCTGAGTATATCGCCGCGATCCGCGAAGGCGGCGTCAAGATCGTCGAGACCGCAGGGCGCAGCCCCGAGCAGTATATGCCGGCGCTGAAGGCGGCGGGCATCAAGGTGATCCACAAATGCACCTCGGTGCGGCATTCGCTCAAGGCCGAGCGGATCGGCTGCGACGCCGTGAGCGTCGATGGCTTCGAATGCGGCGGTCATCCCGGCGAGGATGACATGCCGAACATGATCCTGCTGCCGCGCGCGGCAGAGGAGCTGAGCATTCCGTTCGTCGCCTCGGGCGGCATGGCCGATGCGCGGAGCCTCGTTGCCGCGCTCACGCTCGGCGCTGATGGCATCAACATGGGTACGCGCTTTATCGCAACGAAGGAAGCGCCCGTAAATGAAAACGTCAAGCAGGCGATCGTCGCGGCGACCGAGCTTGACACGCGGCTCGTGATGCGCGCCCTGCGCAACACCGAGCGCGTGCTCACCAACAAGGCCGTCGAGCGCCTGATCGAGATCGAGCGCGAGAAGGGCAGGGCGCTGAAGATCGAGGACATCCTCGAGCAGGTGGCCGGCGTCTATCCCAAGGTGATGATCGACGGCGACATGGACGCGGGCGCCTGGAGCTGTGGCATGGTGGTCGGCCTGATCCACGATGTTCCGACGGTAAAGGAGCTGATCGATCGCATCATGCTTGAGGCCGAAGCGATCATCCGGCAGCGGCTGGTCGGCTTCCTTGATGGCATCCCGGAGAAGAAGCGGGCGCGTGAAGTGGCGTGACGCCGGCGGCTGCACCGCCGGCTCCGAACGCGCAAGTCGAGGTCGTCGTTCAGCCCCTGCCTCTCCGAAGCCTCTTCCGCTTGGTCGTGACCGGCATTTCCGCACCGCCATAGAGGACATAGCGGCACATCTCGCGATAACGCGTGGCGAGCTCACGCGACGGCACTGCTGGAAGCCGCTGATTGACGCCGCGGGCGCCGTCGGCAAGCGCCCGCGCCAATCGTCCGGCTTTCACGCCCGGGCGAAGCTTCACCACGCCGCCGCCTTGCAGCTCGACAATAAACTTCGCGAGCTCAGCCTCGAAATAGAGCGCGACATCCCTGACAATATCGATGCACCGCGTGAACGCTTCGGCGTTCAGTTCGACGACATGAGGCGAGGCGTTGGCGACGCGGCATATGTCGCCATAGCGAATGTCGATGATCGCGGCCAGAATATCGAGCGCGTCGCGGCCCCTTGACCAGTGTTTGCGTCCGGCCTCAAAGCCCGTGGTCAGCGCAAGCTCGTTACGAAAGCGGATTGCCGCCCGAAAGGCATCCGACTTGCTACGGAAGTAGAAGTAGAGCGCCCGTCGCGAGAAACTGCAGGCCCCGGCCAGCATTTCCATGGTCAGGCGGCTGTAGCCATGGGCGAGAAATGCACTCTCGACCTTGAGCATCAAAGCAGGCGAGGGTTGAAGGTGCTTATTGGCCATTCTCTACATGTTTGCCCCGCTTGAGGCGGAGGGCGTAAACCGGGGGTGACGCAATCGCGAGCGCTGAAAGTTGCAATGGTCAGGGATAATCGGACGGAATCGACCGGACCAATCTACTATGGGATGGCGACTGCAATTCTGCAACCCGCGCGGGTATCCCCTGCAATTTCCACCGGTAGCCCGATAATCGTGCGGCGGCGACCGCGTTCGAAGCGGCCTCCACGGAATCGCGCGCCTTCTCATCAGCTTTGTCCAGACAACAAGTCGGTGAAGTTTACTTGACGATATAGCGGATTGCGGGCAATTTTTTACAGGAAGGAAAATTTGTCCGTATAAATTGTCGGGAGGTTGTCGCGATGACGCGGGTGCTGCGGGAAAAGCCCGCGGATGCGGGGGATGACGGCCAGATCCTGGACATGATCGATCGCTGGGTGGCGCGCGAGCTCAAGCCGGTCGTGAAGGAGTTCGATCACGCGGACCGCTATCCGCACGAGATCGTCGAGCAGATGAAGAAATTGGGCCTGTTCGGCGCGACGATCGCGCCGGACTACGGCGGCCTCGGACTTTCGTCGTCGACCTACGCCAAGATCGTGATGAGCATCTCGTCGGTGTGGATGTCGATCACCGGCATCATCAATTCGCACCTGATGCTGGCGCTGGCGATCGAGAAGTTCGGCACGCCGCAGCAGAAGGTACAGTGGCTGCCAAAACTCGCGACCGGCGAGATCCGCGGCGGGCTGGCCCTCACCGAACCTGATGCCGGCACCGACCTGCAGGGCATCCGCATGACGGCGAAGCGCGACGGCGACGACTACGTCATTAACGGCACCAAGACCTGGATCACCAACGGCGCCGAAGGCTCGTGCCTCGCGCTCCTGGTCAAGACCAATCCGGACGCCGAGCCGCGCTATAACGGCATGAGCCTTTTCATCGCGCCGAAGCATGAAGGATTTTCGGTGGGCCGCAAGCTGCCGAAGCTCGGCTACAAGGCGATCGATACCGCGGAACTGGTGTTCGAGAACTACCGCGTGCCGGCGGATCATCTGATTGGCGGCGTCGAGGGCCGCGGCTTCTTCCAGGTCGCCGGCGGGCTGGAGCTCGGCCGCATCAATGTCGCCGCGCGCGGCGTTGGCATCGCGGAGGGCGCGCTGAAGCTCGCTGCCGAGTATGCGCAGGTGCGCAAGACATTCGGCAAGCCGATCTGCGAGCATCAGGCGATCCAGCTCAAGCTCGGCGAAATGGCAACGCGCGCCCGCGCTGCACGGCTGCTCACGCTCGACGCGGCGCAGGCCTTCGACCACGGCGAACGCTGCGATATGGAAGCTGGCATGGCGAAATATTTTGCCAGCGAAGCCGCGCTCGAGAACTCGATCGAGGCTATGCGCATCCACGGCGCCTATGGCTATTCGAAGGAGTTCGACATCGAGCGCCTGTACCGCGACGCGCCGCTGACCTGCATCGGCGAAGGGACTAACGAGATGCAACGCATCATCATTTCCAGACAGTTCATCAAGAGGAATCCCGCGTCATGAAGCCGCTTCAGGGCGTGCGCATCGTTTCCGTCGAGCAGTTCGGCGCCGCGCCTTACGGCACCATGCTGCTCGCGGACCTGGGTGCCGAGGTCGTCAAGATCGAGAATGCCGCGATCGGGGGCGACCCCGCGCGCAAGACCGGGCCTTATTTGCTAGGCGCGAACGACAGCGAATATTATCAAGCTTTCAATACGAACAAGAAGAGCGTGGCGATCGATTTGCGCTCGACTGAGGGCAAGGCGGCGCTCAACAAGCTGATCAGGACGGCGGACGCGCTGGTGAATAATCTGCGCGGCGACCTGCCGGCGAAGATGAGTCTCGACTACAAGACGCTCGCGAGCGTCAATCCCAAGCTCGTGTGCGTGCATGTCTCGGCCTATGGCCGCGACAATGAGCGCGCGTCGTGGCCAGGCTATGATTATTTGATGCAGGCAGAATCCGGCCTGATGCATCTGACTGGTGAGCCCGACGGTCCGCCGTCGCGGTTCGGCGCGCCCTCGATCATCGACCAGACCACGGGGCTCACTGCCGCAGTCGGGCTGCTCTCCGCAGTGATCCAGGCGCGCACGACGGGCGAGGGCTGCGACGTCGACATCTCCCTGCTCGACGTCGCCTTGCATCAGCTCGGCTATGCGGCGTCCTGGTATCTCAACGAGGGTCACCTCTCGACGCGCCAGCCGCGCAGCGCGCATTTTTCGGTGGCGCCGGTGCAGACCTTTCCGACCTCGGACGGCTGGCTGTTCATCATGTGCATGACCGATAAGTTCTGGGGCGAGTTGCTGTCCGCCATCGGACGGACCGATCTAGCGTCCGATCCGCGCTTTGCGACGCCGGCATTGCGGCAGGCCAATCGCGACATGTTGACACCGATGATCGATGCCGAGCTGAAGCGGGAATCCAGCGCGTACTGGCTGAAGAAGCTGAACGGCGTGTTGCCGATCGCGCCTGTGCTCAATCTGGCGCAGGCATTGGACAGTCCGTTCCTTGAGGCGACGGAGATGATCAACACCATCGCGCATCCGGAGAAGCCCGCGATGCGCGTGCTGTCCAACCCGATCAAGATCAATGGCGAGCGGCTGGCACAGGCGTCGTGCTCGCCCTATGGCGCCGACACCACCGCCTATGTCGGTGAGACGCGCGCCGCCGAGCGCGCCCGTTCGTCATGAAGCTCGAGGGCATTCGCGTCATCGACCTCAGCGTGTTCCTGCCGGGACCTTATCTGACGCTGGCGATGGCCGATCACGGCGCCGAGGTGATCAAGGTCGAGCCGCCGGGCGAGGGCGATCCTGGCCGGCACATCGGTCTGTCGGACGGACCAAGCACGGTGTTCTTCCGCAATCTCAATCGCGGCAAGAAGAGCGTTGTCGTTGATCTCAAGGATCGCGCGCGGCGAGAAGCGCTGCTGTCATTGTGCGAGACGGCGGACGTGTTCGTGGAATCCTTCCGGCCCGGCACGGTTGATCGCCTTGGCGTCGGCTATGAGGCGTTGCGCGCACGCAACCCGCGCATCGTCTACTGCGCGATCAGCGCATTCGGACAGGACAGCACCTGGCGCGGCCGGCCCGCGCATGACCTCGCGCTGGAAGCAGAGAGCGGCCTTGTCAGCATGACACTCGGCGGCGACGGCAAGCCGGCGATATCGGGCATGGCCGTGGCCGATGTGCTGGCGGGACTGCAGGGCCTGTCCGGCGTGCTGATGGCGCTGCTGCGTCGCGAGAAGACCGGCGTCGGCGATTACATCGATATCAGCATGCATGATGTGACCGTTGGCGGCATGCTCAACATCCTGGGCCCAACCTTCGCCGAGGATCGCCAACCGATCCCCGCGCATGAGCGCACCACAGGCGGTGCGGCGTTCTATCGTCCCTATGAGACGAAGGACGGCCGGCATCTCGTGCTCGCGGGGCAGGAGCCGAAATTCATCCACAATCTGCTTCGCGCGTTCGGCCGTCCCGATCTCGCGGAATTATGCCTGCGTGGTCCGGGGCCGCATCAAGAGCCGGTGATGGATTTCCTCTCCGCCGTCTTCCGCAAGAAGACGTTGGCGGAGTGGCAGGATGAACTCGCAACCCTCGATGTGTGCTATGGGCGCGTCAACACGCTGCCGGAAGCCTTCGCGCATCCGGTGCTGATCGAACGCGGCATGATCCGCCGCGACGAAAGCGGCCGCCGCCATGTCGGACCGCCGATCCGATTCCGCCACGAGCCGGCTGAGCCGGTGCTGCGCGAGCCCGCGCTGGGCGAGCACACGTCATCCATCCTGAAGAGAATTTTGGAGTAGGGCGATGCAAGGCCACGACCAGATCGGTCCCCAACGTTACCGCGAAAGCTTTGGCCGCTACTACGAGGACTTCGTTGTCGGCGATATCTACGAACACCGACCCGGCCGCACCATCACCGAGAGCGACAACACCTGGTTCACGCTGATCACGATGAACACGCACCCACTGCATTTCGACAAGGAGTATGCGTCGAAGTCGGAGTTCAAGCGCCCGCTGGTCAATAGCTGCCTGACGCTGTCGATGGTGGTCGGCATGAGCGTCAGCGACATCAGCCAGAAGGCAATCGGCAATCTTGGCTGGAACGATATCAGGCTTACTGCGCCGGTGTTCGTCGGTGATACCATCTACGCCGAATCGGAAGTGCTGGCGAAACGCGAATCGGCCTCGCGACCGGGGCAAGGCCTGGTCACCGTGCGCACCATCGGCAAGAAGGGGGACGGCACGCAGTTCATAAGTTTCGAGCGGACCGCGCTGATCGCCAAGAGAGGTCATGGGATTGAAGACTGACAAGAAACCGCGCCGCGCGGTCTCACCGAAAGCGAGACCGCTTTCGCGCGCGCCGCTCAGCACCAAGTCCGACGATCCCCTCTATCTCCAGGTCGTGCACGCGCTGAAGGACGAAATCGTCAGCGGCGTCTATCCCGTCGGCTCGCAGCTCCCGACCGAGGAAGAATTGTGCGAGCGGTTCTCGGTCAGCCGCTACACCGTGCGCGAGGCGCTGCGGCGGCTGCGTGAGGACAGCCTGGTGTCGTCGCGGCAGGGCGCGGGCACCACGGTCGTGCCGCCGCGTCCGGCGGATTCTTTCGTGCATGAGGTGATGTCGATCAACGATCTCGTCGCCTTTGCGACCGACGTGCGCTTTGCAGTCGACACCATCGAGATGATCGAGATCGACGACAAGCTGTCGGTGCGCACGGGGCTTACGAGCGGCGAAGAGTGGCTTGCGGTCCGCGGCTTCCGCCACGCCGAGGGCGGCAAGCTGCCGGTGTGCTGGACCGAAGTCTACATCAACCGCGAATTCGCCGCGGTCGGGCGCTTGCTGCAGCGGCACCGCGGGCCGATCTTCCATCTGATCGAGGATTTGTTCGGCCAGAGCATCGTCGAGGTGCACCAGGAGATCGCCGCCGCGTTGATCTCGCCTGATCTCGCCGGCGGTCTCAAGGTCAAGGCCGGGACTACCGCCCTCGAGGTGCAACGCACCTACAAGCTCGCGACCGGCAAGATCGCACAGGTCGCGATCAACACCCACCCCGCGTCGCGTTTCCGCCATGCCATGACGATGCGGCGTGTGAAGGGCTGATCGCCGCCCGCTTGCTTCACGCCGTGCGCTTGTAGAGACCCATCAGCGTCGCCTTCGCGAGCGTGTTGAAGTGGAGGTTGAAGCCGACGACCGCGGCGGACGTGTCCGCCTGGACCGGCAGCGTCTCCTGCGATACCGCGAACACGGTGAAGATATAGCGGTGCGGATGGTCGTTCGGCGGAGGGCAGGGGCCGATATAACAGGGCTTGCCGACGTCGTTGCGGGTCTGCAGCGCGCCGGGCGGCAGCTTTGGCGCGTTCGGATTGCCGGCGTCCAGCGCGAGCTCCGTGGTCGTAGGCGGGATGTTCACGATCAGCCAGTGCCAGAAGCCGCTGCCGGTTGGCGCATCCGGATCGAAGCAGGTGATGGCAAAGCTCTTGGTTCCTTCCGGCGCGCCCGACCAGGACAATTGCGGCGACTGGTTGCCGCCGGCGCAGCCGAAGCCGAACTCCTTCGAGAGGATATACTTCTCGTCGAGATAGTCGCCGTCGCGAAAACTCTGGCTGGTGAGTTTCATGGTCATCGCTTTGTTTCCTTCCCGTTGATGCGGAAACAATCCTAAGCGATCTTGTCGTCCGCTAAAACCTTGATTGCCGGATCCGGCTGACGGCAGAAGGTACGTCGCTCCAGGCCGGCTTATCGGGCGCGAATTGCCGGCGCAGGAAGGATACGAGCTCGGATATTTGTTTATCGCTCAGGCTATCCTTGAAGGCCGGCATGTAGCCGAGGTCGCTGGCGGCGGGTTTAGCGATACCGTGCATGATCACCTGGATCAGATTGTCGGGCTCCGCGCTGTGGAGATTGCTGTTCAGCGCCAGCGACGGCCGGCTGCCGAACAGCGGCAGGCCGCCGACTTCGTGGCAAACCGCGCAGGCGCCCTGATAGTGTCGTGCGCCGGCGCTCGGCGCATATGTCACTTTTGTTGCGGATTCGAGTTGCGCGGCGCGCGTCGCTTGTGCCTGCGTGTCGAGCGAGGCGTTATTGAAAGAGGCGAGATAGACTGCGATCGCGCGGATGTCCTGATCCGGCAATGCCATCAGCTCCCTTACCACCGGCGCCATCGGGCCGACCGCCACACCGTGCACGCGGGACTCGCCGGTGCGCAAGTAAGCGAACAGCTCGTCCTCGCTCCAGGGGATTGGCGCCTGCGACAGCGAGGTCAGCGCGGGCGCTTCCCAGCCTTCCGCAAGGCCGCCGGCGAGATATTGGCTCTGCTGCTCCGCGCCGAGCACGTTGCGCGGCGAATGGCAGGCGCTGCAATGGCCAAGGCCCTCGACCAGATAGGCGCCGCGATTCCAGATTTCCGATCTGGTCGGATCAGGCTGGAATGTCCTGGCCTGATGGAACAGCGCGTTCCATCCTGCCATCAGCGGCCGCAGGTTGAATGGAAAGCGCAGCTCGTTGGTCCGCGCTTTTGCGCGCACCGGCGGCTGCGCCATCAGGTAAGCGTAGAGCGCCTGCAGATCGGCGTCGCTGGCTTTGGCGAAATGCGTGTAGGGAAATGCCGGATAGAGATGCCGGCCGTCGCGATGAATGCCCTCGCGCATTGCACGCTCGAAGGCGGGATAGGACCAGGCGCCGATGCCGGTCGCCTCATCGGGGGTGATGTTGGTCGAATAGATGACGCCGAACGGCGTTTCGAGCGGCCGGCCGCCGGCATTGACCGCGCCGCCTGCCGAGGTGTGGCACTCCCCGCAGGCGCCAAGCGCTGCAAGCTGTTCGCCGCGCGCAATGGTCGAAGCGGAATAGACTGAGGCATCCGGCCGCGCGATGGGGGCGATCGCCCTCCATGGCAGCACGGCCGCGCCGATGCCGATCACGGCGGTGCAAAGCGCGGCAAGTGATGCAAACATGCCGCGACGGCCGGCAAAGGGATTGGACCAGTGCTTTGCAGGCGGCGCTGGTGTGGACTTTGGCGCCGGCAGCGCTTCAGGAATGACTTGCCCTTCGCGCAATCCTTTCAGAATCCGCTCCGGCGTGAACGGTGGCTCGCGAAAGCGTACACCAGTCGCATCATAGATCGCATTCGCAATCGCCGCCGCGCTCGGCACTGAGGCGGACTCGCCGACGCCGAGCGGCGGCTGGTCCTGCCGCGGCAGCATCAACACGTCGATGTCAGGCACGTCCGGAAATTTGATGATGGGGTAGGCGCCCCATTCGCGCGTTGCGACCTTCGTGCGATCGAACGAAACCTCCTCCATCAGCGTGCGGCTGGTCGATTGCACGACATTGCCGTGGATCTGGTGCCGCACGCCGTCGGGATTGATCATCAACCCGGAATCCTGCCCCGCCACGACGCGCGTCACGCTGACGTCGCCGGTCGCCTTGTTGACGGCGACGTCGGCGATCCAGGCCGACCATGCCGCGCCATAGCCCGGAAACTTGCTGTGGACGTAGAGCGCATACGCAAAGCCGCGTCCGCGCACGATGTCGCCTTCCGGGATCTTCTCCTCGCACACCGGCCGCTTTTGCCACCCGGCGCGCTCGGCCACCGCGTGGACGAGATCGATTGCGCGCTGGTCCTTCAGATAGCGGAGCCGATAGTCGATCGGGTCGACCCCGGCCTCATCGGCGCATTCGTCGATGAAGGATTCATGCGCGAACGAATTCGGCAGCGCCGAGACGCCACGAAACCACGAGGCGCGGACGATCGGCGGCATGTCGTGCGCCACCACGCGCATATGGTCGTAATCATAGGGCGGGATGGCGGTGCGGTCGCCCATCTCGAACACGGTTGCTTCCGGCGCGATGCGGCCGGTCAACAGCAACGCCAGCGTCGGCGACCCGTTGGAGGGATAGCGCGTCGCAAAATCGTAAGCGGCAACGCCGCCGTCCTCGTTCAACGCGCCATTGACGTCGATGAGCTGCGCCGAGCCCTTCGGCTCCCAGAGATGTTCCTGCTCGCGGGTCAATTGCACGCGGACCGGACGACCGACCGCGCGCGACAGCAGCAATGCGTCGGCGGCGACGTCGTCGGCACAGTTCCGGCCATAGCATCCGGCGGCTTCCAGCCGGATCACCTCGATCTCGGCCTCTGGCCGCTCGACGAGGAGCGCAAGGTCGGCCCGCAGCATGTGCGGATTTTGCGTGCCCGACCACACCCTGATGCGATCCTCGCGACAATCCGCCACCGCGCAGGACGGGCCGATCGATGCATGCATCTGATAGGGCCAGACATAGGTCCGCTGCATCGGCTTTGAAGCCGACGCGATCGCGGCGTCGACATCGCCCGTATCCTTCAACACGCGCGGCGTGGAGGGATTGGCGCGCAGCGCCCTATCGATGTCTTCGAGATCAGGCAATGTTGGCGTCGGCTTCCAGCTCACCTTGATCTGGTTCGCGGCTTTGACCGCGTTCTCCTCACGCTCGGCGACGATGCCAACGAAATCGCCGATCCGCACCACGGCGACGAGTCCAGGAATGTCGCGCACCGAGGATTCGTCGATCGCGATCAGGCTGGTGCCGACGAACGGGCCGGCATCGACGCCGGCATAGGGCGGGCGTACCACCCGGCCATGCAGCATGCCCGGCACGCGCACGTCATGCACATAGGTGAGCTCGCCAGTGGCTTTCGCCGGAAGATCGATGCGCGGCACCGACCGGCCGACAATCGAGTAGCTATCGACCGGCTTCACCGGAACATCATCGGCGAGTTCGAGGCGAATGGAGTCGCCCGCGATCAGCTCGCCATAGGAGACGCTGCGATTGTCCCTGCCGCGGATGAGGCCATCCTCAATCGACAATTCTTCGATCGGCAGCTCAAGCCGCTGCGCCGCGCGCGCGAGCAGCAACTGCCGCGCTTGCGCGGCTGCCTTGCGCAGGGGCACGGCCGTGATCTGGATGGTCTCGCTTGCGATCGTCGGGCCCTGATTCGGTACCTCTTTGGTGTCGCCGAACACGACCACGACGCGCGCAAAGGACACATCGAGCTCTTCGGCGACGATCTGCCCGAGTGCCGTGCGGATGCCGGTGCCGAGATCGACATGGCCGTTATAGGCGTTGACCTCGCCATCAGCGGTGATGTGGATGAACGTCTCGTCCTTGCCGGCCGCATCGTGGCGAACGACAATCAAGCTGCCGTTGGCCATCAGTCGTGCGCCTCGACAAGACGGCCCGCGGCGCGCATCGCCGCGCGCATGATCTCGACATGGGCGCCGCAGCGACAGAGATTGTAGCGCAGCGCTTCGCGAATTTCGGCCTCGGTCGGACGCGGCGTGCGCAACAATAGCGCCTTGGTGGTCATGATCATGCCGTTCAGGCAATAGCCGCATTGCGCGGCCTGCTCCCTGATGAAGGCGTCCTGCACGGGATCGGGATG
>Ga0070730_10000882_pt1 | contig 31366 bp, 17 predicted proteins | sample Coa_R1_3_FD_66447 | JGI IMG/M metagenome (GOLD analysis project Ga0070730, IMG submission 66447) | Surface soil microbial communities from Centralia Pennsylvania, which are recovering from an underground coalmine fire - Coalmine... | ecosystem: Environmental > Terrestrial > Soil > Unclassified ... | reverse complement strand
ACAGGCCCATGCTATACCAGGCGTTGGGACTCTTCGGATTCTGCTTGAGGGCGTCTTCGAGAGCGGCCTTGGCCTCGTCCACTTTTTGCAGATTCTGGTATGCAACGCCCTCATTCAGGCGCGCTAATGCGAATTTCGGATCTGCCTGCTGCGCCTCCTGAAACGACTTCAGCGCCTTCTCAAAAAGCTGCTGATTCATGTAGGCGCAGCCCAGATTGTTCAGGCGGGCGGCTTCTTGGGGATTGGGCTGCGAGGCAGGCGCGAACAAACCGACAGCCGCGACGAGGGCGGCGAAGAGAGCGGCTGAGATTTTTAGATTCATCTGGGTAAAGATTTAACCACAGAGGACACAGGGGAACACAGGGCAACCCACCCGTTGTCATCCTGAGCAGCGGCAAAGCCGCCGTGAGGACCTTACGACTGCTAATGCGATTCCTGCAGCGGACGGGAACAACCACGCTGCATACGTCCGTTTCGGTCCCGCGGCGTTACCGATGCTAGCGATCGTACGGCCCCCTCGGAGCGCTTCTGCGCTCCTCAGGATGACAAGTGCGAAGGTTACTTCGCTGCCATCAGCGGTCGAGACACTGAATACGGCCGGTTTGCTACAACTCCCTTCCCTTCCTGCACCGTGATCGTCTCACTGGCGTTGACGTTAGAGAGCTTGTCCACCAGCCCACTCGGCCATTGAATCTCGATTGAGTCGGCTTTAGCGGCCGAGCCTAACCCGAACGTAAGCACGAGTTCGCTTTGGGCCAGGTAGCTTGAGCCAGAGCGCAGCATCTTCGATTGCTTGTCGCTGCCGGAGCTCACCCGCACCACGGCTCCAATTCCGTCGCGATTGGACTTCGTTCCGACCAGCTTGATCCGCAGGCTGTGATTCGTGCCGCCTTCATTGTGAAACAGGTAAGCAGGACCGGCATTCGTCGTCATGAGCACATCGAGGAAGCCGTCATTATCAATGTCGCCATAAGCGGCAGCCCGCGCGACTTTCGGCGCGGCGAAAGACGTGCCCATCTTCGCAGTAACTTCTGCAAATTTTCCGCCGCCCAGATTTCGAAACAGGTGCGGAGGCTCGGCGTAGCTCACACGCTTCTGCACGCGCTCGATCTGGTCTTCAATGTGCCCGTCGGCGACGAAGATGTCCGGCCAGCCATCGTTGTCGTAATCGAAGAAGAAACATCCGAAGCCGAGCGTGACCAGCGTGGCGCGGCCGACCTCGGACTGCGGGGCTTCGTCGACGAAGAGTCCATTGCCTTCGTTGTGATAGAGCGAAACCATCTGGTTGGAAAAGTTGCTAATCAGGAGGCTGGGATGTCCGCTGCGATCATAGTCGGCGGCGTCGGTGCCCATGCCGGCGCGCGCCACGCCATCCTCGCTGAAGCCGATTCCGGCGGCCACGCCGCGCTCCTCAAATGTGCCGTCTTTCTTGTTCAGGTAAAGTTTGTTGGGCTGGGTATCGTTGGCAATCACGATATCGGGCCAGCCATCGGCGTTTACGTCGAGGATCGAAATGCCAAGACTCTTGGACGTGGGATCGGCTAACCCAGCCTTCTGCGTGGCGTCTTCAAATTTTCCTCCGCCTACGTTGTGCCACAGGCGAACCGAGGTGCCTTTGTACGATTCCGGTGTGCAATAGGATTTATGTGAGCCGTCGATGGTGCAGTAGAGATCGCCCTGCTCGCTCCACTGCACGTAGTTTGCGACCACCAGATCGAGCTTGCCGTCGCGGTCGTAGTCAACCCAGGCCGCGCTGGTGGAGAATTCGTTCGGTCCCCACATCCCGGCCGACTTCGTGACTTCGGTGAAGGTGCCGTTGCCGTTGTTGTGGAACAGATGGCTCTGACCTAGAGCGGAGACAAAGATGTCGTCAAAGCCGTCGTTGTCGTAGTCGCCGATCGCTACGCCGAACCCGAACATGGGGACGGCTAATCCAGCTTTGCGTGTGACATCGGTGAAAGTTCCATCGTGATTGTTGTGATAAAGCTTCAGCGTGGTCGCGCCCGCATGGGGATGTCCTGGGAAGTCATCGCCATTGATCAAGACGATGTCGGGGTAGCCGTCGTTGTCGTAGTCGATAAACGCGCATCCAGGCCCCATGGTCTCGGGCAGCCACTTCTTTCCGAACGCACCGTTATTGTGGGTAAAGTGAATTCCGACTTGGGTTGTGACATCGCGGAAGTGAATCTGTTGGGCGCTGCAAAAAGAGCTTAACCACAGAAGCACGGAGGCACAGAGAAGAACAAAGAAGGGAATTTCTCTGTGGCTCTGTGCCTCTGTGGTGAAATGAATTTTCGGAGAAAACATTTATCGGGACGCTCCAGTGCTGGAAGCAAGCCGGGCTTCGCCCGGCCGGACAGCCGGGGCGGCTGGCCCTACATGGTTCGAGGTGAGAGGCAAAGGGACTGATACGTGCTCGTGCACGGACTGCCGCTCGTTATTATCTTCCGGGTGAAGCTGGCGGTACGGGCCGGTAATCGCCTGCGCCGATTCGTCCGCTTTAAATCGCATGTAGCGCGCCTGGTGCTCTTTAGCGAGCTTCTCATTTCCCATGCCGTTGTAGCAGAGCATCAGGTTGTAGTGTGCCTGCAAGTCTTCCGGATCGATCTCCAGGACGGATTGCAGGACGTTGACGGCCTCATCGTACTTGCGCTGCAAAAACAGCACTCGTCCGAGATCATTTAGCGCAACGCGGTCACGAGGATATTGTGACAGCACAATGCGCAAACGCGCCGCAGCGCCATCGTAGTTGCCGTCGGAGCGCAGGACCTTCGCGTAAAAGAAGTTCGTTCGCGCCAGGTTGGGCGATAGCTCTAACGCCTTTTCCAGCACGGTGCGGGCGCGAGCCATATCGCCTTCCTGCACGGCACATCGGCCGATGTTTACCCAGCCATCGGGATTCTTCGGATCGGCCTCGGTCACCTTCTCAAAGGCTGCCGCCGCGCCTTTCAGATCGCCTTGCAGGAACAATCCAATTCCATAGTCGTTCCAGCGCTGCCATTCTTCTTTCTTCACGATGGTCTGAGGAACCAACGCAGGCGCGCTGTGGGCGATGACGGGAAGTGTTACCTCATTTTCAGCGACTGCTACGACGGGCAGATCGGGAATTTTCTCTTCCTTTGCCGAAACGCCGGCCAGCGATGCAGTGAACAACGTTGGACGGTCATCATAGTCCGGAGCAACAGCATCGGGCTTGCTCGGATCTGGAACTCCTGCGAAGGCTTCGTGGGTGCCATACCAGGAGAATTTCCGATAGCAAAGCCGCGCATGCAGCGTGATCTTGTTTCCAGCGTTTTCCGGGATATGCATCCGGTAATGCACGGTGTCGGCGGCACCTGGAGGAATCAACCGTACGTACACAACCGCGCGAGTCGCCCATGCGTTTCGTTTGTTGATGGGATTGCCATGGGCGTCGATCTGCAGCGAGCGATAGAAGTGCGCGCCTTTTTCTACGGGTCCATGACCGTTGTCTTCGACCATGCCGCTCCAAAAAATGGTCTGGTCCTTGTCGTCGGTACCCTTCAATTCGAGCCACGTGTCATAGGCATCGACGGTGCCACCGGGGAAAAAGTGTCCGACTTTCTTTGTGCGCACCACTACATCCACCCGCACTGTGTCGCCACGCCGTAACGGCGGTTGCACTCGGTCTAGAGGAGCAGTAATAGGAGCCGCTTCACCAGACGATTCTGCTGACACCTTGCTTTCGGCTTCTTCCCCAACCGCAAATGTCGTCGATAAGTCGGACTGCGTTGCAGCTCCGGCTTTGACAGGAGCCTGCGCAGGAGAGATCGCAAAAATATCCACCACGAGCTGGCCGTTCTTCAAGAAGTCTTCGGTCAACTTCAGCTGCGCTGGATCTTCATTCGCCGTGGGAACCGCCGTATTTGCCGCTGGAAAGCGATGCGAGTGCACGAAGCCGTTGATCGCCCCCATATCCTTCGAGGCTTCGGCTGGCATATGGCAGTCGGCGCACTGCTGCGGCTTCGGCGGATAGTAGAACGAGCGAGCGCCCTGCCCCGAAACTCCGCTCGCCTGCCAGTTGTCGTATTCATTGAAGCCGCGGAACCAGCGGTAGTTGTTCACCGGGACATCGAGGTGGACCTTGTGGCATGACGAGCAGAATTCCGCCGTCTGATCGCGCATGAACGGTTTGAGGAACACGCGGCGGTGCGGCTCGGGATTGAGCTTGATCAGAAAATCGTGCAACTCGCGGGCAAGAGGATTCTTAGTCGCCGCCAGCTCGTGCAGCTTGGGATATTCCAGATAAAAATCGCCTTGGCCCATCGTGCTTTTCACGTTGGCGATGGAGTGGCACATCATGCAACCGAGTCCAGCCTGCGCCTCGGGGCGGTGCACGATCTGTTTGATGGGCGTATCCATCAAGCCCGCGTAGAGCACCGCGGGGTCATGGCATCCGCCGCACCACTTTGAAGGCTTAGTGCCAATCGTGTCCTGCATGTACTCGATCGACTTGCGGTACCACTGGTTGTTAAACGAAGAAAAATGGTGCGCCGAGCTGTACCACTGGTTGTAGATGTCCTCGTGGCAGCGCTTGCAGGAGTCGGACTCCATGAAAAACTTGCTGGGAATCTTCTGTTTGCCGTAGACCTGCGCAGAACTTGGGAAGAAAGCGCCTTCTGGGCCGTCGCCCTCGCCGTTCATGGCATCGGGAGGCATCGCCGGATTCTGGATGCGATTGCGCGTCTGCCAGCTCTCGCGAATGTAGCGTGCCCCAAAGCCAATGGCGACTAGAACTGTGAAGCAAATCGCAACAGCTAGCAGCCCCGGAGCTTTGTCGGAGGACCATGGTCTGCGCTTACCCAGCCAACTCGCGGCGAGCAGGCCCACGCCAGCCATCGAGATCACGATGTGGAGATAGAGCTTGTTCCATTCGGAACGTGGGGTTCCGGTTTTGATCAGCACCAGGCCGAGGATGGCCCCAATTGCGATAAGAATCCATCCGCCACGAGACGACAGGCTGCCGGAACGAAGCAGACGAAAGAATGCCGGAATCAAAAGAAGAATTGCCAGGACGCCACCGACAGCGTGCAAAAGAACTACTCCGGCGTAGGGAACGTTCGGCTGAGGAAAGGTGTAGAGGTAGGCCGCAGAGATTGCCAGAAAAACGATTAGCCCAGACAGAGTCCGACCCAAAAGGCTCCTTGATGTTTGCAATTGCGGCATGAGCGTATTCGTGGACGGTGACGAACGACTTCAGCCCCACAGTCGCTGAAGTTACGCGTGAATAACGTTATACAGCCGTGGAGACCGACGAAATAATAGAAACATATTAGCGAGCCCAGCGACTTGTTTTGTGGTGCATTAGACGAGCGGGGGGATTTTAAATCCTCCGCATTCCCGTTCCAAAGCCGCCGCGATGGTCAGCACTTGCTCCTCCTCCCATGGCCGTCCGACAATCTGCACTCCGATGGGCAAGCCTTCAGAAGACTGGCTGACCGGCACTACCGCGGCGGGATTCCCCAGGAGATTGAACCACTCCGTATAGCTCCACGCGTCAAGATATCCCACCTCTTTTCCGTCGATCTGCCAAGAACGTTCTCCATGGCGAAACGCCGGAACAGCCGCCGGCGGGCACAGCAGGATGGGAACGTTCTGCATCTGGGCCAGAAACTTAGCACGCAGCACGTCGCGCTGAATCCAGGCCTCCAATAGAGACGGTCCAGTCAGTTCCGGTTCGGCCTCAGACCATTCGAGAAATTGACGAAGGATCGGGCTCTGGTCGTGTTCGCGACCCTTAAACATGGGAACAATCAACATGCCGGCCATCTTGACGAAGAATTTCGTCCAGAGCCTGCGTGCTTCCTCTAATCCTTCGGGCCGAAATGGCTCAACCTGAAGTCCCGCCTGGCGCAGAGCGTCAGCGGCGGTTCGCACAGCCTTGCGTATCTCCGGGTCCACTGGCGTGGGACCATCGTCCTCGAAGTAGCCGATCTTCAGTCGCTTGATCTCGTCCTCGCCTGGCCAGCGCACGGGAACCCGGTGCCGCGCACGTGTCGCCGTCATCCGGACCCTGCATGACTTCAAACAGCACCTTGAGGTCTGCGGAAGTACGCGCCATCGGTCCGACCACACCGATCAGCGCAAACGGCCCTCCGGACGGGGGAAAATGACCGGTCGAGGGAATGCGCCCCGGCGTGGGCTTGAGGCCGCAGATGCCGCTGAAGTGCGCCGGCACGCGGATCGAGCCACCGCCATCGCTGCCCACTCCTCCGGCTGACATTCCCGCGGCTATGGCAGCGGCTTCGCCTCCACTGGAGCCACCGGGAGTGCGATCGAGGTCCCAGGGGCTGTTGGTTCGGCCGTAAAGGACATTGTCAGTCTCCCAAGCCATCAGCAGTTCGGGGGTATTGGTCACTCCAAGAACGATGGCGCCCGCCTTGCGCAGGCGCTCCACCAGGGGAGCATCATGCTCTGGAACGAAGCCTGCGCGGAGGCAAGTGCCGGCTTCGGTTTTCATTCCAGCGACATCGATCGAGCTCTTGATGCTGATCGGGACACCATGCAGCGGGCCATGAACCTCGCCTCGCGACACTGCTGCTTCAGCAGCATGAGCCGCACGCAGAACAAGTTTAGGATCCACATGGACGTAAGCGTTCAGCTTAGGATTGAGTCTCCCGATCTTTGCCAGGTGGGCTTCAGCGATTTCGACGGGAGAAATCTTCTTCTGGCGGAGTTGCTGAGCCATTTCAACGGCAGAGAGGAAGGTCAGTTCACTCATGAAGTGCTTTCCCGGCTCAAGGAAGATTTTGCGCCCGCAGTGTGAGGTCCGGGCTTTGCCATCGCGCGGTCCAACACGCGCTTTTCCTCGGGAGTCAGATCGCGGTACGTTCCCTTCGCTAGATTCCCCAGTTCAAGCGGTCCGATAGCGACGCGGACAAGCCTGAGCGCCTCAACGTTGAATGCGTCCAGTATTCTTCGGATCTGGCGGTTCTTGCCCTCGTCGAGAGTAATCTCAAGCCAGCAGTTCTTTTCTCCCGAGCGCAGCAGCACGCAGCTGGCTGCCCGCAGGAAATCCCCTTCGCTGGTTCGTACTCCGGTGGTGATTTTCGAAATGAGCTGCTCATCGGCCACGGATCCAATTTGAACGTGATACGTCTTTGGCAAATGCGTCTCTGGCGCAGCGATGCGGGAACCCCATTCGGAATCGTTGGTCAGAAGAAGCAGGCCCTCGCTGGCTTTGTCGAGACGGCCCACGGGCGCGACCCAAGGAAGCGTTTTGTCCAAAATCGAATAGACGGTATCGCGGCCTTTCTCATCGGATGCTGTGGTCACAAGCCCGCGCGGCTTGTTCATCACAAGATAGATATTTTCGACCGACTCGACGGCGCGATTCTCTACCGAGATTCGGTCGATCCGCAATCGAACGGGAGTTTCGGGATCCAACCGGATTTTTCCATTCAGCCGAACCCGCCCCGCCCGAATCAAGATACTGGCTTGCGAACGCGAGCAGTACCCCAGCTTCGATAAGGCCCGAGCCAGCCCAATCTTTCGCAGTGCTTCCTTTTGCGGCACCTGTTCATACTAATGGAAGAGCACGCATGCAATCTTGTAGCTTGGTAGTATGGTCACGCAGCGGAAAGAAGGAGTTCTTATGGCCCACCAGCACCCGCCTCGCTTTTTGAAAATCGTCGACGACGCCCGCAGCCGCGTCCGCGAAACTAATGTGGACGAAGTAAAGAAAAGGATGGACCGCGGCGATAAGTTCCTGCTGGTCGACGTTCGGGAAGAAAGTGAGTTTGCCAAAGACCATCTTCCGGGTTCGATCCATCTTGGCAAGGGGGTCATTGAACGCGATATCGAGGCGCGCGTCCCGGAACTGGACACCGAGATGGTTCTCTATTGTGGCGGCGGTTATCGCTCCGCGCTGGCTGCCGACAACCTGCAGAAGATGGGTTATACCAACGTGATCTCTATGGACGGCGGGATTCGCGGGTGGAGAGAAAAGGGATTTCCGCTCGTGAAAGACTGACGTCAGTCCGTTCCACTCGCGGTAAAAGCCCCTGGGGGCCGAACCCTGAGGTCCAATCGTCGTTTGTGTGGTAAGCTGCGCCTCTGCTTACTATGAACGGTCGAATCTTCTTCTGGTCGCTCACCTCGGCGCTCGCCGGATTTCTGTTCGGATTCGATACGGTCGTCATCTCCGGCGCCGAAAAAACGATTCAAACTCTTTGGGGGCTCAGCCCCGGCCTGCACGGGATCGCGATGGCCTCGGCGCTGTACGGCACTGTGGTTGGATCGCTGATCGGTGGCTGGCCTGCGGACCGTTTCGGCCGCAAAGCTACCCTGCTCTGGATCGGCGTTCTTTATTTTGTCGGCGCAGTCGGGTCCGCGTTCGCCTCGAATGTCTCTATGTTCATTGCCGCGCGGGTAATTGGAGGCCTTGGCATCGGGATCTCGACTGTGGTTGCGCCCATGTACATCTCCGAAATCGCCCCGCCGCAGCATCGCGGGCGCCTGGCCGGGATGTTTCAGTTCAACATTGTGTTTGGCATCCTGATCGCGTTCGTGTCGAACGCTGTTCTGGCTGGAGTCGGCGAGAATGCCTGGCGATGGATGCTTGGTGTGGCCGCGTTTCCATCCTTGCTTTATGCGCTGTTCTGCCTGGGCCTTCCAGAGAGTCCTCGATGGTTGCTGAGCAGGAAGGGAGACCGGTCCGCAGCCTTGTATGTACTCCGGCAGGTGGAACCGGATCGAGACGAAGCGGAGATCGCCGCCGACGCCGACGAGATTGTGACCGCAGCGGCATCCGAGCAAGCCGTATCGTCCGGGCATTTCTGGACGAGCCGTCTGCGCAAACCGATCCTGCTCGCGTTTCTGATTGCTTTCTTCAACCAACTCTCCGGCATCAACGCGATCTTGTACTTCGCACCCCGCATTTTTGAGCTCACGGGTTTGGGCACCAAGACAGCCCTTCTCCAATCAATCGGAATTGGCCTCACAAATCTTGTCTTTACGTTTGTCGGACTCTGGCTGATCGATCGCCTGGGACGCAGGACGCTTCTTTATATCGGATCGTTCGGCTACATCGCGTCGCTCGGGCTGACAGCCTGGGCCTTTTTCACCCAGCATTTCTCGATCGTGCCCACATGTATTTTCGCGTTCATTGCCGCGCATGCCATCGGCCAGGGTGCAGTCATCTGGGTCTTCATCTCTGAGATCTTTCCCAACCGCCATCGAGCTGAAGGGCAGACACTCGGCAGCTTTACACACTGGATCTTTGCCGCCACGCTGACGACATTCTTCCCGAAGATGGTGACCGCGTTTCCGCCCGGCTACATCTTCTCTTTCTTTACGGGGATGATGGTCCTACAACTGATCTGGGTCAAAACGATGGTTCCGGAGACGAAGGGCGTGCCTCTGGAGCAAATCCAGAAACAGCTGGGAATCGCCTAGGATCGCACCGCATGACCTTAGGGAATTCCAAAATTCTGGTGGAAGTCTGCGTGGATTCCGTTGGCTCGGCCATGGCAGCCGAGCGCGGAGGCGCCTCGCGGGTTGAACTTTGCAGCAGCCAGCTCGAGGGAGGCGTGACCCCGAGCGCGGGATTGATCGAGAAAACGCGGGCGTCAGTTTCTCTACCGGTGCATGTCATGATCCGTCCGCGCGGCGGAGACTTCTGCTACGACGGGTACGAATTCGAGACGATGCAGCGCGACATCGAACTCGCCAAGAGCCTGCGCGCGGACGGGGTCGTCTTAGGCATTCTCACCATCGAGGGGCGAGTTAACATTCCTCAAACGCAAGAACTGGCACGACTGGCGCGCCCTCTGGCCGTGACCTTCCATCGAGCATTCGACATGACTGCAGATCTGTTTCAGGCTTTGGAGGATCTGTGCTCGGTCGGAGTGAACCGTGTTCTGACATCTGGCGCAGAACAGACCTGCCTGCTCGGGAGCAGAACCATTGCGCAACTCGTCGAAAAATCCCAAGGCCGGATCGTGGTGATGCCGGGCAGCGGTATCAAACCGGAAAATGCCCGCAGGTTGGTGGTCGAAACCGGCGCGAATGAAATTCATGTGGGCCTAAGAACTGCGCTTCCGAGCCCAATGCAGTATCGCAATCCGCGCGTCTCGATGGGGTCGGCCAAGGATAAGGAGTATGAACGGTCGCAAGTGCTCGAAAGCGACGTTCGAAAGCTGTGCACCGCCCTGGCACAAGGATAATCTTCGCTCTGGGTACTGTCCGGCAATGGACAGTCGAATCCCTATGCGAACATTTGGGCATCAACAAGTGTCCGCACAGTCCTCATAACTCCATTCTCCTTCAATTACTTGCTAGGAATCAGGATTGGCCGGGAAGTTGCCAGTGTGATTTGTGATGGATATCGCCCGCCCGGAATTTAAAGAACGCAAGCGCCGCCGCCAGATCATTATTGGATCGGTCGTCGTGGTCGTAGTCGCAATCTTAACCGTCCTGGTTTATCGCCTGAGACCCGCCGCCCCCACCGTGGAGCGCGGCACGGTCTGGACGGACACGGTCAAGCGCGGATCGATGCTTCGGCAAGTGCGTGGCATTGGGTTGCTGGTGCCCTCGCAAGAATCGGTGCTGCAGATTCCTGCTGAGACCGAAGCGACTGTTCTCCGCATTCGGATGCTACCCGGCTCACTTGTGAAGCCTGACACCGTCCTTATGGAGATGAGCAACCCCACAGTGGAGCAGGCGGCTGTGGACGCACATCTGCAATGGAAGGCGGCGGAGGCGGATCTGCAGAGCCAGCGCATGAAGCTTGAAAGCGATTTGATGAATCAGAAGGCCGGCGCGGCCACGGTTAAGGCGGACTACACGCAGGCGCAACTGCAATCGCAAACCGATAAAGCTCTCTACGATCTCGGCGTTATCTCAGGCATGGCCTACAAGAATTCCAAGGGCAAGGCCGACGAACTCACCACTCGCAACGATCTCGAAAACCAGCGCCTGGTGAGCAGCCAAAAGGCGATTGACGCGCAACTCGCTGAACTGCAGGCCAAAGTTGATCAGATGAAAGCGCTGGCCGACCTCAAACAGAAACAGCTCGACGCTCTCAAAGTGCGTGCAGGCATTGACGGGGTCCTGGTGGAGATGCCGCTGCACGTGGGCGAACACGTGCTGCCGGGAGCGATGCTGGCCAAGGTGGTCCAGCCGAATCATCTGATGGCGGAACTCAAGGTGGCCGAAACCCAGGCGCGCGACGTGCAAAATGGGGAGCCGGTTTCTGTGGATACGCACAATGGCCTGATTACGGGCACGGTCGAGCGAGTCGATCCCGCGGTGCAAAACGGAACGGTTACCGTCGACGTCAAACTCACGGGCCAGTTGCCGAAAGGTGCGCAACCCAACCTTAGCGTGGATGGGACCATCGACCTGGAACACCTCGATAACGTCCTGTACGTGGGCCGCCCCGCGTTTGGTCAGGAAAACAGCACGATCAGCCTGTTCAAGCTGGAAAAACCCGACGGGCCGACCGATGCGATCCGGGTGCCGGTCAAAGTGGGCAGGGCTTCGGTGAATTTGATTCAGGTAATTGATGGATTGCACGAGGGTGACATGGTCGTGCTTTCCGACATGTCTCGGTGGGACAACACCGATCGTATTCGGCTTCAGGAATAAGAACGACATACCAACTAGCGAGGACTCCATGGCAGATGCAGGTCAACCGCTCATCCAGATCAACGATCTCACCAAGGTTTTCTACACCGATGAGATCGAAACGCACGCGCTGTCCGGCGTACATCTTTCCGTCAACAAGGGCGAATACGTCGCCATGTCCGGTCCGTCGGGTTGTGGGAAGTCGACGCTGCTGTCGATTATCGGGCTGCTCGACACTCCGACTGGCGGCCGGTATTTTCTGAACAATAAGGCGGTGGAGAATCTCGATTTCGCCGAGCGGGCGCGCATTCGCAACCAGGAAATCGGATTCATCTTCCAGAGTTTCAACCTCATCGGCGACCTCACGGTTTATGAAAACGTAGAGTTGCCGCTCACCTACCGCCAGCGCATGCCCTCGGCCGAGCGCAAAACCCGCGTGATGGAGGCGCTGGAGCGTGTGGGCATGGCGCACCGGGTGCGGCATTATCCCTCGCAGCTGTCCGGCGGTCAGCAGCAGCGCGTCGCTGTGGCTCGCGCGTTGGGTGGAAAGCCGTCGATCCTGCTGGCGGACGAGCCCACCGGAAATCTTGACTCCCGCAACGGGGAGGCGGTCATGGAACTGCTTGCTGACCTTCACCGCGACGGCGCCACGATCTGCATGGTGACCCACGATCCACGATTCGCCAAGCACGCGCAACGAGAAGTTCACTTGTTCGACGGCAAAGTGGTCGCCGAAGAAGAACTCAAGAAGCTCATGGCGGAAGTGCAGGCGTGACCGGAGTTCTCCAGGACGTACGGTACGCCTTGCGGCAGTTGCGCAAGAGCCCCGGCTTCGCGACGGTTGTGGTGATCACCCTTGCGCTCGGCATTGGCGCGACCACCGCGATCTTCTCGGTCGTCAACACGGTATTACTCGCGCCACTTCCCTATCGGGACGTGGACCGTCTGGCGATGATCTGGGGCAGCAATCCGTCGAAAGGGGATCTCCAGTTCCCGATTTCGAGCGGCGACTTTACGGACTGGAAACAAAAAAACGATGCCTTCGAAGACATCGCCGCTTCCTACGATGACGAGATGACGCTCACGGGTACCGCCGAGCCGAAAATGGTTCTCGGATACGCCATCACGCCCAACTATTTCCGGATTCTTGATGTGCCTCCGAAAATCGGACGCACCTTTACCGACCAGGAAGCCGAGTCCAGAACAAAAGTCGCAGTGCTTAGCGATCAGTTCTGGAGAACCACGCTGCATGCGGACCCGCAAATCCTCGGCAAATCCATCACGCTCGATGCCAAGCCCTTCACCATCATCGGCGTGATGCCGCCCACGTTTGACTACCCGCCCAAGACCGAATTGTGGATGCCGATGGCGTTTGATCGGCCGAACGATTACGAACATCGCTTTGTCAAGGTGCTCGGGCGGCGCAAGGCGGGGCTATCGCTACAAGCGGCCCAGACCCGGATGGATGCGTTGGAGCGCCAGATTGCGAGCCAGCACCCGGATACTGACGCTGGCAACGTTACATCCATCAGTCCGCTTCGAAAGCAACTGGTTGGCGATATCCAAACACCACTGCTCGTGCTCTCGGGCGCCGTGGGGCTTGTACTGCTAATCTCGTGTGTCAACATTGCGAGTTTATTGCTGGCGCGGGGGGCTGGACGGCGCGGCGATGTCTCCGTTCGACTTGCGATTGGCGCAACCCGAATTCGTCTTCTGCAGCAATTTTTGTGCGAGACCCTCGTGCTCTCGTTCATTGGAGGGGCGATCGGACTTGCGCTCGCAGTTTGGTGTACCCGGCTGCTGATCGCAATTTTCCCCAACAACGTTGCGAATCTCGGTATTCCCAAGGTCGAAGCCATTCCGATTAACGGTCCCGTCCTGTGGTTTGCTTTTGGAACTACCCTGCTTACCGGACTCATTTTCGCCGTGATTCCCGCCCTGCAATCTGGCGATTTGCGTGCGAGCGGTGCCCTTCGCGGAGCCAGCCGGACGATGGCTTCTCATTCCAGTTCCTCACGCGTACGGCGGATGTTGGTAAGCGCCGAAGTCGCACTCTCATTAGTGTTGATCATGGGTGCGGGCCTGATGCTCGAGAGTTTCCAGCGCGTCCATCGCGAGAACATCGGGTTTCAGCCCGAGAAGTTGCTGGCGCTGGAAGTTTTTTTGCCTCCTAATCAATATCCCTCGGAGCAACCGGAAAAACGGACGCGGTTCGTCACCGATGTCCTGGAACGAATGCGTGAGCTTCCCGGAGTGCAGTCGGTTGCCGCAACGAATTTTCTGCCATTGACCGGGTTCTGGGGCACGACGGATTTTTCCATCGAAGGCCAGCCGCTCCCTAAAGATCAGCCGCCGTTGCAGGCCGACAACCGCCTCGCAACACCGGGTTATTTTTCGACAATCGGCGCCAGTTTTCTGCGCGGGCGCGACTTCTCGGAATCCGACCGCCCCGATTCCGAAAAAGTCGCTGTTGTGAACTCCGCCTTGGCGCGCAAATATTTCGGCGGTAGCGATCCGATCGGGAAGGTCTTAGAAATTGGCGATCCTGGTCACATCGAGAAGTGGCACATCGTTGGGGAAATCGCCGATCTAAAGGCGTTCGGGCCCGAAGAAGCTGCGCACGCCGATATCTTCCGCCCCTTGCAGCAACAAGCTTTCCCGCTGCTTGCTTTCACCCTCCGCACCAATGGCGATCCTGCCTCGTTGCTCAAGCCTGCGGAACAGGCGCTTTGGAGCGTGGACAAAGACCAGCCTGTCTTCGATGCGATGCCAATGTCGTTGTTGATGGGCCAGGCGTTCACGTTACGGCGTATCAGCACGATCTTGTTGGGAACGTTTGCCGCATTGGCATTGCTGCTGGCGGCGGTTGGACTGTTCGGGGTGATGTCCTACTCCGTCGTGCAACGGACACACGAGATCGGATTGCGCATGGCATTGGGCGCGCGCCGTGGCGATGTCCTGGGCTTGCTCATGCGCCAGGGGGCCTGGATTGTGGTCCTTGGCGAAATTGTCGGCTTGGTTGCAGCTCTGGTTTTGATGCGGGCGGTTTCGGGCTTCTTGTATGGGGTGAGCGCGAGTGATCCGGTGGCGGTCATTGCATCGGCGGGATTGCTCATCGTGGTGGCGATGGTTGCCTCCTACGTGCCAGCTCGCCGAGCGATGAAAGTCGATCCCATGATGGCTTTGCGATACGAGTGATGACCTATGACGGGGTTCCTTCAGGATCTGCGCTACGCTCTGCGTCAATTGCGCAAGAGTCCGGCTTTCGCCGGCACGGCGATTGTGATCCTGGCCGTCGGAATCGGCGGGACGACCGCCATTTTCAGCACCTTGAATCCCATCCTGTTTGAGCGCCTACCGTATCCGAATCCGAATCAGGTCGTGACCATCTGGTCTTCTAACGACGGCATCCGAGAGCCGCAAACGTTCCACACCTACCGCGAGTTGGCCGAACGGAATCATTCCTTCGAATGCGTTGCGGTGATGAAGCCATGGCACCCAACGCTCGCGGGCACAGGTGAACCGGAACGACTCGAAGGCCAGCAGGTCAGTGCTGCTTACTTCCGCACCCTAGGGGTCGCGCCCGCATTAGGACAGGATTTCCGGTCTTCCGACGACGTGCACAACGGACCGAAGTTAGTCATCCTCAGTGCGGGATTGTGGCGGCGGCGCTTCGGCGGTGACAAGACGATCATCGGACGCCCTGTTCGCTTAGACGATACAAATTACACGGTGCTCGGTGTGATGGCTCCTGCATTCGAGAACGTATTGTCACCCACGGCGGAGGTCTGGTCATTACTGCAATACGACACGACCAACATTACCTCACTGGAGACGAGGGAGTGGGGACATCACTTGCGAATGATCGGACGCACATTGCCAGGCACTCGCCTCGATAAAGCCCGAGCAGATTTGGCCTGGATCGCGAAGACGCCGGTCTCCGAATTCCCCCGCGCGCGCTGGGCCAGTCTCGCTGCCGGCCTCATCATTGACCGGCTTCAGAACGACATTACGCGCGGCGTCAAACCGGCTCTCCTGGCAGTGTTCTCAGCGATGATTCTGGTTCTGCTGATTGCGTGCGTCAATGTCAGCAATCTTATTCTCGCGAGGGGCGCGCAACGGCACAGAGAAATTGCGATGCGCGCCGCGTTGGGCGCGGCACCTCCGCGACTGATCCGGCAACTCGTGACGGAAAGCCTCCTGCTGGCTCTCTTGGGATCCGCTTTCGGCATGCTGGTGGCGCAGGCGGGGATCCGGGTGCTTCTGGCATTGAGTCCCGTCGGACTGCCCCGGGTAAATGCAATTTACCTGGACGCGACGGCATTTGCATTCACGCTCGCGGTGACCGTGCTGATCGGTATTGTGGTGGGAATTCTGCCGGCTCTACAGGCATCACGTAGTGACCTTCACATGGTGGTACAGCAGAGTTCCCAGCGCAGGGCAGGGAGTCATCAGCGCACCCGTAGCATCTTCGTGGTTGCAGAAGTGACACTCGCCCTCGTTTTGCTCGTAAGTACCGGACTGCTGTTGCATAGCCTGCGGCGGCTCTTCGCGGTGCCTCCGGGATTCGACGGTTCGGGCGTGCTCACCATGCAGGTGCAGACATATGGGCAACGCTATCGCGATGATTCCGCCACACGTCGGTTCTTTGCGCAAGCGCTCGACGCCACCGGGCGCGTTCCGGGGGTCACAGCGGCAGCGCTCACCAGCCAGTTGCCACTGAGCGGCGACTTAGACGCTTACGGAGCTCGTTTCGAAGGAGACGCGCCTGAGGCCGCCTACCCCGTGTTTCGCTATTCAGTCACGCCGGGCTACTTTCACGTCCTCGAAATACCGCTGTTGCGGGGGCGCCTGCTCGAAGATGGCGACGGTGAGGATAAGCCACCGGTCATGCTCATCAGTGAATCTCTCGCGAAGCACCGGTTTGCTGATCAGGATCCGATCGGAAAACACGTTCGCGTCGGTGGCCCAAGCACATCGGCAATGTTCACGGTCGTCGGCGTGGTTGGCGATGTGAAGCAGTTGTCGCTGTCGCTGAACGACACTGATGCGGTCTACACCACAACGACTCAGTGGCATTGGGCGGACAGCACTTTGTCGCTTGTAGTCCGCTCGCGTGGGAATCCTGCCTTCTACATTTCAGCGATCAAGAACGCAATCTGGTCGATAGACAAAGATCAGCCGATCGTGCGGTTTGCACAAATGGATGACCTGCTCGCAGCCTCGGCGGCCGAGCGGCGATTTGTGGTGATCCTGTTTGAGGCCTTCGCGCTGCTCGCATTGCTGCTGGCCGCGACCGGCCTCTACGGTGTTTTGTCCGGAAGCGTCGGTGAGAGAACGCGGGAGATCGGCGTCAGGTCGGCATTGGGCGCTTCACGCCGCAGTATCGTCGCTCTTGTATTGCGTCAGGGAATGATCTTGACGGGCTTGGGAATTTTGCTGGGCTTGGTGGGCGCGATGGCGTCAACCCGCGCCCTCGCCTCGATGTTGTTCGGCATATCCATGATCGATCCCATCACCTACATCGCAGTCATCCTGCTGTTGGTCGCGGTTTCGACGGTCGCCTGCGGAGTACCCGCATGGCGAGCTGCCCGAATCGATCCCATCATCGCCTTGCGTTACGAGTGAGGACTTATGGAAAAGTTGTTCCAAGATATTCGCTTCGCAGTTCGGCAGTTCCTCAAGAGCCCTGGGTTCACAGCGGTTGCCGTGATCACGCTGGCGCTCGGAATCGGCGCCAATACGGCAATCTTCAGTGTCGTGAATGGAGCATTGCTCCGCCCGCTCGGATTCCCCGAGCCTGACCGCCTCGTTCGCGTCTGGCATGTTCCACCGGCCAAAAGCTTCCCGGGCATGACGCGATTCGCGGTCTCCGCCGCGAATTATGTGGACTGGGAAAACCAGAATCACGTCTTTGAGCGGATGACGATTTACACCTACCGCGGCTTCACGTTCACGGGCGGTGACAAACCGCTGCAAGTGGATGCTTGCGCCGTATCGCGGGGATTCTTCGATGCCTTGGGGGTGCGACCGATGCTCGGCCGCACGCTTCTGCCGGAAGAGGATCAACCAGGTCGATCGAACGTGGTAGTTCTGAGCTTCCGCTTCTGGCAGGAACACTTCGGCTCGAACCCTGACGTGGTTGGCCACAACATTGTTATGGGAGGACAGAACTTTCTGGTCGCCGGCGTGATGCCGGCAAGCTTCCGCCTTCCTGATTTCGCGCAGATGTGGACGCCGCTGGCGTGGACTGACCAAGAGCGCGCGGTTCGTGGCGAACACCACTACGTCGTCATGGCCCGCCTGAAGGCGGGGGCAAGCGTGGCCGGCGCGCAGGCCGAGATGAATACGATTTCCTCCCGCCTTGAGCAACTTTATCCGGCCGACGATAAGGGCTGGGGAGCCATCGTCGTGCCCTTGCATGATGATCTCGTGAGCGATGTGCGTCCTGCCATGTTGATCTTGCTTGGTGCAGTGGCTTGCGTGCTGTTGATTGCGTGCGTAAATGTCGCCAATTTGATCCTGGCGAAGGGGTTCAGCCGCCAGAAGGAAATCGCCATTCGCACCGCGATGGGCGCAACCTCTGGTCGTGTATTGCGGCAGGTTCTTACCGAATCTGTATTACTCGCTTTAGTCGGCGGCCTTCTGGGCCTGAGCTACGCACACTTCGGCATACGTCTCATCATGGCGTTCCTTTCCGACAAACTACCGCGATCCGTCGAAGTCGGTCTCGACGGATATGTTCTCCTTTTCACCGCGGCGATTTCCTTGCTCACGGGCATCCTGTCGGGGATGCTCCCTGCCCTCCGGTTGGCGAGAAAGAATGTGAGCGAAACCCTTAAGCAGGGGTTGGGACGGATGGATACGGATTCGAGCGGACACCGCACGCGAAGCGTTCTGGTTGTCTCGGAGGTCGCGCTCTCACTCGTTTTACTAACAGGCGCAGGCTTGCTGATTCGAAGTTTCTGGCGCCTTCATGCGGTAAATCCCGGCTTCGATTCTCATGGAGTACTCACGGCCAACGTTTCCGTCGCACCGACAAAGTTCCCTCAACCGGCGGGACAGGTGCATTTCTTCGAAGAAGTTTTGCAGCGGGTGCGCACTTTGCCCGGGGTCACAACTGCCGGAGTGATCGATGACATTCCGATGAGTGGGGGTGGATCCAACCAGCCGATCGCCATTGAGGGCAGGCCAGCCGTACCCATGTCGGAGCAGCCCGAGGTGGACGTACGGCTCATCAGCCCGGGTTACATGACCACGCTTCGCATTCCCGTCCTGCGCGGCCGCGATCTCAATGATGGCGATGTGGCCGGACGTCCCGCAGCCATACTCATCAGCGAGTCGATGGCTCGCCGATTCTGGGCGAATGAAGACGCGATTGGGAAGCATCTGACGCTGACATTCTATCCTGATGTTTCGCGCGAAGTGGTGGGCGTTGTGCGCGATGTAAAAGATGACGGCCTGGACCAAACCCGGCCCGCGGCTTGCCTATATGTGCCTCTGGCACAAGTCAGCGCACCTGCGATGGGCGGGTGGCACTCCTTTTCCATGACTCTGGTCGTCCGCACCGATACGACTCCAGCATCGGCCGGATCCGCTGTGACCAGCGCCGTAAATCAAATTGATCCCGAAGTCCCGGTAAAAGATTTGTTAACGATGGACGACGTTGTGACTACGTCGCTTTCGCAACAGCGGTTCAACATGCTCCTGCTGGGGGCATTTGCGGCGCTGGCTCTCGTCCTAGCCGCGATTGGAATCTACAGCGTGTTGTCGTACAGCGTAAAGCGGCGCGTCACCGAAATCGGAATCCGCCTGGCGTTGGGAGCGCGCGTCCCTGACGTGCTGCGCATGGTGGTCATCGAGGGGATGAAGCCAGCCTTACTTGGCGTCGCAATCGGTGTCGTGGCTGCATTGGCGCTGGGCCGGGTGATCTCGACCCTCATTTTCGAAGTCAAACCCAGCGACCCGCTTACGTTCGTTGCGGTAGCCCTATTACTTGCGGCGGTCGCTTGCCTTGCCAGCATTATTCCGGCGTACCGAGCCGCGAAGGTCGATCCCATGGTGGCCTTGCGCTACGAGTGAGGACTTACGATGAATGGACTGGTCCAGGATCTGCGTTGTGCCGTGCGCCAACTCCAGAAGAGCCCGGCATTTACTGCTGTGGCTGTGATTACCTTGGGGCTTGGCATTGGGGCCAACACCGCAATCTTCACCCTGCTCGACCAGGTGCTGCTGCGCAGCTTGCCTGTGAAGGATCCCAATCAACTCGTGCTGCTTCGCTACTCCGGCGCAGATCGGGGACACATCTCCTGCCGAACCGATCAAGCGCTTTACTTCTCCTACCCCATGTATCGGGATCTTCGGGATAGAAATTCGGTTTTCAGCGGTCTGATCGCCACCGACGAGTCCGAGATCGGCGTGCAATGGCATAACCAGCCAGAGCTAGCTCATGCGGAGTTGGTATCCGGAAATTATTTTGACGTACTGGGAGTTCAGCCTGCGATCGGCCGATTGTTCGTGGCAGCTGACGACGTGGTAGCTGATGCAGATCCCGTAGTAGTCCTGAGTTTTTCTTATTGGCAGCGGCGATTCGGATTCGACCGTGGGATTGTAGGGCAGAGTGTCGGCATCAACGGGCGGCCTTTCACTGTCCTGGGCGTTGCGCAGAAAGGATTCCACAGTGCCGTGATGGGCGACAATCCTGACGTCTTCGCCCCCATGACGATGAAGGCAGAAGTGATGCCCGGCCTGAAGGACCTGGAAGATCGGCGCTCGAAGTGGCTCAACATTATTGGGAGGCTCAAGGACGGTGTGACCCCGGCTCAAGCCGAGGCTGGGATCAATCCTCTCTGGTACGCGATTCGCGCCGAGGAATTGAAGCAAATCTCAAACAGTTCGGACCAATTCCGCGATGAGTTTCTGACCAAATCACACCTGTTCCTGCTCGATGGCTCGAAGGGCATGTCGGTTGTGCGCACGGATATGCGGACACCGCTGCTCATCATCATGGGGATGGTCGCCCTGGTAGCGCTGATGGCCTGTGCCAACGTCGGCAGCCTGCTGCTGGTCCGGGCTGCCGGACGGATAAGAGAAATGTCGGTTCGTTACGCGCTGGGCGCAAAGCGAAGCCGAGTGTTGCGCCAATTGTTTGCCGAAGGGCTGCTGCTGGGTGGAGTCGGAGGAGTGCTCGGCATTGTCCTGGCGCCGCAAGCTACGGCTTTGCTCGCGCGCATGATTTGGCAGGGATCGAATGGCGAGCTGCCACTCTCGACGAAGGTAGACCTTCGCCTTTTGACTTTCAATTTCCTGCTGGCCACGCTGGCGAGCTTGCTTTTCAGCCTCGCGCCCGCCATTCAGTTCTGGCGGCCGGATGTGTCTCATGCACTCAAGCAACAACTAGCCATGGCGGGCGGCACGTTGCGCTTCCGGCGGATTGCAGTTGCGGTTCAGATCGGTCTCAGCTTGCTGCTGTTGGTAGGAGCGGGCCTCTTTGTACGGACGCTGCGCAATCTCAGGACGGTGGACGTCGGCTTCGCGACGGATCACCTGGTTACCTTCATGCTGGATCCCACGCTTGCCGGCTACGAACCCGGCCAGAGAACCGCGCTCGAAACTCGTGTGCTGCAAACCTTGGGTGCCGTGCCTGGAGTTCGCGCCGTGGCCGGTACAACTGATCCGGAACTCGCCGATGACAATACCGGTCACAACATCACCATCGCCGGCTACAAAGAAAAAGATGACGAGGACATGAATATAGAGGCAGAGAGAGTGAGCTCCGGCTACTTCTCGGCCATGGGCATGCCCCTTATCGCCGGCCGGGAATTGACCGATGCTGACCGAGACGGAACGCCCGACGTTGCGGTCGTGAATGAAAGCTTCGCGCGTCATTTCTTCGGAACCCCAGAGCAAGCGATCGGGCATTATTTCGGCAATGGCGGCGGCAAGTCGGTAAAGATCGACATTGAGATCGTCGGAGTCGTGAAGGACGCCAAGCACACGGGCGTACGGCAACAGATTCTGCGCACCACGTTTCGGCCTTTCCTGCAAGAAGAAGGTGGTCGCGGGATGGCTTTCTACATCCGTACGGTAGAAGCGCCGCAAGCGGCTGAAGCAAACATCCGGCGCGCTATGCAGGTTCTGGATTCGAAGCTTGTGCTGAATGATTTCCGCACAATGGATGAACAGATCGACCAGAGCCTGATCACCGAACGTGTTGTGACCACGCTGGCCTCAATCTTTGCCATATTGGCGGTTTTCATGGCTGCAGTCGGGCTTTACGGAGTGCTCGCCTACTCGACCGCGCAAAGGACACGCGAGATCGGGCTACGGATCGCCTTGGGTGCGGCCCGCGTCACTGTGATGCGTATGGTGCTGGCGGAAGTGTTGTGGCTGGCGGGAATCAGCATTGCCGTTGCGCTTCCGACTTCGCTGCTCCTGGCACGTTCCATCCGGAGCCAGCTTTTCGGCATTTCCAGCAGTGATCCTTTAACGCTGTGCCTGGTGACTTTAGTGGTAACCGCGGTCGCGCTGTTTTCAGCATTCATCCCGGCGCGCCGGGCGGCAAAGGTCGATCCCATGGTGGCTCTTCGTTACGAATAAGGAATGACGATGGAAACGTTTTTTCAAGATTTTCGCTACTCGCTCCGCCAATTGCGCAAGAACCCGGCGTTCGCCTTTACATCAGTACTGATTCTGGCGCTCGGGATGTGCGCCAGCCTCGCAATCTTTGGATTCGTCGATGCCGCTCTGATCAAGCCGCTCCCATACGCGAATCCTCAGCGCTTGCTCGAGGTAACCGAAAGCGCGGCAATGTTTCCGCGCGCCAACCTTTCGTATCCCGACTATCTCGACTGGAAAAAATTGAGCAATGTCTTCACCTCGTTAGACGTTTATCGGGACGAAGGTTTTCTATTGCAAAACTCAGCTGCCGCTGAACCGGTTTCAGCAGCACGGGTAAGCGATGGTTTCTTCCGCACGTTGGGCATTTCTCCCTTGCTGGGCCGCGACTTTTATCCCGGAGAAGACCTGCCGGAAGGGCCCAATACGGTCATGTTGAGCTATGCGGCCTGGAAGAAAAGATTTGGCGCAAGAAATGACATCGCGGGGCAGACAGTATCGTTGAGCGGGATTGCCTACACAATCATCGGGGTACTTCCCCAAAAATTTCAGTTCGCCCCGGAGGGCGCTGCGGAGTTCTGGGTCACTCTCCACCCGACGGACGGGTGTTCGAAACGGCGGAGCTGCCACGACCTGATTGGCGTCGGTCGGCTCAAGGATGGGGTCTCGGTGGAAACGGCGCGCGCCGACATGAAAGCCGTTGCGCGCCAGCTTGAGTTGCAATACCCGGCAGACAATCGGGACCAGGGTGCCTATGTGGTGCCGTTGTCTGATGAGATCGTGAAAGATGTCCGCCCGATTTTGCTAGTTCTGCTGAGCGGAGCGGGCCTGCTGCTGTTGATCGCGTGCGTGAACGTATCCAGCCTATTGCTGGTCCGCTCTGAAAGCCGCAAGCGTGAAATTGCGGTCCGCGGAGCCTTGGGCGCTTCCCGCTTTCGCTTGGTTCGGCAATTCGCCATCGAGGGATTCGCGTTGGTTGCATCCAGTGCGATTCTGGGCTTGATTGCTGCCCAGTTGGCAATGGAACTTCTCACGCACCTGATCGCGAAGGACATGATGGATTACCTCCCGTTCTTGTCGGATCTTGGGGTCAATTTCCATGTCATGACTTTTGCGGCGTTGATCTCGCTCGCCGCCGTGGTCCTGTTCTCCGTCACTCCGATTCTTCGCCTGCCGCTGAGCGAAATTAAAGAAGGCCTCAATGAAGGTGCGCGCGGCTATGCCGGAACGGTGTGGAGGCGCTTTGGGGCGAACCTGGTCGCGGCTGAGTTGGCGATCGCCGTGGTGTTGCTCGTGGGCGCTGGACTGCTGGGGAAGAGTTTCTATCGCCTGCTGCATGTCGAGGTCGGATTTCAAACCGACCACTTGGCCACTGTAACCCTGGCTCTGTCCGACGCTGCATATCCAAAAGACGAACAAGCGGCCGACGCCGCCAAAACAATCCTGAGCCGGATTACGACCTTGCCGGGGGTTCAATCGGCTGGCATCACTACCCGTCTGCCCGTCAGCTTCAACGGCAATACCACGTGGATCAGAATCGCAGGACACCCCTATAACGGTGAACACAACGAAGTAAACCAGCGCGAGGTTAGCCCGGCTTTCTTCACCACACTGCACGCGCGCCTGCTGCGCGGCCGGTATTTCACTGAGGCTGACGACGCGTCGCATCCCCACGTGATGCTCATCAATGAATCGCTGGCCAAGAAGTATTTCCCGAATGAAGACCCGATTGGCAAAAAGATTGGCGATACGGATCTGTCAGCGAAATCCATGTTTGAAGTCGTCGGAATCATTGAAGATGTGAGAGACGGCGCTCTGGATGCCGAGGTCTGGCCGGCAATTTATCACCCCTTCGCTCAAGATCCCGGCACTTACTTCTCTTTGGTCGTGCGCACCTCGCAAGACGAAGGATCGTTGCTTCCCACGATTGTGTCGGCAATCCACCAGGTCGATCCCGGCATAGGCACATTTGGCGAGGCGACAATGACGGCGAAAATCAACAACTCGCCCACCGCGTATCTCCATCGGTCCTCGGCATGGCTCGTCGGAGGCTTTGCGACGCTGGCTCTTCTGCTCGGGGTAGTCGGCCTTTATGGAGTCATTGCGTATTCGGTTAGCCGAAGAACCCGCGAGATCGGAGTGCGTATGGCCCTGGGTGCGCAACGTGGCTCGGTCTATCAACTCATCATGAAGGAAGCGGCCCGGCTGACCGCCGTCGGAATCGTCGCAGGACTTGTCTGCTCCGTCGGGGCAGCCACTTTGATACGCGGACTGCTCTTCGGAGTCCGCTCCTGGGACGCTGCGACGCTCGCTGCCGTAAGCGTGGTGCTCGCAATCTCAGCGTTGCTGGCCAGCTACATCCCGGCCCGGCGAGCGGCTCAGGTCGATCCATCGGTGGCATTGCGTTACGAGTAGGAGGGGACATGAACAGTGTGCTTCAGGACCTGCGTTACACACTCCGAAATCTGTGGAAGTCTCCGGGGTTCACGCTGACAGCGTTGGTCTCGCTGGCGCTCGGAATCGGTGCCACCACAGCGATTTTCAGCGTGGTGTATGCCGTGCTGCTTGACCCGTACCCCTACAAAGACGCCGACCGCATGGTTCACGTGCAACTGAACGATAAAACGGGGCAGGGACCTCTTTTGTTTGTCAACGCGATGGAATATCCGGAACTCCGCAATGCGTCTTCGATCGATGACGTATTTCTGCAGAACTCGCGCCAGGCAACCCTGACCGGCGGGCAGTTTCCCGTTCCCGTAAATCTGGGCCAGTATTCTTCGAATCTCTTTACTTATATGGGCGTGCCGCCTGCGCTCGGGCGGGAGTTCATGCCATCTGACGCGCCCGGAGGCAAGCCGGCTCCCGTCGCTGTACTGAGCTATCTGTTCTGGCAGCGGCAGTTCGCTGGCAGTCCGGACGTCCTCGGAAAAACGATCGAAGTCGACCGCTCTCCCTACACGATCATCGGTGTCGCGCGCCCGCGTTTCACTTGGGGAGACGATGACGTTTACGTACCGGGAGTGCCGAGCGGCGATCCCAAAGACTACTGGATGTCCTTCATCAAGCTGAAACCGGGAGTCAAATACAGCTCGGCTGCAGCAGAATTGCAGGTTCTTGTCGACCGCTTCACTAGAGACGACCCCAAAGATTTTCGACGCGATCGCAAAGTCGCGATCGTCACGCTAAATGAAGAGGTCTTGGGGCGTTTTTCCGGAACCATCGTGCTTCTGTTCGTGGCTGTCGCTGCGCTGCTCGTAATTGGCTGCGCGAACGTCTCGATTCTTCTTCTGGCTCGAGGGATTGCCCGGCAGCACGAACTGGCGGTGCGAGCGTCGATTGGCGCCAGCCGCGGGCGCTTGATTCGCCAATTGCTGACGGAGTCGGTCTTGCTCTCCCTCACCGGCGCCGCGCTCGGTGTTCTGGCCGCCTACGGCTCAGTCGGCAAGCTCTCGGCGATGCTCCCTCTGTACTCGTTCCCGCACGAGGCAGCCATTCGGGTAAACAGCATCGTGCTTGCCTTTAGCGTCGCAGTCGCGGTGATCACCGGCATTCTGTTTGGATTGTCGCCCGCGTGGCAGCTTTCGCATCCTCCCATTAATGAATTGGTTCAGGCAAACACCACGAGGCACTCCGGAAGCGCGCGCAACCGCAACACGCACAGAGTTCTCATCGCCGGACAGGTTGCGCTCACATTGCTGCTGATGGCCGGCGCTGGAGCCGCCACCAAGGCCTTTCTGGCGTTGACTCGTACTCCGCTGGGCTTCGATCCGACACACATTGTTTCCTTCGACATCGTCATGCCGAAGGGCGCCTACCCTGAATGGCAAGCGCGTCTGAATGCAAATGATGCCGTGCTCCAGGCGGTCTCTGGGGTTCCTGGTGCAGCTGCCACAAGTGTGTCGACAACGTTCTTCCCTCCATTCGGGGGATTTACCGGGCCAATCGAACTCCGGAGCAAGCCAACGTTGACGGGGGCAGAAGCCATGTTCGGCTTGGTAAGCCCGCAACTGTTCAACACGCTCAAGACACCGCTGTTAGCAGGGCGCATCTTCGATGACGCGGAAGTGGGACGCGCCGCCCACGTTGCCGTCGTGAACCAGACCTTCGTAAAGCAGTATTTGGATGGGGGCAATGCGATTGGTCAGTCTGTCCGCAGTTCGGCGCTCAAAATCGACCGTCCGATTCTGCTGGTCGCAGCGGCACCCGACGACTGGTTCGAGGTTATTGGAGTGGTCGGAGACGTTCGCAATGACGGATTGGATCGTCCAACGAAGCCGGCGATTTTTCTTCCTTACAGTTTCATCCTGCCGCCGAATGAATCGTTTTTGGTGCGTGCCGACGGAAATCCGGATGCGGTACTCCGCTCGATCAAGCAACGCTTACGCGAAGTAAGCCCCGAACTGGTGGTCAGTTTCGATCACCCTCTGGTCTGGTTTCTGGAAACCCGCACATGGGGGCAGGGACGATTCATCGCGACGCTGTTTTCGTTGTTCGCGGTTCTGGCTCTCGCGCTGGCTGCGACCGGGCTTTACAGCGTGGTCTCGTTCTCGGTTACGCAGCGGACGCAGGAGGTTGGCATTCGCATGGCCCTCGGGGCTCCGCGAGCCAGCATTCTCCAGCTGGTGGTTTCTTCGACGGCCTTGATGATGGCAATCGGCGTGGGCATTGGGCTCGGTCTCAGCCTCGCGCTCGGCCGCGTAATGGGAGCCTGGGCCGGGGGCAGCACGCGTGACCCGTTAACGCTGTTGTTGGCAGCCATGGTTCTTTTCGCTGTTTCCGCAATTGCATGCGTCGCGCCGGCGTGGCGAGCTGCGTCGCTTGATCCATCGGTGGCTCTACGGTACGAGTGAGGAAATATGACTGGACTGATTCAGGACCTACGATACGCGCTGCGGCAGTTGCACAAAAGCCCGGGGTTTGCTGCGATAGGAATCCTCACCCTCGCGCTTGGCATCGGCGCAAACACAGCGATCTTCAGCCTGGTCAACGCGTTTATGCTGCGGCCCTTGCCTTATCCGGAGGCCGACCGCCTGGCGGTGGTGATGCGTCACGTGGAGGGCGTTTCGCCGCAGAGTGGCCAGTTCGTGCAGGATGACGATCCTACACAGGACGGAAAGACCTGGGAGGAAGTCCGCGACCAGATGCCATCGGTGCACGCGGCGATCTTCGGCGGCACGAGCGGCGTCAACCTGGCAGCAGGCTCCGGACAAGGCGCCGAGCTTCGTTACGTGCAGGACATGCGCGTTTCGGCGCAGTACTTCAACGTACTCGGGATAGCTCCCATTCTTGGCCGCAGTTTCTCGGAGGAAGAAGACCGGCCGAATGGCCCCAATGCTGTGATTCTCGGTTACGCGCTGTGGCAATCCGCCCTGCACGGAGACCGGGATATCGTCGGTAAAGCCGTGACGCTCAAGGGCGAGCCTTACACCGTAGTCGGAGTGCTGCCTCCGGACGCGCAGGTAACAGGCACGGCCGATCTTTGGACCCCGTTGCAGCCGCACCAGAGCGGCGAATGCGGGGGACAGAATTGCGAAATCATCGTGCGCCTGGCTTCGGGCGCAACCTGGCAGCAGGTTGGCGCGGAACTCACGCATATCAGAAAAGACTGGCTCGACGATGTCGCGAAAGACAAGGCGCACGGCTGGTTCTACGTTTCCCCACTCGCCAGCAATCTCGACAACGGAATGAGCCAACCGGTGCTGCTCCTGATGGTGGCAGTCGGACTCATCCTGCTCATCGCATGCACGAATCTCGCCGGGCTCACGCTGGTGCGCATCGCGCGACGGAGTCCGGAAATGGCTACGCGGCTCGCGCTGGGAGCTACGCGCTGGCAGATCCTGCGGCAACTTTGGGCGGAAGGGCTCGTGATCGCCCTGCTGGGTGCGGGCGCTGGGCTGGTGCTGGCTCTGGGGACGCTGTCTCTTTTGCAGGGAGTCTTACCTCCCTTCATGATGCCAGTCGGCGGCTTTGCAATGGATGTGCGAGTGCTGACATTCACGTTCGGGGCCTCGCTCCTGGCAAGTTTGTTATTCGCTGCGCTGCCAGCCTTGCAAGTTCACCGGCTCGACCTGCGCTCATCGATTGCCGCAGGAAGTCAGACTGTCGTTCAAGGTTCGAGCCGCCTGCGCCATGTGCTGGTCAGCGGAGAGGTCGCGCTCACCATCGTTCTTCTCGGAGGTGCTGGCCTCCTGGTCCGGACGCTCATCCATTTGCAATCGCTGCCGAAGGGATTTGATTCGACCAACGTTGTGACCGCATCCCTCTCGCTCGACGATGCCCGCTATCGCAAACCCGAAGCTTTCCAGAATCTTCTGGCGCGCAGCGTCGCGGAGATGCAGAAGATTCCCGGCGTAGAGGAAGCGGCGGTCGGATTGAGCCTGCCTTACGAGCGGGGCCTCAACGACGGGGTGAAGATTCCCGATGGCAAGTTCGCCGGCAAGGACTGGGGATCGAGCATGGCGTACGTCACGCCGGGATACTTTGCGGCACTGAGAATTCCGATTCTCGCAGGCCGCGGCATTCTGGATTCCGACACGGAGAATTCTCCGCTCGTCGCAGTCGTCAACATTGACTTTGCCCGGGAGTTCTTTGGCGAACCTTACCCGATCGGGCGCCACGTCACCACGTCGGATCGTACTTACACTGTGGTCGGAGTTGTCCAGAACGTCGCCAAGTCTCCAGGCATGGGTTCGGATCAACCCGTCACCACCGAACCGGTTCTCTATACTCCGGCGGCTCAAACCAGCCAGTCACTGGTCAACGTTGCCCACGTCTGGTTCCAGCCAAGCTGGATCGTGCGGACCCGGCAGCCTCTGGCAGGAACTCCACACGCCATGCAGGAGGCTCTGGCCCGCGTCGATTCGCAACTGCCGTTTTCCGGATTCCACTCTCTGCAAGAAGTCCTGGCAAAAACTCTGGTGCGGCAGAGAATCGAAGTCGCCCTGGTCACAACTTTCGCAGGACTTGCCCTGTTGCTCTCGGCGATCGGTCTGTACGGCCTCGTGTCGAACATGGTCGTGCAGCGCAGGCGTGAGTTTGGGATACGGATCGCCTTCGGATCCTCGATTCGCCAGGCGATGGTGGATGTGGGCTCCGGTGCAGTAAAGGCGGCTCTATACGGCCTTCTTCTGGGGATCGCAGCATCTTTGCTCGTCCTGCGAGTGTTGCGCAGCGCACTCTACGGAATTCGCTACTACGACCCGTTGACTCTGGCATTGGTCGCGATCGGATTGCTCTCGATCGCATTCATTGCCTGCGTCCTGCCAGCATTGCGGCTTGCCAATCTGGACCCGGCGGAGACTTTGCGCACGGAGTAGGTGAGAAATGAAGAACCTCTTTCAAGATTTGCGCTATGGACTACGGCAGCTGGGAAAAAATCCTGGCTTTACCACCGTGGCCGTTCTCACGCTCGCGCTTGGCATCGCCGCCAACACCGTGATCTTTACGGTGATGAATGCCACGATTCTCAAGCGGCTCCCCTTCCGCGATGCGGATCGGCTCGTCTTCGTGTGGGAGACGTTCGGCCGGAACAATAACGACCTCAATATTATTTCCGCGCCGAATTACTGGGACTTCTCGCGGCAGAATCATGTCTTTGAGAACATCGCAATCTTCGATTCGGCAGGACGGGGCTACAACCTGGCGCCGTCCGGCGAGAGTCACGAAGCGGAACAGGTCTCCGGCCTCCGCGTTTCCTCCACTTTCTTTCCGGTGCTCGGGATCAACCCCTTTCTCGGGCGCAATTTCCTGCCCGAAGAAGAGGAACTGGGTAGATCCCATGTGGTGATCCTGAGCTACGGCTTGTGGAAGCGGCGTTACGGTGCGGATCGAGCATTAATCGGCAAGGCGATTCGCATCGACGCTGAAGACTTCACCGTAGTCGGCGTGATGCCACCGGGCTTCGGATGGCAATTCTGGAGCGGCCCGCGCCAACTGTGGGTCCCTGTAGGCTACACGGAGACCGATAAAGGCCGGGACGACAACAGCTTTCTTTGCATCGCGCGCCTCAAGGCTGGCGTGAGCTTGTGGCAGGCGCGGCAGGACATGGCCTCGATCGCAACCGGTTTGTCCCGCCAGTATCCCAAGAACCTCGCCAACATGAGCGCCACGGCCCAGCCCATAGCCGATGTCGGGATGGAAGAGCTCCGAACCATTATGATCACGCTCTTCGCAGCTGTGGGTTTCGTGCTATTGATTGCCTGCGTCAATATCGCCAATTTGCTGCTGGCGCGCGGCGCAGCGCGAACCCGCGAGTTTGCGGTAAGGCGCGCGCTGGGCGCAAGTGGAATTCGCATCGCCCGGCAAATGCTCACCGAGAGCATTCTACTGTCGTTGGTTGGGGGCGCGGTTGGCATGCTGCTGGCTATTTGGAGCACGACCGGCCTGCCCTCATTTCTGCCTAATGATTTCCACGTGCCCCTGCGGGATCTGAGTACGCTGCCGCTCGATGGCCGGGTTTTCTTGTTCGCGTTTCTCGCCTCCTGCCTGACTGGGATTCTTTTCGGGATGATTCCCGCCATCAGCGCGATTCGCGGCGACTTCACGCGGCCTCTCAAAGAAGGCGGGCGCGGAGCCAGTACCAGCCGCAGCCGATTGCGTCATGCGCTGGTCGCTTCCGAGGTCGCTCTCGCCCTGGTTGTCTTGTGCGGCGCAGGACTGATGATTGCCAGCCTCTCGCGGCTGCTCGGAGTTAATCCCGGCTTCGATGCCAAAAATGTCATCACGATGGAGATGTCGCTGCCTCAGGCGATCATCTATAACGGTCCTCCGGACCATCCTCTGTTTTGTCGGGCCCTCGATGAACATGTCAGCGCGATCCCCGGCGTAATTGCTGTTGGAGCCGTCGCCCACTTGCCGCTTGAGGGAGATGCCGGACGGGGCTTTCAGATCGAAGGACGTCCCGATCCGGGGCCCGGCAATCAACCGGGAGCCCATTACACCGTCGCCTGTCCGAATTATTTCCGCGCTCTCGGAGTGCCGTTGCTCGAAGGACGTGAGTTTACCCAGCAGGATGCGCTCGGTGCTCCAGGAGTCATCGTTATCAATCAAGCCCTGGCGCAGAAGTTCTGGCCAAAAGAGGATCCTATCGGCAAAGCCATTCATCTTGGTGATCTCAGCGGGGTCCGCCTAACGATCGTGGGAGTGGTAGGAAATGTGCATCACA
>Ga0070730_10000880_pt1 | contig 31392 bp, 28 predicted proteins | sample Coa_R1_3_FD_66447 | JGI IMG/M metagenome (GOLD analysis project Ga0070730, IMG submission 66447) | Surface soil microbial communities from Centralia Pennsylvania, which are recovering from an underground coalmine fire - Coalmine... | ecosystem: Environmental > Terrestrial > Soil > Unclassified ... | reverse complement strand
GACGTCGGCGTGATCTCGTTCACCGGATCGACGGAGACCGGCGCACTGATCGGTGCGACCTGCGGCCGGATGCACAAGCGCCTGTCGCTCGAGATGGGCGGCAAGAACGCGATGATCGTCATGGACGACGCCGACCTCGAGCTTGCCCTCGAGGGGGTGCTCTGGGGCGCGTTCGGCACGACCGGGCAGCGTTGCACGGCCACCAGCCGGCTCATTCTCCAGTCCGGCATCCACGACCGCTTCGTCAAGATGGTGGCGGACCGAGCGCAAAAGCTGCGGCTTGGTCCCGGGCTCGACGCTCAGACCGAAGTGGGACCGCTCATCCACGAGGCCTCCCGCAACAAGGTCGAGGAGTACGTCGGCATCGCGAAGGAGCAGGGCGCGGCGGTCCTGATCGGCGGTGCCAAGGCGACGGGGAAGGGGCTCGAACGCGGGTGGTTCTATCAGCCCACGCTGTTCGTAGGGGTGAAACCCGGCATGCGGGTGGAGCAGGAGGAGATCTTCGGGCCCGCCCTTTCGGTGATCAAGGTCAAGGATCTGGATGAGGCGATTCGGGTCAACAACGACGTCGCGTACGGGCTCTCCAGCGCCCTCTATTCCCGTGACGTCAACGCCGCCTTCCGGGCACTCAACGAGCTCGACAACGGCATCACCTACGTGAACGCCCCCACCATCGGCGCCGAGGCGCACCTGCCGTTTGGTGGTGTAAAGCAGACGGGGAATGGGCATCGCGAAGGCGGGTGGGCGGTCTACGATTTCTACTCGGAGATCAAGGTCGGCTACGTGGACTACTCCGGCAAACTCCAGCGCGCGCAGATCGACACCGAAGCGTGAGGCGCGCCGCCGGGGTCTTGCTGATGCTGATCACCGCGTCGTGCGGGCGGCGTCGGGCACCCGTCGCCTGGACGGATACGTCCCCGCATACCGTCACGTTCGTCTCCGTGGCACCCGGCGTCCGGCTGGAAGTACTCGACTGGGGCGGGACCGGGCCGAATCTGGTGTTCCTCTCCGGGCTCGATGACGTCGCCCACGGCTTCGACGATTTCGCGCCCCAGTTCCGGGATCAATTCCACGTCGTCGCCATCACCCGGCGCGGCTATGGCGCCTCGACACGTACGCCCACCGGCTACGATCTGGCTACCCGGATTCAGGACCTGACCGCGGCTCTCGACTCCCTGAACATCGGGAAGGCGATCCTGGTGGGGCATTCGATGGCGGGTGACGAACTGACCGGATTCGCCGGCACCCATCCGGACCGGGTGGCGGCACTCGTCTATTTCGACGCCGCCTACGACCACTCCGTGCTGGGGGACCTGATCGGCTCCTACCCTCAGCAGCCTCCTTCCCCGGCGGACTCCGCTTCGCCGATGGCGTTCCAGCACTACCTGCTGACCACGTTCGGGATGCTGATCCCCGAGTCCCAGATCCGGGCGACCGAGGTGTTCGACGGGAACGGACGCCTCAGCTCCGACGTCACACCCGGGACCGTCGATTCGCAGATGCTCGCGGGGGCGGGGCACCCGGACTACTCGAAGGTGCACGCGCCGGCGCTGGCCATCGACGCGGTGGTCGACTCCCCTCAGCAGCTCTTCCCCCGCTGGAGCAAGTTTGACGATTCGTCCAAGGCCCAGGGGAGCCGCTTCACGGCCAAGATCACGGCGTGGGGCTCCGACCAACGGGCGATGTTCAGGAAGGCGATGCCGCGGGCGAAGGTGGTCGAGCTGCATGGTGCCAACCACTACGTCTTCTATTCCAACCGCAACGACGTGGTGCGGGAGATGAGGGAGTTCCTCTCACACCTCCCAGGCTAAAGCCTGGGCCCGGCACTGCTCGACGCTTCAGCGTGCTGCTTTTCCGGGCCCACGCTTCGAGCGTGGGAAGCGTTTTCCAGTACCATCCCGCACGATTCGGGTGCAGGTGACGCTCCGCACGCGCCGCATTGTGTGTCGTGGCGCACATTCCTTTCGAGTCCCTCGTCATCATTTTGAATGCCGGCGGCTCACCGCTCGAGGATGACGCGCTTGGCGCGTTCGACGGTGTGTCACCGGTGTGGGTCAGAGTCGAGCGCGAGGGATCGGTCGCGTGCCTCGCCGCGCGCATCCGTCACGTCGAGTCGTTCGACGACCTCGGGGTCAGGATTCGGGGGTGGGGGGGTGCCCGGGGGTGGACCGTGACTGTTGCGCCCTGCGGGCCCCTCCGCTAACGTACGATACATGCACGACTTGGGGGCTCCCCAGAGTTCGCCCAGCGCGCCACTCCCGCGTGAGTCCTCGCATCCCCCAAAAAAGCGCCGTTCGTTCTTCGCCCGATGGTTCGACGCCTGGATGCGCACGTTGGGCATGGCGTTCGTGTTGTTCATCCTCCTGCACACCTTCGTACTTGAAGCGTTTCAGATTCCGAGCGGCAGCATGGAGCACACGCTGCTCATCGGGGACTTCCTCTTCGTGAACAAGGCCGTGTACGGAGCCGTGATTCCCGGCACGCACACGCGCCTGCCCGGTTTCGCGAGTCCGCATCGCGGTGATGTGGTGGTCTTTCCGTATCCCCGGCATCCCGACACGACGTTCGTGAAGCGCATCGTCGGCGTCGGCGGGGACACGCTCCAGATGGTTGAAGGGCACATGATCGTGAACGGGGTTCGAAGCGCCGAGCCGTACGTCGAGCGCACGGACTCGCTGCGGAACGATTGCGACGAGTCCTTCGAATGGCAGGTGGCGTACCTGGCGGACACCTCGGCCGCGGCGCGCGCCAGCTATCGTGCGTGCCGCGACGATTGGGGCCCGCTGGTCGTGCCGCCGCACAAGTTCTTCGTGATGGGGGACAACCGCGACATCTCGCTCGATTCCCGCTACTGGGGATTCGTGGACGAGAGTACGATCCGCGGCCGGCCCCTCATCGTGTACTGGAGCGTCGACCGGGACGCGCACGATCATTTTCCGTGGCTTAACGACATCAGATGGTCGCGATTGGGTTCGCTGATTCACTGAAGTCTTCGTTCATGCACGGAGGAAGAGGGACCCCATGCAACTGAACACGGCGAGGCGCGCTTCGTTCGACGAAGGCTCACTGGACCAGTATCTCCGTGAGATCAGTCAGTATCCGCTGATCACCCGGGAAGAGGAGGTACTCCTCGCGCAGAAGATCAAACAGGCCGACGAGGAAGCCCTCGACAAGCTGGTCCGATCGAATCTCCGGTTCGTGGTTTCGGTCGCGAAGAAGTACCAGAACCAGGGTGTCTCGCTCGCCGACCTGATCAACGAGGGCAACCTCGGCCTGATCCGCGCGGCGCACAAGTTCGACGAGACCAAGGGCATCAAGTTCATCTCGTACGCGGTCTGGTGGATCCGCCAGGCCATTCTCCAGGCGCTGGCTGAGCAGTCACGCATCGTTCGGGTGCCGCTCAACCGGGCCGGCACACTGCACCGGATCGGCAAGCGCTCGTCGGCGCTGCTCCAGGAGCTGGGACGCGAGCCGACGGTCGAGGAAATCGCCGAGGGGATGGACATTTCGGAAGAGGAAGTCGCGAAGACGATGTCGATCTCGCAGGCGCATCTCTCCCTGGACGCGCCCCTCACGCCCGGCGAAGACAACAAGCTGCTGGACTACCTGCCTGACACGCAGAACCCCGGTCCGGACGACGAGATCTTCGAGCACGCCCTCACCGAGTCCGTGGAAAAGGTGCTCGGCACGCTGAAGGACCGCGAAGCGCTGATTCTCCGCCTCTATTTCGGCCTCGAAACCCCTGAACCCCTCACGCTCGAAGAGATCGGCGCGCGACTGGGCATTACGCGGGAGCGGGTGAGGCAGATCAAGGAGAAGGCGCTGGCGAGGCTCCGGCACGTCTCGCGGGCCAGGGCGCTCGACTCGTTCCTGTTCTAAGCGGGGATTGGGGATTCGGGATTGGGGATTGGTGGCGAAGTCCCCAATCCCCAATCTCCAATCCCGAATCCCCGCCTCTATATTTCCGCATGGCTTCCCAATCGTCCTTCGACATCTCCACGGGCGCCGACCTCCAGGAGGTCGACAACGCCGTGAATCAGGCGACCAAAGAGGTCATGCAGCGCTATGACTTCAAGGGGTCGAAGGCGTCGATCACCTTCGACCGGACCAAGGGGCTCCTGACCCTGGTCGCGGACGACGACTTCAAGATGAAAGCGCTCTTCGACATCCTGCAGGGCAAGATGATCAAGCGCGGGGTCCCGGTGAAGAACCTGCAGCTGGGGGAGATCGTGCCGGCGACGGGGGACACCGTCCGCCGCGAGATCACCCTCACGCAGGGCATCCCGCAGGACAAGGCCAAGGCCATCGTGAAGGCCATCAAGGACAAAAAGTTCAAGAAGGCCCAAGGATCCATTCAGGGAGAGGAAATCCGGGTGCAGTCTCCCTCAAAGGACGAGCTCCAGGAGGTCATGGCCTTCCTGCGCACGCAGGACTTCGGCATCGAGCTGAAATACGGGAACTACCGCGGATGAAGCTGGGCGTCATCTCCCTCGGCTGTGACAAGGCGACCGTCGACTCCGAGCGCCTGGTGGGGGACCTGGTAGGGCATGGGGCCGTCGTGACGCCGGACCTGCCGCATTCGGACGTCATCCTGGTCAACACCTGCGGGTTCATCGACGCCGCCAAGCAGGAGTCCATCAACGCCATCCTCGGCGCCGCCCGGTTGAAGCAGGACGGGGATGTGAAGGCGGTGGTCGCCGTCGGGTGCCTCGTCCAGCGTTACAAGGCCGATCTCGCCGCTGAGATGCCGGAAGTGGATCTCTTCCTCGGATTTTCCGACCTTCATCATCTGGTCCCCGAGCTCGCCAAGCGGGGACTGATCGCCGACCCCGTGACCGGCCATCCCGGCGTGCGGCAGTTCCTCGGCGACCAGCCGCACGTCCGCTATCTCAAGATCTCGGAGGGGTGCGATCACACCTGCGCCTTCTGCGCCATCCCGCTCATGCGCGGGAAGCATCGCTCCGAGCCGGTGGAGCGCCTGGTCCGCGAGGCGCGGGCCCTCGAAGCGCAGGGCGCCGTGGAGATCAATCTCGTCGCGCAGGACCTGGGACACTTCGGGCGCGATCTCGGGCTCGGTGGTCCCAAGCTCCCGGATCTTCTGGAGGCACTCCTCGCGCAAACGTCGGTGCCGTGGTACCGGCTCCTGTACGTCTATTCGGCCGGTTTGTCGGAACGGCTGGTGCGCGTGATCGCCGACAACCCGCGCATCGTGCCCTATATCGACATGCCCATCCAGCACGCCAACGACCAGATGCTGGAGAAAATGCGCCGCCCGGAGCGGAAGCGGACCATCGTGGAGAAGCTGGCCTGGCTGCGCGCCGCGGTGCCCGATCTCGCCGTGCGGACGACATGCCTCGTGGGGTTCCCCGGTGAGACCGACGAGCAATTCCGCGAGCTCGTCGAATTCATCGAAGAGGCGCAGTTCGACCGCATGGGCGCGTTCACGTATTCCCCGCAGGAGGGCACGCGGGCGATGCAGTACCCGGACGACGTGCCCGAGGAAGTGAAACGCGAGCGCCTGGAGGAGCTCATGGAAGTCCAGCGCGCCGTGTCGGGGGACCGCCTCGCGCGGTTCGTCGGACGCGAGGTGGACGTGCTCATCGACCGGGTGGCCGATCCGCTGGACGGGGGCGCGACGCACGTGGGACGGGTGCCCTGGCAGGCGGACGATGTGGATGGCGTCACCTACGTCGGGGCAGGCGGCTGGGCTCGCCCCGGCAAGATGATCCGGGCCCGGGTCACGGAGAGCGAAGACTACGATTTCCGGGCGGTCGCGCTGGCGTGAGGGCAGCCTGCGCCCGACGCGTCCTCATGGCCGTGGCGCTTCTCGGCGCCGCCGCCTGCAATCCCCACCGTCCGCCCCCACTCCCCGGGGCCGAACCCGAGCTCCGCATCGGCATCGCCGACGGCCTGCAGCGGATCACCCTGGGGGGCGACGCTCAGGTCCTCGTCACCGACGACGCAAACGGGTCAGCCGTGGCCGGCATCCCCGCCGGGTCCGTCTGGTCCATCGTGCCCGACTCGGGCGCTCTGGTGCTGATCGCGCCCGATGGCGCGCGCACCGGCCGTCATCAGGGCATCTCCGCGGTCAGTGTCACCAACAATCATTTCGTCGCGGCCGACGGGAAGCGCTACCGGGGCAGGGTCAACGTGGTCCGGACGGGCACCGGACTGCAGCTGATCAACCGCATCGGGCTGGAAGGGTACGTGGCAGCCGTCATTGGCCCGGAAATGGGGCCCCGGCATCAGGACGAGCTTCAGGCCCTCGACGCCCAAGCCATCGTGTCCCGCACGTTCGCCCTGAAGAACCGGGGCCGCTGGGAGGCCCAGGGGTTCGACCTGACGGACGACACGCGGGACCAGGTCTACGGGGGCGTGGCGGCTGAGACACCGCAGGCCTGGGCGGCCGTACGGCGGACCGCCGGGCAGGTGGTGATGTATCACGGTGACCTGATCGACGCGTTTTTCCACTCGACCTGCGGGTTCCGGACCGCGGACGCGACCGAGGCGTTCCGGAACGGCGTCGCGCGTCCGTACCTGCGTCCGGTGTCGGACGCGTCGGGGGGCGGACACTACTACTGCGACATTTCCCCGCGGTTCCGGTGGCGCGAAGAATGGGATGGGGCCACGCTCCGCACTATATTGGCCCGAAGCATCCCCGATCTGCAGCGGATCGTGAACATCGAGGTGTCAAAGACGTCGCCGTCGGGGCGCGTGGCGGAGCTGCGGATCGTGTTCCCCCACGGAGATGCGCGGATTCCCGAGCCGGACGTCCGCAGCGTGCTCCGCTCCCCTTCGGGATCGCTGTTGCAGAGCGCCGCGTTCCAGGTGTTCGTCACCACCGACTCGGGGCAGGTCACCAGCCTCGTCGCGGCGGGCGCGGGATCCGGACACGGCGTGGGGTTCTGCCAGTGGGGCGCCATCGGTCGCGCCCGCGCGGGGCAGGGGTATCACGACATCATTACCACGTACTTTCCGGGGACCGACATTGAAAAACTGTACTAAACACACCAGACGGCTAGACGGTTGGACGGCTAGAAGTCTCCTCGCGGCTTTCGCCCTCCTCGCCGTCTACCCGTCTAGCCGTCTATCATCCCAGTCTTTTCTGGAGCAGTTCTCCTACGACAACCTCCAACCCACCGGGCTCCGGTTCGAGCTCGGTGCCCTGGGCGCCAGCCGGCTCCGGGGCGCCATGGTGGGGGCTTTGCGGTTCGACGCCGGCAACATCGCCCCCCGGGTGCGGGTGCTGCTGGGACTCTCGTATTTCCGGTCCAACTTCAGCCAGAGTTCGCTCAACGACTTCGCCAACAAGATCCGGGCGCTCGTCAATGACCCGGACTCGAACTTTACGGTGAATGTGGGACAGATCCGGTGGTCGGACGTCGCGGGAGACCTGGACCTGCAGTACGCCTTCCCCCAGAGCCAGACCCTCACCACGTTTCTAGGGGCCGGCGTCGGCGTGCATCTGCGCCACGGCTCCGGCTCGGCCATCGACGGCACGTTCGTGCAGGACGCACTCGATGGCCTCTTTCCAGCAGCCAACGTGACGGTCGGCGTCGAAGCCCGGCTCACCTCGCAAGTGGCCCTGTCCGCCGAAGGCCGCGGCGTCGTGTCCCAGGGGTTGTCCACCGCGTCACTGTCAGTCGGACTCATGTACCGATTTCACGGAGCGGGAGGCCCGCGTTGAACGATCCGATCCGGGTTGCCATCATCGGTGCGGGCGGGATCGCGCAGGTAGCCCACCTGCCCGTGCTCCGTCGGCTGCCCGGCGTGGAGATTGCCGCGATTTGTGACAACGATCTTTCCAAAGCGCAGGCGCTCGCGTCCCGGTTCGAGGTCAAGAACACCTACGACGACATCGAAGAAGTCCTGAAATACGCCGAGGCGGATGCGGTGGTCCTCTGCACGCCGAATCATCTGCACGAGATCCACGCCGTCGCCGCCCTGTCGGCGGGCGCGCATGTCCTGTGCGAACGGCCCCTGGCGCTCAAGACCGAAGGCGTGGAGGTCGTCCTCCAGGCGGCCGAACGGTACGGCAAGCGGATCATGGTGGGGATGAATCACCGGTTTCGCACCGACGTGCAGGCGGTGCGCAACTTTGTGAACGGCGGCGAGCTGGGGACCGTCGACGCCATCCGCGGCGGCTGGTACACCTTCCAGCCTTCCCGCCAGCAGCTGGGATGGCGGCTCCATCGCCCGGAAGCGGGCGGGGGCGCGATCCTCGACCTCGGCATGCCGTTGATCGACCTCGGACTCTGGCTCACCGGGTGGCCGCTGCCCAAGCGCGTGTCCGCGAACGTTCTGGGACGCTCCGCGGGAGGCGTGGAGGACCTGGGCTCGGCATTGATCGTCTGCGAGAATGGCACCGCCATCTCGGTCGACGTCAGCTGGCGCCACATGGGGGCGGGAGAGCGCTTCTGGTTCGACGTGGTGGGGAAGAAGGGCGCCGCTTCGATCCAGCCGCTCCGCGTGTTCAAGGACGTGCACGGGACACCTACCGACGTGACGCCCACGGGTGCGAGCTCGCGGGAGACGGTCTTCCAGCAGTCGTATCGCGCGGAGTGGACCTACTTCCTGGCGGTGCTGCGCGGTGACGTGAACGCACCTCCTCCCAAGGACCAGTTGGCGCTGCAGCGCGTCATGGATGCCCTCTACCGGTCCGCCGAAGAGGGACGCGACGTGCTCCTGTGAGCAGAGCGCGCGTGGCTCTTCTGGTGGGCCTGGGCGCCGTCCTCCTGCTGTTCGCGTATCCTCCGTTCCACGTCCCGATCCTCTCGTTCGTCGTCCTCGCCCCGGCGGTCTTGCTCCTCCGGGAGCTCGAGTCGCGTGGCGATACCCGCCTGGCCTTCAAGTGGGGCTGGTGGTACGGGTTCGTCAGTCAGGGAGTGGTCCTCTACTGGCTGGTGGTGGCGCTCTGGCACTTCACCCCCCTGTCCGGACTCGGGTACCTCGTGACCATCGTGATGATGGGTGTGTTCACGGGGGGCGTATTCTGGCTGCTCACCAGGCTCCGGATGAAGGCGCCGATGGTTCCGCTCTGGGTGACCCTGCCGCTCGTCTGGACCACGCTGGAATGGGCGGTTGGTCACGCCGGCGACGTGGCGTTTCCCTGGCTGGGGATCGGCACGTCTCTCACCGATGCGCCGGTGCTCGTGCAATGGGCCGACCTGGCGGGTGCGCGCGGGATCGGCGTCTGGCTGATGTGGTGCTCGGTCCTGCTGGTCGAGGCCGGGCTCTCGGTTCGCGGCCACGTCCGGTCCGCGGCATGGCGGGGGGCCGCCGTGATCGCCACCGTCGCGGCCTCGTGGGCGTACGGGGCGCACCGGATGGCCACGCTGCGGCTGCGGCCGGCGGGTGTAGTAGGCCTGGTTCAGCCCAACATCGGTTTCCAGGAGAAATGGGACCCATCCGAGGTCCAGCGGGAAGTCGACCTCCTGATGAGTCTCTCGCGCCGGGTGCGGGCGATGTCCCGTGCGGACGTCATCGCGTGGCCGGAGGCGGCCTTGCCCGGATTCCTCCAGCAGGAACCGGCGTGGGACTCCGCGCTGTCGCGCTTCGCGCGCGAGAGCCACACCGCGATGGTGATCGGGGGGTTGTACTACACGGGTGTCCCCAGCGCCGACCCCGGCTCCTACCAGATGTACAACGCCGCGTTCTACATGGACTCGACGGGGCATTGGGGCCTGTATCCGGTCTACGAAAAACGGTACCTGGTCCCCGTGGTGGAACGGACGCCCTTCGTGCCGCTGAGCTGGTTCAAGGCCATTCCCGGAATCGCCAACTGGTCCGGCCGCTTTCACCCGGGGACCAAGCTTCCCCTGTATCCCACGCCCGTCGGGAAGGCCGGGGTCATCGTCTGCTACGAATCCGCGTTCGAGGATCTGACGAGAACGTACCGCGCCGAGGGTGCGGACGTGGTCTTCAACATCACGAACGACGCCTGGTACGGAGAAACCACCGCACCCTACCAGCACGCCGCGCACTTGATCATGCGCGCCATCGAAACGCGGATGGGCATCGCACGGGCGGCCAACGACGGGGTGTCGGAGTTCGTGGATCCCCTGGGCCAAGTGTCGGATGCGACGGTGCTGGGCACCCAGGACGCCGTGGCGGGGCGGCTCGTGACCAGTGATGTCGTGCCGCTCTACGTCCGGTGGGGAGACTGGGTGGGGACGGGAGCCGCGATTCTGACGCTCGGATTCATTGGGATGGCGGTGCTCGCACGGCGATAAGGCGGGATTGGGGATTCGGGATTGGGGATTGGCAACCCCCACGAATCCCCAATCCCGAATCCCCAATCCCCTAGATTCGTCCCACCAAACTCCCCAGCAGTATCAGCAGCACGACCAGGGTTATCAGCTGGTACTTTCTGTCCCGCTCCATGAGAAATCCCACCAGCGAAAGCGCGACCCGCGCCACCGGCGTCGCGATCAACAGCAAGAGTCCCAATTGGGTCACCGCCCTCGCCTCGAGGTGCAGAGCGCCACGCAAAATGCCCACGAGGGACGAAAGCTCACGGGGCTCTCCACGAAACACGGCATAGTGGACTGACTCGCCGCCGTGCTGCAAAAGGAAGAGCGCTCCTCCCACCGCCGCGACGACGGCCGCGGTCAGCACCCCGAACCGGAGCACAGACCCGACGGCGTGCTGGACTTCGGTGTCGTCCCAACGGGCCATCAGATCGTCCCCTGGATGGCGCGATAGACCATCTCGATGGCCAGCGCCACGATGACGACGCTGAAGACGAGGCGAAGATGCTTGGGGTGTGTCTTCGTGAGGATCCGGGCGCCGAGGAGGGCGCCGGCCAACACACCCAGCATGACGGGGAAGGAGAGCACCGGGTCGATGTAGCCGCGCCTGAGGTAGACCCCCGCGCTGGCCGCGGCGGTCACGCCGATCATGAAGTTCGAGGTGGTCGTCGAAACCTTGAAGGGCAGACGCATCGCATGGTCCATCGCCAGCACCTTCACCGCGCCCGATCCGATGCCCAGGAGCCCGGACAGAATGCCCGCCACGAACATGAGGGAGAAACCGGTGGCCACCCGCTGGACGCCGTACGGCTGCAGCCCATCCGGCGTGGGGTAGGTGCCGTGCAAACGCAGGGAGCGGGCCAGGGGATCGGACAGGTCCTGGGTGACGTGCTCGACCCGGGGTCGCGCGGACAGCCATGCGGAGTACAGCAAGACCCCGGCGAAAACGATGGCGATGGCGCTGGTGGAGATCATCCCGGCGATGACCGCGCCGCCGAGGGCGCCCACCGTGGTCGCGATTTCGAGAAACATCCCGATCCGGATGTTGGTGTAGCCCTCACGGACGTACGCGGCGGCCGCGCCCGAGCTCGTCGCGATCACGCTGATGAGGGACGCCCCGATGGCGTACTGCAGATTGACGCCGAACCCGATCGCGAGGAGGGGCACGATCACCATCCCTCCCCCCAACCCCGTCAACGACCCCAGCAGTCCCGCCAGAAAGGAGCCGCCGAAAACGAGGGCGGCGAATAGCGTCGCGTTCACCCGTCCCCACGCGCCGCGGCCGGCTCGAACACTCTTCCTTCGACGAAGAGGCGGTAGAGCTCACCGTCCAGCTGTCCCTGGGTCACCTCCTGCTTCATGATGTCCAAGGCGCGCTCCGCCGGGACGGCCCGTTTGTAGGGACGGTCTTGCGCGGTCAGGGCGTCGAAGATGTCCGAGATGGTCATCATGCGCGTCTGAATCGGGATCGCCTCGCCCTGGATCTTTCGGGGGTACCCCCGGCCGTCGAGCTTTTCGTGATGGCCGTACGCGATGTCCGGGATGCGCTTCAGCTCACGGGTCCAGGGGATTTCCTTCAGGAAGTTGAAGGTGTGGGTGACGTGACTCTCGATCTCCAGGCGCTCGGCTTCGTCCAGTGATCCCTTCGGGATGGTCAGGTACCGCACTTCGTCCGGGGTCAGGAGCGGCTGTGGAGCACCCGCCAGGTCGGCGTAAGTCCGCCGCGCGAATTCCGACAGATCGTGCTTGCTCTGTTCCGGCAGGAGCGACGGCTCGTTCGACTGCAGCACGGTCTCCAGGAACCGGTCGAGATCGGCGAGGGCCTTCCCGTGTTCCTCGTCCAGCTTCTCCTGGAATGCCGGATACCCTTTCTTGCCGTGCTCCTCGAGGAACTCCGCGCGCCGCTGCCAGAAATCCCGCTCCAGCGATCGGCGCACAAAGGCGTGCCGCTGGCGGATCAGATCGAGATCGGGGGGATAGAGCTTCTTCGCCTTGACCAGGACCTGCTCCCGGACGCCGACCTTGCCGAAATCGTGCAGCAGGCCCGCGTACCGGATCTCCCGGACCTGCTCGCGGGTGAACCGGACGGCCTTGTACGGGCCCGCCCCGGCGCGATCCACCACGGAGGCGAGGGAGACCGTGTAGTCGGCCACCCGGCCGGAATGACCGAACGTGGTCGGGTCCCGTTGCTCGATGGCTTGCACGGATGCCCGGACGAATCCCTCGAACAGCCGCTCGATCTCCTGATACAGCCGGCTGTTCTCGATGGCGACCGCCGCCTGGGCCGCGAGGGCGGTCACGAGCTCCACGCTCCGGCGGGAGTAGGGCACCACCTCACGCTCGACGTCCGCCGCCGTTCCCAGCACCGCGTCGGAGTTCCGCTTCCGGTTGATCAGCTGGAGCACGCCGATGCGCTGGTCCCGGTGATCCTTCATGGGGATGACGAGCATCGACTTCGACCGGTAGCCGTACCGCTCGTCGAACGAGCGGTTGATCGAGTACTCGACGTCCGGGGGCAGATAGTAGGCGTCGTCGATGACCAGGGGATCTCCGGTGACCGCCGTGTAGCCCGCGAGGCTGGAGCGATCCATCGGGATGGTGAACTCGACGAACGGCGCCTCGGGCTTGGAAAACGTCTGGGCGAGAGAGAAGCGCAGACGCGGGGCCCCGCTGTCGGCGGCCTCCACCAGATACAACGAGCCGGCATCGGACTGGGTGATGCGGCGCGCTTGCGTGAGGATCAGCTCGAGCAGCGTCTTCAGATCTCGCTCGGTCCCGAGTGCCGCGCCGATCCGGGTGAATTCGCCGATCTCCTGGGAGCGTTGCTCCGCCTGGGCCATGGCGCGGGCCGCCTCCCTTCGCGCCGCCGCCTCCCGCAGGCCGCTGCGGACCGCGATCAGGAGCTGGCGGGGACCGACCGGGTGGCGGACGAACGCCGCGAGGAGCTCCGTGGCGAAGGGCTCCGGGACATCCAGCTCTCCATCCCGTCCCAGCGCGATGATGGCGCCTCCGGCATCGACGAACGCCCGCTGGGCATCGAGCGGAAAGGCCGAGCGGGACCCCGCGTCCAGCAGGAACACCGTGGGCCGTTCATCCACCTCGAGCTCGACTGGTCCGGAGATCGCCCGCGCCTCGATCTGGGCGCCGGCGAGCGCGTCCACCACCATCGTCGGTGACCACCCGCTGGGGTGCAGGAGGATGTAGCGCGCGTTCATGGCTTGGTCGAATCCTTGGGAGGATCCGTCTTGTCCGGTGGCAGCGGGGTCACACCGGTCAGGAACCGGTAGGGCCGCCGGGATACCGCGTCGGCGAAGTGATTCAGCTGGCGCGACAGCTCGGCCAGGTTCGTCGCCGTCGCGCGGAGGTCGCCCCGGTTCTCGCTGGCCATGACCTGCGCGCTCTGCACCACGGAGTCCAAATGGACCAGCAAGCGGTTCGACGACGCCAGCGTGGCCGTGACGGAGTCCGCAAGGCCCGGCGGAATCCGGCGGGTGATCGAGTCGATCCGCGCCATGCTCGACGAGACGCTGGTGACCGCGGCCGACAGGCTCGGCGTCATGGTCTGGATCGTGCTGTTCGCGGACGCCAGCGTGCGCTGCACGCCCACCAAGGCGTCACGCGCTCTGAGCAGCACGTCGCGGACATCACTCGAAAGGCTGGTCACCACCACCTTCAGCGAATCGAGCGCCGAGGAGGGGCGGTCGGAATTGATGGTGTCGCCGGCGCCGAGGGTGCGGGCGACCCCATGGGTCGAGTCGGGCAGGATCAGGACGATCTCCGACGCGGACGAGATCTGGGACACCGATGCAATCGACGCCTTGGTGCCGAGCGGCAACAGCAGCTTCGAGCCGTTTTCGAATTCCTGCGCAAGGGAGAGGCGCGCGATGAACGAGACCCGCCGGCTGGTGGGGTCGACGCGCGGCACGATCGACGCCACGCGCCCGATCTCCAGGCCTTCCACCAGGACCCGGGTGTCGGCGCTGATCCCCTCGGCGTTGGCGACGCGCATATACAGGGCGTAGCGCCGCTGCCCCCACCCGCTGGTCGCGAGCAATGCCCCGATCACCAGCCCGACGGCGACCACGATCAAGAGCCCGACGATGAAATCCTGACGGTTGGTTTCCACGGCTCCTCGAATTCGCTACGCGGGCTCGAGCTCGAGCACGCCTTGCCGGTCCAGCCGGTAGATCCGCTCCACCCGGTTGTGCAAGAGCGGCGGCAGCTCCTGGCAGGTGATCAGCACCGACCGGCGCCCGCCTTGGACCTCTTCGCCGCCCCGCGCCAGGGTCAACAGCTCACCCGCCACGCGGGACGAGAGACCATCGAACGGCTGCTCCAGAATCAGCAATGACGGATCGAAGGCGAGCGCGCGGACCAGCGCGGTGCGCCGGCGCTCTTCTTCGTTCGCCTGCGCGGGGCGGAGGCCCCCGATGCGGCCGATGCGGGCCGCGGCCAACATCACCTCCACCCGTCCCTCGATCTCCTTCGAGCCGGTCGTGCTCCCGAACCGCAGGGGCAGGGCCACGTTGTCGCGGAGTGAGAGATTTTGCAGCAGGCCGTCGCCGGCTGGAAGGTAGCCCACGCGGCGGCGGAAGGCCAAGCGCTCACGTTCCGGGAGGTCCGTCAGGTCGGTGCCAAGCACGAGGACCCGTCCCGAGCGCGGCGGGTCCAGCGCCAGGGCCATGGGCCCCAGCGGGACGTCCTCCTCGGCGATGAGGACCACCGTTTCGCCCCGTTCGACCGTGAGGCTGAACGGCGTCGCCGCGCGCGGCGAGATCAGGACCTGATCGAAGACCAGCGGGGCGCCTTCGAAGACGGACGGGCGGCCGGTCACGGGTCAGCCGAACAGCGCGGCGCCGAGGAAGATGCCGACGATCGACGAGACCGTCGCCCGGCTGGCCGCGATCGGGATTTCGGTCGGACCGCGGCGGACGGCCAGACCGTAGAAGCTGGGCACGACGCCGACCACGATGCCGAACGCGAGCGCCTTCGCCACGGTGAGCCAGACGTCGCGCAGCGTCAGGGCCTGGAGGACGACGTCCATGTAACGCCCGGGGGCCATGCCGTTGAAGGTCGCGGCCCCCAGCCCCCCGGCGACGGCCACGACGTCGAACAGGATCATGAGGATGAAGACGCTGACCAGCCCGCCCACGAAGCGGGGCACCACCAGATACTGCCGCGGATCGATGCCCATGCCTTCCAGCGCCCGGACTTCTCCCATCACCTGATTGGTGGCGAGCTCCGCGGCGATGGCGGTCCCCGACCGGCCCGCGACGGCGAGCGCGGTGACGAGCGGGCCCAGCTCGCGTACGATCACGACCACCATCAGAGTACCCAGCCACTCGGTCTTGCCGATGGATCCCAGCTCGCGGGCGGCCTGCGAGATCACGAGGAAGCTGAGGATGCTGGAGAGCAGGACGATCAGGGCGACGGCGTGCACGGCGGTGAAGCGGATCTGGTTCATGGTCACCCGGAACGCGACCGCGCGGCCGGCGACGGGGAGCGTGACCAGCGCCCGGAGGGCGCCAAAGCCGAAGCGCGCCAGCGCCCCCAACTGGGAGAGCCGGCGCGCCACGATGTTGCCCAGACGGCCGATGAAATTCACCGGCGGGTCAGCCCTGCTGCTCCTTCTTCAGGCCTTCCTGCGCCGGGACGTAATCCGGGAAGACGTTCAGCGCGGCCTTGTACATCTCGACGGCCTTCTCCTTGTTGCCGCGGTCATGGTAGAGGAGCGCGCGGGAGTAGAAGGTCAGCGCCTCGGTCGGGACGGGCTTGCTCATGCGCTGGGTGGCCACGTCCTTGGGCAGGGGCGGGAGGCTGGCGTCTTTCATCAGGCGCTGCGCCACGTCCGTCACGATGCTGAACAGCTTGTCCTGAGACGCGGTCTGCGACTCGGTCTTCATGATCTCGGTCGTCTCGACGTTGATCAGCCGGATGTCGAGGCGCCAGTTGGTGCCGTTGGCGATGAACGTCCCCGTCACCGCGTACTTGGCCCCGACGATCTTGCCGATCTTCGCGGCGGTCTGAGGATCCACGCGGCCCGACGCGTCGAGATTCTGCTCGTCGGTGAGCTTCTGGATCTCCTCGCGCTCCACCACGCGCCAGGCGTCATTCGCCTTGAGCTCGTTGATCATCATCCCCGCGAAGCCACGCTGCAGGGCCGGCATGTCCGCCGGATCCTTCATGCCGATGGATCCGCCATTTTCGAAGGCGAAGACGGCGACGCCCGGACGGGTGTCGGTCGTCGTGGCCTGCTGCGCGACCGCGGGCCCCGCGAAACCGACCAGGGCGAGCAGGGCCAGCATCGAACGCGAACGCATAGAGTGCTCCTCGGGTCCAAGACCCCTGTGGGTACTCACAACGTCAGCTGCAGTCCTTCTCGGGCGGCCAGGACCTCTCCCGGACCGCCCAGCTTCTTCGCTTCCTTGCGCGCCGCGGCGAGGACGTCATCCATCGCGCCGTCCGAGTGCTCGGGCTCGTGATGAAAGAGGACGAGCCGCTGCACTCCCGCTTCCTTGGCGAGCGCCACGGCTTCGGTGTAGCTCGAGTGGCCCCAGCCGGCATGCGCCTTCAGTTCGTCCGGCGTGTACATCGCATCGTGGATCAGCACGTCCACGCCGTTCAAGAATCCCACGAGCTCCTGGCGCCAGCCCGGGCCCGTCTCGTACTTGCCGCCCGGGCCCAGCTCGTTGTCGGTCACGTACGCGAGACTTGCCCCACCCACCGCGGGGGTCAAACGATACCCCAGCGTCGTGCCCGGGTGCCGCAGCCGCGTGGAGCGCACCTTGAACTCGCCCACCGGGAACTCGCCCGATCCCACATGCTCCACCGTCAGACGCGCCGACAGCGCGTCGAGCGGGACCGGGAATACCGACGGATGCATCTGTTGCCGGAGAATGTCCTCGAGGGACACCTCACCCTGCTGTGATCCCCAGATGCGGATCTGATTCCCGGGGGAGAAAAACGGCTTGAAGTAGGGAAGGCCCTGGATGTGATCCCAGTGCGCGTGCGACAGCAGGATTTCCGCCGTCACCGCGCCGTTCTGCCGTTCCACGAGCTTCCCGCCCAGCGCCCGGATGCCGGTGCCCGCATCGAGGATGACCAGCTTGCCCCCGGCCCCCTCCACGGCGACGCACGGCGTATTGCCGCCGTAGCGCGCGGTGTGGGCGCCGGGAGTCGGGATGGATCCCCGAGTCCCCCAGAACGTCACCGAGTACTTGCGATCTGACACCGTAATCCTAGGGCTAAGTTACGGGAAATCTGCAACGTACAACAAGCCGACACCTCACGGCCCGGTCGTGACTTGCCTCACCCCCGACCGGCCGCCTCAGCCAGGGCGGGGCGGTTCTTGACCAGAATCTCCTTGCGCCCCACTTCGATCAGTCCCTTGTCGACCAGTTCGCGCATCGTGCGCGACACCGTTTCGCGGGACGAACCGATCATCTGTGCGATGGTGTGGTGGGTGAGCCGCCGGGTGATCCGCTCGCCGCCGTTCTCGTCCGCCATTTCGAGCAGGAGTCGCGCGACACGGCCGTTCACGTCGAGCAGGACGAGGGACCCGACTTTTTCGTCCACGCGCCGCAGACGGCGCGAGAGCTCCCGCAGGAGCGCGATGGCGATGGCGGGGGTGGTCGAGAGAATCGGCGCGAAATCCTCGCGGCGGAGCACCAACAGGCTCGAGTCTTCCATGGCGATGACGTGGGCCGACCGCGGCTCGTCGTCGATCAGCGCCATCTCCCCGAAGAACTCGCCTTCGCCGAGCACCGAGAGGATCACCTCCCGGCCATCTTCGCCGATGAGCACGACCTTCACCTGGCCCCCGCACACGACGTACAGAGCGTCCCCGGGGTCGTCCTCGAACAGGATCACGGAGTTCTTGGGGTGCGTGCGTTCCCGGGCCACATCCAGCACCCGCTGGAAATCGGCCTGGGAGAGCTCGCTGAACAGCGGAACCTTGCGCAGGACTTCGGACGCCAGCACGCGTATCCTTTGAAAAAATCGGGACTTGGGTGTCGGGCAAGCTTACGGTAGCGGCGTCCGGGTGTCAATTCGGCGTGCTTGTCGGCAACTGTATGCCCCGTTTATATTTCCGCGCTTCCAAAGCCGCAACCTTTATCAGGACAGGTATTCGTGAAACCGGGCATTCATCCGAATTATCAGCGGGCCGTGGTGACCTGTGCATGCGGGAACACCTTTATCACGCGGTCGACCACCCCTGCGATCAACGTCGAAATCTGTGGCAAGTGCCATCCGTACTTCACCGGCAAGCAGAAGCTGATCGACACCGCCGGCCGGGTGGAGCGGTTCCGCCAGAAGTACGGGACGGGCAAGGCCGCGAGCTGACCGATGGAGGCCCGCCTCCGCCAGGCGCTCGCGCGGGCGGAGGAGGTCGCCCGGCTTCTGGCCGATCCCAGCACGGCCCGGAATCCGGCAGCGCTGAAGCAGCTGGGGCGTGAGCACGCCCGCCTCGACGTCATCCGCCAGACCAACCAACGCCTCGAACGCCTCACCGAGGAGCTCGCACAGGCCCGGGAGGTGCTCCAGGACAAAGACCCCGAGCTGGCTCAGCTGGCTCGGGCGGATGTCGAGCGCCTGCGCCCGGAGGTCGCCAGCACGGAAGCCGAGCTGGCCGAGCTCCTGGTGCCGGCGGATCCACTCGACGACCGCGATGCCATCGTCGAGATCCGCGCCGGGACGGGCGGGGACGAGGCCGCGCTCTTCGCCGCCGATCTCTACCGGATGTATACGCGGTTCTGCGAACGCAAACGGTGGAAGATCGAAGTCACCGAGCTTTCCGACGCCACCCTCGGCGGCATCAAAGAGGTGATTTTCGCCGTGCGCGGCCCGAAAGCGTACGGCACGCTGCGGTACGAGTCCGGGGTGCACCGCGTCCAGCGCGTGCCGGAGACGGAAGCGCAGGAACGCATTCACACCTCCGCCGCCACCGTCGCCGTGTTGCCGGAGGCCGAGGAAGTCGACGTCACCATCGAAGAGAAGGACCTTCGCATCGACGTCTTCCGGTCGTCCGGTCCCGGCGGGCAGAGCGTGAACACCACGGACAGCGCGGTGCGCGTGACCCACCTGCCGACCGGACTGGTCGTGCAGTGCCAGGACCAGAAATCCCAGCTCCAGAACAAGATCAAGGCGCTCGAAATCCTGCGCTCCCGCTTGCTCGACCGCATGATCGCCGAGCAGGAGGCGGCCCGGGCACGGGACCGCCGGGCGATGGTGGGTACGGGGGACCGCTCCGCGAAGATCCGCACCTACAACTTCCCGCAGAACCGGCTGACCGACCACCGGATCCACTTCACGACGCACAACCTCACCGACGTCATGAACGGGGATCTGGATGCGGTCATCACCGCGCTGCGGTCGGAAGGCGAGAAGGAGCGCATGAGTGCCTGAGGACCCCTCCGGTTCGGTCGGAGAGGTGCTGAGCAAGGCGACGGAGCGTCTGCAACAGGCGGGCGTGCTGAACCCGAAGCGGGAGTCCACGGCGCTGTGGGCCGCCATCGTCGGGCGGACACCGGGCGACGTCTGGCTGGATCGGGAAGGAGCCGCCGAACCGGGCGCTGTGGACCGGTTCTGGACCGCCGTGGGACGGCGGGCGGGAGGTGCCCCGTTTCCGTACGCGGTGGGGCGGGTGGGATTCAGGAATCTCGATTTGGTGGTCGATGCGCGGGCACTGATCCCGCGGCCCGAGACCGAGGGCCTGGTGGGGCTGGTGCTCGAGTGGGCGGGAAACCGTCATGGCGGACAGGGCCTCGCGGCGGATGTCGGCACCGGAACCGGATGCATCGCACTCGCGTTGGCGCAGGAGGGGGACTTCAGTGGCGTGGTCGCCACGGAGCGCTCTCCGCAGGCGGCGGCGCTGGCGCGCGAGAACGTGGCCCGGGTAGCTCCCAAAGTACCCGTGGAGGTACGGGAAGGAGACTTGCTGGGTCCCCTGGCGGGGTCCCGCTACCGCGTCATCGTCTCCAATCCCCCCTATCTCACGGAGCAGGAGTATGACGCGCTGGAACCGTCCGTGAAGTCCTACGAGCCACGCGAGGCGCTGGTGAGCGGCGGGGATGGCCTGGACGCGACGCGGGCGCTCCTGGCCGGCGCGGCGGCCCTGCTCGAGCCGGGGGGGCTCCTGGCGCTGGAAATCGATGAGCGACGAGGGCCCGATGTCCGCGCCCTGGCACATGAGCACGGATGGCGCCGCATCGGCATTCACGATGATCTGTTCGGCCGGCCGCGGTTCGCGCTGGCGTTCCCTGGGGAGGGTTTGTGATCGATGATAAGGCGGTAGAGCTCGGACGGCTGCTGGGCCAGACCGAGGAATACAAGGCGCTGAAGCGCGCCAACGACCGGATGCGCGAGGAGCAGGACGTCCTGAAACAGCTCGCGGAGGTCGAACGGCTGGCGGTCGAGATCGAGCGCGGTGCGCAGGCCGGCGTCGAACCCGCGAAGGAGCAGGTCGAGGCCTATGACCGCGCGCTGCACGCCGTCCAGGGACATCCGGTGTACCAGCAAGTAGTCGCCGCTCAGGCGAACTTCGAAAAGCTCATGGCCAAGGTCAACGAGCGTATTTTCGAAGGGATCAAGAAGGGCTCGGCCAGCCCGATCATCACGCTGGGCTGACATGTTCATCGTGGTGGAGGGGCCGGAGGGGGCGGGGAAGTCCACGCTGGTGCGTGGCATCAACGCTCGTTTTCTGGCCGAAGGGCGGCAGGTACTGATGGTGCGGGAGCCGGGCGGCACGCCGGTGGCGGAGGCGGCGCGGAAGATCGTGCTGAAGTCCCGCCACGACTTGAGTCCGGCCTCCGAGCTCTTCCTGTACCTCGCGGCGCGCGCGGATCTGGTCGAGAAGCAGATCCGGCCCGCGCTCGCCGCCGGTCAGGTGGTGCTGGCCGACCGCTTCGACCTGTCGACCCGGGCCTATCAGGTGGCGGGGCGCGGTTTGCCCGCCGACGCGGTGCAGGCGGCCCTCCAGGTCGCGACCGGCGGACTCACGCCGGACCTCACGCTGGTGCTCGACGTGCCGGTTGAGGTGGGGCGGGAGCGGCAACGGAAGGCCCGCAAGGAGCAGGACCGCATCGAGCGCGAGAGCGACGCATTTCACCATCGTGTGCTCGAGGCGTACCGGAAGGCGGCCGGTCCCGGCGTCGTGCATCTCGACGCTACGCAGGCGAAGTCCGCCGTGTTGGAGGCCGCGTGGAAGGAAATCGGCGCGGCATCCGCGCTTTCACTGCGAGGAATCCCATGAAGGGCAAGAACATCGCAATCATCGCGGTTGTCACCGGCGCCGCCCTGGTCACGGGCGGCTGGCTGCTGCAGCGGGATACGGTGCCGACCGGGTCAGTCTACGAGCAGGCCCGGCTCTTCGACGACGTGTTGGCCCACGTGGCCGATTACTACGTCGACTCGATCGATGAAGGCAAGCTCTACGGGATGGCCATCGACGGCCTGGTGGACCAGCTCCACGATCCGTATTCGGTATACCTGAAGCCCGACGATTTCAAAGAGCTCACCGAGCAGATCTCGGGAGACTACGGCGGTCTGGGATTCCAGTTCGAGGTCCGGGACAACGCCGTGGCGGTCGTCGCGCCCCTCCCGGATACACCGGCCGAACGTGCCGGTCTTCTCGGCGGTGACATGATCACCGCGGTGGACGGACGAGCCACCGCCGGCTGGAAACAGGATGACGTCTTCAAGAAGCTGCGCGGCCCCGCCGGTACGGTCGTCACGCTCACGGTGAAGCGGCCCGGCGTGGATCAGCCGATGACGTTCAAGATCACGCGCGCCAAGATCCACGTCCGTTCCGTGGGCCTCGCGATGATGCTCGACGACCACGTCGGCTACATCGCCATGAGCCCGGTCAGCGACTCCTCGGCACACGAGATGGAAGTCGCCGTGGACTCGCTGACCAAAGCGGGCATGCGGGCACTGATCTACGACCTCCGCGGGAACCCCGGTGGCTCGCTGCAGCAGGGCGTCGGCGTGACGGATCTGTTCCTCAACCCGGGCCAGGAAGTCGTGGCGACCAAGGGCAGGGCCCCCCACTCCAACGGCGTGTATCGGGACGACGAGCCGCAGCGCTGGCCGAACCTGCCGATCGTGGTGCTGGTCAACGGGTTTACCGCGAGTGCCGCCGAGATCATCTCCGGCGCGCTCCAGGATCACGATCGTGCACTGGTGGTCGGCACGCCCACGTGGGGCAAGGGCTTGGTGCAGCAGGTCTGGCAGCTGACCCCGGAGACCGCACTCAAGCTGACGACGGCCCGCTGGTACACGCCGAGTGGGCGGACCATCCAGCGGACCATGAAGAGTGAAGAGGAGCAGGTGGCCCTGGTGCTCGCCGCGGAGCACGGGCAGGACACCTCCAAGATCGATACGACGCACGTCTTCAAGACGGACGCCGGGCGCGTCGAATACGGCGGCGGCGGGATCCGCCCCGACCTGTTCGTCGCGGTCGATACCTTCACCACGGGTGAGCAGGCCTTCAACAAGTCCCTGGGCGCCAAGGCGCCGGTGTTCGCCGACGTCTTGTCGGGGTACGCCGTGGACGCGAAGGTCCATCACCTGGTGTCGAGTCCCGACTTCCGGGTGACGGACGCAATGGTGACGGAGGTCCTCGACCGGCTCCGGGCCCGGGGCGTGACGTTCACACCGGCCATTCTCCAGGGCGGTTCGGATCTGCTCAAACAGGAAATCGGGTACGAGGTCGCGCGGTACAGCTTCGGCCGGATCGGCGAATTCCATCGCCGGATCTCGGACGACCAGCAGGTCGTGCGCGCACTCGATCTGGCCCGGAAGGCCAAGACCCCGCAGGAGCTGCTCTCGCTGGCGGCGAAGCCGCAGCCGCACCCCGGCCGCTAACCCGCTCGTGGGAGTGGTCGGGATCATCGGCGCGGGACGGGTGGGAGCCGGGCTGGCACTGGCTCTCACCCGCGCCGGCCGTGAAGTCCGGCTGATCAGCCGCCGGCCCGTTCGCGTTCCCGCATCGCTGTTCCTCAAGGTCGCCCCCGACGGTCCCGACGCGGAATGGGTGTCGGGGCTCGAGGTGCTTTTCCTCGCCGTTCCCGACGATCGCATTCATCCGGTGGCCCAGCAGCTCTGGGGGACCAAAAGCATCGGCCCCGGACAGACGGTGCTGCACTGTTCGGGCGTGCTCGGCCAGGAAGCCCTCTCGGCACTGGTTCCCACCCGCGCGGCGCTCGGATCGCTCCATCCCCTGCAGACGATCAGCGATCCAGAGGTGGCTCCCGAGCGCTTCAAGGGTGCCTGGGCGGCGGTGGAGGGAAGTCCGGCGGCGATGGAGGCCGCGGAGGACATCGCCCGCTCCCTGGGCATGAAGCCGTTCCGGATCACGGCGAAGCAGAAGATTCTCTACCACGCCGGGGCGGTATTTGCGTCGAACTATCTGGTGGTGGTGGAGGCGATCGCCCAGCGGCTCCTGCGCCATGCGGGATTGTCCGACGAGGAGGCCTGGGCGGCGTTGTCACCGCTGGTGCGAGGCACGATCACCAACCTCCTGGCCGCGGATCCTCGCGGTGCCCTGACCGGCCCCGTGGTGCGCGGTGACACGGACACGATTCTCAGGCACTTGGGCGCGCTCACGATCGACGATGCGCGACTCTATCAGATGCTGGGGCGCGCGGCGCTGGAGCTGGCGAGGAAAGGCGGGATGGACGACAAGACGGCGCAGAAGGTGGCGGACGCCCTCGCTACTGATCTACCACGCGTACTCCAGCCGCCGGAGTAAAGCGGAACGTCCTGCCGGAGACCCCGGCGTTCAGCTGGGGCTTCGAGAAAATCAACACGCGTTTCTGCCCCGACGTCTCCACAATGTCCAACCGCGTCACCAGCCCTGAGCGCGCGATGGCGAGGTCCGCCGCCGTATAGGGCTGATCGGCCTTGATCGGCTCGAGGTGGATCACGTCCGTCACGCCCGCGGCCGTCGAGTCCGTACGGAGGAAGCGGGCATGGTACCGCTCTTCCGAGTGTTCGACGAACTGGCCGATGAGATTGGGACCCGTGCCCCCGTTCGAGGGGAGCCGCGTGCGGATGACCTGACCGGGGGTCGTGCTGGGTGTGTAGACCCAGAGATACGTCCCGTCCGACAGAACGCGATCGCCCTTCGGGTGCGTGAAGTTCATGGTGAAGCGGGAGGGAGGCTGCTGGTAGAGGACGCCACGCGTGGTGTCGGGCGCGCCGACCATGGGGTTGTCGACGATCTGGACGAAATCGGCGCGAAGCGTGTGAATGGTGTCGTAGGCCGCCCGGGCGCGGGCGAGGACCGCGAAGGGGTCTTGGGCGGCCAGGGAGGCGCCCGGGAGGCTCAGCAGGAGCAGGAGGAGCAGACGGCTCCCGGCTCCCGGCTCCCGGCTCACGCCCCCACCGACGCCGGCTCCGCCATCCGGCGGCCCGTGACCTCGGCGATGATCCGGACTTCCTTCATGAGCTGGGCGAATTGCTTGGGGAAGAGCGACTGCGCGCCGTCCGAAAGCGCCTGATCGGGCGCGGGGTGCACTTCCACGATGATGCCGTCCGCGCCCGCGGCCACCGCGGCGCGCGCCATCGGCAGCACCTGATCGCGCAGTCCGGTGCCATGGGACGGATCGGCGATGATCGGCAGGTGTGACAGCTTGTGCACCACGGGAATCGCCGTCAGGTCGAAGAGATTGCGGGTGATCGGATCGAACCCCCGCACGCCCCGTTCGCAGAGCATGACCTCGGCGTTCCCCTCGGCGAGGAGATACTCGGCCGAGAGCAGCAGCTCGGTGATGGTGGCGGCCATGCCGCGCTTCAGGAGCACCGGCTTGCCGCACCGTCCCGCGGCCTTGAGCAACGAGTAGTTCTGCATGTTCCGGGCGCCGATCTGCACGATGTCGGCCATCTCGGACACCCAGCCCACCCCCTCGATATCCATCGCTTCCGTGCAGACGAGGAGCCCGGTCTCGGCGCGTGCCCTCTCGAGGAAGCGCAGGGCCGGCCGGCCGAGGCCCTGGAACGAATACGGTGAGCTGCGGGGCTTGAACGCGCCGCCGCGGAGAATCGTGGCCCCCGCCTCTTTCACCTGCCTGGCGGTGTCGATGATTTGACGCTCGGACTCGACGGAGCAGGGGCCCGCGATGGCCACGACGTCCGTACCGCCCACGGTGACTCCGTTGGGAAACTGGATCACCGTCGACTCACTCTTCCACTCGCGACTGACCTGCTTGTATGGCTTGGAGACGTGGATGACTTCCGTGACGCCCGGCAGCCCTTCGAGCCGCGACGCGTCCACCCGGCCGTCGTTGCCGATGAGGCCGACGGCGGTGCGCTGCGCCCCCGGCATGGCCTGCGCCTGGTACCCCATCTCCTGAATCACGGCGACCACGCGCTGGACTTCGGCGTCCGTGGCCCCATGTCGCATGACGATCAGCAAAAGTCGCTCCGGAACTGGTCCCGAATACTCCCTAGGAAACGGGAAGGCCGTCAAGACAAGAGCCTGTCAGTGCCGCGGCCCCATGAATACCAGCCGCTTGTAGATCTGGGTGGTTCCACTGCGCAGTCTCAGGATGTACACCCCGGCGGGCACGAAGCGCCCGTCGTCAGCGCGGCCATCCCACATGATTTCCGGATCGCACGTCGAGCCCCCGAGAGGCCCGCGGCCGTAGCGGCCGGGTGGCAGAACACCCCCCAGCGCTTGCCGGGGGATGATCCGGCGGATGACGTCCCCCCGCAGATCGAGGATTTGGAGGTCGGTCTGCCCGGGATTCGCCAAGTCGAACCAGATGCATGTCGAGTCCCGGCCGACCGCGGGGAACGGGTTGGGGAAGTTCTGATAGAGCAGGGTCGCCTGCGGGGCCGAGGCGTCGAGGATGATGAAGACCCCGACCGAAGAGACCTGCGTCGTGTCGGGGCCGGCATGGACGGTCAGCCTCCAGAAGTACGGGGCGTTCCGCTCGAGTGCCACGGGGACACGAAACGATGTGGCGCTGATGCCGGCCGCACCGTACACCGGGATGGGCTGGCCGGGCCGGAAGATCTGGAGGTCGAACTGAAAGGGCCCGGGGGGCGAGGCAATGGCCGGCGCCGTCCAGGAGAAGGTCGGCTGGACCGAGTCGGTGGTGACTCCCGCCGAGTCGTTGAAGGTGACGAGGGTGGCCCAGGCGGGGACGGTGATCGGGCCGACGACGCCGGTGGTCGCGGTGACGCCCATGGCCGTCCCATCCACGCGCCAGTAGATCGGAGCCCCGGGTTTGAATGCCCGGCTCGGCAAATACTGTGTGGCACTTCCCATCAGCGAATCCAGAATCGGGTTCGCGAGCAGGGAGTCGCGGGCGACGCGGAGACGGTAGGTGACGGGTCCGGCGAAGCCGGGCGTCGTCCCGACGGTCCAGCTGAATTGCGGCGTCACCGACGTGAGCGCGGGTGGCAGAGGGGACAGGGGCGTCACGCCATTCGGAAAAATGGCCGATGCCGTGACGTCGGGCCGTCCCCACCCGCGGGTGGAGTCGGGCCGCACCGCGTTGGCCGCGTAGCGACGAAGAGCGGCCCGCAGCGCGAGTGGGCCAAGCGTGGGTTGTGCTTCCTTCAGCAGGGCCGCGGATGCGGCGAGGATCGGAGTCGCGAAGGAAGTGCCGTTCAGCCGCCCCAGGCTTCCGGTGCCGGTGACGGTGCACACTGCCACGCCCGGGGCCGTAAGGTCGGGCTTCAGCCGGCCATCGGCCGCCGGTCCACGGCTCGAAAACGAGGCGATCATCCCCAGCGAATCTTCGGCGCCCGCGGTGACGACCGACTTCGCGTCTCCCGGGGTCACGAGCGTGCGGAAGCCCGGCCCGCCGTTGCCGGCGGCCGTGACGACCAGGATGCCGTGGGCGGAAGCGCTCTCGGCGGCCACCGACGTCACCGCCACGTCCCCATTGAGCTGGCTCGGCGTGTAGGTGAAGCCATTGTCGAACGCGAGGTATCCGAGGCTCGACGAGACGATGTCGACGCCGATCGAGTCGGCCCATTCGAGCGCCGCGACGTAGTTGTCCTCCTCGACCCGCGTCTCCGACCGGACGTCTTCGGTCTTCGCCAGCAGGTAGGACGCGCCGCGGGCGATCCCCACCAGGCGTCCGGAAATGCTCCCGGCGAAGAGCGACCAGACCGCCGTGCCGTGAAACTGCGGGTCGAGGAGCAGGGAATCGTTGGGCTGATTCCGGACCACCGAGTCCCCGAACACAAAATCGTATTGCGCGGTGACGGTGACACCCGCGAAGGCCGGATTCAGCGTGTTGAATCCCGCATCGAGAATGGCGATGCGCACGCCGGTGCCGTCGACGCCATGGTCCGCGAGCCCCCGCAGGTTGAGCTGACGGTAGGGCATCTCGGACGGTCCATAGGTCGGGTCACCCGCGGCGCCGCAGGTGTCGGGGGACAGCACGATCGCGGTGCGGGGCGGAGCGGTCGGGTCAGGTCCCGGGCGCACCCGCCAGCGTCCCACGGGCTGAATCCGCTGGAATGACGGGTCTTGCGAGAGGACGCGCAGCGCGCTCGTGGAGCCGGTGACACTGACCGCGTGGAGCCACCGGCTGGTACGGCGAATCCGCGCGCCCGCGGCGCTGGCCCCCGTGACCGCCTGGCTCAGCGCGATCCCGGGTCGAACGAACAGCCAGACGGCGAACGTGGAGTCTCGAGACCAGGCACGAGCCAGCGGGGCCGATATCGCTGGACGCTGGGCTTGCGCCGTGCCGCTCGCCAGCACGGTTCCGAGGAGGATCCCCCGGATGACGGCGGCGCGGGAGCTCAGGCGGTGCGCTCGAGCTGTCCCAGCCGGACGCCCACGATGGTGGAGACGCCCGGTTCCTGCATGGTCACGCCGTAGACGGCGTCGGCGGCCTGCATGGTGCGGGGATTGTGCGTGATGACGATGAACTGCGTCGAGGTCTTGAACTCCGACAGGAGCCGGACGTAACGCCCGACGTTGGCGTCATCCAGGGGCGCGTCCACCTCATCGAGGAGGCAGAAGGGACTGGGACGGGTGAGGAAGATCGAGAAGAGCAGGGACACGGCGACCAGGGTTCTCTCGCCCGACGAGAGGAGATGGATCCGCTGGGTCCGCTTGCCCCGCGGTGCCGCGTGGATCTCGATCTCCGAGTCGAGGGGCTCGTCCTCATTGGCCAGCCGCACGTCGCACTCTCCGCCGCCGAAGAGCGTCTGGAAGACGCTCCGGAAATTCTCCCGGACCTTGCCGAACGACTCGAGGAACAGCGTCTTCGCGGTCTGGTCGATTTCCCGGGCCGCCTGCTGGAGCGACGACCGGGCGGCCACCAGGTCATCCCGCTGGGTCATCAGGAACTCGAGCCGCTTGACCTCCTCGGCGTGCTCCTCGACCGCGAGGGCGTTGACGGGGCCTACCTGCTCGATGGCGTTCTTCAGTCGCTCGTTCTCCGAGCGGAGCCACTCGAGGTCACCTTCGACCTCGGGAGCCTCGGCCAGGAGCTGGTCGAGCGGCTTCTTCCATTCCACTTCCACGCGCTCCGCCAGACCGCGTTTGCGGCCATCCACCTCGGTCCGTTCGACCTCGAGCCGGTGGGCTTCATCCCCCAGGGCGTCGAGCGCGATCCGCGCCTCGTTCAAGGCGTTCTCAGCGGCCGTCACGCCCGCCTCTGCCTCCGACACCGCGGAGCCCGCGCCTTCGGTGGCGCCTTCGAGCTCCGCGAGTGCGATCCGGCGCTCCTGGAGACTGTCCTCCCAGCCGCTCCGTTCCGTCGTCAAGGTCGCCGTGTCGCGATCGATGGACTCGATTTCGGCGGCCAGGGCCACGGCGTGCTGCCGGAGCGCCTCGGCATCCTGCGCCGCACGTCCGCTGCGTTCCCGGGCCGCCGCGAGCCTCGCTTCGACTTGCGCGGCGTCGACTTGCCAGTGGACCCGCTGCTCGCGCGCCGCTTCCTGCTCGGCTTCGAGCCCCGCGAGCGTCGCGCGTTCAGCCGAGAGCCGCTCCTCGGCGCGCCTCCGCTCGATTTCCAGGGCCTGCAGGTCCGCCGTCAGCGTTCCGAGGCGGGCATCCACGTCTTCGAGTCGGCGGGTCAGCCGGTCGGCCTGGGCCGCGGCCTCACCGGCATCCCGGCGGGCGTGCGCCGCGGCACGTTCGGCCTCGCCTTTCTGCGCACCCGTTTCGAGCTCGAGGTGCCGTTCCCGCTCCGCCGCTTCACCCGCCTCCGTCACCGCCGCCTCGGCGGCCGCGACGTCGCGCGTCGCGGCGTCGAGATCGGATTCGGCCCGGGCACTCGCTTTGGTGGCTTCGGTGATTTCCTGCTCGAGCTGCTCCAGCTCCGCGCGCCGCTGCAGCGGGCCCGCGGACCCCGCGGAGTCGAGGAATACGGCGCCGTTCGCGCGCTTCAAGGCACGGGCGCCCGACATGACTTCGTGACCGGCGAGTAACGCCCGCACCCAGGCGACCGCCGGGCCGTCGACGCGGAGGTCATCCTTCAGCGGATGCCCGTCGGCGCCCTGACGCGGCCCGGGATAGCAAGGGAGAAGTACGAGGGGACCCGGCTGGGCGCTCTCATGCCAGCGCTGAATTTCCGCGATGGCCGACTCGTCCCTGACCAGCACGCCATGCAGCCACTCGCCCAACAGGCGCTCGGCCAGCTCCGCATCCCGGCGGCTGGTGCGCACGAAATCCGACAGCGGGCCGACGACCGCATCCCCGAACTGCGATTTCACCTTGAGCAGGGCCTGCGCGGCGGGGGCCAGGCCGACGCGCTCGCGATCGAGCTCGGTGAGCGCCTCGCGACGTGCGGTGAGCTGGGCCAGCGCCTCTTCGGCGCGGCGACGGGTGGTGCGGGCTGCGACCTCCGCTTCCTGGAGGCTCGCCAACCGCTGCCGCGCCTGTTGCAGCCCTTCGACCGCGCGTACTGCCGCCTGCGCCTGCGCCGCGGCGCGCTGCGTCTGCGCCTGCGCCGCCGCCTGCGCGGCCGCCGCCGCCTGCTCACGGGTGCCGCGCTCCGCCGAGGCCCGTGCCGCCTGCTCGCGCAGCTCCCCGCGTTCCCGCTCGAGCAGCGTGCGCTCGGCGTCCGCGGCGTGGGTACGCTCGACGTGTTTACGCAGCTCTTCGTCCAGGAGCCGGACGGCATCCCGTGCACGCACGAGGCGCTCACGGACTTCCGCCTCCAGCGCGGTGCGGCCATCCAGCTCGGCACGCACCGCCCTCAGGTCGGACTCGGCGGAGGTGCACTCCGCCTGTGCGGCGTCGCGCTCCCGCTCGGCCTGCGCGGCGCGCTGCTCATCCTGGGCACGCTCCTCACCCGCGCGGCCACGGCGTTCCGCCGCGTTCGCGAGGCGCTCGGCGGCGAGCTTCAGGTCACCCTCGAGCCGTCCCACCGCGATTCGGGCGTCGGCCAGCCGGCGCTCGACTTCGGTCCGCGCGGCTTCCGCGGTATGGCGGCCCTGTACCTGCGCCTCGCGCTCCCGCTCCGCGTCGGCGAGGCGCTGGCGGGCCGCGGGCATGTTCTCGTCGAGCTCGTGCGTGCGGACGCCAAGCGCGCCGAGGGCGAGGTCGAGGTCTTCCATTTCACGGCGGACGAGTGTCATGGCCACCCCGAAACGCTCGTCGATCATCTTCACGTAGCGCTCCGCCTTGCCGCGCTGACGGGCGAGGGAACGCACCTGGGTCTGCACCTCGGAAATCAGGTCTTCGAGCCGCGCCAGGTCGGCCGCCGTCTCTTCGAGCCGACGCTCCGTGCTGCGCTTCCGGTCGCGGTAGAGGCCGATCCCGGCCGCTTCCTCGAACAGCCCGCGGCGCTCTTCGGCTTTTTCCGAGAGCAGGGCGTCGATCATCTTCGCTTCCATCACCACGGCCGCGTCGGCGCCCAGCCCCGTGCCGCGCAGCAGGTCCTGAATGTCACGCAGCCGGACCGGCGACCGGTTGAGCAGGTAGTCGCTCTGGCCGGACCGGGAGAGGCGGCGGGTGACGACCACTTCCTGATAGGCGATGGGGAGCACGCCGTCGGAGTTGTCGAACACCAGCGAGACTTCGACGACGTTGACGGGGCGGCGCCCGGTGGAGCCCTGGAAGATCACGTCTTCCATCTTTCCGCCGCGGAGGAGCCGCGGAGACTGTTCGCCGAGGACCCAGCGGACGGCGTCCGAGATGTTGGATTTGCCGCATCCGTTGGGGCCG
>Ga0070730_10000879_pt1 | contig 31420 bp, 25 predicted proteins | sample Coa_R1_3_FD_66447 | JGI IMG/M metagenome (GOLD analysis project Ga0070730, IMG submission 66447) | Surface soil microbial communities from Centralia Pennsylvania, which are recovering from an underground coalmine fire - Coalmine... | ecosystem: Environmental > Terrestrial > Soil > Unclassified ... | reverse complement strand
ATGCCAATGTCAAAAAGGTCCCGGCGGTTCCTGATGGGAGACTGGATGCGAATAAACGCCCCGAAAGTCCCAATCAGAGTAGGCGCCGGAATAAAAAAAGGCAAAGTAGCGTAGACGCGGCGCCGCACGCACAGAATGAAATGCCCCATTTCATGGGCAGTGAGGACTCCCAGCAGGCAGGCCGAGAATGGAATTCCTAAAAACAGCCGGTGCCAGTCGTGCAGGGCCCAGTTCCATGGCAGCAAGTACTCATCGTCAAGATAAGGCCACACATTTCGGCTGAAGTCGTACTGCAGTCGCGCGCCAATACACAGCGTGCTGAAAATCGTGAGGGCAAACAACAGCGCATGCAGCCAGTAACGCCGTTTGGGTGGCTCGATCACCATAACCTGAAATTCCCGGCGTTCAGGATCGTAGACTTGATATTCCAGCGAAGAAGGTGAATTTTCCTGCATGAAAACCCTGAACCCGGTTAATCGATGGACTGCAGCTCTTTCCCGGGCTTGAAGCGAATGGCCTTTCCTGGCGGAATATTTACTTCGGCTCCGGTGCGGGGATTGCGCCCGATGCCGGTTTTGCGCGGGCGCACGTTGAAAACGCCAAAGCCGCGCAGTTCAATGCGTTCTCCCTGGGCGAGGGCTTTCTTCATGCTGTCGAACACGGTCTCAACCGCCAGTTCGGCTTTGGTTTTGGTAATGCCGGTCCTGGTGACAACTTCATTGATGATATCGAGCTTGATCACTGGCGGCTGCTCCTCAAATTGATTCGGGAAGGCGTAACTTGCAGATGCTATTGGACTTCGACAGAAGTTGTCAATGGAGGCATCCAGCCGATAAGATGGGCCTTCGCCGTAAACTGCCATTCTGCGGGCTTTGTGCGCGAGTGCAGCCGGCCAATTAACACGGAGGCCAGGTTCTTTGTCTATTAAGAGTGATCGCTGGATTCAGCGCATGGCGCTGGAGCACGGAATGATCAGCCCCTTTCATGACCGCCAGATTCGCAATGGCGTCATCTCCTTTGGTGTGTCTTCCTACGGTTACGACCTGCGTGTGGCGGATGAATTCAAGATCTTCACCAACGTCAATTCCGCCATCGTGGACCCAAAAAAGTTTGACGAGCGGTCATTCATTACCGTGCAGGCGGAGTCCGTACTGATTCCTCCCAATTCCTTCGCCCTGGCTCGCTCGGTGGAATACTTCAAAATTCCGCGAGACGTGCTGACCCTTTGTGTTGGCAAATCCACGTATGCGCGCTGCGGCATTATCGTGAACGTCACGCCGTTCGAGCCGGAGTGGGAAGGCTTTGTGACTCTGGAAATTTCCAACACCACGCCGCTTCCCGCCAAGGTTTACTCGAATGAGGGACTCTGCCAGATTCTCTTCTTCCAGTCGGATGAGGCGTGCGAGGTCAGCTATAAAGACAAGGCAGGCAAATATCAGAAACAGACCGGAATTGTCCTGCCGAAGTTGTGATCCTGAGCGGAGGCAGCGACAAAGCAGACAACATTAAGCCAGCACGAAAGCGGCATAAACTTTCGTGCTGGCTTAATTTTTTGGCTTACCGGCTCTCGCCGACCTTATAAATATAACGAACCGCAGGTTTATAGATCAGCAGATGCGAACCGCCATTGCGGATGATCTTGAGGCAATTCCGGTCATACCATTCAATCAGTCCCTGTATCTCTTCTCCATCCTTGAGGACGATTACCACCGGAGTCTTGCTCTGCATCTGCTTTTGATAATAAAAGTTCTCCGCATGGGTCTGCTCCGGAGGCTGACTGCGCCGGTTGACATTGCTGCTGCCGGACACGCGATCAGTACGTTCGAGGCGCTCACGGCGCTCAGAAACGGGCTCGGTCCGCGGCTGAGGCGTACTCAGCGATGGCCGGATCAGTTTGCGGCTAACAAATCCATCTTCTGTTTTTTCAGGCGCCTGGCGCGCGGCGGTTGACTCGGTTCCTTCTTTCATTTTCTCTGCTTCTCGTCTCTGCCGCCAGGGAAACCACGTCACGGGACTACCAGGCTCTTTGAAGCCCTGCCTGAGTTCAGGAATAAACGGGGAATTCCGTTGCGGATTGGGTTGCTGTTAACCGTATCACAGCAGGAATGGTACTTTCAAACGCTGATCCATTTCCGATGACAGTCGCAGGAGACGCAACTGACCCACATTATGGGGAATGTATAAGTGAGGCCCCGTTCCCTAAACTTGCGGCGCTTTGCATTGCTATTTGGCAGCTCCTGAATTTAGGATGTGCAGTCTAAAAAAATGAGGATTTATTCCGGAGGCCAATCATGTCGCACCCGATTGCAGTAAAAAAACGCGCTTTGGTAATGCTGGCAGTAATGTCAGTATTTTTCTCTTTTTCTATTTTGGGACTGGCAGAGGAAAACACCCAAAAGAATCCGAAGCAGAAGACAGAACCGGCCCAGACTGCATCACAGGCGTCCGAGCAAAAAGGTACAGCCAAGTCCTCATCACCCGAGGCAGGCTCAGTGTCCACCACTTCCGACGCGGAGGAAACAGAAACTGCTTCCGGACCGTGGCATGGGTTAACCTGGCGGTCGATTGGTCCCTATCGCGGCGGGCGCGTGCTGGCGGTCTCCGGTGTGATTGGTAATACGCGTACCTATTATTTCGGGGGCGTGGGCGGCGGCGTGTGGAAAACCACGGATGGCGGACTCACGTGGAATCCGGTGACCGATAAGACCAAAGACATGTCGGCTTCCATTGGTGCAATTGCGGTTGCACCCTCTGACGCCAACATCATTTATGCAGGCACCGGAGAGGCTTGCATTCGCGGTAACATCATCGCCGGAAATGGCGTGTATAAATCCACGGACGCAGGCAAGACGTGGACTTACACCGGGCTGCGGGATACAGCGGCCATCGGCAGGCTGATCGTCCATCCCACCAATCCTGATATAGCTTTTGTGGCGGCGCTGGGGCATCCGTTCGGCCCAAACGCGGAGCGCGGAATCTTCCGCACCACGGATGGCGGCAAGAGCTGGAGTAAAGTCCTCTATAAAGACGAAAACACCGGCGGAATTGACATCGTGTTCGATCCCACCAATCCCAATATTCTCTTTGCCGGGCTGTGGCAGGCGCGGCGTTCACCCTGGGGAATGGACAGCGGTGGTCCAGGCAGCGGACTGTATCGCAGCACCGATGGCGGCGCCACGTGGAAGCACCTCGAAAAGCACGGTCTGCCGGAAGGAACGATTGGCCGCATCGGCGTGGCCGTGGCCTATGCCAGCGGCAACCGGGTGTGGGCGCTGATTGAGGCAGACAAAGGCGGTCTTTTCCGCTCCGATGACGGCGGCGACAACTGGACTCTGGTGAACAGCGACCGCCAGTACCGCCAGCGCGCGTTTTATTACACACACCTGTTTGCCGATCCGCGCTCCGCCGATGCGGTGATTATTCTGAACACGGGAATGTACCGCTCCATCGATGGCGGTAAGAGCTTCCGTGCCGTTCGCACGCCGCACGGTGACAATCACGGCTTCTGGGTGGATCCGCACGATGCGGACCGCATGATCGAATCCAACGACGGCGGCGCCAATGTGAGCACCAATGGCGGAGCAAGCTGGACTACGCAGGGCAATCAGCCTACGGCGCAGTTTTATCACGTAGTGGCAGACAATCGCTTCCCTTATGACGTCTATGGCTCGCAACAGGACAACACCTCGGTCGGCATCGCCACGGCGAGTGAACGCGGCGGCATTGACCGGCCGGAGTGGCATCCGGTAGGCGGCGGCGAGAGCGGCTATATTGCTCCCGACCCGCGCGATCCGGAGATTGTTTACGCCGGCTCTTATGGCGGCGAGATCACACGCTACGATCACCACACCGGTCAGGAAAAGAACATTACTCCGTGGCCCATCAATCCCATTGGAGCGGCGGCAGCGGACCAGAAGTACCGCTTCCAGTGGACCGAGCCCATTGTCTTTTCACCGCACGATCCGAACACTCTTTATTTCGCCGCGCAGGTGCTGTTTAAAACCACCAATGCCGGTACAAGCTGGGAGATCATCAGCCCCGATCTCACGCGCAATGACAAGAGCAAACAGGGTCCCTCCGGCGGTCCGATCACCAAAGACAATACCGGCATAGAGGTATATGACACGATCTTTTCCGTGGTGGAATCGCCTTTGCAAAAAGGGCTGATCTGGACCGGCTCGGATGACGGCCTGGTCCACATCACCACCGATGGCGGCAAAAACTGGTCCAACATCACGCCCAAAAATATGCCGGAGTGGGCCACGGTCACCATGATTGAAGCGTCGCCCTTCAGCGCAGGAACGGCATACGTGACCGCGGAGCGCCATCGGCTGGATGACTTTGCGCCTTATATCTTCAAAACCAGCGATTTCGGCAAGAGCTGGACGACCATCACCAATGGCATTCCAGCCGGAACGTACACTCATGCCGTCCGTGAAGACAGGAAGCGCAAAGGGCTGCTTTATGCCGCCACGGAAAAAGGCATCTATGTGTCCTTTGACGATGGCGGAAACTGGCAGCCACTGCAGACCAATCTCCCCGTGGTTCCGGTCTGGGACATCGCCGTTCATGACAATGATCTGATTGCCGCAACGCACGGGCGGTCATTCTGGATACTGGATGATCTTTCCCCGCTGCAGCAGTACAAACCGGAATTTGCCAGTGAAGATACACATCTCTACACGCCCAGCCCGGCCAGCCATACCGTTTTTCCCGGCGGCTCTGGCGGCTCCACCGGCCAGAACCCTCCGCCTGGCGCAGTTATTTATTACTCGCTGAAAACAGCTCTGAAAAAACCGGACAGCAAACCAGCAGCAGGCTCAGCAGAATCGGGCGGTGCTGATGCCGCCGATGCGGCGAAAAATACTCCAATCACGCTGGAAATTCTCGACCAAAAAGGCCAAATCATCCGCAAGCTTCCCGCGAAGCCCCAGCCGGAAGAGGATGGCGGGGGAGAAGAAGGCGCGGCCCGTCCGCGCGACCGGGGACTGCCAACAGAAGCGGGGCTGAACCGGTATGTATGGGACATGCAGTATGAGGGCGCAAGCCGTGTTCCGCATTCACCGCTGTGGGCGGGCAATACGGATGGCCCGGAAGTCGTACCCGGAACCTATCAGGTCCGGCTGACGGTGAACGGCAAGTCGTACACCACACCGCTGGAGATCAAAGCCGATCCTCGCCTTCAGGTCACGCAGCAGGACCTCGAAAAGCAGCTCGACTTGCTGCTCAAAATCCGTGAACGCGTCACGCAGGCGCACGACACGGTCAATCAGATTCGCAGCATCCGCGCACAGATTACGGAGCTGAATAAGCGCCTGGCAAACCAGCCCCAGGGCAAAGCCGTGGCCGATGCCGGTAAACAGCTGGATAAAAAGATGACGGAGATCGAAGAAGTGCTGATTCAGACCAAAGCCAAAAGCAACCAGGACGTGCTCAATTATCCCATTCGGCTGAACAACTATCTGGTGGCGCTGGGAGGCGTGGTGGGCAGATCGGATTCGGCGCCTACGCAAGTGTCGTATGAAGTATTCGACATGCTGAGCAAACAGCTGGATGAACAACTGGCCAAATGGAAGAGCGTACTAAGCACCGACGTGCCAGCTTACAACGAGTTAGTCCGTAAGCAGGAGGTACCGGCCATTATTCTGAATAAATCCTCAAATTGAGTACCGTTGCATATTGGGAATGGTTCCATTTTGGAACTAATGAATTGTGATATACCTGTACTTTTTTTTGTTTGACCGCAAAACGCAGTCGCGATACATTTTCAGCCCAGCATAAGCGGAATTTTTAGGCTGCGTTTTGCGATGTCTGATTGTTTATCCATATTTTGGATGGTGCTGACGACAGGACTTCTCCTGCTGCTGTTTTTTGCCGCCGTCAGCAACTATCGGCGAAGCCGTCCGTCGGCTACGGTACCGGACTCTATCGTCCCCCGTCTCGTCCCCGTGGATATGGAAGAGGAAGTTCTCAGCCAGCTTTCCCCGGACATGCAATCACCAGAGCATGTGCGAAATGCCGTGACCTGCCTTCGCCGAATGGCCCGTAATGCGGCTCTTTTGCAGCGCCTGGGCTACTGCCAGGTTAACAGTGGCAACAACCTGATTTCCTCTTTGGCACAACAACTCGTAGCCGCCGGTGTCAATGTCCGGCTGTACGCTTTTGTGGGACTGAGCAAACTTTATCTTGCCCGCATACTCGGAGCGCACCGGGTTTCCCTGGCCGGCTCCATTTCCGTTGACGTTCTGAATGCCTATGAACTGCTCAAAACCAGCGCCGGAAATCTGGCGGCCCTGAAATATTCCTCCTGGCAGGAAGCCCTCGCTCAGGGACTCTAGCCAAAAGTCACGTTTCCTTAAACACTCAATTTTGGATGTACCAGATGGAATCCCGTCGCTTCCTGATAAGCTCGGGCCACTGCCAGCAGCTTCGCTTCACCGTACAGACGTCCGAGGAAGGTAATGCTGGTGGTAGTGCCTGGGCCGCCCGCGTCGAGTTCTCCCGTCTCTCGCATACGGGGCTGCGGAGCATCGTCACCCCGGACTCCGTTGGGAAGAATCGCTGCCGGATGGCCGGTGAGATTGGTAACCAGAAGCTGGGTGGAGAACGTGGGGGCCACAATCACGTCCACCTGCTCAAAGACTTTGGCTACCTGTTCGATGGCCATCATGCGGGCGCGGCTGGCCTGTATATATTCCACCGCGGGAATAAAACGCGAGGCGCGAAAGATGTTAGGCCAGTCATCTTTCGTTTGCTGCGTGAGCAGCTTGTCCTTCCCGCTGCGCGTAAGATCGTCAAACGCGGCAGCCGCCTCGGCGACAAGAATTGAGCGCATGGCGCCATACGGCAGTTCCGGCATCTCTACTGGAATCAGCTGCACGCCCATGCCGCGAAGCTTTTCGAGCGCCGCGTCATTGAATTTCTTTTCGTAAAGCTGTCGTGCGCGGCCCAGTGCCTGGTCTGCCTGCTCCTGTTCCCGCTTCTTTTTCTCTTCCGCCGTAAGCTCTTTTTCTTCCTTCAGCGCGGGTGGAACAGGAGGCTGGAAGTCAAAATCCTTTTTCAGATAGCCAATACGCAATTTACGCCAGTCCACGCTGGCGTCCCAGTTGAAGGCCACGTCGTGCACGGTGCGGTCGTGACCATCAGGACCATAGATTGCGCTCAGCACCAGGGCGCAATCTTCCACGGCGCGGCAGAGGGGGCCAAGCTTGTCCATGGTCCAGGAAAGAGCCATGGCGCCGGTACGCGGCACCAATCCAAATGTAGGACGCAGTCCGGTGGTCCCGCAGCGCGTAGAGGGAGACGAAATCGATCCCAGCGTCTCCGACCCAATGGCGAACGCCACACAACCCGCTGCCGTGGCGGAAGCCGAGCCTGCCGATGATCCGCTGGAGCCCTGTTTTGGGTTCCAGGGATTGCGGGTCATGCCGCCGAACCATTTGTCTCCCTGGGCCAGCGCGCCCAGCGTGAGTTTGGCCACCAGCACCGCGCCGGCAGCATCCAGGCGCTGCACTACGGTGGCATCTTCGTCAATGGTCTGATTTTCGAATCCGCCCGCGCCCCACGTGGTGCGATAGCCCTTTACCGCGAGCAGGTCCTTTGCGCCCCAGGGCAGGCCGTGCAATGGTCCGCGATATTTGCCGGCGGCAATTTCTGTGTCGGCCTGTTTGGCCTGCGCCCTGGCCCGCTCTTCTGTTAGCGTGATTACAAACTTCAGCGTGGGATCGTAACGCTTTAACCGTTCCAGGTACATCTCGGTGAGCGCCACGGAAGAAACCTTCTTTGTGCGCACCAGTTCGGCCAGTTGGCGGACGGAGTAAAATGCCACGTCTTCAATATTTTTGGGAGCGCCGCTCGTGTTTACCGCAGGCGCGGCTGATATTTTGGGCGGCCGGCGTTCGGTTTCAAACTTCATGCCGGGCAGCACCGGATCAAAAACAAACGCGGGAGCTGTTTCATTGCGGATCTGCAGCTTGTAAATGGCCTCATATCCCTGGGTAAATTGCGCCAGAGACTCGAGCATCATCTCCTTGTGTTCGTTGCTGATGGGAACATCGGCGACAATGGCGGCATAGTCGATCATGTCGCGGGTGATCTTCCCTTTTTCGTCGGCCATGGCCCAAAGAACACCGGGCAGCAACGTGGAGGTTAGGCCCAAACCGGAACAAATTCGAATAAAGTCTCTGCGATCCAGCATGAAAGCTCCTTGCGAATTATGAGTGGCTGGCCATTATAGTCCGGACAGGGGCTTTCGCAGAAGCCTTCCCTGAAATACTCACGGCATTTTTTCTCCGGCTGTTTGTTGCAGTACCGTTCCGGATTGTTTTGCATTACACTCTTGTGTTCTGCAAGGAGAGTCCGCCATGAAAACCCTGACCCGGTTCCTTTTTTCCTCTCTCATCATCTTTGCCTTTGTGTTTGCCTGCACCGCAGGGGCCAGTGCCGCCGATTATCCTGCGCCCCAGGAAGGCGATTTCACCGTGAAAAATTTTCAGTTCAAATCAGGTGAGCGTCTGCCGGAACTCAGGCTGCATTACGCCACTCTGGGCACTCCGCAAAAAGACTCGAGCGGCAGGGTGCGCAACGCCGTGCTGATTCTGCATGGCACCGGAGGATCGGGCCGGCAGTTTCTTACCGCCAACTTTGCCGGCGTGCTCTTTGGCCCCGGCCAGCTCCTGGATGCAAACAAGTACTTCATCATCCTGCCGGACAATCTGGGCCAGGGACAATCCAGCCGCCCCAGTGAGGGGCTGCACATGCGCTTCCCTCACTATGAATATGACGACCTCATTGAGCTGCAATACCGTCTGGTAACCGAGGGGCTCAACGTAAATCACCTGCGACTGGTGCTCGGCACCTCCCAGGGCGGAATGCACGCCTGGCTTTGGGGCGAGCAGCATCCGGACTTCATGGACGCGCTCATGCCTCTGGCCAGCAATCCAGCGGAAATCGCCGGACGCAATCGCATGATGCGGCGCATGGTGGCCGATGCCATCCGCAACGATCCGGAGTGGAACAACGGCGAATATCAAAAGCAGCCGCGCGGACTGGCGGATGCGCTGCATATTCTTATCCTTATGAGCAGCGCCCCGCTGCGTATGCAAAAGGAATATCCCACCCGCGAAAAGGCCGATGCCTGGCTGGAAGATTATGTCGCGCGGGCCATGAAGACGACCGATGCCAATGACATGCTGTACTACTTTGACGGTTCACGCAATTACAATCCGGAACCGCAACTGGAGAAGATCATCGCTCCGCTCACGGCCATCAACTCCGCTGATGATCAGATCAATCCGCCGGAGCTGGGAATCTCCGAAAAAGAGATTCATCGCGTGAAGAACGGCAAATTCATCCTGCTGCCGATTACCGATCAAACGCGCGGACATGGCACGCACTCGTGGCCAGCCATCTGGCAGCAGCATTTGGCGGAATTGCTGCAGCGCTCAGAGCATTAATGCAAGCAGCAAAAGCTGCTTCACAGCCGCTTCAGCACAGCAAGCGCCAGCGCTTTGGAGCGTTCAATACGCGTCTTCTCTTCACGCACTCCGCCCACGCTGATGCGCAGGAAGCGGTCGCCCTGCAAAACGTAGAGAGCACCGGCAACGGGATTGCCGGTCCACCAGGCCTGTTCGCCAACTCCGGCAATGGGCCTGCTCTCGCTCTCTTTTTCTTCTGTCTCCTGTGATTTAGAAGCCGGAACCTCCCTGGCTTTTTTGCCGCTTTCAACGGGGCCAAACTGTTTTTGCCAGTACTCGCGCGGCGTCAGGCTGGATGAGGCCTGGGGATCGCGCACAAACAGTTGCACGCTCACGGAACGGTTCGGCGTGCTGGTGCGAAACAAACATTCAGAGACCAGCAAACTCGCGTAATGACGGAGAGAGGCTTTTGCTTCCTCTGCTTGCTCTCCCTGCACCGTTTTTATCTCGGCGCTGCTGAGCAGTTTGCAGACTTGCGTTTCTCCGGGTTGAGTGCGATCAGCCTGAGACGTCTTTCCAGAACGCTGAGCGCCAGCCTGAAACAGAAAAAGACAGCAGACGCTCATCAGCAGAATATTTTTTTTCAAATGATTCTCCCGTCAATGTTCATTTACAGCCATAAACAAATGCACTCCTGCCCTGCGAAAAGCAGAGCAGGAGTGCATTTACTGCCAATCATGCCGAATGCTTGGCCCTGAAAGGGTCTAGTGACTGCGATTGTCATCGCAATCCGGATCGCCGTTCACTCCTTTGGCGGCGTCGCCAAAGCACAGCTTGCCGCCACCTTCATTATCGCCATCAAACTGGCCAAACTGCGTGCCGTCAAAGGCCGCAAACAATCCGCGGCCTCCGGTCTGGCGTGCGATAGTCGCGAGAGCGTCCTGCGCGGTTGCGGGCCCCACGGAAGCATTTTGCGTGGGATCAGTCACACAGCTTCCGGTGCAGCCATCGGCATAGCCGACCAATACGCGCCCAACTTTATCCACAGTAATGTCATTGAAGTCGAGCAGATTGCGGCAGGGATTATTGCCTCCCTGGTTCCAGATGCATCCGCGCTGAACTGGATCGGAGGGGGTTGCGTCGGTGGTGGTCCAGGTAGTGCCGCCGTCATAGGTGAAGGCCACGTACAAGTGCCACACGCCCTGGAAATCGGCCGACTGTGTATCGCCTGCTGTGGGAGTGCCGAGAAAAGCAAAGGCCGCGCGATTGTCGTCGCCCGCGGTCACTTCGGCGAACTCGGCATTCTGGATTCCGAACGGAGTGCCGGCATCTTTGGATTTAGACCAGTGCAGACCGTGATCAGGAGAAACCGCAATCTTTGCATGGCCATCGGAATTCACGTATCCGAAATATATGGTATTTGTTGCGCCCGCAAAGACTGATGGATCGCTTCCCGGGCTGATGGTGGTTGCATCCGGCACGGTGTTCACGATCCAGGTCAAACCATTGTCCGCCGAAACGGCAACGCCTGGACGGCTCACGCCGTTTACGTCCTGGCAATTTTCGTTCGGCACAAATACCGTGCCATCCGGCGATACGCGCACATGACCATGCAATCCGCCACAGGTTCCTGGCGCAACAGGCAGATTCACGCCGTTTACAGTCGTAAACGTATAGATGGGAACGCCTGGCCCAAAGGTAAGGCCGCCATCATCACTGCGTGAACAGAACGCAGTGGCAATGTCCTGCGAACAGTAATAGATCGCATGCGGATACGCGGTCTTCGTCAACGGTGCGGGTGAGGCATATGGCCCGCCACCCACGGTCTGATGGTCCACGCCCGCAGGCTGGCCGGAGCCCTGAGTCGGCGTCCAGTTGTTGCCGTCATCATCCGTAAAGGAAAGTTCGCTGGTGACCAGATTGAGCTGTGAGGAGAATGTGCGGTTCGGTCCGCCGAAATGTCCATCATCGGTGAAGAGGATTGGATCCAGACTGACACGGGCAAAGGGCGACCGCTTGTCTTCCCAAACCGAGCTCGCCGGTTTGACCGTGTCGTTAAAAGTAACACGAAGTGTGTCGTTGCCGGCTTCTATGAAGGCCTTTCCCGTATTCCAGTCAACGCCGATGGAAGGCTCGCCGGCAGCATGCTGGCTTGCCGTCGAGGCGCCCAACGAGGGGGGAATATTTTCCGGAGCCGGATAGACAACGAACGCCGGTGCTCCTGGCGCTGGCGGAGGCGGCAGCGGAGCGGTGGGCCGAGGGGCGATGGTGAGCGTCGCGACCAAATGAGCGCCGGTCGGAAGCGGAGCGGTTGCGGCCACCGAGCGTATATGCCACACGCCATCTACTGGATCGGTCAAGGTAAGGTCTTCTTCACCAGCTCCGGTTGACATAACGTCGGGCGACCCTGGGCCGTGATCGGCCGCATTGGGACTGATGGCAAAAATATCAAGGTCAGTAGGCGCCGTGCTGGTCCAGGTATACTTGAGCGTCAGTTTCGCCGTATTGGTTGTATAAAATGAAGCCGCGGGAGCGGGAAGCACGATTGTCAGATCATGGTTATCGCACATCACCGGCGGACATGTATCCTGTATCCCCACGTTCATCACTGTTCCGGCGGCAACAGAATTAAAATCCCAGTCTACCGGACCGGTTGAACTGCTGATAGTGCTGCCGGACGCAGCAGTTTGGGCTGCAAGATACATGTTGTGAAGATTGCACCAAACCAGTAAGGCAAGGATCGTACACAAGGACCGAACAACTCGCATGGAATTCCTCCAGATTTTCTCTCCAGGATATTTTTCGAGGATGAGACACTACGACCGCTGACTACTATGGCGGACAGTACTTTAAAGTTGCATTCTCGCCGGCAAAGGTTGTCTTCGATTAAAGCTTTGTTAATAGGATTACCGAATCGGAAATATAGGATTCAATAATAATAAGGATACAAAAAACCAAAGACCGCCAGGGAACCGGCGGTCTTTTTATGTGGAGGTCGGTTTGTTTTAGCGAGCGAAGGTTCCGACGAAGGCACTGCGTTTATCGTGCAGCGTCCATGTGGTACTCAGATCGCGGCCCTGATATTCATCAGTGGTAGCTACCGCGGGCATGGCGTGCGTGGTGTCCGTCAGCGGTGGATAGAAGGTTTCTTCGTTGCCGCAAATGTGGTCCTTTTCATTGATGGGACGGGTTTCCACGGTCACAAAGTCGCCGGCGTGGACCAGAGCACGGGCATGATGCTGCTGCACGACTTCCATATCAATGGGAGTATCCACAACTTTTACCACATGGCGCAGCAGTTCGCCGCCCATTTCCTGGGCGAAGTTGATCAGCGCCTGGCGCTGCTGCGGCGTGGCCTGGCTGTCAACAAATAAAACAGATTGCGCCGGATAAGGCTGGCCGTAAGGATCTCCCAGCGTGGCCCTGGCTTTGATCGCACCCACAACATTCAGACCGGCAAGCGAAACATCGTCCCAGCTTCCCTCCGTAACGTGCCAGGCGAGAATCGCTTCCTCGCCCGAGACATTTACCTCGCCATTGGCAAAGCACTGCCCGGTATAAACGTCAGCACTGCGCGTCTCCACGTAATGGCCTTTGATGGTTTGTTTGGCATTCTGCTGTGCAGAGAGAGTGAAAAGAGTCGCGGCAAAAACGGCGGACAAAAGCAGGACCTTGCGCATAAAGAACTCCTGGTCAAAATTTTACAATGGAAAGCTGCCATGCGTCGCTTTAAAAGAAATACTTCCGGACGTAACAAAATTAATCATGGTAAGATGTGAGTTCCCAATAAATCACAAAACCAGAGATCAGGTAAGGATATTCGTATGAAATTACGCATTGCCGCGATTTTATTCGCTGGATTCATTAGCACGTATTCCCAAACCAGTTCTCATCAGGCTTTAGCGGTACAAGCCCCAACAGAGCAACAAGAAAATTCAATCGCCAGTATTGCACCAGGTGAGTCCAAAATAAATCCCGAAAAGGAGGCTGATATACGACGCCTTCTGGATATTACGGGAACCAAAAAGCTGGTGGAATAAAGTATGGACAGAACCATGCAAAATATCAGGCCGCTGCTTATCAAAGCACTCCCTCAAGGAGAATATCGAGAAAAGCTGATCAACCTTTTTATTGAAAAATTCAGAGCGAAAGTTGATGGACAGCAAATAATCAATCTTGCTGTTCCGGTCTATGACAAGCATTTTTCTCATGAAGAAATTAAAGGGTTAATCAAATTCTATGAGACTCCTCTCGGACAAAAGGCGATTTCTGAGCTTCCACGTACTGCCAGTGAATTGTCCGAAGCCGGCGCACAATGGGGCGACAAACTTGGCCGTGTTTGCATGAGCGAAGTGCTGGCTGAGAATCCTGATTTGGCTGAGGCAATCAAGGCAGCTGGAAAATGAATTGATTCCTTTAGCCCCAGCCAATCTATTTCTATTTTTCATTCTCGCAATGGCACTGCCGCCCGTTGGCGCAGCAGTTGCCAGGCTCCGCCAGTTTGCCGTCCGGGCCGATGCAGGTTTGGGTAAGCCCGCACCAGAACAGGCCGTCATTGCAGGCGGGCACGCTGGGATCGGGGTCAGACCATATATATTGCGACTTCCAGCGGAGATTGGAGCAGAGCCCTTCGCGCTGCGTGTTGAAGCGTTCTGATATGACCGTCATGCCACACCTCCTGCCTTCAGCAGGGCGCGTTTGACCGCTACCCTGGCCAGATGAATCTTTTGTTCGTTGTGCCCCAAACCCTTTGCCTGGGCGACCGCCGCCTCTCCTGCCTGCTCGGCGATCTCCGGAGAAATCGTCTTGCCGGTCAGGACTCGGGCCGCTTCCGGTGAAACCCAGGGAATGGGAGCCACGTGGCCCATCACTACCCTGGCGCTCTGCACGGTGCTGCCGTTCATGGTCAGAGCCACCGCGGCCGTGGCATAAGGCCAGTCAAAGGCTTCTTTCTGCCGGATTTCGTAAGCGGCTGCATGTACTCCGGATGCAGGTGAAAGCACAACAGCCGTCACAATCTCATTGGGTTTAAGATCGTGTTCGCGCTCTGCCTCATTTTTCGGAATAACAAAGAATTTTTCCGCCGCGACCGTCCGTGCTCCTTTGGGGCCAAGTATCTCCACTTTGGCATCATAGGCAATCAAAACCGGCGCAATCGTGGAAGGACTTACAAAGTATGCCGGACCTGTATTGCCCAAAATTGCGTGGTAGCGGTTATCGCCTTTCAGAACATACGAGTTTCCGTCTTTTCCCTGAGCAAGCAGGCCGAAGCCGCTGCGAAAATACCAGCAGCGCGGACGCTGGCACAGGTTCCCGCCAATCGTGGCCAGGTTGCGAATCTGCGGGCTGGCAGCATCTCCAGCCGCGGTTGCCAGTGCGGGAAACTGCTTCTGCACATCGGCATTCTCGGCAATCTCGGCGAGAGTTGTAAGCGCGCCAATGCGTATTCCCGGTACATGCATGGAAGAGATGCCGTGCAACTCCGCAATGCTCTTGATATTGACCAGCCGTTTGGGGGTGGTCACATCGTCTTTCATCAGTGACAGCAGGTCGGTGCCGCCAGCCAGAACTTCAACCTCTCCCCATTGTTTGCCCAATAGCTCGGAAACCTGATCTGCTTTTTGCGGATTGGCAAATTCAAACGGTCGCATTGCTGCCTCCCTGCGATTCAAGGAAACGGGCTACAGAAGATTTGTTTCCCTGGGAATGTAATGCTGCCACAACCCGGTCTGGCGTGATCGGAAGAAATGGCACGCGCACGCCAATGGCATTGGCTACGGCATTGGAAATGGCCGCCATGGGAGAAACAGCCGGCGGCTCGCCCAACCCAATGGGTCCGCGCTCGTCGTATCCCTTGCCGGTCATCATGTGGACCACCAGTTCGCCCACATCGCCGATCCCAGCCAGCCGATAGAAGTCCATATTAGGATTCAGCATCCGCCCGGTGGTGGGGTCCATCACCTTTTCTTCATAAAGCGCGGTTGCGATGCCCATGATCATGGCGCCGTAGCACTGGCTTTCCGCCGTTTTAAGGCTGATCACCAGACCGCAATCCTGCACGCAGACCATTTTGTTCATTTTGACGATGCCGGTCTCCGGATCAACCGAGACATCGGCCATCATCACGCCGCCCACGCCGCTGCTGTTGAGGTCCTCGGGGCGGTTGGTTTTGCCGGTCACCTGGATGGGCTGCGCGCCCAGTTTGGCGCAGGCTTCTTTCCAGCTCAGACTGCGCTCCGGACTGCCCTTCACCCGGATTTTGCCCTCCACGGCTTCCAGTTCGCCGGCCTGCGCCTTGAGCACAGGAGCGACTTTTTCAAAGAGCTGATTGAGCGCATCCACGGCTGCGCGGCGGGTAGAAACGCTGACGCCGCCGATGGTCGTGCTGCCGCCCGAGCCACCTGATGCCGGATACTGATTGTCACCGATATTGAGCTGTATCTTGTCGATGGGAAGGCCGAGTGTTTCACCGGCAACAATCAGAATCGCGGTGCGTGTGCCGACGCCCAGGTCCTGCGTGCCCATTTTCATCTCGACCGAGCCATCGGGGCCGATGGTGAACGCGCACTGGCTGTCATGTCCGCGGCCGCCCCAGGTATGCATGGAAAGTCCCAAGCCGCGCTTCCATGCTCCCGTACCACCCTGCCCTCGCGGACGCCAGTTCTTCTTCCACTCAATCAGATCGGCGGCAATCCGCAATTCTTCTTTGTATGTGTCGGCACGATGGAACTGATCAGTGGGCGGAGCCGTTAGATCAATATTTTTGAGTATCAGATCCAGCGGGTCCATTCCCAGCTTCGCTGCTGTATCCTCGAGCGCCCCCATGGTAATCAAACAGCCCTGAGGATGATTGGGCGCGCGCCACGCGCGGGCCGGACCAATATTGGTAGCGACGGCCACGTGCTGCCGGCGCTGATTGGGAATGTTCACCACGTAAGGCATGGGAGGCGCGCCGCCTCCGCCTGGTCCGCCGGTTCCCCACGAATGCGATTCCCAGCCCAGCAGCGTGCCATCTTTTTTCGCCGCCACTTTCACCTGGGCAAATGCCGAAGGACGGCAGCCTGCGACTTCAAGCTCCGGCGCACGCTCCAGCATCACCCGTACCGGCTTGCCGCCGGCCTTTTTGGAAACCTCCGCCGTGTGGATACCCCAGCGGTCCGCGCCGAACTTACTGCCAAATCCGCCGCCAATGTGGTCCTGATGCACGTGCACGTTGCTGCGCGGAACCTTCAGTGCGCCTGAGTATTCACCGGCTACACCAGACACGTTTTGCGTGGAGATGTAGACCATCAGGTGATCGTTATCCGTCCATCCGGCAATCGAACCGTGGCTCTCAAGACAGCAGTGGGTGATCACCGGGCAGCCATATTCGCCCTCGGACACCACATCTGCCTGCTTGAATGCCGCATCGGGATCACCTTTAACGACCTCGGCTTTCTTCTTGTAAGGAGATTCCGTTTTGACGGCTTCCTTCTTCGGGGCTGCCTGCAGTGCTTTGATGATACCCTCGCTGACATTGTTTTGCCGCAGCGTATCCGCCATTTGCGGCCCGGCATCAAAACTGATTCCCTGCTCCTGAATCTTCGCGATGATTTGCGGCTCGGGCACCTGATTGGCGAACATCGTCCGCAAATCCCCCTGGCTGATCGGGCTGTGATCTTCAGTGACGTTCTTCGGCTGGCTGAAATCATCCACAAAGTGGGGCAGCGGCTCGTAAACCACTTTCACGGCGCGGGCTGCGTCGGCTGCCGTGGATTCGTCCACCGCGGCCACCACCACCAGATCGTCGCCGGCCCAGTGGATTTCGCTGCCTGGCCCCTGAACAATATGGACCGCTTTCACCCCCGGCATGGCTTCTGCTGCCGAAGTATCAATGCTGGTGATTTTGCAGTGGGCGTGCAGACTGCGCACCACCTTGCCGTAAAGCATGCCCGCAGGATGCATGTCATAGGTATATTTGGCGCGTCCGGATACCTTCACTGGTCCATCCACGCGGGAGATGCGTTTGCCGATCAGCGACCGCTGTTCCGCCTCAGGCCATTTATATTCCATGCTCAGACTCCTTTCGTCCCGGCCGCCTGCCGCACGGCAGCCTTGATTCCAGCGTATGTGCCGCAGCGGCAAAAGTTGCCGCCCAGGCCATGCTTGACCTGCTCCGGCGTGGGATTAGGGTGCTGGTCAAGAAACGCCTTGCACGCAACCACGAATCCCGGAGTGCAGAAGCCGCACTGCTGGCCGTCATTATCCACAAAGGCCTGCTGAATGGGATGTAGATTGCCCGGCTCGCCCAGGCCCTCGACCGTGGTGATAGCTCTGGTCTGTGCATCGATGGCCAGCACCGAACAGGAATACACCGCCTTACCATCCAGCAATACGGTGCAGGCGCCGCAAGTGCCGCGATCGCAAACCCGCTTGGCCCCGGTCAGTTCAAACTGGTCGCGCAGAGCATCCAGCAGGGTGACCCGGGGCTCAAGCTGTGCGCGGTAAGCCTTGCCGTTGATGTTCAGAGCAATCGGCACCTTGCCTGGCCCATGGACCGCAGGATCTTCCTCGGTGGCCGCAAGCATGGTGGCTTTCGCGATCAAAGGCGCGGCGGCGCTCACGCCGGAAATTTTCAGAAAGTCGCGCCGGGAGACTCCCTTACCGGAAGTTTTTTTGGATTTATTTTTTGGGGGTTTACCAACAGGCAGATCGTCCACAACGCCTCCCATGAGATCGCCGAATGGCGGTACCGATATATGAAACTGAGAATTCTAACTCTTCTATCTGGAATTTGTCTTGTGGGAATGAAAAGAAATTAGCCGTATCCGGATAAATCGTTCAGCATTGATAAAGCGCAGGCCATCCTAAAACATCCGCTTTGGCCAGAATAAAGGGAGACCTGCCTGCCGAGGTCTCCCCTTATTCAGTGATTAATCCTTACGGCAACGCGTCATAACACGGGCCGTTGGTGGGCTGGCCTGGCACGGTTGGCGGTGTGGCCCATGGAACATTTACAGTGTCGAAAAACTCGCTCATGTCGATCTGGATAGCATCCCGCTTCGTCAGGCTGGGCAATCCAAAGCGCGTTTCGATCATTTTCAAAATCGCCGTGCTGTCCGCCGGGGTATGCGAAACGTAGTTCTTTTTGCTGAAGGGCGAGACCACGATCATGGGAACGCGAAAACCCGTTCGATCAAAGTCTCCGGGGGGATCCGGAGGATTGCTGGTGAACAGGTCCTGAGGTGGAATGCCGTCAGGATTGGGCACGTGCTGCGTTGCGGCATCACCGGGGTATGGGCCAACCGTGGTGACCGGCGCTCCCGTGGAGGGACCATCGATTTCAAATATTTGCTGGCCATTCACCATGGAAGCCACATGATCGTACATGCCTCCGTGTTCGTCGAAGACCAGAACAAAGGCGGAATCTTTCCATGACCCGCTGTTCATCAGCGCGGTGATCAGTGAGGTGGTAAATGCCGCTCCCACCTGAATACTCTCGCCCACGCCAGGATGTTCATCCTGCCCCGTCTTAAAACCTGGATCGATATAGGCCACCTGGGGCAGTGTGTTGTTCTGCAGGTCAGTGAAGTACTGCGAGATGGGGAAGAAGCTGTTGGGGTGCCTGGTCATAAACCCCTGGAAGAATCCCAGTTCCGTGTCCGTAGTGGTGTCAGTGATATAAATCTTCCACGTAATGCCTTTTTGATCGAGCAAATCGAAGATCGTGTTCGCCTGCACGGGGGTGGCAGGCTTGTGAGCGTGCCCTACGGAAGTGGACGCCACCAGATACATACGATTGGGTTCGGTTTCTACCGGAGCCGGCGCAAACCAGCGGTCCGATGTAGCGAACTGCGCCGCCAAAAAATAGTGAGAAATAAGATCACCGGAATCGTAGAAGCCCATGACTCGTTTGCCAATGGTATCGTTGCCGCCGCCCCCCATGGCTGCTGCCGCTCCCTCCACCACAAAGCCATCCATGGTTGGAGTATTGGAGCTCAGGCTGAAGCGATTGAAATTAATGTGGCTCGTGGCCCAGGCCGCGCTGGTGTTTTCAATACACATAGTTATCAGATGGAACGCGGTAATCATGCTGCCATCATCCGCGGGATTGGCCGCTCCGGCCGGCGTGCCATCTATGCCGGCAGTCAGGCCCAGCGAGGCGCGGTAATCGCCCAAGTGTCCAAAGTAATGATCGAAAGACCGGTTCTCCTGGGCCATAAAGATAATGTGGTTCAGCTTGCTGAGGTCTCCATTCGCGGGGGATGGCGCGGCACTCACGTTCAACGCCGCTGAAGCTGTCTGGCTTCCGCCTGGGCCTTTGGCCGTCAACTGATAGGTAGTAGAGGATGTCGGCGTAACCTGCATGGAGCCGTTCGGCTGTACAGCGCCGATATTGCTTATGCTGACGTCAGTAGCATTGGTCGTCTGCCACGCAAGAGTCGCGGATTGTCCCGCCTGAACGGAAGCAGGGGTGACAGTGAGTGCAGCCGTTGGAGCACTCGTCCCGCCGCCACTGCCACTTCCGCTACCGCCGCCACTGCCGTTCCCGCTGCTCCCACCATTTCCGCTGGTGCTGCTGTTTCCACTTCCACCCAGCAGGGCGCAACCACTGAGGGTGCAGGTTAACCCAATCGCCAGAAAGAGAACGAGTACACGCTGAAGCCGAACACGATTCATAGATTACCCCACAACTATTAACCAGCTTGCAACTGATTCAGATGGTTTTGGCGGCTCGAAAGTTGGCAGCCACTCTGGGCCAGCCTGCAAGGAACGCATGGTTAAACTTCTGAAGCCGCCGAATAAAACACCGGCCAGGTATCGGTGGCGCCGCTCATTTCTGTTTTTCCGCCACCTGGCCTTCTGTTGCCTTGTATCGAACCAGGTTTGGAAACATGGGCGTGACTTCGAATGACATTTTGTCCCGCACCGAGAGCAGTGCCGCCTGTTTGCCTTTTTGCAGTTCGATGCGATCGTCCCAGGGATCGAGCCGGATGCGACTGCCCAGTGGCAGCGCGGGAAGCTGCCCAACATTTCGGGTTTCCAGTTCGGGTGTGGTCTGTTCAAGCTGAGCCATTCGTACGGCGCTGCCTTTGGCCATGCGATTCCCATAATGCGGGTTGATCAGCCAGGTAAGTGAATGAGAATCCGTTGTCAGCGCGCGCAAAAACAGACCGGCGCTGGCGAGTTTGTCCTTATAGGGAGACTTTGCGAGCAGTTCCATGCCCTTTTGATCTGCGGCCAGTTCGTCACTGTCATTGGCGCGCAGCCCAATTTTGCGAAAAACCTCTTCGTCAGGAAATATCATGCGATCGCTGAACGCATATTTGGTATTGAGGCGGTGCCCCAGAACAATGTGGCCCAGTTCCTGGGCAAGGACCATGGCCAGCGACGGCTCGTCGGGAAGAACGTCAAGCAATCCGCGGCTGATGACTATGGTGTGACCGACAGTGAAGGATTCGAGCGGGGTGGTCAGCAGCACGCGGCAGCGCACCTCGGGCTCGATATTCAGATTACTGGTGATCTCCAGATTGTTGACCACCGTCTGCAGAACTTTGGACACCTCGCCATCCTGGGCCAAAACACCGGCGCGTTCCAGACGGTCCAGTACATTGTCTTCCGCTTCCCGTTCCCACAAATGCTGGCTGCGCACGGGATTGATCTCATTGTTGCCAGCCGCTGACGTATCGTTTACATCGTTTGACTCCACCTGCAGGTCGGTGAACTCAGATTGCTGGCCGGAGTGTTTGAGGTCATATCCCCAAAGACGCGTCTGGCCCTTCATGGTCAGCTTACGCGCGATCGCGTACGTGCTGTCCGATTCTTCGGTATAGATATAAGCCGGCAGCCACAGCCCCGGCTGCGTGTTCACGCGCCAACTGTCAAAATGGAAATAATAGTTCAGCCGGTTACGAGGCTCGTACGTTCCGTTAATGCGAACGATATTGAAATCCTGATCTTCTACCCAGATTCTCCCAATAAAATGCGGACCTTTGATATGCTGCCTGGGGACTACATCGAAGACCTGAGTACGCACTTCTCCCAGAAACTGCTCGCGCAGATATTTCAGTTCAAAGTGGTCTTTATCAAAGCCATAATTGAGAAAGACAAGCTGCATGAACCCCTGGGGCAGATAGGTCACCTTGTAAAAGCTATTCAGCCGCTCCAGCACCCGGCCAAACATACCCTTGCGTGCGCGATCCTGGAACTGCTTGTCATGAATTCCCTTTTCATTCAGAACCAGCCGGCCAAGGAAATACCGGTCATTATCCGGAACCGCGCCCAGGTCCTTATCCGGTTTCATGTTCTGGATATAGGTTTCCACCAGGGGGGTGTAATGCTGCAGGTTTTCCACCATTTTGGCTTCCTGGTAAAAAATGCGGTCCGATACCGCATTGGCCTGGCCCGGCTCGGCCTGCGCCGTATTACTCTTATGGTCTGACACTGCCAGAGCTGCCACCGGCAAAATGATCGCCATAACAGCAGCGAATAACCTGGGATAAAAGCGCATGGTTCCTCCGAGTTCACGTGTCTTTAAATTCAATTCACCAATTCAGCAAATTCGCCGAATTCAGCCCGTTTTTCTCTTCATTCAGCCAGTGCAAAAACAATGTGTACGAGAGCGCTGGAATCGTATGGCTGTCCATCCTTTTTGGCCGGCTTGAAACGAATCAGCCGCGCCGCCCGCAAAGCCGATTCATCCAGACCATGCCCCAGCCCGCGAACCACTCTCTGCACGCGCAGTTCACCCGAAGCGGCAAACACAACTTCCACCAGGACTTCGCCTTCAACTCTGAGCTGGCGCGCTTCCGTCGTGTACTCCGGCTTCGGCTTGAACAGAATCTCCGCCGGCACAACCTTTGGCCTGGACTCTGTGCGCGTGGCCGGTCCAGCGGCAGAGGCAGTCAGGTCAGAAAAGCCGCTCGAGGTCACCGGGCCTTTGCGGCCGCTGTTTTCTCCCGGCCCAGCCGGACCGTTGCCGAAGCCCGCACTGGCAACCACACCCTCTCGCCCGTGCGAGCCTCCGGTTCCATTTCCCTTGCCTGGCCCGGCGGGTAAATCAAAAGACCCGATGCTCGCCACCGTAAGCGTGCGCTTGCTCTCGGAAGTCCCGGCAGCTCCGTTGGGATCGCCAAATCCGCCGGTTTGCACCTGACCCGCCGGCGCTTGGATGGCAGGCCGCGCCGAGCTTCCTGGGGCAAATGTATCCGTGACTACTTCTTTTTTCTTTCGGATCTCAGGTTTGGGAACTGGCGGCTCATTGAATGTGCTGGCCACAATTTCTTTTTTGGGTTCCGCTTTAGGTTCCGGAGGTTTCACTACAGGCGGAGGCGGGACCCTGGCAATTTCCGGCGGCTTCGGGATTTCAATTTTTGGTGGAACCGGGGCTGGAGGCGGCGGCTGAATTTTTGGTTTTAGACGCGCCATTACCTCGGGTGGTGGCGCTGCGATTTTTGGCGCCGGACGAACCATATAGATCGGCGTGACCAGCGACCGCTCAACCGGCCGCACACGCGGCGTGGAAAACATGGGAGCAATCTCCAGCAGCAGAAAAACCACCACGGCGTGAATGACGATGCTCCATGCGAACTTTTCTTCCATCCGGCGCGATGGAAGCTCGTAATTGAAGCGGGGCACACGTGCGACCAGGGCAATCCGGCGTTGCGCCACTCTGGCTCCGGCAACCGCGGTATCTTCTGGTCCAGGCTTCCAGGCATTGACTTGATTCAGCATAAAATCCATCCCTGGGCGGCAGCGCCGCAATGTCCGCTCATAAAAACCTTCAATCTATTGATGAATGCCGCGCATGACGAATCCGCATTCCCGCGGTGTCATTTCACGGCAGGCCGCTGTTCTCTCATAAAAGGGCGCGCGCATTCCGGCAGTGCGGACATTAGTGGCGGCAAAAAAATACGCGACTCCCTGGCTCTGATGTTGAATAGCAATGGACAAGCAAAACTCCGAATCCACAGAAGCTCACAATTGCATGCTCGTGTTGATGGCTGGTATGACTTCATATGTTGCCCATTCGGTAAACAACCCGGCAAATTCCCGGACTTAGTTCTCTTCACGCCTTAGCGGAGCAACCAGAAACGCTGACTGCCACTCCTAGTGTTACGGAGTAATTCTGGCTATCATGAACAAACATTGCGTTGTTGGAGTTGTATTCGGCACCAGGCCGGAAGCCATCAAACTCGCGCCAGTTATTTTTGAACTGCAGCGCCGAACTGAATTTGAACCCGTGGTCATTGCCACTTCGCAGCACCGCCAGATGCTGGACCAGGTGCTTGAAGTATTCCGTATTCGTCCGAATGCGGACCTGGATTTAATGCAACCCAACCAGAGCCTGAACGGAATTACCTGCCGCGTGCTGCAGGCGACCGATGCCGCGCTGCAGTCGCTTTCTCCGGACTGTCTGCTGATTCAGGGCGACACAACCACTGCTTTTGCCACGGCGCTCTCGGCTTTCTACCGCCGCATTCCCGTGGCTCATGTGGAAGCCGGTCTGCGGAGCCACGACATTTTCAATCCCTGGCCGGAAGAGGTTAACCGCCGGCTGGCGGGAGTTGTGACGGAGCTGCATATGGCCCCCACGCCTCTGGCCCGGGAAAACCTGCTGGCCGAAGGTATTTCGCCGGAAAAAATCGTGGTTACGGGAAACACCGTAGTGGATTCGGTACAAATGCTGCTGCGGATGGGAGCGCTCGACGAGCTGCCGCCGCCGGGCGTACCCTGCGACAACAGCCGTATCGTGCTCATCACCTCGCATCGCCGTGAATCATGGGGCACGGAGCTTGAGAACATCTGCGGAGCCATTCGCGATCTGGTACAGCGATTTGACGATGTGAGAGTTATCTATCCCGTCCACATGAATCCCAACGTGCGCAATCCAGTGATGGCGCAACTGGGCGGCATGGATCGTGTGCATCTGGTTCCGCCTCTTGATTACTTCCAGTTTCTTTCGCTGCTGCGCCGCAGTTATCTCGTGCTTACCGATTCCGGCGGTGTGCAGGAAGAAGCGCCGACGTTCGGCAAGCCGGTACTGGTCCTGAGAAAAGTTACGGAGCGGCCGGAAGCTTCCATGATGGGTCTTTCACGCGTGATCGGCACTTCGCGCGAGGCCATCCGGGAAGAAGCATCGCTGCTGCTCAGCGATCGCGAGGCCTGGCGCGCAATGTCTGAGGGGGAAAACCCTTATGGCGATGGCAGGGCCGCAGCCAGAATTGTGGAAGCCCTGGCGCGCTGGCGTCAGGGAATAAAACCGGTTCTCGAAGAATGGCAGCAGTTCCGGGGAACGGCGCGGGCCATGGAAGCTGCCTGAACCGCGCCGAAAAGGCGCAGCCGCCAGTGTCGTCTTAGGTCCTGGGTCCAGTTTCCTGGAGTTTCCCAGCCGCATGAGAAAACCGCAAGGGCCACAACGGAAGTTTCGAAAGGCATATGCTGCTCCATTTGTTCAGCATCGTAGTCACGCTTATCTGTATCTACACCGTACGGCATTACTGTTTCACTCTGAACCGCTTTACGGGTGAGCAGCGCCATCCCTACATTGATGTCGATTCGGCTGTCTGGCCCTCGGTGACGGTACTGATCGCCGCGCACAACGAGGAAGCGGTGGTTTCTGACATCCTGTCCGCACTGCTTGAGGTGGATTACCCCGCGGACAAACTTTCCATCGTTCCAGTCAATGACCGCTCCACCGACCGTACGCGGGAAATCATCGACAGCTTTGTGGCGAAGAATCCTGGACGAATCACTCCTTTTCATCGCACAGGCGGAAAGCCGGGCAAGGCCGCCGCACTCAAGGATGCCATGGCCTTCGTGCAAACCGAGGTATTTCTGGTGTTCGACGCGGACTATATTCCCGGCAAGGCGCTGATACGGCAACTGGTGGCGCCGTTCTTTGATCCTGAAGTCGGCAGCGTGATGGGCAGGGTGGTTCCATTGAATGTTGGCCGCAAGCTGCTCACCCGCCTTCTGGATCTCGAGCGCTCCGGCGGATATCAGGTGGACCAGCAGGCGCGCATGAATCTGCACTTCGTCCCCCAGTATGGCGGGACCGTGGCCGGCATTCGCACGTTTGCGCTGGAAGAGGTGGGTGGCTGGAATGAAAACACCCTGGCCGAAGACACCGATCTCACCTTCCGCCTGCTTCTTGCCGGGTGGAAAACCGTGTACGAGAACCGGGCCGAGTGCTACGAAGAAGTTCCGGAGCGCTGGCCGGTGCGGGTGCGCCAGATCATGCGCTGGGCCAAAGGCCACAACCAGGCGCTCGTGGAGTATGCCAGCGCCCTGCGCCGCCGCAGGAACACGAGCCTGTGGGAGCGATTGGATGGGCTGCTGCTGCTGTGCGTATTCGCCATGGCTCCGGTGCTCCTTCTGGGATGGGTGCTGGCAACCATGCTCTTTTATCTGGGCGCGCCCATCGGCGGCGGGACCGCCGTGCTCGCCCTGGCCGCGTTCACCACACTGGGAAATTTTGCCGCGTTCTTCGAGATAGCCGCGGCGGCGCGACTCGATGGCTCGGTGGAACGGATACGTCTGCTGCCCTTCACTCTGCTCGGCTTTTCGGTAAGCATGATCAGTGTTTCGCGTGCGGCCTGGCAGCAGATTGTCGCCGGTATTCTGGGCCGGGAAATGGTGTGGCACAAGACAGAGCGTTCTCGCATGGCGCCCGTACCCGCCGGGAGGCCGGCATGAACAGCGTATGGGCTCCTGCCGCGCTTGCCGCTCTTACCGGCTCCATGGTCGCTTTGCCGCTCACGCCCGCCGTACTGGAAATGATTCGCCGCAAAGACGCTGGTCCGCTGCCCGCGCGCAAAGACGACGGCAACATCCGAAATTTTGCGCGCTCGATGCGGCGCTACATTGCTCCGCTGCGCGATCCTCTGGCCTCCTGCGCTCAGTCCGGCGCTGTCCAGGAAAGCCGCCTGCGCGACGGCTCCTATGCTCTTCTGGCAGGCCGGGGCGGTGATTACGGCGCGCCCGAAGAAAAAGTGCAGACACTTATCCTGTTTGCCCAGTCCGTTTCTCTCAACCATCGCATGGTCTTTTTGAAGGACCTTTACGCCGCGGACAACCTGTTCGGTGGCGGGCAAAACATTTTTCGCGCCGTGCTCGGAGAGAAAGACGTATTCCTGGGAGAAGAAACACTGGTTGCCCGATGGCTCCATGCGGAAGGCTCGGTCTTTGCCGGCCGGAAAAGCTCGCTTCACGGAAGGCTCTCCGCGGAAACAGCCGCTATTCTTTCCGCTGGCTGTAAGTTTGAGCGCGTATGCGCACCGGTGATCGAGACCAGTGCTAATGCCCTGCAACGCAGAGGTAAATATACCGAGAATGCAATCCGTGAATTTCCTGTTCAGCATGGAAAGCTCGGCCGCTCCCGGATTCGCGGCGACATTCATTTCCACCCCGGCGAAATGTTTCTTGGCAACATCATTGCCACCGGCGCCGTGCGCATCGACGAAAAAACCCGCATTCTGGGCAGCGTAAAGGCCGGCACACACATTCGGCTTGGAGATGGCGCCGAAGTCGAAGGCAGCCTGGTCAGTTCCGGAACCATCGATATTGCTTCGGAATGTCTGGTAAGAGGCCCCGTGCTGGCGGACAAAGAAATTGTGATTGCCAGTCGAGTCCAGATAGGCGCTCCGGATTCTCCGGCCACGGTGAGCGCTCCGCGCATCAGCATCTCTCCCGGCAGCAGAGTGTATGGAACTCTATGGGCCAGAGTTGAGGGAACGGTGGAGGAATAAGGCATGCTCCGCTTCTTTCTGCTTCTTTTGGTCTGCTGGTCCGGATCGAATGCTCCTCACACCCGGAAGTTCGAGCCGCAGAATTATCAAACCGCCGATGGCGCTCTGGTGCTGCAGACCGGAGGAAATTACATTGAGCCGTATTTCGCCACCAAATCTCTGCTTATTGCCGAAGACGCGGGCCTCGATATTCGCCAGTCCGCGCTTGCCTGGATTCGCTGGGGACTCGCCCATCAGAACAGCCAGGGACTTCTCAACCGCTATTGCCAAAAGCCTGGCGAAGCCTGGTATGAATGCGGCGCCGCCGATGCCGATGATTCCATGCTTGCGCTGTGGCTGCAGCTCCTTTACCGCATGTCTTCCGGCGCTGGACTGCCTCCCGAATGGCAGTCCAGCGCAAGGAAAGCAGAGTCCCGTCTTGCGCACTTACGCAACCGGCGGCTCGGTCTGTATCACGTCTCGGACCGCAATCATGTTGCCCTGCTGATGGACAACGTGGAGGTCTATTCGGCGCTTCGGGACATAGCCGCGGCAAAATCGCGCTTCGGCAACGAAAAGGGAGCGCGGCAAACGACGCAGGATGCAGAGAAACTTGCCTCGGCCATTCAGCATGTCTTCTGGAACAAGCGCGCGCAATGGTATCGCCCTTCCATGCAAAAAAACACTCCGCACTTTTATCCGGACGTGGTCGCGCAGGTATATCCATGGCTCGCGGGACTTTCCGCACCCGGCCAGGATGTACAGGAGTCATGGACCAGATGGAAAAGCAGATTTGCTTCAGCCTGGCTGGAATCCTCTTATGATCCTCATCCCTGGGGACTTGTGGCGCTGGCCGCTTTGAAGACAGGCGACAAAGACAGCGCGGGTTGCTGGTTCGTTCATGCCCGGCCCCTGCGTTACAGCTCCCGGTGGAACGTACTTGAGGAAGCTGTTTATCAGGGACTGGAGCAAAGATTCAGCGATGAGCAACCGGCAGATGTTGCGGCATGCACCCAGGCAGCGGACAGGTAACGGCATGAAGAGATTCTTCCAATACGGCATAACTCTGGCTGTCTTCACGGCGATGCTGGGGAGCCTCGCCGCTTATCGCCACCTGAACGCAAGAAACAGTGACCATCTGGATACCATTCTGCTTCTGCTTCCCGACTCCGCGGATGCCGCTGATCCTCTGGTCCAGGAATGGATTGACGCTGCAGCCGAAGAAGGCCTGCACCTCGAGGTGATACGCGATTCCAGCCTTCTGGATCCTGTGTTTCATTTTCATGCGGCGGGACTGATTGTTCCCGATCATGTGCATCGCAGCGCCAATGACACACTTATTGGCGCGCTGCAAGCGTACGTGCGCGGCGGCGGAAAGCTGATGCTGGTTTATGACGCGTGCACCTGGGACCTGAACGGCTTTTATCCAAAATATGGCTCGCGGCTGGCTGGTTTGACCGGCGTCCACTATGCGCTTTATGACGAGTACCGCAAAAACACCATCGATAAGAGCGCGATATGGAGTTCGTCGGAGACCATGCAGGACCTTGGAATACCTCCAGGACAGTTTCTTCCTTTGGACAGTAAAAATCAGCTGCAGGCATGGCGTACCGTTTCGCATGGAAACGCACCCCATGAACAGACCGACACCACCCGATTTACTCTGGTCCGGTATCTCTATGGAGAAGTGACATACCCGTCCTTCCGCACGACCGGGTCATTCGACGGCAAAGTCCTGCTGCAGTCCAGCGATGGAATTGCCGCAGGGACAAGGCAATACGGGCTGGGCGAAGTATTGTTTGTAAACCTGCCGCTCGGCTACCTCAAACTGCGCACGGATGGATTATTGCTCCATTCCTTTCTTCGCTATTTTGCCGTACGCATGCTGCAGCTTCCGTGGCTTGCTTCCGTTCCGGATGGCATGGGCGGGCTGGTGATGAACTGGCACATCGATGCGCAATCGGCGCTGAAGCCCATTGAAACTCTGGCAAAGGGCGGTGTTTTCGATCAGGGGCCCTTCTCCGCACACGTAACCGCCGGGCCGGACGTGAATATCCCGCAGGATGGAAAGGGCCTGAATGTGGAGCACAATCCTCTGGCCGATAAGTGGATTCAATATTTTCTCGCGCACGGCAATTCCGTGGGCAGCCACGGAGGATGGATTCATAACTACTTTGGCGCCAATGTCTCCGACACCAATGAAGCCAGTTTCGAAAAATATCTTGAATTGAACCGGAACGCGCTCGAAAAGATTGTCGGCCATCCGATCACTGAATACTCTGCTCCACTGGGCGCCCATCCCGACTGGGTGACGCGGTGGCTCGAAAAAAATGGCTTCACCGCCTACTACTTTGCCGGCAACACAGGCCTGGGGCCGACCCGGGTTTATCGCGACAACGGCCGGGTCGGCACGTCGATTTGGGCCTTTCCCATCCTGCATTTGGGCATCGATGCCAGCTTCGAGGAAATGGATTTTGATGAAGTCCCCCTGCTCACGGTCCAGGACTGGCTGATGAATATCGCCGATTTCACCGCGCGCGAACATACAGCCCGGCTGTTCTATTCGCATCCGCTCGGAGCTGTTCGTTACATGCCTGCGCTGCAGGAGTGGCTGCGCCATACGGCTACCCTTGCCCAGGAGAGACAATTTCGCTGGTACACCATGTCCGGACTCGCCGATTTTCTCAACACGCGAAGTCAGGCCCGATGGTCTCTTACCCGCTCCGATGGAACGGTCCTCCTACAGGCCGGCCATGCTAAAACTTTGGCCCACCTGGCATGGATGCTGCCTAAATCCCGTTATCGCAAACCCACCGTGATACAGGGCAAGGCCACGGTCAGCGCTTCCGGCGATCTTTGGATTGTTACCGCTGGCGACTGCGCCAGCCTGGCCGTGGAGTTCGATGCGTCCTAAAACAAATGCGCCACACTACAAACAAAAATCGTGAGGCAGCCATGAAACTGATTATCCTGAGTTCGCTTCTCCTGGCAGCGGCCCTTGCCGGCGGCCAGGAACAGACCCCTCTTCCCCAGGGATCGAGTGTCCCCGGCCTTTCTTCCCTGCCGTTCGGACTCAATGGCCCCGGCTTTGTGGAGACGGGCGGAGATTACAACTCCCTGAGCGGAAATTTTCAGCGATGGGCAGATGCGTATCTGCGCGGGGGAGTCTCGGGAGGCCGCAACAACTTCACCGGCGAACTGAGCCGCCAGTCGCGCTATGGCGATACCGGCTGGTATTACTCGCTGGGCTGGATTCGGAGCTGGAGCGAAGACTGGTACAGTGAACTCGACTTTGGCAGCAGCACAGTAGGTGGTTTTTTTCTCCCCAAAGTTCGTACGGACGCCCTCATCAACCGCAAGCTGCTTTCTCGCCGCCAGCTGGTGGTGACACTGGGAGGCGGCTACGATCTCAGCAAAACCATAAATTCCGAATTCCGGGGACAGATTGGCGCCACTTATTATTTTGAACGTCCATGGATCGTCCAGGGCGGAGTAACCTGGACCCATGCAAATCCAGGATCGATTCTTGCCCGCACACAATTTCTGGCCGTCACCCAGGGACACGCAAAAGAACACTTCCTTACCTTAAGGACGGAAATAGGCCGTGAGGGATATGAGCTGATTGGCCCCACCACGTCGCTTTTTAATTTTCCCCTTCATAATTATTCGGCCACATGGAGGCAATGGCTGGGTCCGGGATGGGGATTCAATACGGCCCTGGAACACGAAGACACTCCTTTTTATCACCGCAACGGGGGGTCGTTTGGCTTCTTCCTGGAGTTCTAGAATCGCCTCCACCCGGCCAGAGGCGGAGCAACTGGAAAAACTGCGCCATGTCGGCTGGCGCGGCGGGTGGATCGCCCCTCACCGCGCCTTTGCCTTTCTTCCTCTCCATACCAGACACGTGGCGGTTTGCGTAATGATGACGGTGGGAATGACGGCGGCCTGGCTTTCCATGCTGGACCGCGTGGGACTTTTGTGGGGCCGCATCTTTCGCTACTGGGCACAGGCCCTGGGCCTCCAGACCACGGTGTTTACCGCCGTACAGCACATGGGAAGCCATATTCACTTTTCACTTCCCTACCTGAACCTCGCGGCCGGACCTCCCGACCCGCAAATATGGTGGATCAGCGGCGCGGTGACGCTTGCGATCCTGGCCATCACCTGCTTTATGTCCGAGGAGAAACTGCCATGGATCTATCTGCTGCGATTTCTTGTGCTGCTCCAGGGAACAGCCCTGGTCTATTTTGTCTTTGCGGCGGCGCGTTTTCCTCACGATCTGCCCAGCTACACGGT
>Ga0070730_10000878_pt1 | contig 31469 bp, 22 predicted proteins | sample Coa_R1_3_FD_66447 | JGI IMG/M metagenome (GOLD analysis project Ga0070730, IMG submission 66447) | Surface soil microbial communities from Centralia Pennsylvania, which are recovering from an underground coalmine fire - Coalmine... | ecosystem: Environmental > Terrestrial > Soil > Unclassified ... | reverse complement strand
CATCCCTTTCACTTCCGCGCCCGTCAACGTGCACACCACTCCCGGCAACGCCGCCGCTTTCGCAACATCCACACGCGTGATCTTCGCGTGCCCGTACGACGACCGCACAAACCGAATGTGCAGCATCCCGGTCAGCTTCTGATCGTCGACAAAAATTCCCTTGCCGCGCACCAGCCGGTCTTCTTCCTTCCGCCGGATCGGCTGCCCCACCCACTTGGCCGGACCGCTGGCAACCCCGGCCTTCGTTTTTTTCTTCGTGCGCGCCATCGTCGCCATAATTCCTGACCGTTACCCCAACGCTTTCTGCAATCCATCGATCAATTTCTGCACATTCTTCTTGGCCAGCGGCTCCAGCAATCCCCCCGCCAGCGAAGCAATCCGCCCCACCACGTTCGACTGCCCCAACCAGATCACTTTCGTCTCTCCGCCACCCGCCGCCTGCAAATCGAATCCTGCCCGCAAGCTCGCTGATCCGCCCGGCACCTCTCCGCGTCCTTCGTATACCGCGCGCGTTGGACTTTGCGTCTCCACCAGAGACATCTTCACCGCCGCCGTCCCCCGAATGTGCGAAATCCCCACGCTCAGCTTCACCAGAAAATTCTTGGCGTCCAGTATCTCCATGCTCTGATAGTCCGGCAGCAGTGGGCAAAATCGATTGGGGTCCACGAGAAAGGCGTACACCTCTTGCGGTGTTTTCTTCACCGTAAAGTCGCCGTTGAACTTGATCTCCACTAGCGCTTTGCCATTTCGACGGCGGCCATGCGCATCGCCTTCAAAATATTCTGATATCCCGTGCACCGGCACGTATTCCCCGCAATCGCTTTGCGCATCTGCTGCTCCGTCGGCTTCGCATTCTTGTTCAGCAGATGCACCGTGGAAAGCAGCAGCCCCGGTGTGCAGTACCCGCATTGCAATCCGTGGCATTCCGCAAATGCTTGCTGCACCGGATGCAACGCGCCGTCCTTGGAAAGTCCCTCCACCGTGGTAATCTCGCCGCCCTCCGCCATCGGCGCAAACAAAGTGCACGACTTGACCGTGCGCCCGTTCAACAACACCGTGCACGCTCCGCAATACGTCGTGTCGCACCCGATGTGCGTCCCCGTGAGATTCAGGTTCTCCCGCAAAAATTCCACCAGCAGCGTGCGCGGCTCGACCTCCGCCTCCCGCGCCTCGCCGTTCACCCGCATCTTCACCATCACTTTTTCAGCGCCCGGCATATTCGTGCCCCGCCTCCACTCGTTCACCCGCCGCGCGCCGCGCCGCTATCCCGATCGCCCGTTTCACCAGCGCCCCCGCCAGCGTCCGCTTGTACTCCGCCGACCCCCGCATATCGCTCTGCGCTTCGGCCGCCTCCCGCGCCGCTTCCGCTACGCGCTGGATGTTCTTCCCATCTAACTTTTTCCCCCGCAGTTCGTTCTCCGCATTTTTGGCCCGGATCGCCGTCAATCCCACGCAACCCAGCACCACGCGAATTTCCTTGCAGATGTCCTTGCCTTCCAGCGTCAACTGCACCGCCGCGCTCGCGCTCGCATACACCGGCGCGCTTCGCTTAAACGCCAGGTACGCTCCCCCGCTGTGTCTGCCTGGCTTCTTCACCCGGATCTCCCGTACCAGCTCGTCGTGCGCCAGCACCGTGGTGTAAGCATCCTTGATGAAATCTTCCAGCTTTACCGCCCGTTCGCCTCCCGGACCCGCGCATTGCAGCGAAGTCTCCAGCGTCAGCAGCACCGCGCCCCAATCCCCGCTCGGATCCGCTTCCGCCAGCGATCCTCCGATCGTTCCCTGGTTGCGCACCTGCACATCCGCGATCCCCGCCGCGCAATCGTGCAAGATCGGAATGGCCGCCACCGCCTCCGACATTTCAATATCGCTGTGCCGGGCCAGCGCCCCAAAATGCAGCTCCCCGTCATGGTTCCGAATGTCGTTCAACCCCCCGATAAAATTAATGTCCACCAGCGCCGTAGGCCGCGCCATCCGCATCTTCATCAACGGAATCAGGCTTTGCCCGCCGGCGATTACACGCGCTTCCTCCCCCAGTTCCTGCAAAAGCTTTGAAGCTTCCGCAAGCGACTTCGCGCGGTAGTACGTGAATGGATGTGGATACACTGTCGGTCGGCTCGCCTCTGTGCGGCTGGTCCCGGGTGCTAACGAAGGCCCTGCGTCACCGCGCGCATTTTATTGCGATTACCCCGCCGGAGCAAGTCGAACGAGCACACGAAGAACCGTACAAGCTAGATGGGCGAAAAGAAAAAAGGAACATAAGAAATTGCTATTCGTTGAAAAATCTTATGTCTAGTTTCCACAGGCCTTTCGCAAGGCGTTTACAGCGTGGATTATTGAACCCTCTCAGGTGTCTCCCCTGTCCTAAATGCGTAATATATTTATGTGGGAGCGGTAAATGTCGCAGAGTCGCCATGTTACCGCTCCATTTTCAAATTAGGACAGCACTAATCTCCGCGCCCGCTAGCCTTTCCCCCACCCATCGTTTATCCTGCCTCGACCCCCGGATGCGCAAACCTGAAAAGATCATCCCCGTCATCCTGGCTGCTGGCAGCTCCCAATCGCTACAATTCCCCAAAGCTCTAGCTCGCTTCGGGACCCAAACCGCCCTAGAAATCGCCCTGCAAAATTGCTTTTCCTTGCCAAGCGCCTTAGTCGTCCTCGGTGCCGAAGCCGACCGCATAGTCCCCGCCATCCCTAAGAAAACTAAAATCGTCCTAAACCCAAGATGGCCCGACGGTCAGCTCACCTCCCTACAAGCCGCTCTGCGCCACATCCCAAGGGACGCCGCTTTTCTGATCTACCCGGTCGACCTGGCCCTGCTGCGCCAAAGGACTGTCGCACTCCTTGTCCGTGCCTTCCGCACCCGCACGCCGCCACAGGAAATCATCATGCCCTGCCACAACGGCGCCTACGGCCACCCCGTCATCGTCTCCCCCGCCGTTCGCCCCGAGTTCTTTTCCGCCATGACCGCGCGCGAAGTGATCTATCGATTCCCCGAACGCATTCGCGTCCTGAACCTGCGCAGCGGCTCGATTTTCGAGGATTTCCACGACCCAGAATCGTACAAAGCCTGCCTGCGCAAATTCCGCGCCCGCAAGACAAAGGGAATTTAAGCCGCGCCGCGCGAAGGCATCACCGCCCCAATCATCGTCCCCACCATCCCAGCGATCATCAATCCCGATCCGGCGATCGCGATCGCCCGCGGCGCTGGCCCATGGCTCATTGTCTGCAACAGCACCCCCAGCGGGAAAACCACCGCTCCCAAAAGAAGCCCTGCCGCAAGCAGTACCTTCCATCTTTCCGAAAAATTCACCCGGTCGAAGCCTATACCCAGAACAATCAACAACATCGCTAATCCAATCCAATGTCCGTGCACATCCACTTGCCGGTCGTAAATATATTTCGCCTCGCGATAACGGGCCAGGGAACTCTCCACAACTGCCGGATTCCGGTCTGCGGCCGCCGCAAAACTCCCCGCCAGAGACGCTCCAATGCTGTCCAGCGCCTGGTGCTCCGCGAACACCGCATACCACAGCCCATAACTCATTCCCCAAACCGCCAGTGCGATGCCTCCCACAATCAAAAGTCGCCGCGAGCCCCTCATCGCGCGCTCCCTGTTCGTGACCTGGCCCGCACCTCGGCGTCCAACTCCCCGGTATACCGCAAAACGCCGATCCACATCGCCAACAACGCCAGGATAACCAACAAGCCTCCGAGGTCTGCCACCCCGCCCGCCAGCAAACCGTACCGCAGCTCCAGCAACACACACACCGGCAACAACAAGGAGCCCAGCAGCAAAATCTTCGCCCAACGCCTCTTCCAGCTCGCCCGCAAGCGCACATACGGCTGAAAGAACGCCATCATCACCGCCAGCAGACCAAATTCGATGGCGTGTGCATGCGCCGCAATATTCACCGCTTTGGCCCCCTGCAATTGCCCATACCCCGCCAGCGCCGTATCCACCGCTGTTCCATTCCCCGCCGCCGCGCCCCCACTCATCTGCGCCAATAACGTATAGTCCTGGGCCTCATGCTTATAAAGGTTCGCCGCGGCATCGTACGCTCCGTGCAAAAAACCCAACAGCACCAGCACCATCCCACCCGCGAACAGCATGCGGCCTTCCGCGCTGCGCTCGCCCAGCAACCCGTCCTCAAAACCGCCCCGCTCACCCCGAAAATAAGCCCACAGGCCGGCCAAGCTCCCCAATGTAACAATAAGAACCAGCAGTCCTCCAAAGTCCGCCGCAATGCTCGCCCAACCAATCGCTTGGAACGGACTGCCCGCCAGGCCAACGTAGTGGATCAGGTACACGCCAACCGGCAGCAACCACGCCCCAGTCAGAAAGATCCAAGCCAGCCTCTTCTTTGCGCCTTCGCTGAAACCCACCCACGGCTGCAGTATCGCCAGCAGCAGCGCCAGGTACCCAAAATCAATCATGTGCACATGCGTGTCGACCTTGGTCCCTCGATTTTCCAGAAACGCCCCAACATCCTTAAAATTGGCCAGCACCCCTGGGCGATTCCCAGCCAAAGCCGCCTGCGCCGCGGCCGCCAGGCTCGCCCCCACCCGCCCCGCATTCTGATGCAGGGTAAACACCGCGAAAATGTCTCCGAACAGCATGCCCGTTAGAATCAATCCGATACCGCCCAGCAGAAGCAGACGGCGCGCACCCATGGCCGCGAATCCGGTCAGTTCCGGCGGCCGTCGCGCAGAGATTTGCGGGAGTGTCGAAGATTCGGACACCGGCAGCGTTCCTTGTTACATTTTTACTCTTGACTTCTGATTACTATCTGCTATACTTAATACTGGTAGTTCTGCGTAGCGAACCGTTCGGTCCGAAGCTCCAGCCTAACGCCTTTATCTGCAACAGATCCGAAGCAACACCGCGTTTTGCCGGGTTTTAGCCGCAATCGGTCCCAAATAAACCTTTTATTTTCAACAGATCCGAGCGTCGCCCCTGTAAGTCCTTTGAAATGCGCAGTTACAAAAAACCGGGGGGGAGGGGTCCCCCAATCCTTTTCTGCTCCAGAAACGCTAGAAGTTGAACTTGACGGCCAATTGGATTTGTCTTGGGTTGAATACCGCACGCGGCGTCCCGTACAGCGGATTGGGCGAACCTTCTAGATTGCTGGTTGGGCCCGCGCAGCCAAAGGCGGTGGGATCCACCGGGCAGAAATCCGACGCTCCATACACCGTATTGAAAAACCGGATGTTGGTCGTATTGAACAGGTTGAAAGCCTCCGCGATCACTTCCAGGTTTCTCTTCTCGCGGAACGGAAAGGTGCGCCCAACGCGGAAATCCACCGTCCGGAAGTTGTCTCCCACAAACGTATTGCGCGGCTCGATGCCCACCCGGTCGTTGTTCCCGAAGATGTCTCCGTTGGCGTCGAATCCGGCAAACTTGGTGAAGCGCATCGGCGATTGCACCGTCGCGATCAGGCTGAACAGGAAATCGCGCGCAACCGGGTTCCACGTTTTCGGCGTGGTCACCGTTCCGTTCACCACCACGCGATTGCGCACGTCGTCCGATGACAGCGCCCGCTCCGCGCGAAAGTTCTGGCTGTCTTGCGGTATCAGCACAAAGCTGGGGTTCGGTCCATCGTCAATGGATTTGGACCAGGTATAGCTGATGCCGTACGAAAAATTATGCGCCAGCCGCCGGTTTACATTCACCAATAATCCGTCATACTGCGAGTCCCACCGTGAAGTCGCCTCGAAATAAATCGCGATTGGGAAAGTGCGGACGCCGGGCGTGAACGGGCAGGCCACCGGCACGGAACAGTACAGATTCTTCGGCCCGGTACGCCCTTCCGAATCGTGCAGCGTTACTACCGTCGTCGGGTCCGGCTGGTTCACGTTGAAGAAGCTGCCCAGATGCACGCCGCGCACGTGTAGTCCGCTAATGCTGACGGTGGTATCCGGCAACGGCTCAAACTCCAGGGCCAGGCTGGCCTGCACCCCGTAGGGGTTCTTGCTCCCCTGATCGAAGCGCACCACCACCGAAGGCCCGAAGAATCCGCAGTTGGTGATTGGCTGGCATCCGGGAAACGGATTCGTAAACGGGTCGGTAGTATTGTCAGGATAAGCGCCATCTTTCACCAGGCCCTGCAATGCCAAAGAGGTGATCGCCGGAGCGCTGGCAAACGCGAACAGCTCGGTCTTGGCGTTCAGCCCATTTTCAAACGGCCGGCCTGGATACCGGCCGATCGTTCCGCCGCAAGACGGCTCCTGGCAAGCCAGCAGCGGTGCCGGGATAATTCCGTGGAACAATCCAAAGCCTGCGCGCACCACCACGTTGCGTTTGGTCCCCAGATTATAGGCCAGGCCCACGCGCGGATCGATGTTCTTCCATTGCGTGTTGAGCACGTTGGCCGGCCAAGTCTCCCATTCCCAACGAATGCCTCCGTTCAGCGTGAGCCGGTTGGTAGCCCTCCATTTGTCCTGGATGTACACCCCGTCGTAGGAGTGATTCAATTGGCCCTCCGCGGTATTGCGGATAGCGGGGGCAAAACTGGTTCCCGAGTACACCGAAGTATTCAGGCTCTGCTCGTTAAAATTCGGAGCTTGAAAGCGCTCGAAGAAAATTACGTTGGGATGCTGGCAGCCGGCGGGTCCCGGGCCGCCCGGGTCTCCGGCGGCCGACACGCACTGCGCGCCATTGACGCGGTCATTGCCTAGAAACGCGCCGAGATTCGGAAAGTCCGCCTCAAACGGGTAGAACAGCGGAAACGATTCCGTAGTGTCCACAAAATTGAAATTGCCGCCGAAGCTGAGCGTGTGCCGGTCGAAACTGCGCGTCACATTATCGACCATCTCGAAACGCGACTCGCGGTAAAAATCGGGATTGCCGCGGTTGACCCCGGTCGTAAACGTATTCGCCAACTCCAGGTGCGGCTGCGTGGATACCGTCGGGAAATCGAACGACCGCCGCGCATACTGCACCCGCAGCTCGTTCACCAGTTTCGGGTTGACCACCGAGGCCAGCGTGCCCGCCAGCGACTGATCGCGGTAGAAATTGTTTTTGAACGCGGAGGGCAGGTCGAACCCGTCATTCAGCGGAGACTGGTTGAGCAAGCGTCCGTCGTTTACGAAATAGCGCAAGAAAATGTTTTCGTTGTCGTTGAAGCGGTGATCGATGCGAACAAATCCGTTGTCCGTATCGTTGGTGCGCAACACGCTGCCCAGATTCGGCTCCGGCGCCAGACCGTATACCGCCTTTACTTCATTGATGGCGTTAATGTTGGCCAGCACCGCCGAATTGTAAAAGGGCGATTCGCCGCGGCGCTGCGCTTCATAATTCGCGTAAAGGAAAGTCTTGTCCTTCTGCAGCGGACCGCCGATGGCGGCCCCGAACTGATTCTGCCGCAGCACGTGCGCGCCGGTAGCCTGCAATAGGTTGACGGCGTCCATCGTGTCGTTCCGGAAATATTCATACAGCGTGCCGTGCCAATCGTTGGTACCGCTGCGGGTAATGATGTTCACGATTCCCGCGGTGGCCCGGCCGAATTCCGTGGAGTAATCCGTATTGATCACCCGGAATTCCTGCACCGACTCCTGCGGCGGCGTACCTCGCTGAATCCCGGAAGCCGTGGAAATATCGTCGGCGCCATCAACGGCGATGAAGTTGTAGTGAATATTCTGGCCCGCGAAAGAAAGCTTGGTCACCGGCTCCACGATCACGTCGGTGCTGCCGGAGGTGGTATCGCCAACCGTCACCGACGGCGAGAGCAGCGCGAAATCGATGAACTCGCGCCCGTTCACCGGCAGATTGACGATCTGCCGCTCGGTGATCACCGTGCTGACTTCCGTGCGGGTGGGCTCCTCCAGCTCGGAAGTTACCGCAACTTCGACTTTTTCTTCCACGCCTCCGGGCGTCAAGGTGAAATCCAGCTCCGCCGCCTGCCCCACTTGCAAAATCACGTTCTTGCTTTGTTTGCCAAATCCGGTGAACTCCGCGGACACCGTGTATTCGCCAGCCGGCAAAGCGGGAATGGTGTATTCGCCGCTGTCCGAGCTTTGCGCCGTTCGAGAGAATCCGGTCGCCGGGCTGGCGATGGTCACCGTTGCTTTGGCGACGCTGCCTCCGGACGCATCCACAATTCTCCCCGACAGTGTCGCGGTGATGGCTTGCGCGCCGGCCACGGGAGCGTTGATGGAAACCACGGCGAAAAGCAACCCGAGGCAAACTCCCAGGCACACCAAATTCGGTTTGATTCGGTTCATGACACTCACCCCCCAAGAGAACCAGTAACCCCAGAATGCGGGGAGTATAGCAGAGCGCGCCCGCAGGCCAAGCTAGAACTTAGGCGGACTTTGCGGGTTGCCGTAATCCTAGACGCTCCAGGCGCGGCAGCACCTCGTCGCGAAAAAAGGGGAACTCCTCGAGGTAGTTAACGAAAGTGATGGTGGTCCCGATAAATCCCGCAGCGCTGATTTTTGCCAGCTCCGCGGCGACATCATCCGCATCGCCAATGAGCGGATACACGCCATGGCCACCGAGGAATCGTTGCCGGAACAGCTGGAATGCCTCCGGCGGGAAAGACTGCGCGTGCAGCCCTTGCAGCTCCATCAAGTGATCGGCGGCGGCGTAATCTCCCATCTTGCGGGTGTAATACTCGTGATACTCCTGCGCTTCCTTGCGCGTGGGGCGCAGCACTACGTACGAAGTGGTGAAGACATCGATGCCGCGTCCGCAACCCGCGGCGATTCCTTTTATGCTTTGCACGTCCTGCCGCCCTTTTTCGAGATCGATCAGCACGGTGAACAGGAAATCGCAGTTCTTCGCGCCGAAACTGCGCCCGGCTCCGCTGGAACCGGCATTCATCACCACCGGCCTCCACTTGTAAGGCTTGGGTTTTCCCACCACGCCTTTCAGCTTGAGGAAGCGTCCGTCATAATCGAACGGGATGTCTTCCTGCCAGATCTTCTGCACTACCTCCCACCACTCCTGCCCGTAGTCGTAGCGGGCGTCGTGTTCGCGCTGTACGATGCCAAACATCTCGAATTCATCCTGGTTCCAGCCGCAAACGATGTTCAGCCCAAAGCGGCCTTCGCTCACGTGGGAAACCGTTACCATTTGCTTGGCCGCAAAAATCGGATGCACCAGCGGCGCATGCACGGTGCCGAAAACAGTGATGTGTTTGGTCCTGGCCAGCAGCCCGCAGGCCCAGGTGATAGTTTCCAGGGTGCTGCCCTCGAAATCGGTTTCTCCCCCGTACCCTTTCCAGCGCGCGATAGGCAGCAGGAACTCGATGCCGGCTTCGTCGGCCAGTTGCGCCAGTTTCAGATTGTTTTCCCAGGAGGCCTCCCAACGTTCCGGAACTTTGGTCACCGCCATGCCGCCGGAGCAATTGGGCGAGAAAATGCCGAGCTTGAGTTTGTTGCCATTGAACATGGTGGTTCGCGGATTTTCCCTGGTTCCGGGCATGTGGTTTCCTCGTTGCAGTTTCTGGGTTGCGGGTAATCGAAACGCAGGATTATACGGGGAGCGCGGCGCGGAGGGTAAAGTTTGTTTTGCGGTTGCCGCAATCGACCGGCAATCGCAAACGTGTTACAGGCCGGCCGGATTCACGGCGAGGAGGCGCGGCTCGGTCATTTCTTCGATTGCGTAGCGCAGACCTTCGCGGCCGAGGCCGGAATCTTTCGCGCCGCCGTAGGGCATGTGATCGATGCGAAAGGTCGGAACTTCTCCAATCATCAAGCCGCCCACTTCAAGGATCTCAAACGCGCGGGTGATACGCTTGAAATCGCGAGTGAAAATACCCGCCTGGAGTCCGAACTCGGAGCGATTCAGCGTGGCCAAGGACTCCTCGTAATCTTTGAATTTTGCGACGGTAACCACCGGGCCGAATATTTCCATGCAGTTCACGCGCATGTCCGGCTTGGTGTTGGTCAGGACGGTTGGAGTGACCATGGCTCCGTTGCGGTGACCGCCGCAAACAATCTTGGCCCCGTCGCGCACCGCTTCGTCGATCCAGGCAATGACCCGGACTGCCGCTTCTTCACTGATCAGCGGACCGACATCGGTGCTCTCGTCCAGAACGCTGCCGACCTTGAGTTTCTGCACCCGCGCAACGAGGGCGGAAAGGAATTTCTCGTACGCGCTCTCTTCCACCAGAATGCGTTGCACCGAGATGCAGGACTGGCCAGCATAGCCAAAGCCGCCGGTCACGCAGCGATCCGCGGCATATTCCACATTGGCGTCCGCGCAAACGATCACGCCGGCATTGCCGCCCAGTTCCAACACCACTTTTTTCTTTCCCGATTTTTGCTTGAGCGCCCAGCCCACCGCGGTGCTGCCCGTGAAGCTGAGCAGCTTCAGGCGGTCGTCGGAAACCAGTATGCCCGCGTCGTCATTGGAAAGGGGGAGAACATTCAGCGCGCCGGCGGGCCACCCGGCCTGCTCGATGAGCTGGGCCAGACGCAGCGAGGTGAGCGGCGTTTGCGGCGCGGGTTTTAGCACGATGGTGCATCCGGCGGCGATGGCCGGAGCTAATTTGTGGGCCACCAGATTGATGGGAAAGTTGAAAGGGGTTATCGCCGCGATGGGCCCGAGCGGAAAGCACCGGACAATACCCCATCGCCCGGCGGTGGACGCTTGCCAATCGAGCGGGAGGTACTCGCCTCCCACGCGCACGGCCTCTTCGGCAGCCACGCTGAAGGTGAAGACGGCGCGATCCACTTCCACGCGCGCGGTCTTGATGGGCTTGCCGGCTTCCAGCGCCACCATGCGGGTCAGTTCTTCGTGGTGCTTCTCGATTCCCGCGGAGATGGCGCGCAAAATGCGCTGGCGTTCGTAGCCACCCATCCGCCGGGTGACTTCAAAAGCGCGCGTGGCAGCGCGGATGGCCGTTTCGGCGTCCGAAGAAGTTGCCCGGTAGGTGGCGCCGACACGCTGGCGAGTCCCCGGCGAAAATATCTCGATGCGCTCACCGTCATTGCGCCATCGACCGTCGAGAAGAAAGCCCAAATGGATGGATTCGATTGCTGCCGGCATATTTTCCTACGCGTGGGAAAGCGCGGCCTGCCTGGATTGCGCAACCGCTGCCAGGCCCGCTTCGATTACGCCCAGACCTTCCTCAAATTGCTCGTCCGTAACAACCAGGGGAACCAGAATGCGGATGACATTATTAAAGGTTCCGGCGGTGATGGTGATAAGCCCGTGCTCGTAGCAGAACTGCGCCAACTGTTTGGTTTCGGCGTCGGCGGGTTCGCGAGTGGCGGCGCTGCGCACCAATTCCATGGCGCACATTCCCCCCAATCCGCGAACATCGCCAACCAGCGGCCATTTTTTCTGCCAGCCGCGGGCGCGAGATTCAAAGCGGCGGCCAATCTCGACCGAACGGGCGAGGAGATTCTCTTTCTCGATGGTTTCGATGGCAGCGAGCGCGGCTACGCAGGAAAGGGGATGGCCGCAGAAGGTGCCCCCGAGCGCCCCGGCACCAGGCGCGTCCATGATTTCCGCGCGGCCGGTGACAGCGGCGATGGGCATGCCACCGCCGAGCGATTTGGCCATGGCAATCAGATCCGGTTCTATGCCGAAGTGTTCGCTGGCAAACCATTTGCCGGTGCGGGCAAAGCCGGACTGCACTTCGTCGGCGATGAATAGAATCCCGTGCTGGCGGCAAATCTTTTGCAGCAGCGCGAAGTAGTCTTTGGGAGGAACGATGAATCCGCCTTCCCCCAGCACGGGTTCGGCGATCACCGCGGCCACGGATTCGGGCGCGACGCTGCGCTTGAAGGCGTCCTCCAGGTGATGAGCGAATGTTTCCGCCGTTGCGCTTTTCTCCGAGCGGTACGGATAGGCAAAGGGAATGCGGTAGACATCGCTGGCGAAGGGTTGAAAGCCCGCCTTATAAGGATGCGTTTTGCTGGTCAGGGTCATGGTCAGAAGCGTGCGGCCATGGAAGGCGTCCTCGAAGCAAATGACGGCGGGACGTTTGGTATGGGCCCGCGCGATTTTTACGGCGTTTTCCACGGCTTCCGCGCCGGTATTTACGATGATGGTTTTCTTGGCGGCCTTGCCGGGGGCCAGCGAGTTTAACTTCTCGGCTAACGCGATGTAGCTTTCGTAGGGGGTGACCGCGAAGCAGAGGTGCAAGTGTTTTTCGATTTGCTCGCGTAAAGCGGAAGTCACGCGCGGTGAGCGGTGGCCGATGTTGAGGCAGCCGATGCCTCCGGCAAAATCGATGTAGCGATTGCCGTCCACGTCCTCCAGCGTCGCACCTTCCGCGGAGGCCATGAAAATGGGTGCGCTGTTGTACGGCCCGCGAGGCACCGCGGCTTGGCGCCGGGCCATCAAGGCGCGGGAACGAGGTCCGGGAATTTCCGTGCGAATCTGAATCGTAGGCATTTCAGTACCACCCGATGGGAGTTTCGTCGAGGTTCACGAACACTTGCTTGGTTTCAAGATATTCTTCCAGGCCCCAGGGACCGAGCTCGCGCCCGAACCCGGACTGCTTGTAGCCGCCCCAGGGAGCTTCCACGTAAGTGGGCTGCATATGATTGACCCACACGATGCCGGCGCGCAGGGACTTCACCACACGGAAAGCTTTATAGATGTCGCGGGTCCAGACCGCGGCGGCCAAACCGTAGGGTGTATCGTTGGCGATGCGAATGGCGTCGGCCTCCCCGTCGAACGGAATTACGGATGCAACCGGGCCGAAAATTTCTTCGCGCGCGATGCGCGCGCTGTTTTCCACGTCGTAGAAAATAGTGGGCTCCAGGTAATAGCCTTTGCCAAATTGCTTCGGACGGCCGCCGCCGATGGCGACTTTGGCTTCTTTCTTACCTAGTTCGAGATAGGAATGCACCCGGTCGTATTGTTCCTTGCTGACCAGCGGACCCATCTTGGTTTCGCGCTCGAGGGGCGGGCCGAGCTTGATGTGCTTGGCTTTCTCGGTCATGGATTCGACGAACCTGGAGTAGATTTTTTTCTCGACCAGGATGCGGCTGCCGGCGGAACAGACCTCGCCCTGGTTGATGAACACGCCGAAGAGGGCGCCATCGATGGCGGCTTCCCAGTCGGCTTCGGCAAAGAAAATATTCGGCGATTTGCCGCCAAGCTCGAGGGTTACGCGTTTCAATGTGTCGGCGGCGCTCTTGACGATGATTTTGCCGACCGCGGCGCTGCCGGTGAAGGCCACTTTGTCGACCCCCGGATGCGCTACCAACGCGGCACCGGCGGTCTCGCCGAAGCCATTGATAATGTTGACAACTCCAGGTGGCAGGCCCACTTCTTCCAACCAATTGGCCAACTCCAACGCGGTCAGCGGAGTTTGCTCGGCGGGCTTGAGAATGCAGGTGCAGCCAGCGGCGAGCGCAGGCGCCAGCTTCCAGGCGGCCATGAGCAGCGGATAGTTCCAGGGAATGATTTGCGCGGCCACGCCCATCGGCTCGCGCAGGGTGAAACTCAGCGCGTTGGCCGGCACGGGATTGACGTGCCCGAGGATCTTGGTGGCCAGACCGCCGTAGTATTCGAAACAGGTGGCCACGTCGGCGATGTCATATTCGGCTTCCACGATGGGCTTGCCGGTGTTGCGGGATTCGAGGTCGGCAAGGCTGGCGGCATTCTGGCGAATTTTCTCGGCCAGCTGGAACAGAATACGGCCACGATCCTGTGCGGTGGTTTTCGACCAGGGACCGGAGTCAAAGGCTTCGCGCGCGGCTTTTACCGCGGCGTCGACATCTTTTTTATCGGCGGCGCTGACCCGAGCGATTACTTCTTCGGTGGAAGGATCGTAAACGGGAAAGGTTTCTCCCGATGCGCTGGGGACGAATTGGCCGTTGACATAATTTTTGCAAGTGCGAACTTCCGCCTTTACGCTGCTGGACATTACCACCTCCCCATTCCTTTCCGCACCGGCAACAACAATCTATCCTGCCGCGGCCACTTCATTCAATTTTCGCGCCGCTTTGCGCCGGCCGTACACAAAAAAGAAAAACGCCGCCAAGCCCACAAACAGGAGCGTGCCGCCGAACATCCAGACCTCGTAAGAGAGGATGGAGGTGATCTGCGCGGCGGGGAAAAAGGCCAGCGCGATGCCCAGGGTGGTGGTGACCAGCCCGCTGGCCCCGGCAAAAAGCAAGGTGAGCTTTCCGTATTGCACTTTGCCGAAGTCCGGAGCGGCGGCAATTTTCAAGAGCGCTCCGAACATGTACAAGAAGGGAACCAACTGCAGCACAACCGCGAGCGATAGGAGCTTCTGAAACGTTTCCTGAACGCCGGCGGCGGTAAAGTTCACCACCACCAGGATGAGCGACACCGCGGCGTGCACGATCAGCGCGGCATAGGGCGTGGAATATTGCGGGTGGACGCGGCCGAGCCAGGAGGGCATGTAGGAATCGAGCCCGGCCACAAAGGGAATGCGCGCGGAGCCGGCCAGCCACGCGGAGCCGATGCCGGCGATGGAAAGGCTGAGCAAAAACGCAAAGGGCGCGACGATCCAGGAAGCTCCCACGCGCTGGGCCATGTGACCCACCGCCTGCACGATGCCCTGCAGGACGCTGATGTCTTCCTTGCGGACGGCGATGAGCAGGGTGAGGGTCGCGCCGATGTAAAGGAGGCCGGAAAGAACGCCGCCCCAGGCCACCGCGCCGGGCAGGATGCGGCGGGGATTTTCGATTTCGTCGCCCATGACCGAGGCCAACTCCAGCCCAACCAGGCCAAAACAGATGACGCCGAAGGAGTTCATCAGAAAGCGGGGATTGGCGGGGATGTGGAAATCGGCGGAGGTGACGCTGGTGCCGAAGCGCAGCAAAACGAGGAAGCCGAGGCCGATTAATACGGCGGCAGCAAAGAAGGTGCCGATGGCGCCGAAATTGTTGATCCACTTGCCCACGCCCAGGCCAATGATGTTGAGGACCACCAGGATGGCGAGGAGCACGATGGAGGCGGTGAGCGCGAAAAGTTTGTTGTCGGCCAGGGACTGGTGCCCGGGGCCGAGAACGAAAACGGAGACGCCGACGAAATACAGCATGATGGTGGGGACGTACATCATGTTATTGGTCCAGTAGCACCAGCCGGACAAAAAGCCGTGAAAATCGCCAAAGACTTCCTTGGCCCAAAGATAGACGCCGCCCTCGCCGGGGTAACGCTGCGCCAGTTCGATCACGGCAATGCCCTGGGGCCAGAAAAATAAAATCAGGGAAATGACCCACAGCCAGACGGTGACGCCGCCGTTGGCGGCAATGGAGGGGACGACATTGAGGTTGAAGACGGCGACGACAAACAAAAGAATCAGGTCCCAACGCCGTAAGACCCGCCGTAAACGCGGCGGCTGGCGGTCCGCCGGCGAAATCGGCGTGATCCCCTCGTTGGGCAACGTGTTCTCCGTCCGGGCGGTGGAAGCGGTGCAGCCGCCGGGTTGAATCAGTGTCCGGCCGAGCTGGCTGCGGCGGCGCCGCGCTCGTGTTGAGCCTGGGCCAGGGCCGGAGCGATATCCTCAAACGCGGCGAGATGCTTGTCAATGTCGGCTTCGGTGTGCTGGACGGAGATGGTCCACTGCTCGTCCCACCAATAGGGTTGCGCGAGGACGCCGCGATTGACCATGGCGAACCAGTATTGGCGCCAGAGGTCGACATCGATGGTGGTCCAGTCGCGGTAGTTGCGAATTTCCCTGGGATACAACATGAGAGCGCCGTTGACGCCGGCGCTTGCAACGTAGGCTTGCAAGCCGGATTTTGCGACGACCTTGCGATAGCCTTCGGTAAGTTTCTTGCTCAGCTTGTCGACGTGGGCGTAGGTTTCGCGGGTGAGCACTTCGCGAAAGGTGGCCAGGCCGGCGGCCATGGAGATGCGGTTGGTGTTGTAGGTGCCGCCGTGAAAAACCTTGTGCTGGGAAATGAGATCCATCACCGCGCGGCTGGCGCCAAATGCGCCGAGCGGTGCGCCGCCGCCGATGGACTTGGCCAGACAGATGAGGTCCGGCTTGACGCCGAAGAAATCGCTGGCGCCGCCCCAGGCCAGCTTGGCGCCGGTCTTGACTTCGTCGAAGATCAGCAGCGCACCATTTTTGTTGGCTATATCGCGCAGGCCCTGCAAAAAACCTTTCTGCGGCATACACAGGCCGACGTTCATCAGAATGGGCTCGAGGATAATGGCGGCAATCTGGCCGGGAAATTGTTTGAAGCGATATTCCACGCTGGCCAGATCGTTGAAGGTGGCGACGGGGACATTATCGACGCTGGCTTTGGGAACGCCGAGGCCGCCGGGGACGGAAGCCGGAGCGTTGATGTCGCCGTAGTCTTCGGCCTTGGGTTTTACGCTGACCAGCGCGGTGTCGTGCAGGCCATGGTAGGAGCCTTCAAATTTGAGAATTTTGTCGCGCTTGGTGGCGGCACGGGCCATGCGGCAGGCATGCATGGTTACTTCCGTCCCACTAGAGCCGAAGCGCACCATCTCCACCGGGTAGCGCGCGCAGATTTCCTCGGCAAGTTCCCACTCCATCTCGTGAGGCATGCCGAAGGTGGTCCCGACGCGGAGGGCTTTCTCGATGGCCTTCACGACCGCGGGATGGCAGTGCCCGGCCATCAGCGCGCCAAAGCAGAGGTTGTGGTCGATGTATTCGTTGCCGTCGATATCGCGAAGCTTGCTGCCCTGGCCGTCCTTTACAAAGAGCGGGTAAGGGTCGTACGCGCGATAGTTGCTGGCCACGCCGAGAGGAATGCGCTGTAAAGCGCGAGCGTGGGCCGCGGCGGACTTCGGCGTACGCTTTTCATAAATGGCGATTTCCTTTTGCAGTGCGTCATGCATGACGAACTCCGTAATTCAGCAGGTCTGTTCCCTGCAGTCAGTATGTAGCAAAGATATTTTCCGGGCGAGCGAAAGCGCGGCTGGATCTGAGCCGCGCCTGCTCGCTACCGATTTTCAACGGCCCTAGAACGACAGCTTGAGAGCGAACTGCATCAAGCGCGGGTCGCGGGCACGCTTCACGCGACCGAAATCTGTGCCGTCGGTGAAGTTCCCATCGGGCTGGAAGAACTGGGCGTGGTTGAAGGCGTTGAACAATTCGCCCCGGAATTCCAGCTTGAAACGTTCGTTGAGCGGCGTGATCTTGAGAAAAGCCATCTCCCAGTTGTTGATGCCGGGTCCGCAGCAAACGGTTCGCGGCGCGTTACCGATGGTGCCGGGGGCGACGGTGTCTTCAGTGAACGCGCTGGGGTTGAATCCCAGGTTTCCTGGACCGCGCGGATCAAGCTTCTGGAACGGCGCAGCAATGTTGGGCTGGCCAGGGGTCTCGAAGTCAAAGCTGGACTGCAGCTCGATGTCGTCCTGCTCGGTGATGCGGATCGGGAAGCCGGACTGGAAGGTGGTGATTCCCGACATGGCCCAGCCGTCCAGCGCTTTGCCTTTGAAGCCTTCGTAATGCGGAACCGGGAACTCCCAGTAATAGCTGAAGACAAAACGATTCCGCGCGTCGAACAAGGAGAGGGAGCGGTCGCGCTTGGGGTTAACCGGGTCGACCAAGCTTTCAAAGGTGGATGCGTTGTCGATGGACTTCCCGAGCGTGTAAGCGGCTTCAAACTGCAGGCCGTGCGAGAAGCGCTTCTCCAGGCTGGCCTGGAATCCGTTGTAGGCGGAGTTGGAGATGGTGTTCTGTGTAAAAATGTCGGAGATGACCGGGATGCCGTCGGAGGGACAGCCGTTGCCGCTCAGCGGATCGCAGAACGGAGAGGAGTAGGGCCGAGTGCCAACCAGCGTAATCGGTGTGCCGCCGGCCGCCCCGGTGATGGTGCAGGCCGCTGGCGCGTTGGCGATGGGGCAAGGAATGTTTGGGCCGCCAGGCGTTTTGGGCGGAGCGTACGGTAGATGGAAGGTCTGGCCGGCGGGAAGGGTGAATGTGTAGGGGCTGTCGGCCAGAAAGGGCCCGCACGCAACACTTGGATCATTGATTGCGGCGGATACGGCCTGCAGGTCGAGGCAGGTCTGCGGATTCCCCGGATTGAGATCCTGGGATGCCAGCAGGCGGTGACCCTGGCGCCCAACATAGGCCATGGTCAGGACCATATCCCTGGTCACTTCGCGTTGAATGGTCAGATTGTATTGCTCGGCGTATTGCGTGCGCGGATTTTGCGCGGCTTGGCCGAACAGCAAGATGGGGCGGAACACGGACCAATCGACGGATTGACCGCGGGGCGGATTGAGAATGCCGTTGAAGGGATTAGGGAACGTCGTCTGGCCATCCTGACCGAGGAAGGGGGTGTTGAACTGGGTGTTGAAGACGAAGGTGCTGCCGCCAAAGGGCGGTTCGGCGCTGAATTGCTCGAGCACCAACTGCTCGACGGGGTTGTAGAAAATTCCGTAACCGGCGCGGATGCTGGTCTTCCCGGCGCCGCCAAACAACTTGCCCAGGAATCCATCCTTGGCGTCCGGGCTCCACGCGACTCCGATGCGGGGAGCAAATGATTTGTAGTAGGTGTTGGACAAGCCGTTGGGAATGCCTTTGTCGCCGGGAACGACGAGGCCCAGCGGGAATACCGCTTGCGCCGAACCGCCGGGATTGCAATTCGCGTCGGGGTAGCCTAGCGATGCCTGAGTGGTGGCCGATAATTGGCAAGGATAGATGCTGGTGGCCTGCCCGGGACGGAAGGTTTGCACTTTTTGCCCGGCGTCCGCCAGCGGCGTGTTCAGTTCCCAGCGCAAACCGTAGTTCAGGGTTACGTTGGGCCGGAGCTTGTAACTGTCTTGCGCAAACAGGTAGAGCGATTTGGTTCTAACCCGTTCCTCCTGGGCGGAACCCTGGCCGTATTCATCCGGCAATCCGAGCAGATAGTTGGGAAACAGATTAACGGCGCTGCAGACGCCGGAGGTGGGATCGATGGTGCCCAGGCAGGGATCGTTGGGCCCGCCACCGAAGTAGAAGTATTGTCCACTGACGTCGAAATAGAGCGTCTGGTCGAACTTCTGGTAGCGAGCGTCGCCGCCAAACTTCAAATCGTGCTTGCCAATGGTCTTGCTGAAATTGTCGGACCACTGGAAAGTGTTGCCGACCTGCGGGAGCTCACCCTCAAAATTGTTGCCGATGTTGAAGCCGCCGGAAATGTTGACGAAAGGAACGCCTTCGCGAGTAGCCCCCAGTCCAGGATGGATGCCCAGGTCAGGATTGGCGGGGTCGGCGAAACAATTGGCTGCCGGGACAGTTTTGCAAGAGTCTTGCACCAGAGCGGTGTGCTGCGGATGCAAAAATGTTCCCTGTCCTTCGCGGAACATGGTGAATCGCGCCTCGTTCACGGCGGTCGGACCAATGGTCCAGGTATGGCTGATGTTGATTTGCTGGATGCGCTCGTCGGTCAGATCGCCAAAGCCGGGCAGGTTCGCGCCGCCGGACTGGAAACGGGCAAAAGGCTTGGCCAGATAATGGTCGGTCAAATAGTAGTACCCGGTCAGGCGCTGATTGTTGGTCAACTGGTGGTCGACCTTTAGGGTGAACTGATTGCTGCGCTCGTGACCCAGCGGGACCCCTTGGAACAGGCTGTCACCGATATTGGCCTGGGGCACGAACTGATTCATCAGGTCCAACGCGGTTTGGTCCATGCAGGCGGTGGGAATCTGATTGCTGGTGAAGATATTCGCGTAGGGCGTACCGTCCGGAATATTGGAGCCACGTCCGAGGGCGGTCAAACATCCGGGGCGGTTGTTCAGGATGTTGGCATTGGCCAGGGTGCCGGCAAAACCGGGATCGGCGGAGAAATCGCCGAGCCGCTCGGCCGCGGTAGGAACGGTTACGGTATCGCCGGAGGTGCCGCGGCGAATGCGGTCGCCTTCGTAGCTCGCGAAAAAGAACGTTTTATCTTTCTTGATCGGACCGCCGAGCGTGGCGCCAAACTGATTCTGCAAGTAAGAGAGCTTGCTGGTGTCGAAAAAACCTCTCGCATTGAGGGCGTCGTTCCGGAAAAATTCGTAGGTGCTGCCGTGAAAATCGTTGGTGCCGGACTTGGTCACCACATTCACGACGGCGCCGGAGTTGCGGCCATATTCGGCGTCAAAGGTGTTGGTCAAAACGCGAAATTCGGCGATGGCATCCGGGGATGGCTGAATGGCGGGCAAGCCGGCAAACTGATCGTTGCCATCGCCGCCGTTGACAGTGAAATTGTTGTCGCGGCCGCGGCCGCCGTTCACGCTGACCACGCCGGCACGATCGCTGCCATACACGGTGTCCAAACCGACCTGCGACTGCACACCAGGCTGAAGCTGAAGCAACTGATAGGTGTCGCGCTGAGAGAGCGGCAATTGGCTGATCGCACGTTCGTTCACCACCGCACCCAATTGCGTGGAAGTGGTATCGACCAGGGGCGGAGCGCCAGTGACTTCCACGGTCTCGGTGGATCCGCCCAACTGCAAGGGGATATCCAGGTTTACCACCTCATTGAGGTTGACCACCAAACCCTTGCGCAGGTATTTCTTGAAGCCCTGCTGGCTGACCTCGATCTGATAGGTGCCTACCGGCACTTCCAGGAAAATATATTCGCCGCTGGCGGCGGATTCGGTGTCGCGCTGCAGCCCGTTGGCCTCATTGGTGATCTGCAATTTGGCGCCGGTGACCGAACCGCCGCTGGGATCAGTGACCGTGCCGCGAATGCGCCCGCCGGTGCTCTGCGCGCTGGTAGAAATCACAGCTGGAAAACAAACCAGAACCAGCCAACAGAGTACAATCGCGCTGGAACGAACGAGGAGATGCTGGTGACCGCCGACTTCAACCTTCATGAACTCACCCCTTACCTGAAGAATTCTGAAGCGAGGACCGATTCTTCGAGGTTGCTCCACTTGGTGAACCTTACTATAATCCAGTAAACTTAGAGAAAGCCGGGACGCGTGTCAAGCAGAAAGAATTTATCCAAAGCATCAGCAAGACAGGGAGCGGGAAGGCTGCTGCGCATCAGTGAGGTGTCGCGGCGGGTGAAGATTTCGTCGTCGGCGTTGCGCGCGTGGGAACAACTGGGACTGGTAACTCCGCAGCGGACCAAGAGCCGCTATCGTCTTTACAGCGAAGCGGATGTCCGGCTGTTGCAACGCGCGCTGTTCCTGCGCCGGGCCCGCGGATTGAATCCGGCGGCGATCGTGCATGTGCTGAAGCGGCAGGGCGCGGTGGCCCTGCCGGCGGAAGCCGCTTCGCTCCCGGGCCAGCGGTTCCGGCGGCTGCGGACGCGGCGCGGGCTGTCCCTGGCACAAGTGGCTCGCGCCACCGGGGTTTCCGTGGGCTTTCTGAGCTCGCTGGAACGCGGGCAGATGCGCTCTTCGGTGGCCACATTGCGGCGCATCGCGCGGTTCTATCGCACCAACATCCTTTCGCTGTTTGAAACGGCGGGAGAAAACCCGCGGCTGGTGCGTCCCGAGCAGCGAAAAATTCTGGAGACGAATGCCGGCGTGCGCATGGAACTGCTGGCTTGGGGAAATACGGCCATGGAACCGCATCTGTTCCGGGTGAAACCCCGGGGCGGCAGCGGCGAATCCTATACCCACGAAGGCGAGGAATTTCTCCACGTTCTTCGCGGGAACTTCGAAATCTGGTTGGGCAACAGCGAACATTATCGCCTGAAGGCGGGCGATAGCTTGTACTTTGAAAGCTCCACGCCGCATCGCTGGCGCAATCCGGGACGGGCGGAAGCGTGGCTGTTATGGGTTAATACGCCGCCCACGTTCTGATTTTTCTGAAGAATTAGTTTGGGAACAAGGAGTTCATCCAATGGGCGGCTTTGAGAGACGGCTTGGCGTTTTACTCGCTTTTGCGTTCACCGTTCCGGCCTGGGCGCAAACGCCTGACCCAGCGGATACCATCATCACGCATGGCAAGATATATACGCTCGATGCGAAGCATCCCTGGGCGCAGGCGGTGGCGATCACGGACGGCAAAATCGCCGCCGCGGGCGATGAGACAGAAATCGACAACCTGCGCGGACCGCGAACGAAAGTAATTGACGCGGCCGGCCGTTTGGTCCTTCCGGGCTTTGTCGATTGCCACATCCACTTCCTCGACGGATCGTTCAGCCTCGGCCGGGTCAATCTGGAAGGGGCGAAAGATCCCGCCGACATCCAGCAGCGCTTGCGCGAGTACAGTGCGAAGCATCCCGGAAACAATTGGATACTGGGGCGCGGCTGGAATTACGCCATGTTTGGCGCGGAAGCTTTACCGCACAAGAAATACTTGGACGAGATTTTCCCGGACCGCCCGGTCTTCCTGGAAGGCTACGATGGGCACACCTACTGGGCCAATTCCAAGGCGCTGGCTATGGCCGGAATTACCAAGGACACTCCCGATCCAGCGAATGGCGCGATTGTCCGCGATGCAAGAACGCGTGAAGCCACTGGAGCACTGAAAGAGTCGGCGCAGACGCTGGTAGCGCGAATTGTTCCCGAGCCTTCGCGTAACGAAAAACTCGCTGCGCTTCGCGCCGGAATGCGCTGGGCCAATGAACATGGACTCACGCGGGTGCACAGTGCCGGCGGTGATTTTCCGGAGCTCGCGCTTTACGATGAACTGCGCCGGCAAGGCCGGCAGACGCTGCGTTTTTACATCGCTTACTTTCTGAATCCGCCCAAGCTTCGCGCGCAAGACCTGGAGGCTATCGAAGCGGCGCAAAAGAAATATCGCGACGATTGGATGGACACCGGCGCGGTAAAGATGATGATCGACGGCGTGGTCGAATCGCACACCGCGGCGATGCTGGAACCCTACAGCGACGACCCATCGACGAAGGGCAAGCTCTTTTGGGATCCCGCCAACTACGGTACGGCGGTTACGGAACTCGATCAGCGCGGCTTGCAAGTGTTCACGCACGCCATCGGCGATTATGGAGTGCGTACCGCGCTAGACGCTTACGAGCACGCCGAAGAGACCAATCACACGCGAGATCGCCGCCCGCGCATCGAACACATCGAAACGGTTACCGCTGCGGATATTCCGCGCTTCGGCAAGCTGGGGGTGATCGCCAGCATGCAGCCGCTGCATTCGTATCCGGATGCCGACACGCTGGAGGTCTGGGCGCGCAATGCGGGGCCCGACCGAGCATCGCGGGCCTGGGCGTGGAAGAACATTGCGCAGGAGGGCGGGCAGTTGGCGTTCGGCAGCGACTGGCCGGTGGTGACGCTGAGTCCGTGGGAAGGCATACAAACAGCGGTCACCCGGCAGACCACCGAAGGCAAGCCGGAAGCGGGGTTTGTTCCGGAGCAGCGACTCACGGTGGAGGAAACGGTGCGCGGGTATACTCTGGGCGCAGCTTATGCGGGGCGCCGCGAAAAAACGGAAGGCTCCATCGAGCCCGGCAAACTGGCCGACCTGATTATCATCTCGCAGAATATTTTTGAAATTGATCCGCATCGCGTCGCGGAAACGAAGGTCTTGACCACCATGGTCGGGGGCCGGGTAGTGTATCAAGCGCCAGCAAAGTAAAAACTAAGGATCAACTATCATGACGCGACGCTTGCTGCCGTTCTGCACCGTTCTCCTGGCCGTTGCACTTGGTGCGTGCAAATCGAAAACGGAGACGCTGAGCCTGCTGGTGTGGGAAGGCTACGCCGATCCTTCCTTCGTGCAGCCGTTCGAGCAATCGCACCATTGCAAAGTCGTGGCTGCCTACATGGGATCGAGCGATGAGCTGGTGGCCAAGCTGCGCGGCGGCAGCGCTTCCAACTATGACGTCATCTCGCCTTCCAGCGACGTGGCAACTTCCATCGTACGGGCGGGCCTGGCTGCTCCGTTAGATCTTTCCAAGATTCCGTCTTACGGACAGCTGTCCGCCATGTTGCGCGATTCTCCCTTAGTTAAAGCAAATGGTCAGACCTACGGCGTGCCTTTCGTGTGGGGGCCGAATCCCTTGCTTTACGACACTACCGCCTTCGCGCAAGCGCCGGATTCCTGGAGCGTGCTGTGGGATCCGAAGTACAAAGGCAAAATTGCGCTGTGGGACGAACTCTCCAGCGTGTATATGGCCGCGCAGGTTCTTGGCTACGACAAGCCCGATCCAAAGCAACTCTATAATCTCAGCGACGCGCAACTGGAAGGGGTAAAGAAGAAATTGATCGAGCTGAAGCCGAATATCCGGAAGTATTGGTCGACCGGCGGAGAGCTCACCAACCTTTTTCAGAACCATGAAATCATCGCGGCCATGGGGTGGCCGCTGATAACCAATCAGCTGCGCCAAGTGAATTTCCCGATAGCCGAAACGATTCCAAAAGAAAACACGACGGGTTGGATCGATCATCTGATGATCACGGCTGCCAGCAGTCATAAAGAGCTGGCCCAGCAATTTCTGGAATACATGGAGCAGGCGCAGACCCAGAAGCTGGTCACCGACGTGACCCATTACACGCCCGCGAATCCGAGCACTTCCGCGCTGCTCACGGCTGAAGAGCGCAAGCGCCTGCATCTGGACGATCCCGAGGAATACATGAAGCGGATTTACTTCTGGCAGGATGTTCCGCGGCGGGCCAAGTACAACGAAATCTGGAATGAGGTCAGGAGCGCGCAGTGAGCGGCGCGGGCGCCATCTCGCCGCGAGTGGCGAAGCCAGGGGGCGCGGCGCTACTTGACGTGCGCGGGATTGCCAAGAGCTTCGGACGCGCCGAGGTGCTGAAGAGTATTTACCTGCAGATTGCGCCCGGGGAATTCCTGACCCTGCTGGGCGAGAGTGGATCCGGGAAAACCACGCTACTTCGCTTGATCGCCGGGTTCGAACAGCCGACCTCCGGCGAAATCTGGATGAACGGCGAACATCTCGACGCCCTGCCGGCAAACAAACGACAGGTCAACACGGTGTTTCAAAATTATGCGCTGTTCCCGCATTTGAATGTGCGGGAGAACGTGGCGTATGGACTGCGCGTCAAGGCTGCGCCAAAAGCGGAAATCGCCGGCCGAGTCGAAGAAGCCCTGGGCATGGTGAAAATGAGCGATTTCGCCGGGGCACGGCCGGCGACGCTTAGCGGCGGCCAGCAGCAGCGTGTGGCGCTGGCTCGCGCGCTGATCAATCGTCCGCAACTTTTGCTGCTGGACGAGCCGCTGTCCGCGCTGGACGCCAATCTGCGCAAGCGGATGCAGGGCGAATTGAAAGCGCTGCAACGGGAAATCGGCATCGCCTTCTTGTTTGTTACTCACGATCAGGACGAGGCCATGGCGCTCTCGGATCGCATTGCTCTGCTGCGTAACGGAGCGTTGGAGCAGATCGCTTCACCGCGCGAAATTTACTCGCGGCCGGCGACGGCCTATGCGGCGGAATTCATCGGACAAACCAATCTGCTGCGCGGCGAAGTCGCAAGCGGCATCGCCCGCTGCGGCACGCTGGAATGGCCCACGCTGCAAAGCAGTGGACCCGCAGTTTTCTCTTTGCGGCCGGAGGCGATCCAACTGGCGGAGACGGCGCAGCAACTGCCGGACGGCGTCCGCTTTCGGGGAAGGATTCAGCAGCAGACTTACGGCGGGGCGAGCGAACTGCTGGAAATCGATGGTGGAAGCGGACATGTCGTGCGCGCCAGAATCCCGGTTAGCGGTCCGCTTAGCGGCGAGCACGAATTCATTTTTTCGGCGGCCGATGCGGTCCGGGTGTCGGAGTCCGCCGCAACTCGAGAGCCACTTGGCGCGAATCGCGAGTCGAAATAAAATGTACTCCCGGGCGTACAAAGCGCTGGTCTCGGTTCCACCGCTGTTGTGGGTGTGCTTTTTTCTCCTGCTTCCTTATGCGTTGCTGTTCGCGCACAGTTTCTGGCAGGTTCGCGACGGCTTCGTGGTTCACCATTGGAACCTGCAAAACTATCGGACGTTGACCAGCAATCCGCTTTACGTCCAGGTTTTCCTGCGCACTGCGCGCATCGCCGCCGCCGTGACATTTTTCTCCCTGCTTCTCGGCTACCCGCTGGCGTACTACTTATCCTTTCACGCCGGGCCGCGAAAGGAGCTGCTCTATCAACTGGTGATCGTACCGCTGTGGGTCAGCTACCTGGTTCGTGGGTACGCGTGGAAAACCATTCTGGGCAGCGATGGGGTGCTGAACGGTTTTCTCCAATATCTGCACATCACCCACGAACCGGTCAGTTTCTTTCTGTACAGCCCGTTCGCCGTAGTTCTGATGCTGACGCACATCTATACGCCATTCGTATTTCTGCCGATCTACGCGGCGCTTGAGCACATTCCCCGGCCGCTGGTTGAAGCTTCGCAAGATCTGGGGGCCGGCGCCCGCGCCACATTCTTCCGTGTGATCCTGCCGCTTTCCATTCCCGGACTGCTAGCCGGAGCCACGTTTGCTTTCGTTTTGTCGCTAGGCGATTTCCTCGCGCCGCTGCTGGTTGGCGGCCCATCCGCCACGATGATCGCCAATATCGTGCAAAGCCTTTTTGGAGCCGCTTACGATTGGCCGTTGGGCGCCGCGATTTCCGTCTGCATCCTGGTGGTCACGGTGTCGCTGCTGTTGGCCACCGAGCGGATCGAGAAGCACTGGTCGTTTCGATGAGTTCCGCGAAGAAGCATCAGGGCTGGGCATTGCTCACGGTTTACGCCGTCCTGGTTTTCGGTTTCATTTACTCGCCGATCGTGGAGTTGATTGTTTACTCCTTCAATCGAGACGGTGTTGGCGGCTTTCCGCCGCGACACTTTACCGTGGACTGGTACCGGCAATTGTTCGGCGACGCGGCCATTTGGGACGCCGTCAGCAACAGCCTGGTGGTTGCCGCGGCCAGCGTGGCGTTGGCGCTGAGCCTCGGTCTGCTTGCCGCGTTGGCCCTGGACCGCGCCGCCTTTCCCGGCAAAGCGCTCTTCCGCCGCCTGGTCCTGCTTCCGCTGATTCTTCCCGGCATCATCACGGGATTGTCATTGCTGATGTTCGCGGTGTTTGCCGGAATGCAGCTGAGCCTGCTCACCGTTTTTCTGGGTCACGGCACGGCGCTTATTTCCGTAGCCACCACCGAGATATTCGCCGGACTGCAAAAGCTGGATCGGGCGCAAGAAGAAGCCTCGCTCGATCTGGGGGCCACGCCATGGCAAACATTCTGGCGAGTTACGCTTCCCAATCTCAAGCTATCGCTCATTGCCGCGGGGCTGCTGATTTTCACTCTTTCGATGGACGAGATTGCGGTGACCTTCTTCCTGATCGGGCGCGACAATACCTTGCCGCTGGAAATCTGGGGACGCTTGCGCCGCGGGATCACTCCCGAAATCAACGCTATCGCCACACTTATTTTCGCCGCATCGGTTGCACTGATCGTCGCCTGGTACCGGCTGCGAGCCAGAACTTTGGGCACGCCAGCGCAAGAGCTGCTCGAACGCCCCTAGGAGAGTGCATGTCGCAAACCCGCCGTGATTTCATCAAGTTCGTGGTGGCCGGGTCGGTCACCGCCGGCTGCCCGATCGACTCCACACTAGTGGTGGCCGCGCCCCAGGGTTCTCCGCCGCCGCGGATCGACGGCGAACATAACGAGATCTGCCACCAACTGCGCGACGGCCACATTTTCGGTGGCCCCGCGCCCACGCGTGAAGTGGCCATCATCCTTATCGGCGGGGGAGTTGCCGGGCTTTCGGCGGCGTATTTCCTGCGCGGGCAGGATTTCCTGCTGCTGGAAAAGGAAGACCACTTCGGAGGCAATGCTTTCCAGGAAGAATTTGAAGGCCAGCCCTTCGCCACTGGATCGGCGTTCGCCTACCGCAACGATTACGGCGATCAACTATCGGCTGAGCTCGGTTTGAAACTGCTGCCGGTAAACAATCCTGATCCAACCATCATCAAGCAGACGTTTGTTGCGGACACCTGGAAATCGGGCATCGATCACTTGCCCTATACGAAAGACGTACGCGAAAGCTTCCGCAAGTTTCGCGACGATGTGATGAAAATCAAAATACGCGAGCGCATGGCCGAACTGGATTCCGAGGCATTCACCAAATACACTGCGGGCTACGCACCCGAAATCCAGCAATGGTGGGACGGCTACGGCCCGTCCAACTGGGGCGCCACCACGCAAGACACTTCCGCGTTCATCGGGATCGCGAGCATGCAGGACATGGCCTCCGGCGGCGAGGACCAGCGCGTGATTCTGCCCGGGGGACTGGGGTGCATCACCCACAAACTGGTGGAGGTCCTTGCACCGCAATACAGAGAGCGGCTACTGGGCAACACCGCTGTCGTCGCCGTAGTTCCCGAGAAAGAGAAAGTCCGCGTCACCTACTACCGCGACGGCAAGCTCACGACCGTTGCCGCGAAAGCGGTAATTTGTTGCGCGCCGAAACTGATCGCTTCGCGCCTCCTTTCCAACTTGCCGGCGGAACAAAAGAGCGCCATGCGACGCACGCGCTACGCACCGTATCCAGTGGTCAACGTGATCTTCGACAAGCCGGTTTACAGTCGCGGCTACGACACCTGGTGCCCCGGAGTCGCCTTCACCGATTTCATCGTGGCGGACTGGACCGTGCGCAACATCCCCGGGTATCGCCAGAAGCACAACATTCTGACGTTCTACACGCCGCTTCGCGAAAATCAGCGCTTCTCTCTGCTGGACGAAAAAAATTGCAAAGCTCTCGCCGCCCGTGTCCTCGCCGATTTCCAGAAACTGCTTCCGGAATTCGCCGCCAATCCCCTCGAAGTGCGCCTCTATCGCCGCGGCCATCCTATGTTCATGGCGGTTCCCGGACAATTCACCAGGAATCGCGTCGTGGCCGCGCAACCTATGGATCGCGTCTTCTTCGGTAATGCCGATTCCGGTGGGCCGGAATCGCTTACCAGCGAGTCCATCCGGCTCTCCAAAGCGGCCGCGGAATGGTCAGCCCAAGTCCTATCCGGCAATCCGAAGGCGAAAGCCGTGGCACAAAAGGCCTTGGCATCCGTATCCGAGTAAAGCCGTTCACGCGGTGTGGCTGACAAATTTCAGAGCCCGACTTCGAATTTGTGTGAAAAAAATATTTGGGCGAGAACTATTCGTAGCGCAGGGCTTCAACGGGATCGAGTTTCGCGGCCTTCATGGCCGGCCACACGCCGAAGATGAGGCCCACGCTCACGCTGACCACCACGCCGGCCGTCGCAGCCCACAGCGGCACGGCGCCGCGCCACTGCAACGTCAAACGGATCAGCAGCACCAGCCCGTTGACCAGCACCAGCGCGATCACGCCGCCGGAAGCAGTCAACGTCATGGCTTCGAGCAGGAACTGCCAGGTAATGTCGCTGCGGCGCGCGCCAATGGCCTTGCGCACGCCGATTTCACGGGTGCGCTCGGTGACGCTGACCAGCATGATGTTCATCACGCCCACGCCGCCGATCAGCAATCCGATGCCGCTGAGCACGATGGTCGCGACATACACCATCAGCATGATGTTGTGAAACTCCTCGACTTCCTGAGCGGCAGTGCGAATCGAGAAATTATCCTTGCCGTTGTACGGCACGTTGCGGCGGCGGCGCAGCACTTCGGTAGCCTGGTCAACGGCCTGATCGAGCATGCCGGGGTAGGCCTGTACGCGCATATTGATTTCGTCCGCGGAGGGATAAGTTTTTTTGAAAGTATTGAAGGGAATGAGCACGCGGCGATCCTCGTCGCCCATCCCAAAGCCGCCTTTGGGTTTCTCGACCACGCCGATCACTCGAAAGTCCGCACCGTCGATCATCACGTCTTTGCCTACCGCGTCGCCGGAGGGGAACAGCACCGGCGCAACGTTTTCACCCAGCATCACGACTTTCTCGCGGTGCAAGTCGTCGCCCTCGCTGATGAAGCGCCCGGCGATGGTGGAAGCGTTAGCATAGACTTGGCCGAAATTGGCTTGCACGCCGCGAAAATCCACGGCGCTGACCTCGCCGGCCTTGGTGCGCACGGTATGCTGCTGCATCCATCCGGTCTGCAAGAAGGTGGTCACGTTCTTCAACGCCGGGCAGCCGGCCATGAGCGCCTGCGAGTCTTCCAGAGTCAGCGGTTTGCGCTGCCGCTCTTCGAGCGGGACATTGCCACCATGAAAACCCTGATCCCACTTGGAGATAAAAGCAGTATCGGCGCCGAATTGCTTGATGTTGTCCTGGATGGTTTCATCGAAGCCGGTAATCAGGGCGGCGACCAGCATGATGACGCTGACACCCAGCACCACGCCGAAAACCGTGAGCCCGCTGCGCATCTTGTGGGTGCGCAACGTGTCCATCGCTTGTTTGAGATTTTCGCCGTATGCCTGCGCCATTTGGTTTTTCTCGCCGGTGCGGATTTCAGGTTTCGGCCCGCAATGCCTCGATGGGATCCAGTTTAGCCGCGCGCGTAGCCGGATAAATGCCGAAGAACAGGCCGACCGCGGTGGACACGCATAGCGAAATAATTACGGCGCTTAGGGGCATACGCACCGGGATGGAGGTCGTCGCGCCCACCAACTGCACAACAGTGTAGGCCAATAGAACGCCAATGATTCCGCCGGTTGCAGCCAACACCGCGGACTCCATCATGAATTGCAGCAAAATATGTTTTTTGCGCGCCCCCAGGGAACGGCGGATGCCAATTTCCCGGGTGCGCTCGGTTACGCTGGCCAGCATGATGTTCATGATCACGATGCCACCGACCACCAGGAACACGCTGACCAGGCTGACGGCCACGGTGGCCAACGTGCCGGTCAGGTCGTGCCAAAGCTTCATGATCGAATCCGACCCCAGAATGGCGAAATTGTCGGGAGCGTCATAGGGCAAGTGGCGCCAGGCGCGCATCAGCATGCGCGCTTCGTCCTCGCAGGCGCTCATCATTTCCGCGCTGCCGGCTTGCACGAAAATTCCTATCCAATCGCGGGGACGATGCAGCTGCTTTTCAAAGGTGTGCAGCGGGATGATCATGAAATTGTCCTGCGACTGCCCGAACGCGGTGCCGATACGCTCCGCGACGCCGATCACCTGATATTCGTGAGTTTCCGCCCGCACCGTTTTGCCCACCGGATCGACATTGGCAAACAACCGGTCGGCCACGTCGGCGCCAATGAATACCACCTCTCCGCGATGATCGTCGTCGGTCTGGTTGATAAAGCGGCCCTGCGAAACGTTGATGTTGCGCACCTCGGCGTAATTGGGCGAAACACCCATGACGTCGGTGTTCTCCAGCCGCTGATTTCCGGAGCGCACTTCAATGTTGTGGTCGTCCAGCGCGGCAACCGCGCGGGCCGTTTTCATGCTTTCGCGCATGCGTTCGTAGTCTTCCATGGTCACGAGCGGGCGCTTCTGCGCTTTGACCCAAGCATCCTGACTGGTGATGATGCCGAAGCGGTCTACGATGAAAACATTGGCGCCCAGATTGGCGATGCGGTCGGCGACATAAAAGTTCATCCCGGAAACGACGCTCATTACGACCACTAAGGTAGCCACCGCCAGGATCACCCCGAGCAGGGTAAGGAAACTGCGCAACTTATGCGCCCGCAAGGCGTCCAAGGCCAGACGCATGGTTTCGAGCGCGGTTACCGCACTGACCTTAAAGCCGGTAAGGGCAATCCGGGTCTCGCCAGCAGCAGAATTCATCCGCGGTAACCTGCTCAAACCTTCCAGTGGAGCTA
>Ga0070730_10000876_pt1 | contig 31535 bp, 48 predicted proteins | sample Coa_R1_3_FD_66447 | JGI IMG/M metagenome (GOLD analysis project Ga0070730, IMG submission 66447) | Surface soil microbial communities from Centralia Pennsylvania, which are recovering from an underground coalmine fire - Coalmine... | ecosystem: Environmental > Terrestrial > Soil > Unclassified ... | reverse complement strand
ATACCAGGAGCGGTACTCAGCCTGGAAGATAACAAACGGGATAGCCCAACGGCCGGGCCCCACCGTCGTGTTAATGTCAGGCGCCTTTCCTCATCTCAAGAATTTGGTCGGGATCGAGGGCCGTGCCCAATCCGACGGTCTGGCCAGCCGTCGATACCTGGAACTCTTCGCCGGCCCTCCGCTGAATGCTGAGCGCATGTGCGGTGATCAGCGGGCGCAAGTCCGCCGGACACTGCTGATCGAGCTTGAGCTGCAGTGTGGCGTAGGGGAGGAAGCCCGCCTGCTTGTAGTCACCGTGTGTTTCGCATCTCCGGTCGGCGTAGACGATGCCACCCGGGTACGCGGCGACGAAAAGCGCCGACGCCGCTTGCGGTATCTGGAATTCCGCTTCGCGATGGTGGTCAATCAATCTGGTGATCGGGTCTTGATGTTCGATCATATCCGGCCAGGAAAGCGGGCCGACGATCAGCATGCGACGCGGGGAAACCCGGACCCGCCAGCCGTCGGCGTTGGCGTCCTCGCTGGTCCGGAGAATGCCGAAGACGTCGTCGGGGCTGAGGGAGGGCTGGTCCCATGATGCAGTTCCCAGGTTGATTTGATCCCAGGCGGCCGAGCGGTCTGCTTCATGCTCGAAGATCTGGTGCCAGGCGAGGTCGGAGCCGGCATTCCAGATGGCGAGGAACCGACGTCCGTCGTCGAGCGTCACGAGGGCGGGGAATTTGGCCATAGTCTCGGTCCTTCTGGGATTGGTGACGAAGCGCCGACAAGTCGAGGAGATTAAGCGGCGTCACGGGTCGTGCGGCCGGATTGTTCCGGTTGGTGACGCTTCGGATAAGGCAGACGAACGACTTCATGCTGAATCGACTTCCGAGCCGCATGGTCGATCGGCAGAAGGTAAACATGAACGCCCGGATGCTTGAACGGTCTGAAGGCCGGGGAGGCGAGAGCGCGCTTCAGCCAAGCGGCTGGCGTTTCGTGCGCCTCGCGCGGCGGTGCGCCGGCGGCGATGATCCTGTTCATCGCTTTGACCCATCCTTGCTTCTCTCTCCGGATCTTTGAGAAATTTCGATCCTTGAGGGCGGACCCGTCAGCGCAAAGGTATTGGGTCCGGGGGTCGCCCTGCCCGGCATAAAAGGCATTCGACGCCGCATAGACCTGACCGACATGGCCGGGAAATATCACGTTGCCGGCACTGTCGGTCCGTTCGAACGGGTCCGAGTGAGAGAGCACCACTCGGATGTTGGGACGATGGCGATGCAAGATCCCCAAAGCGCGGCGCATGAACCAGGTCTCGCTGTTGAAGGCGCAGTCGTCGGATAGGACGAACCTGGTGAGCTCGATCCCTTGGGTGCGATCGACCTTCGCGTGCTTCTCCAGCGAGTCCATGGATCGGGGTTGTCCGAACACGGCAACGCCTTCGAGACTGGCCGGCGCGACGCCGGTTTTTCTGAACAGGCCGACGCATGTCATTGCAACCGGGCAGGTAGAAAGATAGTGGATCCGCGAAATCAGGGCGGCAGCGGCTGGCCGCGAGATTTCGTCGACGCCGAATTCGCTGGGGTTAATCCGGCTATCGGGCGGGACGAAGACGGATCGGCGATCGCGCCAGCGCTGGGATAAATCGAGATTGTACTGCATCGGAGGCTCCGGCGGCTGGAGGCGGGTTCAAACAAATCGCTCTGGGCCTCAGTGCTTCATGAATTTCCCGTCGATGATGGGGACGGCCCAGGCGACGCACCCCGGCGGCTTGCCCAACGGCACGTATGTCTCGCTGACCTTGGGCTGGGCGCGCTGCTCGGCGCCGAGATCCCAGGTCCAGCCGCCGGGGAGGCTATAACCCTGCTCGACGTATCCCTGCTCGAGGATGGTCATGATTTCTCCGGCCCGTCGCCAAGGTGTCTGACATGCTGCGGAATTGCCGCCGGCGGGCCGGGGCATCGACTTGATCGATTGAGGGAGCGGTGATCGCGGGCGGGCACCCGGTCCGCGAAACGCGACCGGGTGCCCGATGCGAGGGGGGCGCGGCTGCCGCCTTAGCGGTGGGCCATGGCCACCCAATAGGGGGCGCCGTAGACGCACTCGTCCCAGTTCGGCGCACCATGTAGCCGGGCTGCAAGATCAAGGCCCTCCCCGAGCGGGATGGCCAGGAGTTTGGCGAGCGCATGGCCGTGGGCATGGGCGATGACGACATGGATGGCGAGCTCGCGCCGGCCCATAGCGGCCCTAATCTCGGCTCCGGGCGTGGCTGCGGGTCCGGGCCATGCCACGAGAACGGAAAACAGCTGGTTCGCTTCGTCGGGGGACGGGAGCCTCGGTTGCTCCTCCTCCAGGCCTGAGAGGGTCCGATTGCACTCGAACCAGTTGGCGAACTTGAGGCAGCGCGCCAGCGTTTCAAGGGCCTCAGCATGGGAGCAGCCTCGGGCTGCCTTGAGGATCTTGGCCCGCGACTTGAGGCTGCCTCTTACCTTTGCGGCGATAGCCGGCAGAGCGCCTTCCGACAACTCAGCGGCGTCGGGCAGTTGGTACCGTTCGAAGATTTCAGCGAAAAGGAAGGCGAGGCTCATGCTACGGCTCCGGAAACGCCCGTGCGCTTTTGAAAGACCGCCCACTAGCCTTTCGCACAGGACGAGATCCCTGGACGTAGGAGCTTGATCAGGAAAGCGACTGAGAGACCTTCACCGTGTGGGCGGTCGGCGCGCGCTCGAGCACCGGTAAGCTCAGGTTGGCAGAAAGACGGAACGGGGTCGACGGCTTTGTGGCGGCATCGCAGATGGACGGCCGCAGGTCGACCCCTTGAGCTAGTGGGCCTGCAGCCAGTTCACGAGCTTCGGGTACATCGGGAGCGCTGTGCCGGCTCTCAGCGCGCACATGCCCGCGTGCGCGAGGCCGTGGATGCCGGGATGGCCAGTGACCCTGGTAGTGGCCTTCAGCGATGCCATAAGCTGGAACCTAACAGCGTCGCCGGTGCAGTCATATTCATGGTCCTGGATAACGGTCTTGGGGGGTAGGCCGATCGCGGCGCCCGCTGCCCAGGCCCAGGCCGTGGCTTCCGGATCGCTGCACTGGATGGCGGCTCGATAGAGCGGGTCATCAGGATGCAGATCAAGGGCCTGTATCTGCGCCATCATCGCATTGATGCCGGCCGACACGTTGTCGTTCATAAGCGGCCGGAATCTGCCGGGAGTGATGGCGAGATGGCCGGCCTCATGCAGGAGGGTGGACGCTTCGCACCGTTCATCGACGAGCAGGCTGCCATCTTGGATGCGGATGTGATCCACGAAGCCGGCGGCGCCGGCGTGCCAGGCGATCGGCAGGCCGATACTCTCGACGAAATCGAAGGCCCGTTGAAGGGGCGCGGGGGTGGCACATTTTCTCATCGGCAGGGTCTTTAGGGCTTCCGAAGGGTGGGCTCGTTGGTCTCAGATGAGATCATCGGAGAGACACCGGGTTGCCCAGCGAGCGAATGCCTGCAGGCTGCAGGTTGGTGTCTCTCCCACTCGATGTCCGCCGGCGCCGTCCAAGCACTCGTAGCGGACGCCGTGCCGCGCCCATGTTGAACCGGACACGGCTACCTTTCCGGGTTCGCCAATCTCCAGCAACCGTCGACGTTTTCCGGTTTTGCCCTCGTAGACCGCGCCGAGGCGGAGCGTGTCGACGTTCATCGTTGAAACCCCGCTTAGGCGATTACGACCGAGTCAGGCGACAGCCTCCGTCTATGTCAACCCCCTGTCGATGCAGCAGGAGGAGCGTATGTGGCGGGGCTATGCACAAGCCTCTCTGCGAAGTGTCGTGCGAGCTCGCCTTCCAACCTGCAAATAGCTTTGAAGGCGGGCTCCTCCTCGACGCGGCGTCCGGCGCCGGTGAAGGTTTCCAGAATTGTCAGGGGTAAGTGCCTCGCGCCATCGAACGCGGCCGCGGTATACTCACCCAGGACTGGTATCGCGGCGAGTTCCCGGTTGGAGTTCGGCACTGAGCGAGCGCTGGAGACGTCGCGCGTCGAGAATTTCATGTCCTAAAGCTCCTCGGATTGTAGACGGATGAGGTTCTGCGCCTGGCCGGGGAGCACAGCCCGAACATGGGTGTGCGCGCTCAAGCCTTCAGCTGCGCCTCGTTTCGAAAAAGGTCGGCGCTCTTCATCTCGACGAGGCCGGACATGATGAGGCGGCGCTTTCCGCGGCTCTTTTGGTCTATGGGTATGCGGCTCAACTCCAACGACACGGTGACATTGAGATGGGGCATAGGAACCCTGACCACGGAACCGACTGGCAGCGCCAGGGCCTGCTGTGCGAACTCTTCGTCGAAGTCGACGACCTCCGCCGTCATCTGGGCGAAGATCCCATGCCCCTGGCTTTGGTCCAGCCGGCCTTGCAGGTCGACAATGGCGACCTGGTCGGGCGAGAGTTCGAGGGCGATCTTCACGTCCGTCACGGGAGTTGCCTCCATGCTTACCCGGTTAGCGCCCATCGGTACTCTCCCTTGTGTTCGGAGAATGGCCTTTTGGAAGTTTCGATAGGCGGTCAAAAGTCGCTCGGTGGCAGCCGATTAAGTCGATCCGCTCGCCTGCGTTCATGCCGGGCTTCCAGAAGATGTCAGGCCCCATTTCCTCGGTCTTCTGCCGAGCGCGCCGCTTCCAATTTTCGACGCACGTATGCAAATCATCGGCCCCTATGGCGAAGCCGCAAGATTGGCAGCGCAAGATAAGTATGTCGCCCCACGGATGATGCGGGCAATTAGCTCCGCATTCAGGACAGGGATGGTTTGGTCCGGGCATCATCATAGCGAGCACACCCTGCAACCGCCGTTTTCGTCACGCTCAATCATCACGCGCTCCTATTGTTAGCGTCATTGGGTGAAACCCGGATAAGCATGGTTGCCTCAGTTTCGGATGGGGAGCCAGCCAGCAGGGCGCCGGTGAGGCGTCGGCGTGGGATGAGTAATGCGCTCTTTATGGGCGACGTGCGCTGCCTCTGGGATCATGCATCGGCCGTTTCATCGGCGGGCAATTGCCCGCTGGATGGCTCGACGAGCGTAGCGGAAAGGGCGTCAATAACCTGCCGGACTTCATCATTTGACAGACCAACCTCAACGAACGACTTGTCGAGGCGGATTTGCAGCGAGACACATATCCCGGAAATCCGACGGACATAGACGCAGTCCTGCGCCTTCATTGGCAGGTCCTTCTTGGGGACCGCGTGGAGCCGTGGGCCTCGCCATGCCGAGGCGGTTTTGACGACATGTGCCCGCATGATCACGCCTCCACCTTGCGCCACTCGCCGCGGGTCAGGTATTTCCGGGCCCAGGCCGGGACGCTGTCCACCGCAGTCTCGTGCCTCTTGGTCGAGGGCTTTCGGCCGCTGACGCGTGGCATGAACCGCCAGCCATCTTGCTGACAATGAGCGGTGCCGACCACACCGTCAGCGCTGTTGCGGAGTTCGAAGTGGTGCATTGCGGTCCTCGTTTTCGGGAACTGATGAGTCAGCGAGGCTGACGGTCGACCGGGTTAGAGGCGACCAAGCGCGGGGTCGATCCAGGACCGGTCCACAGCCTGGTGCATGCGCGGCTCGCGCGGCTCGACCACGTCGAGAATGCCGCTCTCGTCCCGCAACGCCGCCAGGTCGAGCCAGTCCTGTTCGGCGATCGCGATATATGTCTGTCCGTTTCGCTCGATGCGACCGGCATTCGCGGTCCGAATCGAGTGCAGGATCTGCTGGAGGTCTCTCGCCATTTTGGTCGGTCCTTATGTTCCGGCGCTATAGGGTGGGCTGCCCGGGCTCAGGCGCGACCTCGGGGCGATCGAAGCAGAGGTCTTGCTGAGGCATTTTCTCAGAGGCGGCCCTCAGTCCACCGCGTTCTTGCCGCCGAGCTTGAATTTGGCCGGACGTTGGCGGGGCTTGGTCTAGTCGTCACGCCGGCGTGCATCGCTGCTCCGAGGACGGATGCGGCCAGCGGTGGAGGACGGCTCCGCGATAGGGTGGCCGTGGTGCGTCAGGAGTTTCCATCTTCGTCAGGCTGCTCGGCGCACCAGGCGCACCACTGATAGTGGAGATTGGCCGGGACCTGATAAACAGGGACTTTGATGGATCCGAGCCGGTCGCGGGATATTTCGCGCTCGCCGATCTTCTCGATTAGCTTGGCGTCCAGAAGAGCCTGAATCGACCGCCGGCGAAACGGCGGATCTTGCCCGATGGCGATCGCTTCGAAAATCTCGATCTGAAGTCTCGATCGCCCGGCGGCGGGGTGTTCGGTAGGCATTTCGGCGTCTCACTCAAAGGCCGCGGGCGCGCCGCCCGCCCGAAAGGGCACGTATGCCGGAAGCTCGTTGCCGAGGCGCCCCTATTTCGCCTTCGGATGCGCCGTCTGCCAAGCCTCTACAGCAGAGGCTTCCTCATCGTTCCAGAAGGGCCATTTTTCGGTGGCAATGGCGGCCATCCGACTGAGCTTCATGCGGTTGGGCTTGGAGTGGCCGACGAAATATACGTCCGCCATCTTGCCACGGGGCTCAATCCGCTCCACGACTTGCCGGTATCCACAGTTGAATCCCATGGAATCGCCGGGTTGAAACTCGTGGACCGGCTTTGCCGACACCTGGCCGAGTTGTTGGAGGTGAATGGTCGCGCTCATCGTTGCTCCGCTATCGGCGAATTAAGTTGGGGGGTTATGCCAGGCGTGGCTGCGGGGTTATGGAATACCCGGAGACCCTTGCGGGGGCAGGCTGAGAGACGAGCTCGCGCACATCGGTGTGGGTAATCGCCCGAACCGTCCCGGATGCGCCGCCATCCTCAGCAACCCGGACATGAAAGGCCTTCACTTCGGGCGGATCGAGCCAGAAGGTCGCCCAGATCGGTTCCCGACCGATGCGGAGCGGAAAGAGGGCGGTGCCGCACTTGCGCAGGAGCCAGACGTACTCATCGGCAGCCTTGGCGTCAGCGAGGCTTGTTTTGTCGTGGACGAACAAGTCGTCCCTATAGGCGGTCAGGAGGTGAGGATTGTCCGCCGCGAGTTGGCAAAGGGAATTGTGCAGGGTAGTCACGGTCGTCTCCATAAGTCAGGGTCTGGGGCCGCCACCCTGGGGCGGCGAGCGGTGACCAAGCCGGAACGGATCGGCACAGCGTTGACGAGTCCGGATTGCGGGAGCACGGAGGCTTTGGGACCTCACATAGCGACAGCCAAGGGCATCAACCACCCGGCGGCCCCCAACCAGGAGACGAGTGCAGGCCACCCCCTGGAGTTTTGGTCGGGCAAGGGGAGGGTTTTGTCTTCAATCGCTGCCTTGGCACGAGCGATGAGGTTTGGAGCGGTGTCGTAAACTGGGCTCAATCCGTACTGGTGGAGCAGAAAGAGGATCGGATCGGTCGGCGACCGCATGAGATCCATCGGGCCACTGATCAGCATGTCTGGGCACCCTCATTGGTGAATAAGGTGCGCGGTCGCGCGCCGAGGTATTTTCGGCAGCGGTGGACGCGGGTCTAACGAGACAGCCCTCGGGAGAGGGCGATCTGGCAAGCGGTTCGTCAGGGTGTGGAGCGGTCGCGAAAATCCCGGGCCGAGGCGCGCCGGCGGGAATGATTAAGCACGACATGGCAAGGGCCGGCGCCCCGACCGGTTGGTCAGAGCGCCGGTTTCAAGTGTTGGAAAGTGCCGATGGTGAGCAGCATGAGCGCGGCGACGAGGCCAGGCCGCTCGTGTTTCGGCGCCGGCGCATTGTGGCTGGCCATAGCACATCCTTTTCAATTGGCTGGATGTGAGCGCCGAGGAGCGGTGCCCGGTCCGCGATAGCCGGCCGGGCACCGATCCATGGGATCGATCTTATCCGCGTGTCGCGGTGGTACGGGTGCCCAGGCTCGTATAGGTGTGACTGGCGTCCAGGAACGCGCTGGTCGGATCGAAACCGCCAGCCTCGACCCTGACTGATTCCGGGCTCACGGTCGCATAGGCCGAGACTTCGCCATCGTGGTTCCACGCGAGGATCCGGGGATTGCCCTGGTCGATCTCGATGGCGATCTGTCGTTTCAACGGGGATAGCGAGGGGGACGGGATGAGTTCGATGTCTATTGCGCGATCCCTGAGCGTGATCTGGTAGGCCCAGGGTTCCTGCTCGGCGGTTGACAATTCGTCCGGGTCGCCGTCGTCGACGCGCCAATCGACCAGTTCGCCTCGGATGACAGTTTGGCCATGCTGGTCACGAGAGAGGGACAGGCCGAAGAGCTGTGCGCAATCGGCGAGACCGATGACGCCGGCGTCGATCTGCCCTTTCAATTCGCCGAGCAGGTCCGCTCGCCTTTCGGCGAGAGGATCGACCGCGGCGCCAGGCGGGAGTCCGGTGCTCGGCTCGATGTGGAGCTGCCGGGGCTTGTCGAAATTATGCAGCCACGCTTCGTAGAGGTCGCCGAAGAAGGCCTTCGGATGGGTCAGAACCCGGTTCTCGTCACACTGGTACTCGGCAAAATCGGCGGTTCGGAACGGGCTGTCCCAATCGATCTCCTTGAACTCGATCATAGGAACGTCGGGCGGGAAAATGCCGTGGTCGAAGTAATAGTTATCGACTTCGCAGCAGCTGGCTAGGGCTGCGATTTCTCGAACGTCCGTTGTGGTGTAGGTCACGAACGCCCCGGTCCCGTACGAGGAGCAGTGCATCTCGAATTCGAAGGCGGGAAGGGTCGGGTCTTTCCTCACAATGAGGCGGGTGCGGTCATCGCTGCGGCCGTGAGTGACGTCGAAGCTATAGACGCCGGCTTCCTCACTGATGAAGCCGCAGGCCAGCAGATATTCATGATGAGACACGGGATCACCTTGGGGCTGAAGGTTCCTGGAGGGCGAATTTACTTGATCTGTTCGGCCGCCTCTCGGCGCAGTTGCTCGACCGGTTGGGCTTGGCCGGCATCCGTCCCCGCAGAAGACGCGGACATCTGTGCGACGGGTTCGTTCCTCGGTCGAACAATCGCGTCCGGTTGGCTAAGTTGGGGCAAAGCCACTTCCCAGCCACCATCGCTCTTTACGACCTCAAGCAGATTGAGGTTCGTGTCGAGCACGCGCCAGCGTGACGAGCTCGGCTGCTGGGGCAGGATCTCAGCGATCTCGAAGAAAGCGTCTTTCAAGCGCGCGAATCTGCCGATCGCGGGGGCGCTCGTCATGTCAACCGGCGGCGTCGGACCAAGCTGGAGCACATGATATCCGGCCCGATCTCCTTCGCCCGGGCTGTAAAGTTCGGTGCCTTGATCCAGGAAAATCGAGACGCCCGATTTGGGGAAGTCGACGCCGTAGATCCATTCCCCGCTGCTGTTGCGGCGTGCCGATGTGATGATCCCGATCGCCTTGGGGCCAGTGTGGCGGGTGAGGCCGGTGCCGTCGTCATCGGACTGTGAGGGGACGCTCAATAGGACGGTATCGACGGGTAGCGGGTGGCACCAGGTGCGAATTGCTGGATGATTGGCGCGCGGGAGGGCTGAGACGAGACGTTGGTCGACTGCGTAGCGGGCTCCGTCAGGATGCCGAATGAAAGCCAGGTCGACGGATTCGCCGTCGTCAAGGTGTGAGCGGGTGCACTCAACGACGGCGTACGTTCCCTGATAGCGGGCAATGTCGCCAATCTCGATCGGGATCCCGCTGCTGTCGGAGGGCTTGCCGGCTTGGCACGGGGCGCCACGGGAACGGCCTCCCGAGATCTCGTGCCGGTTTCGGGATCCATCTGAAATCGCGATGGCGGTCAGGGCCTGGGTGTGTTTGAGCTTCCAGCCATAACGTGCGGAGAGGTGATCCGCCAGGCGCTCGGCCCGGGCGGTATTTTGGTTCTGAGACATGGTCGATCCTCGAGATTGTGAGGCAGGATCGCTGAAAGGGTCCCCGTTGCTTCGCACCTACCTCAGATCCGAGAGATCAGTGGTGAAGGGAAGGCTTCTGTTTGCAGGTTGACCGTCGGGAAAATCCCGTGGGGACGATGGGCTGACTGCGGGCCCGGGCCTTGCGGCCTTTCGAGACGGACGACGGCGTCCGTCTGGAGAGGGCGCATGGGGGACGAATTGGATGTGGGCGACGGAGCGCGGAGCACGCGAGACTGGCGCTGGGACTTCTTGAGCTCGAACGCCGTTCAGGGTCCGCGCACTGAAAGCGCGGGCGCTGAAACGGTGTTCACCAATTCGAGGGCTTGCCGCGACGGGCAGGCTGATGCGGAAAGAGGTTAGGTCTTGTACTCGATACCATCCCGGTAGATCCACAACGCGGCCTGATCGAGCTCGTTCTGACGGAGTTCCTGCCATCGGGCGGACAAACGTTCGAGGCGCGGGATCACGGTCAGCATGTGGCGCCCCGCCTCGATGATGAAATTCTGCTCGGGGCCTTCATGTGGCCCATCGATCATGTGCTGGGCCCGAGCCTGGCGCCGGCTGATGTCGAAGGGGGACAGTTCGAAGTCGAGTATCCCGAGCAGCTGAATGACTTTTCCGAACTGCTGATGCTGGTGGGCGGCACTGGACAGGAACTGATCGATCCAAGTCTGGCCATCCTCCCCAGATCGAATGGGCAGCATCGTTTCGGAAAGTTGATACATGCAGGCCGTGGCCAACAATGATCGGTCGTTTTCGTCGAGCTTGCGGAAGAAATCGGAGATCAGTTCGGGTGGGGACACAAAAGCCTCTGGTGCATGTTGCCCGCCCGCCGGCGGAAGATCGCGGCTGATCCAGGCCTCGGATTGGGGCAACCGGTTATCGCGAGGTTTGGCCCGCCTGGTCTCGCGCGGCAAGCAGTAGTTTGGCCCAGACGGTGATTTCGTCGTTCCGTCCGTCGGTCCGCCAATTCGCGGCTATTTTCTCGGCGCACGTCCAGTCGATCGGCCCCACCGTTCCCGTGTCTTTGACGACGGCGATTGAGCAGCCCATACCGACGGTCAGTGACGAGGAAGATAGCGCCGGCGAGGTAGTGACGGTCGCCCAGCTGCTGACGGTCGGGTTGCTCGGGTCCCTTTGCGTCAGGGGCGTTTCTTGGGCCAGCGCGGAGGCCGACGAACAAATGGCGAGTGTAACGAGGCCGCGAATCAGCAGTTTCATGATGGATGCCTTCCAAGGTGGCGCGCAGGGCGCCAAAAGATCGTGCTATGCCGCGCTGAGAAGCCGAGCGGCCGTTTTTTCAGTCGTCCGGAGCAGTTCGTCTGGGCCGAGCGCGATTATGTCGCTCGGCAGTCCAGGGTTCAACCCGGCGGCCTTCCGGATTTCATGGGCAATCGCGCGGCCGAGCAGGGGAGGAACCGAGTTTCCTATTTCCCGCATGGCGCCCATGGTTGTGGCGTGCAGCCGCATCCAGTCAGGGATGCCATGTAGCCGGGCGCCTTCGCGCGGCGTGATCACTCGATCGCGGACAGGATGGATCGGACGAGCGGCAGTCTGCGCAGACACGCGCTTGCCGTCGTATTGGCGAGACACGCTGCCGGCGCGAAGGGTCGGGGCCTGCCGCTGTGGATGTAGCCGCATGACATTGTGCCCCTCGCACATACCACCAGCTAACGTCGCGGCATATCGCGCGACGGTTTCTGGGCTGTGACGAACGCGGCGACTGTTCGTCAGGAGCGACGGGTTCCAGATTCGGCGGTAGCTGAGGTCATCCGGATCGTTGGCCAGGCCGCGCATGGCGAGCCCATACAGACTGTGGTCGCCCCAGTGGCCCGTGGCATCGACCTCGTCGCTGGTCAGCAAGGCTTCGAAGTGATCGGCTTCCGGGAGGCCGGCGAGGGCTTCGCCGACCGTGGGCGTCTGGCGAAGGATCAGATCCTTGGCGGTCGCGTGCGTGGCCTGTGGATATTGGGGGGCGACCTCGCCGAAGCGGTGGATCAGCAGGAAAACGCGTTCGCGATGCTGAGGCACTCCGAACAGGCGTGCGTCGAGCGCGCGGACCGGCGTGACGACATTGTAGCCAATCCGGTGGTAATCCTCGAGGAGCTGATCGAGAAAGGGCTCGAATTGGGGCGCCAGCAGTCCAGGGACATTCTCCATGACGGCATAGCGAGGATTGACCTCGCCGACCAGGCGTTGGAAATGAACCATCAACTGGTTACGCGGATCGTTCAGGTCTCGGCGTCCGATGGACGATACCCCTTGGCACGGCGGCCCGCCGAAAAGGGCGTCTGGGACCCGCCCGAGACCGAGGAGATCGACGTCGTCGCCGTGACCGGACGCTTTCCGGAGATCGGTGCCGGTGATCCTGGTCAGGTCGGCCTGAAGCGACCGGCCGTAACTGAAATTGCGCTGATGGACGAGCGCGTGAGGCCCTTCGATGTCGAAGGAGACTTTGATATCGAATCCGCCTTGCTCGAGGCCTAGGGAAAGGCCACCCGCGCCGGCACAGGCTTCGAATACCACTCCGCGCCTGGTGATGGTTTCCATGAAGCCTCTCAAAATCGAGCGGGGAGATATCGGTCCTGTGGCGTGGACCTCACCAGGAGCGAGATCGGCGCGGTGCCGCCGCCAGGATGGTGGCAGCTGGTGAGATCAGAGCTTTGAAACGAGCGATCAGGGCGCGAAGGTGACGATCGCCTGGATCAGCTGATTGACGGCAGCCTGTGCGGGCATATCGTCCGCTTCTTCCTGATTGGTCGAAATCGGCGACCGTGTGGTCACGCCGATTTCGGGACCACCGTTGTTGTCGTTCGCTGGCGGGAGCATGTGAAACATCGGCTGCTCTACAGGAGGCTTCGAATGTGGGAGACGAAGCCGCCCCACCCGCCGCTGAGGATCATGAGGCCCAGGATGGTGGCCGTCACGAGCAGTGCGACATTCCAATGCGAGCGAGCCTTGAGGTCATTGTCTAATCGCGAGACTGCCGATTTGCTCGCCTCGATCTGACGTTTGAGTCCCACTGCCTCTTGGGTTGCGGCGCGCAGTTCCTGGACGAGCTCGTCCAGGCTTATTTCGGTGATCTTCGCCGGGTTCCAGTTTGGCGTCAGCTGTTCGGCCGCATCGGCGTAGAAGCGGCCGGATGCCTCAATGCTGTCCGAGAATTTGAGCGTCAGCCCTTGCTTCCGATAGAAGTTGTTCCGCCGCAACCTGTCATCCGCGACCTGCCCTTGGTTCGCCGAGAGGCTGCCCTCCAGCACCCTGAATGTGGGGTAATTCATCACGGCCCAGGCAAGGACCTTGGCCAGCAAATACGATCCGATGCCGCGGTTCTGGAAGCCATGGCTCATCGCAATGGCGCCGCCGGGTCCAATCTTCAGTTCCTCGCGGGACAGGTCTGCGGTGATGAAAATTGTCGAGGATGAAGGGTTGAAATGGGCGGCTGGACCGGTGATTGGTTTCCCTCCCCATTCATCAAATTCGGCGATCGCCCGAAACTGTGCCCGGTACATTTTTCGCGGAGGATACTGGCCCTCGGCCAAATCGATCCTTACTGCGCCATAGCAGTAATTATCTCCAACCCCAGCAATCCGGATGATCTGCTCGGAGAGCACGACGGCGCGGTCTCTTAGATATTGATCTTCGTGTCCGTTCATCTTAGATCCCATCGCTGGCCTGCGTTTGATTTAATTCTAGAGGTGAGCATACCCAGCTATTCATTTCCGGAAAGTTTCCACTCTCGGTGAGATCTAGCTTCTCCAGAAAGTGGATACCAGGGTGGCCCGCTCGACCATCCCGGCGTCAGTGGTGGCAGCGCCTGGGTCCGGATTTCTCGGTGGATGGTCAGCGGACATGCGTTGGTTCCTCATCTGGCTGATTAGTGAGGCGACCAGCCACATCACTCACAGATCGGTTTCCAGCACGAAATACCACGACTTCCTGGGCTCGCTGAAAGCGGCGCGAGCCTTTTGCGGGGCCGAGTATTTATGGAACAGCCGGAGGGCACCCAGTTCGGAGCAGAAGCCGTAAAAGGCGCCCTTGATTTCTTCCACGACGACGGTTTCCTTCGCGATTCGGGACCAGTCGGCAACCACTCGATCGATGGCATTTTGCGTGACCATTTTGTCCTCCGTCCAGCCTGGGAATTGTGGATGCGAAAATGGCGGGCCCATCTTACCGGGCCCGCCATCGGATCGCTCGCCGCTTACTGGCGACGCCTTGATTAGTCGAACAGGCCGCCGACGCTGTTGGAGATCTTCGCCGTGAGGAGCGGCGCCGCGGTCGCGAACTCGAGGTTCATCTGGTTCCCGTATGCGACAACCCGAACGGGGTACTGTTTGAAGTCGGAGGTTTCGTCGACATTCTGCACCTTGCCGCTGCCGGCGACGTGGGCGGAGGCGTTGGCCGTGACGCTGCCGTCCATGGCGCCGGTGCCGTAGGTGACGTTGTGCGTCGCCGAGCCGTGTGCCTGGGCGGCGGCGGTCGTGGTGTGCTGCTTGACGACGACGCCCGACTTCACGCGTTCCGAGACCTGGATATCGGTCACGACGCTGACGTAGGTGTCATGGACCATCGAGTTCGCGGCGAAGGTCAGCAGGCCGCCCACGGCCGCGCCGCCGAGCGTGGTGCCGAGGCCGCCACTGCCGATCTGCGAGCCGATCGCGGCACCGGCGCCGGCACCGAGGAGGGTCTCGCCATAGCCGGCCGCGAGGATGGCGTTCTTGTTGGCGGGTTCGAAGGGACCGGCCTGCAGCACATTGAGCTGGAGCATGAAGTGGGCCCCTTCGGGGTCATCGACGAGCCGGTAGCCCTTGGCCTGCAGCGCGGCGACGATCGGGGCCTTGAGGTCGATCTCCGGATGGTCCGAGGTGTTCCGCACCCGGACCAGGACGGTCTTCTTGTCCTGCGCGACCGGATCCAGGAACACCGTGTCGGACATATGGGTCTGCACGTCGAGATTCTGCTTGTTGATCGCGGTCGACGCGGCCTGGCAGCCGGCGAGGGCGACCATCGCCGAGAGCGTCGTGATGGAGAGGAGGTTCTTCAAACGCATGTTCTATCTCACTGCTGGGAGAGGGTGCTGCGCCGTCCGGGGCGGATTTCGAGGGTGCAGCGGGGGATAAGGTTCATTCCTCTGTAGAGTTGAGGGGAAGACAGGTGACGCGACCTGGCGTTTATGCCCTGCGTCCGCTCAACTCGTCCAGATAAGACTTGATGCCGACAGTTGGGCCCGACGGTCTCATGATCTGTAGCGTGCCTGTTCTGTCGAGTTGGTCGACGCGGCCGACTCTCGACAATCTGTGGCGGTGTGGGGCCTAACTGCTGTCAGGCCGCCGCGGCTTCGATCGTGTTGCCGTGCTCGTCGTAGAGCGGCTTGATGGGCACTGTTTCGGTTTCGTAGACGTGTCGCGCCTTCTCGGCATCGGGTGCCCCGCCGTGCGGGGCGAGCGCTTTCAGCTTGGCAGCGAGCGCGTGCATGCGGGGATAGTCGAAGGTCCGGTCGGTCAACAGCACGGTGCCGCTCGCGACGTGGACAAGCCCGATGTGGCTGCGCCCATAGCCCAGTGGCCCGTGAACGTAGTAGGCCGGGATCTCGTCTTTGACGCCGAAGTGGGAGCACTTAATCGGACGGTGGCCGGCGATCCAGATCTCCTCGTGGCGATTCTGCGCCGTACCGCTGATCAGGAGATCCAGGAAGGGCTGGCCGGGGGGGACGATCATGCCCAGCATCAATCGGAGCCGAAAGTGTGCTCGACTAAAGGTGCCGAGGAACGTTTCGCCCGGCATGGTCCGGGCGAGCTCATAGTCCCAAACGCTCCCGTCGAGGCTGAAAGTCAGGCCGAACGAAAAATGGTCGGGGCGGATGGCGACATAGGTTTGTTTGACCGTCCTGGCGTCCAAATGGACGTAGTTCAGGGAGACCTCCAGCGTCTTGCCGAGGAAGCCGGTGAAGAACTCGTCGATCGCCTTGTGAACCGTTGCGGGGGAGACGACGGCCCCATCCAGAAACTGGCGATAGGGCGCGTAGTGCGGAAATTCGCAGCGGGTCTCGCTCATGACCTCAAAGCCCTGCTCTTGGCGCCAGCGGTCGATGGTCGGGCTGTAGTTGTCGAGAATGCCGAGCTGCAGGCGATGATGCAGATCGCCGATGCTCGTGATCGCCCGGATCCCGGAGCAGTTCACACAGCCGTGGCCGTCGAGCATCTCGACGACGCCGGCACGTCCCCACCGGGTCGGGTTCGAATAGGCGGCGCCGGTTTTGACCATCAGCCGGAGGACCTGGAAGGCCTGTTCCAGCGTGTAAGGGGTGGGCCAGTATCCGCCCGGTCGAACGAACTCGATCATTTTGATCATCGCCTGCTGCCGTTTGCGCGGCGGGCGGGCTTTGGCGCTCTGACCGGTAGGTAGGAATTGATTACGCATAGATGGGATCCTTCGGATTACCGCCGGAGGCCTTTGGCAACAAGCCACCGGGCGCCCGCGCGCAGCGGGACGCCCGGTGGCTTGCGAAGGGTTAGGCCGCCTGGATGCCGGCTCTGGCTCGAAAGAGCTTTGGTGTGGTCGGTCTGATTTCGGCGATCAGCACCAGGAAGCGTGTCAGGCCCGCCATCCGTCGTGCGCGGGCGAGATCCTGATGCCATTTCTCGTCACCGCCATGCGCGACGATCTCCATGCTGGCGTCCGCAAGAACCCAGTGGATGCCACCCCCGCCGTTTGCCCGGTATTCGATCCAGGGTGACCAGCCGAGGCGTTCCATGAAGGCTTGCCAACTGGTCTGGCACTCGCCGCTCCGGTAGGTGCAGGCGCATACGTGCGAGCAGTAGTGGCGGCTGTAGGCCACGGGGTGATTGAAATGAACGGGATATACCGGTCGGCCACGGTCGATCGCCTGCTGGCAACCGTCGCACCTGATCGTCCCGTCCGATTGGAAGCTGGCGACGACGGGAGCGTCCGCGGAGCCACGGGGTGTGCCGAACCAGTCGCTGACGAGATTGGAGAGGGCGAGTCGGCGGTCGCGGTCGATCATTATACACCCACGTGCTTGGAGGAAACTCGGTTGAGTTCCTAAGGTCAGCTTTGTGATGGTTAGCGGGTGTTGCAACTGTTCCGCTGGCTAGTACACCGCGAGGGCGACTCCGAGGAAGGCGGATAGCTTGCCGAGCTTCGTGTTCTTTCCCTTGTCCTTTGCGTGCTCGGAGATCGCGTCGACGAGCGTGACGCATTCCTTCTTGTTGAGGCGAAGGAATGGGGTCGGCATTTTCGACGCCTCGGTGAAGCGGTCGGCGAGCGTTTTGATCGTCCGTGCCCGGCGGTTCGTCTCGAAAATTTTTGTAAGCGTCGAAGCGACATAGGTGAGATCCGAGGAACCTCCGGTGAAGATGTGCTCCATCCCGGTGTCCGAGCCGTCGCCGATAAGTTGGACGAAGATTTCGAGGGCCATGTGGTGCTCCATGAGGGGGCCGGCGCCGGGCGTTGCTGCTCGGGTATGACTGGTTTCGGAGGAACTGCTGATCAGCGTGAGCAACTGCGATCTTCAACGACGCTGATGCGTCCGCTCGCAGGTCTGCGCGTCACCAGGTTGGCGGCGGCCGGACCTTCAGTCTGAACCGGGCCCGATCGGCTCGTGCCACCGGCGTCTGCTCGCGCATTGCCCCGGGCCAGGCCGCGACTTCTTGGACCGCCGCGTCGATCTCGCGCCGAAGCCATCCGTGCGGCGATTGGGCGGTCACTTTGGGTCCCCAAAATCCAAATGTACGCCGGTGGCTTCGATGAGGCTCCAATGCTCGTTGCAGCGGGCCTCGTATTTGTCGGAAGCGCCCAACTCGAACCGAGACGAGGTGCCGCCGATTTTCTGGGTCTTGGACGCGTCCCGTCCGCAGATCGAGCAGATCGCGCGGACCTTCGTGACGCGGTCCGCCATAGCGAGAAGAGCCGCGGTCACGGCGAAAGAGCGCCCATTGACATCCATGTCGAGGCCGGCGGCGTGCACGTCCCGGCCGGTCGCCAGTACCTTGCGGATGTCCGCCACGATATCGCCGTCGAAGAGCGGAGCTTCGAGGAAATGCACCTCGTCGAGGTAGACGGCGCGGACGTCGTCCGTGAGGTGATTCCAGGGGAAGCGATCGATGCTGACTGCCGGCGCGCGGATGCCGATGTGGCTTACGATCTCGGTTTCGGAATAGCGGGTGTCGAAGCGGGGTTTCAATGCCAGGGCCTTCCGCTTCAACCCGATCGTCAGCCAGAGGTAGCTTCGGAGCGTTTCGGTCGTCTTCCCACCGAACATGGGGCCGGTCACGACTTCGAGATTGCCGTGCATGATCTTGATCTCCTGGAGTCGTTCGTGACGCAAGCCGTTGTCGGTATAGATTCGATGAGGACCGCGAAGAGGGAGGTACGCGAGAAACTGTCATATATCCATGCTTGACGGCGGATCGGTCGAGATGTACCGACGAGAAGCAGTTCAGACCTGCCTCGAAATGGTGCTCCTGAGGCTGGTAGGCATCCAGAAGGTTGCCTACCAGCCGTTTTTCAGCCCTCCGACCCGGAAGCGGCGTCGAGCATACTCAGGAAGGTCTGCAGTTCCGAGATTTCCGCAGATGCCTTGATCACGTCACTCTGATGCACCGCGATCTGTGCTTCATGGTGAGCGATCGTCCTGCGGTGATGCGCGACCGCATTTTCCAGGTCGATGATCTGGTTTCGAGCGATCAGGGTCTTTGCCGCGACGGTCTTGTACCAATCGCGGATAGCTCCGAGAACGCGCTGTTGGAGCTGAGCGCTGTCCCGTCGTGGCAGCGACTTGGAGATGTCGCCCTCCGGGTGAAAGGCGCAACTGGGTAGATCAGGTTCCTGATCCGGGTGAAAGGTCACCCAAGCGGTGAATTCGATCACCTGACCCTTGTGGCGGAAGGCTGCAGCCACCGAACGAACCGAGCCCACCCGATAACAGCCGCCGACCAGGATCTGCCCAGCACCAGGAACGTCGATCGTGGCGTCGATCATAGGCCGGGGTTGGTCGGGCCGGGCCGGTTCGGACGGCCCGCGCGGATCGTAGAGAGGCTTACCGTTCAGACGAAACCCGCCGGGCGGCCACACGACGCCGTTGTAGCTGACTTGACCGATGACAGTTTCGCCGTCGGTGATCTGGCCGCCGGACCAGTTCCCGCCGCCGAGGTCGTTGTCGGAAATGAACTTTCGGCATGCCGCGGAGGCTTCTTCGAGCGAAGCGACGGTGGCGGTCTGGTTTCGAAGACCGGGGAGCGGGCGACTGGGATCCTGCGCGCGGTCGATATTGCCGACCGAGGCGAGTCTGACTTGCATAGCATGCTCCTTGGGGAAGGTATTGCCCCTGATGTGTCGGTGCCTAGTCCAAGTCGACCGACATCAGGCGGCGGTTCGATAGCCGGCGTCGCTCCGTTGTGAAGCGGAATCCGTCCCATTCGTGCCAGGCCTCCCAACCATGAGGAGTGGCCTTGCCGTACCAGATGCGTACGTCGACGGTGTCGCCGTGGTCGCTCTCGATCGAGACGGTGAAGACCCCGCCTAAGCTCAAGTGGGTGTCAAAGACCTCGATAGCGGTCAATTTTCTCTCCCGGGTCCAGATCGCTTTCTGGGGGCGAGGAGCAGCGAGAGCTGGGCGCTCGGGGCCGGTTAACCGGCCTGAATGTAGATGTCGACCGTCGGCAAAGTGGCTTTGCTCGAAACGGACGGCTATTCCTTGGATGGAACGGTGGAACCGGCGTCTTGACCCTGGCCACTGGGGGTTTTGGTCAGCGTGGCGCATCCGGTCGCTGCCACGGCGCGGGCGCCTTGGTCGGTCAGATCGGCGGTGAACACGTCATCGCTGCTGCCGACGGGTTTCGGATGGCCACCGTCGTTGGTCGCAGACACGATCGCGTCGAGACTGCGGTCGGTGTTTTTCGGGCAGTTGGCAGTGCTGATGATCATCGTCTCGCGAGAGGAGGCCGCACTGGTGGGATCCGGGTTGTCGATCCAGCAGTAGATGCTGACCAGCACCAGCAGCCCGACGATGCGCAGGTTCGTTCCCATCATCACCTACCTCTGCTCGACTACATTATGCAGGCATCGAGCCGAGATGCGCACCGGCGAAGCGCGCCCACCGTTCGAATTTGCGCAGTAGCCCCGCCAATGGGCGTTGACCCGCTGAGGGTCGTCGGCGCCGACGCTGTGGCTTCCGTAAAGCCCGCCCTGGAAATGAACCCTGTTGCCGATCAGCACGGCGGTCAGGTGCATTGAACGTGCCTTGCGCCGATGGGGCGCGGGGTCGTAGGGATGGGCCTTGGCGTGGCTGCGGTATTGCCCGATCACGGTTCCTTTGGTCATCGTTCAGCTCCTTACGAAAAGCGAGATTGGACTCACAGGGGCGGGGCCAGCGCCGGCTCGGGGCCGTGGGTCGGCCGGCTGGGTGCTCTCCCCTCAGGCGAGAAGCAGCTTCGGGCTTTCGCCGGCCCCCGGGACCTCCGCGGATACCGGCCCGCCATAGGCGATCCCGATCGGCCATCGCTGACCTTCGAAGCCGCATGGGTGGGCGCCGTATTTTATCGGGCGCGGGAGGAACGGGACGTTGCCGTCGAGGAACAGGATCCGGCCGTCGGCGGTCTCGAGGAAATCCAGGGTGGCGTGGATGCCATCCGGCGGCATCATGCCGTGGATCACGGGGTTCCGTTTCAGCAGGCGGGTCACCACCGGCTCGGCGGGAAGGTAGTTCCGCCAGCGGCACACTCTCAACATCTCCTTGGTCGCGGCCCGTACTTTGGCGATCGCGGCTTCGTCCGCGGCCTCGCGCCCAGCGGGCGCCTGGACGTAGTAGTTCGAGATCCCGGCGATACTGCCATTGATGACAAACACTCGCCATTCGCACGGCCAGGGATGCTCGGCACTGGGACCGGTCCCCAACACGATCCCGGGGCCCGGCCGCCGTCGGGAGACGACGAACGGACGGGCCAGGAATCGCTGATCCGTTTTGCAGGATCGGAGCATGGTGCCGACGACCCGCTTGTCGAAGAACTCAGGGATCTTCCGGTTGTTCCAGACCGACCAGCCGGGGCCGCGGGTTTTCGTGACATAGGGCCGGCCCAGAACGGCGGATTGTTTCAGGGAGGGTGTCCCGACCAAATCGTGCCGGATGACCTCGTTGTGGCGAATGTTCTCCAGCCCGTCGGCCAGCAACTCAAGGATCTTGATGTCGTCGCGTTCTTTCGAGCCGGCGATGAGCCGTCGCAGAGCTGGAAAGGGCACTTCCGCGACGAGGCGCGCGGGTATCGCGTCGACGTTGGCGTGGGCCGCAATTTCGAGCCAGCACTCAAGGCTGCGGGCATTGAACGAGCCTGGGACCTCCCGTTCGATCTCGCCTGGCGTGAGATACCGCTCGGCCTCGTCGATCATGGCGGCGTCCGGGCAAATGGTCCCCGGGGCCGGACGGCGGGCCGGGCGGGCGACCGGACGTGACGTACTCGGGGACTGGGCCATGAGCGGCACCTCGGAGGGTTGGGGAATGGCGGTGGGAATGGGCGGGGCTGGCGGTGCGGCGCCGTCACAGGGGTGATCGGCGCCGCGTCGGACAGAACCGCTAGGCGGCGTTTGCGAACTGGGATGCTTCGGCCTGCAGCTGGGCGAGGCCGGACTCGAAATATTGGGGCGAGATCTCGGTGGAGACGCTGTTTCGGCCAGCCTTCATGGCTGCCAGCGTCGTGGTGAATCGGCCGCCGAACGGGTCGAGCACGGTGTCGCCGGCGAAGGAAAACATGCGAACCAGCCGGTAGGGGATCTCGACCGGGAATGGCGCCGGATGATCCTTCGTGGCGCGAGTGCCCGGCACGTCGCTCCATATCGGTCGGTACCAGAGATCCTGTTCGGTTCGGCTGATGGCTGACGCCTGCTGTTGCCAGGGCGTCGGCTGCCGGTAGGGTCCAGGCCGTTTCACGACGAGGAGATGTTCGTGCTCCAGCTTGATCGCCTGGTTCGGCTGGCCGGGTTTGCCGAGCACGCCGCCCGGGCCCTGTTCGTAGTTGGCGGTGCCGATCTTGTTCCAGATCAGGCCATTGAGGGCCTGGAAGCCGTGCCGTCTCGATCGAACGAGAAGGTCGGCGTGGAGCGGCAGGATGTGGTGGGAGCCGTGGCGCTTCCGGCTTCGAAGGACGTCGCCGACGTTGAGCACCATTTTCCCGCCTGGGATCAGGACCCGCCAGCACTCGGCCATGACGTCGTCGAGCGCGTCCAGGAACGCCTCGTAGCTCGGCAAGGTCGCGAGTTGCCCCTGGTCCCGGCCGTAGTCCTTGAGGTCGAAATATGGGGTCGAGGTCGCGACCAGGTGCACTTCTTGGTCGCCGATCCAGCCGAGGTCTCGGGCGTCGCCGAGGTGGATGGTGTGGACGGTTGGAATAGCCGCAGCGAGTTCGATCTGTGCGCCGATCGGCTTCCCAGCGTCATCGGTGATCACGGTCACAGAGACGGCCGGGGCGACCGTCTCGATTCCATTCTCGCCTTCCGAGGTGAGGCTCCAGGCCCCGCGGGTCTCGGATCGGAGGTAGCCCATTTGGGCGGCCTTGAGCTTGGCGAACCGGACGTGACGGCGCCACAGATTGACGGTCTGCCCATCTGCCGTCCGGACGATATCGTTTCGCGCGGACTCGCTGAGGTTCAGCCGGTCCGCCAGGCTGTCGGAAACATCCTTGGCTTTCGCCGTCCCACCCATCGACTTGATCTGTTCGAGGAGCGGGAGAACCAATTGCGATTGGGTCGGCTTGTCGAGCGAGCGCTGGTGCATGATTTCTCCGGGAATTAGGAGGCGCGGGCAAGCCGGCGGGGAGGGAGGCCAAGAGCCCTCATTGCGGTGTCGTGGCTCGACCCGCAGGCGTGGAGCTCGTGGAGCTGCTGGATGACGGTGCGGAGATCGTTGGGGATCTCGCAGCGGAGGGCCGCGATCTCCATGAACTGCTCCAGCCAGGGCCAGAAGGAGGGCTGAGGTTCGTTACCCAGCCGCTTCAATTCGATGATCCGCGTCCGGACGTGCTGGAACAGGCGAGGTGCGCGGGTGGGCAACTCGGCCATGTAAGTGCCGAGCCCACTGGACGGGCAGATGACCGTGCCGCCCAACCGGATGTGCAAGAAGGCGGGCTCGAGATCACGGTCGACGATGGCGACACAGCGATCGTAGTCGCGATCCGACCAGTAGGAGTCGGGTTCCCGGGCGGGCGCGATTTTGGTTGCTACGCCGACCGCATTGGGTTCGCCGCGGCACTCTTTTGCCTGGCCGCCCAAGCCGGCCCGCTGCTCGTTGTCGCCGAACAGGTAGAGCTTCAGCCGGTTCCTGCGCAGATCACTGCGATGGATCCAGTTTTGAAACGCCAGGGGCATGGTATCCCTCCGCTCGATGCGCATGCATGAATAATCCGGCGCCAGGTCGAATAGCGGTCGGCGCCGCCGTCGTAGACGGCGGTGACCGCTATTCAGATCATGTCGACAGATCGGTCTACTTGCGAACCAGGTCGGAGCAGTCGCTCGGGGGGGCGACTGATTAGCTGGTCGAAACGGCTCCCTTGACGGTCCGGCTCGTCCTTCTATTCGCGTGGGCGAGTGATGTGGAGGCCAATGACCAATCCGGCGGCAAGTACCAGCCACACCCCACCCAGGGCGAGGGCCTCCGTCCGTGTCAATGACTGGGTCGTGTACAAGATGAGCCTCGCCACCAGGTTCGACGTTTCCGACATGATTGTTTCCTACTCGTCGAGTTCGAACTCGTTCACTGGCGAGATCAGGCAAAGTGCTGCCCTGTGGCGCGAGCTCGCGGGCGTCTCTACAGAGCCCAACTGCAACTCGACGGTGGAAGATAGCGGTCCTGATGCTGATAGGCTATTTCAATGTGAACCTCGACCGAACCTTTGTGGCCGGTGGACGGCTAAGAGGATCGCTCGGTCGGCGGGTTCTCTTCCACCGGCAAATCGGATGAGATGGGGATATCGCGCTTCGCACGCGCGAGCTCGGTTTCCAGGAAGGCGACATACAGCGGGAGGTCGGCCGCCGTCGCGAGGAAAATCTTGCTCGAGCCGGAGGCGCCGCAGTTAGGGCAAAACGTCTTCTGGACTTTCGACATGAGCGTCATATCGCAAGGCAGCCAGACGGCGGGCCAAACGTGGGAGCAGCATTTGCACTTGGCGAGGAGCGGGCTTTTGGGCCGCTCTTCCATGGGGACAGGCGCTTCCATCAGAACCTCGCACTAGATGTGAAAATCGGGATCGCGCAGCTTGTTCGCGATGAGGTCGCATACGTCGCGCCAGCCTTCGGAATAGTCTGGGCTGACCGCGCAGGGAATGCGCTGGACCTCGTCCTTCCAACTGACTGCGACCTGGGCTGCTTGTTCCCTCGTGATTCTGGAAGCGTCGAGACTACCGGCGGGCGGGGGGCCGTCGGCCGTCGGCTGGCTGTCATTCTGGCCGCGCGAATTGATCGCCCTCACGCCGTTGGTGGCAACATCGGCGGGCCGCCAGATCCAGCCGCACCCATGGCAGAGATGAGAGCGGTGGGGTGGATTGGTCCAGTCGGGGCTGCGTTCATCCGGCTCGTCGAGATGCTGCTGCCCGCAATTGGGACAAGACAGGACCATATCGATAGGCGCGGCGGCCGCGGCGGGTTCCTCGGGTGCGCGCGCCACGGCGGCGTTGAGGATTTCGTTCGCCGCGTGGCAACCCCTCTGGGAGCACCGCAACTGATTGCAGGACTCCTGCGGGTACCGATTGCAGGTTCGCATGTTGCCGTCGGCCCTTCGGTATAGCGCGGAGAGTTGGTTGATCGGCGAAGGGGGATCAATCATTGCGAACCTCCTTTCACGCTGGCCGGAAGCGCTGCTTGAATGCCTCGATCTTTCGTCGGCTGGCGGCCACCTCCAGGTACGAGGACCAGACATCGTCTGTGCCTATCGTGATCATCGTAAGCCGATCGCCGGGATGTCCCTGCGGCTCGAGGAGCTTCCAGTCATTCGGGACGGGATCGTAGGACGGTCGCCCGCCCATCGATCCATTCTGCTCGATCCGCCGGAGAACTGGTTGTTCCGTCACGGTCGCGACGACGGCGATCTCGAGCGTGCTTGCCAGGTCGACCTGAAACTTGAGTGCGCGCTCCATAGCGCTTTCTACTGCACCGTCTATGCTGGTGAGAAAGCCGTAGAAATCGGAATAGGTGGTGTCGGTCGAGAGCACCTGCCCGCCATGGCGATAGATGACCTGGGCGCTGCATTCCCTAAGCCACAGGACCTCCTGCTCGAACAGTGCGGCACCACGCCGGCCGAGGCCGTCGATATTGATCATGCGGCTGAGTGCTGTCCGCTCTGTCCGAACGATCGGACATATTGTCGTGATCATGGCGCGTCAGTGTTCCTTACGGGGGAAGCCCAGGTTGCTCATCGCGATATCGATTTCCGAGAGCGATGCCTTCCGTGATCCCTCGAAAATCACGTCGTAGAGAAAATCGCAGCCCGCGTATTGGACATCGACGCCATAGCGGGCATCGAGCTTGGGCAGCAGTTGCTTGAGCAGTGCGTCACGACGCCGGCCGGCGGTTGCCGTCTTCTCGAAGAGCGCTTCAAGCTTTGCTTCCTCGGTCAATTCCGCTGACCGTCTGAAGGGAACGAGTTGCGCCACCGTGCGGATGATGGCCGCCGCACAGTTCCACGGCATATGTCGCTGCATCCTTATGGCCTCCATCGGTTGGTGGGTATCGTCCGGGCTGCGAAAGCGGCGGGGGCAGAGACAATCGCAAGGGAACGCCCGGAGCGCATATTGGCACCTCGTTCCCGCGGTCAAACTGTATTCGGGCTAGGCCGCGATCGCGGTGTTGGCGTCGTTTGGAAGTCCGGGAACCGCGAAGCCGGCCGGCATCGGCATGCGTTGCAGAAGCTTGGTCGTGATCGAAAAGAACCCGTTTTCCAGTCGTGGGGCGTTTCGCTGGATCCAGGCCTGGCAATGGTCAGACAGTAGAAGGGTTTTGAGCTCGTCGTTGCTCATCCCCGGCAGGGCGCTGACCACGCTTAGATTGTGGTTGTGCGGCAAGACGCCAGCCGGGAGGAAGATCGGGCGTAGTTGCCTGGCGATCCTGGGGATCATCAAGCTCGGTCGGTCAAGCGGGAGAGAAATCGCTTCCGGAGGCATCCAGTACCGTTTGCCCTTGCGTGCACGCGGCGGGAGGCGATGGAGGTTGGCCAACAGGTGCTCGCGGATCGCGCCCGTCGGTTCGGCCTCCGGCGTTGTGACGATGGCGAACCGCTTCGGCTGGGTGATGGTGTCGGCGGCCCGGTCGATATCGTCCGTGTCGACGACCGGCACCAACTGGTCCGTAGGCAAGCCGGCGGCAACCTCCTGGTCAACGATGAAGCAACCATTCGGGCCGAGCCACGGGGCGATGCGCACCGTCGCGATGTGGGCGAGGGTGATGGTGCTGCAATCAAGCTCGACGCCGAACTCGTCCGGCGAGATGACGCCGGCGGTCAGCGGCCGTGCTCCATGACCTTTGCGCCGGAGCACGATCTTGACCGGGTGAACTCTCGGTGGACTCGCGGCTCTCCGGAACTTCGGCCGGGAGAATGAGGTGCTCGGGTCGAGACGGCTGACGTGATCGAGGTCGACCAGACGACCTATCGTTTCCCTCAGATCGGCGGACGTGGAATTCAGCAGCCAGCGATCGGCAGTGACCAAGCTGATGATTCCGTCGTCCGACAGAATGCGCGTGCAGCGGTCAAGGAACGCGTGCAGCAAATCACCGAAGGCATATTTCGGAACAGTCTTGCTGTAGACCGCTTTGAAATACTGAGGCAAGTTCCCCATTCGTAAGTAAGGAGGATTGCCGGCTATACAGGTGAACTCCCGGGCCGGAAGAGTGTCGGTCAGGAAGTCGGCCTCGACGACGATTTGGTCGGCCACGGACTTTGCGGTACGAAGCGACCAGCCGATCTCAACCAGGTAGCCCACGATTCGGTTCCGGGCATCCTTCACCGCGCCAGGGTGGATTTCCCAGCCGAGCAGCCGGTCGACAATCGACATGTCATCCGGCTGGATGGTGAGCCTCCGCAAGGCTTGCATGAGAAATGCGCCGTCGCCGGCCGAAGGGTCGAATAGTTTGCCGCCCCGAACGGGCCAGTCGATCTGGTCGAGCATCCCATCAACGACGTCGAGCGATGTGTAGATCGCCGTTGCGTAGTGCAGCTCGTCGACCGCGGTCGAACGTGGGTCCTGCTCGAACAGCATTGAAAATCTCCTGGATCGATAGGGGAGCGGCAACACGGCAGGACAATGACCTGAGCATGTTGACGTTGGTCGGATTTGCCAATCTCGGGGTCGGAAATGGGGACCACCGATTGTGAGCACCGAAGACGCCGATCGCGCCGCGGAAGCTGTGGTCGTCTGGAGGGCCTACAGGATCGCGATCACGATCCTGCTGAGGATCATGGCGCCGAGACAGACGGCAATCATCTGCGCGGCACCCTTCATGAAGGCCCAGCGTAGGCGGATGGCGAATCGCTGCTCGTTCTGCTTCTCATAAAGCCCGTCGGCTTGGGACATGGCCCGACGCCACGCGGCATCGTTCGCCGGCTGCAGTCTCCGCAGCATGGCCTTGCTACTGGGCGACAGCCGGGCCCAGGCGTTGCCGGCATTCGCGAGATGTTTGGGCAAGAGATCAAGCCGGTCAGCGCTGAGAGCCAACAGGATCTGGTCCGCCTGATGGCCTTCGGCCCGCTCGAGTGCAATGTGTACCGGCAGGCTGCCGGCGAGGACCGCCCTGAGCAGGACCTCGGTGAACGTCGGAACCTGTCGCGACATTCGCTGCTCCTCGTGATGTGGATTGATCAAGCCGGTTCCGGTCAGATGGACGGCTGCTCCTCCCGAGATGTCTCGGCGGCGGTCTTAGTGGTTCCTTTGCGCAGCCGAGGGCATCTCCGGCCGAGGCTCAGACGGAGGGGGCTCGATGGGGGCGAGGGATGTGATGGGGGCCGCTGGAAGCGGATAGACGAGCACCAGCAGGATCGCGCCGTGAGGCGATCCTGTTGGTGAGCTTGTCGACGGCTGCTTGGTTAGGAGTGCCGATCGGGCAGCCAGCCCGCCCCGCGAACGGGGACTATGCGGCGGGGGCGGTCACGGGATTGCTGATCACCACGCTTCGACGATGACCCGCCCGTCGGATCTGGCGCCGCCGATTTGGAAGGGCAGGAGGTTGGCGCAGTTGAGCAGGATCAACGCGCGTACAAGCCAAAGGAACAGCGGATAGAGGGTCGCGTCTTGGGGGTGCCAAAATAGCGCGTCGGTGCGAGTTTCGATTATGCTCGATAGTGACCAGGTTGGTCCCGAGATGCACAACCACACACCAAGAGGAGCGAGGGGAACGCTGCCTGCCGCGGCTATCAATGTTGTATGCCAAGGGCTTCGTGCCGCGCCTAAATTCAGGTCGACGCGGGCGAGAACGTTCCCCCACCTCCGAGCTGGCTGCCCGAAAGCATATGTCCCGGAGGCAAGTCCGAGGGAGAACGCTGTGACGGGAACACGGAAAATCCTCGCGAGGAGCCAGTGTCCGCTCTCATGCAGAAACTGCAGGACGACGAAGGTTAGCGCGCAGATGCCGAGAATCTTGGCGAGTTCGAATGCAAACTGGATGTTGCTCACGCTTGGGCCTCGTTGTTGCTGTCGTGGTTTTGCTGTTCCTGAGCGGCCGCGGCCATCGACGGTGCCTTGAAGGGGCCGGCCTTGCGTGATGCCCGCCAGCCCAGTTTCAGTCGATATCCGTCGGGCCAGACCTTGCTGCCCAGGCGCCACGGCAGGATGTTGATGATGTCTGCGATCCCAAGGTAAGCGATCAGCAGGATGAGGAGCGTCGTGAAGGACGGAAGGTCTTGGCCTGGGAACGAAACGTAGTAATCGGCCTGCCACACAAGCGATTTCAGGCTTACGGGCGCCCAGTACATCGTTCCGAGACCGACCAGGGTTGTGCAGATGGGGCCGGTAGCGATCACGAAAGCGTACTGGCGGAAGCTGCGGAAATCCTCGAACTCCAGGTCGACCCTTGGATTGACGTGGAACCGCTTCTTCGGGTCCGAGCCGATGATCGGTCGACCGAACGATCCGAGCCCGAGAGACAGGAAACCGACGCGCATCCCGGTGATCCGCGCCGGCACGTAGTGTCCGAACTCGTGAACGGTGGCGATGAAGGCGAAGCAGATGAACTCTGCCAAGAGCAGCTCTCCGATGAGGGCGCTCAACCGATAAAAAAGATGCATGTGTCCGCTCCAAGATCGAACAGTTTCGACACCATCCTACGCTATGACACTGCTCCGAAAGTGATTGCGAAAATCTTTCGGGGTCGACCGATCAGGATGGGATCCTGTTTGCTCACGCCGCGTTTCGGTATTCCGTCGAGCGCATCTGGTTCTCGATCTGAGCGAACTGCTTGAATGAGCCGCGGGCCGGAGCGGAATGGACTTCGTGGCCCTCGTCACTCGCGTGCAGCAGGTAGGTGTCGGATGCGAGGCGGCGCTCATTCGTGCGCAGGGACCTGACGACAGCAAGGTGGCCGCCGGCCATGAATGTCGAGACATAGTGACCGTCGACCTTCTTCGCGGCGCCGACTTCGCGTGGCACGAATGCTTCAACGATCCAGGGGTTTCGAAAGCTCGGGGAGGTGTGCCGGCTGGGGCGATCCTGAATGTACAGGATGGACCCGACGGGGATGGTACCGATCGCTCGAGGTGAGGTTCCCGCGAGGAAGCGTTGAGCGTGATACTGGCGGATCATTGCCATTTCTCCTGCATTGAAGCCGGATGCTGAGGGCGCGCGCCGCCCGGCCGGCACTAAGCCGGGCGGGTGACGCGCGCGGGAAGCAGACCATGGGAACGGCCCGGCCGCCTGTGAGGCGGCCGGTGTAGAGCTCATTTTTTGTGGGGCTGTCGCCTAGTCGTCGATCACGATTCCGAGGCCGATATCGAGAATATCCCGGACCTCGCTGTCCTTTCGGATCTCGGCCTTTTGCTCGATGGTGAGCACCGACCAGGCCGATCGGAGAAGAGTTTGAAGGTCGCCCGTTTCATGATCGGGCTCGCTATCCAGGCCATGCTGTTTGGCCGCATCGATGTAGGTTTCGACGTCGTTGAGGTCGCGCTGTTTCAATGGGCTCTCCGGAGGTGGGAGTGTGGTGGCGTGCGGTCGCTTATGCTGGCGAGACCATCTGGAACCCAGGAGCGTCAGTGAAACGTCCGGCCGCGCCGAGGACATAGTCCAGCATTCGGTCGGTGGTGAACCAGCGCCGATCGAGCTTTTCCGCGACTTGGCCAGTGGTGCTGGATCCTCCGAACGGATCCGCCACCAGGTCGCCCGGCCGCGACAGGAGCTTGATGAAGAACTCGGCCAGCGCGGGAGGGAACCGAGCCGGGTGCACCGGGAGGCCCTGTTCGCGGCAGTATCGCAAATAGCTGCCGTTGCTGTCGGTGTTCGCAGCGACGATCAGGTTGTCGGGAATGCTGCCCTCATTCTCCGCGGAGAAGGCGCCTGCCTTCATCGCATATCCGCTCGGGCGTTCAGCGGCGCGTTCTCCCCCGGCGGCCAGCCGGCGCTGCATGGCCTCGCTGTAGGGCCGAAGGACCTGCCTGTTGTCGGCATACGGATTGTCGTGCGGGCTGAGCCAGTAGAGCTGCTCGAGTGAGTTCTTCACGCGCACCCGGCGAATCGTGACGTACTCGGCCGGGGCCGGCAGTTTCGCGGGGTTCAGCCAGGCGAACCGCTGGCAGAGCCGAAGCCCGAGCTCGTCGGCCAGCTTGATCAGGAGCCTTTCCTGGTAAAGGCTGATCGAGGGTCGGCCCGGCTCGAACACGTCGCCGAGATTGAGCAGGATGGATCCGTCGCGGGTGAGCTTGTCGGGCCACTTCTCCGCGATGCGCATGAACCAGTTGAGCCACTGGTTCGGGTCGAGGTTTCCGTATTGCTTCTGTCGGACCAATGCGTACGGCGGGGAAGTCAGCAGCAGCTGGCAGGAATTGTCCTCGAGGTACCCGAACCCATCCTCTGCGGAGGCCCAGAGCGCGGCGCCCTTCTCCGTCACGAAGACGGTGATGACCAGGCCGCCAGTCGAGGCGCGCAGTTTTTCACGTCCCTTACCGGTCAATTGCCAGTTGCCGTCGCCGATCGGCTGGGCGAGGGTCAAGAGCTTCAGGCGCTGGGCGCTCCATCGGACGTCCCGCTCATACCGGCTGGCGGTCCAGGTGCCGTCTTTGCCGACGACGCGAGCGGATCGGTCCGTGGTCGAGAGGCGAACTTTCTCCGCAACCCGGTCATAGATCTCTCCGAGCCGTGCCTTTCCGCCGGCGTCTTCGAGAGCTTGGAGGAACGGCATTTCGAGCTGGGCCTGAGTCGGGGCCGATCGCAATGGGCGCATTGATGCTCCACGGGTAGGAAGGTCGAGGCCACCGGTATGGGCGGCCTCGATATTCGCGGTTACAGGCGGTGGGGGACTAGAAGCGGATCTCTTTCGAGAAGCCGTTCGCGAGGCTGATGTTGGCGACGAAGGCGGCCTGGATGCCTTCGCCTACCTTGGTTAGGGTGATGCCAGCAACGTCGGCGATCCGCAGGTCCCGGGCGAGATCACAGAACTTCTCGTGGAGGGCGCTCACGAACGCTTCGTCCTGGGTCAGGAGCGAGCGCCGCGCGAGGTCGAAGGCTTCCTCGGAGG
>Ga0070730_10000874_pt1 | contig 31562 bp, 11 predicted proteins | sample Coa_R1_3_FD_66447 | JGI IMG/M metagenome (GOLD analysis project Ga0070730, IMG submission 66447) | Surface soil microbial communities from Centralia Pennsylvania, which are recovering from an underground coalmine fire - Coalmine... | ecosystem: Environmental > Terrestrial > Soil > Unclassified ... | reverse complement strand
GGGGAAGGGAAATATGCTCTTCGGTCGTTTCTCGTTTTACCGTTTCAGATTCCGCGTTGCCTGGGAGCGAAGTTCAACAGACAGCAAGGTTCAAAATGCCCCGCTCGGATGGACTTTTCGATATGGACAAGGTTCTGCATCCAGACTTCGCGGACTGTTCTGCGCTCGCGGAGACGCTCTCGGGTCAGGACGCAGCGGTCTTTTGCCTGGGCGCGTATACCGGAGCGGTGTCAGACGCGGAGCTTCGCACCATAACCGTGGACTATACGGTCGAGTTCGCGCGCGTTCTCCGCGGCAGCAGCCCCGACGCGGCGTTCTCATTCTTGAGCGGGAACGGCGCGGATCCGACGGGACGAAGTCGCATTCCCTTCGCACGCTACAAGGGAGAGGCCGAGAAGGCGCTACTCGCGGCGGGATTCCCCCGCGTTTACCTCTTCCGGCCCGCGTACATCTACCCGGTGGAGCCGCGGAAGGAACCGAATTTCAGCTACCGCCTGTTGCGAATGATCTACCCCGCGTTTCAGGTGCTGTTCCCGAACCAGGTGATTCGGGCCGACGACTTGGCCCGCTCCATGGTGGATGCCGTCGTAAGCGGAACCGGGCAGCGCGAAGGCCCGATTTTCGAAAACCGTGACATCCGAGCGATGGTCGAGTCGCTTCAATCTCTGCGGCGGTGATTCAGCCAGAGAGCCAGCTCGGCGAGGCTGCGCATCGCCACTCGGTAACTACGTCTTGAGGACGTGCCGAGCAGCGCCGGCCACCGATTCTCGCCCGCTTTCGATGCTGACGGGGGTCGTGCAGCGTTCTGGTCACTGGGCCCGCGGCAGGGTTTTCGCCTCGCCCATCTGCAGTGGTGTGGCGCAAAACAACTTCCAGTACTCGCAAACCTTTGAAGCCTTCCATTAAACTCCAAAGAGCGGAAAGGTCCTAAAAGGACCTTTTCGCTCCCCCGCACGCGAATCGACGTGCAGGGCGAACGCAGCTCTAATAACAACGGAGGAAAAACTGATGATTCGAACCCACGTTTTAAGAACATGGATCCTGATCGCATGCGTGCTTACAGGAACAGCTCTGGCGCAATCGCCCGTGACGGTTACTGTGAACCTTAATAACCCTGGGCCGGCCATTCCCGACCACTTCCTCGGCTTGAGTTATGAGATGTCACATGTGCTGCCTGACGCTCACGGAGCACATTATTTCTCGCCCTCCAACACCGCACTGATCAAAACTTTTCAGATGCTGGGCATAAAAAACCTGCGAGTTGGCGGTAATGGCGCCGATAGCGGCCCGATCCCATCCAATGCCGATGCGGATAGTCTTTTTGCCTTCGCCCAGGCGGCCGGTGTGGACGTGATCTACACGCTGAAATTGAAGAATTCCAGCGCCGGCGCCAACGCCGCCCCTGCCAGCCATATTGTGATAAATGATGGCGCCGGGTTGGTTTGCTTTGTCGTCGGGAATGAGGCCAACGCTTTTGTAGGCAGCTTCGGCACATATGCGAACGACGTAAAACAATACATGGCGGCTATCAACCCAAGGGCCAATTTCTGCGGGGCCGATGTAAACGATGGCGGCACGTGGGCTTCTGATTTTGCAAATACGTTCGTCGGATTTCACAATGTGGCCCAAATTACGCAGCACCACTATCTTGGGGCCGGCCCCGCAAATGGCGGCGCCAAGGGCCGCAACGTGTTGCTGTCGCCCAATGCGCTGGGCGGATATGCCAGACTGCGCAATGGCATTGCGCCAGCTGCCGCCAGGAACGGCATCACCTTCCGTCTTTCGGAGACCAATAGCTTCTTCCATGGTGGGGCGAGGGGCGCCAGCGATACGTTCGCGTCTGCCCTGTGGGGCCTGGACTATTTGCATTGGTGGGCGTCGCATGGTGCAGCCGGTCTGAACTTCCATACCGGAGACACGGTTATAGTCGGCGGCGGGATCACGCTCGTACCGCCCTATGCTGTATTTCTCACGTCCAGCCAGGGTCAACACGTACATCCGCTTGGCTACGGCGTGAAAGCATTTGATTTGGGCAGCCACGGCGCCACGATTCCCGTGACCCTCACAAATTCAGCCGGGGTCAATCTGACCGCCTATGGCGTGCTGGCCGGACCAAGCGACTTGTTTGTGACCGTCATCAACAAAGAGCACGACGCCGGCGCCCGTGCAGCCACAGTCACGGTCGTAACCAACTCGTCGTTTACCAAAGGCCAGTTTATGTTGCTGGCCGCGCCGAACGGCAATGTCGGAGTAACCAACGGTATGACATTGGGCGGCGCTGCGATCAATGACGACGGCTCCTGGGCAGGCACGTTCTCCCCGTTGCCGGCGCCCTCGGGTGGAACATTCACAATGAACCTGCCGGCGGCAACTGCGGCAGTACTGCACTTGCAATAGCAAGCCAGTCACACCAGAATCGGCATCGTAGCAGTACATTGTCGTGACACCGTTAGGCAACACGAGGCTGCTGCGGCTGGCAGCGTCATAGGTAAAGTTGGTTACTGTTGCTGAGACAGTTTGTGTCTACACCTGCCGTCGGATTTTTGAGTGAGCACTCACGGCCCGGCTTCTACATGTTGCAACGCTCGGTCGTTCTTCGAACTTGTCTTGTTGATTCTCCAGCACGGATTGAGTGGGGGGAAGGAACGGCGTTCAGTCCCCTTGCATGGGTTGTTGAATCGATTGACGACCGACATTTTGGCCAACGACAAGGGTTCACCCCATGAAGGTGTGCCGTGCGCTTCGGGCCGATATGCGCCAAAGTGCGCCTTTTTGATGCTTCTCTAGAGTGCTTCCGTGCGGGCTAAAGTAATCTAGGAGGTAAGCTATTGATTCTAAATTGGCTGCCCCCCAGGGATTCGAACCCCGATATGCTGGTCCAGAGTCAGCAGGCTTGCGCTTCCGGCGAATTCCCCCGGTTGCACTGAGCTTCCAGGGAATTCCTTTCTTTTCAGTAGTCTATTCGGCACAGTGTAATACCGAATGCATGTGGATGATAGTACATGACATCGCTGGAAAATGCCTGCAAAAGAAATAAATGTTACCGGTTTTTGTTACCGGTCGCCGGGTCGTCTTTGCGCAACGCCAAGCCGCCATTGACGTGAGATCATTCATTTTCACGCAGCAACCGAACAGTATCCACAGTACGCTATTCAAAACCCTTCAGGCATCAACTCCAAGGGCGACCTCGTCCGTCGCCGTTTCTGATTCCACTCAACTAACCGCATCTTTCTGCTACCTCGTTTTTTGGTCATCCCATGAGCTTGCTATCTCGTGCACACGTCGGCAAGATGGGGTTTGTTTAGTTAGTTAATCGCTCACGTTATTCGTTGGCCAACGTCCCTGGGGTAATTGAAGGGTTAGTTGATCACTCACGAAGAAGGAGCCGCTCACCGTGGATTAGGCTCATACGTTCTCAAGGCATCGAGCGCTTTTACAAGAAGTGGGAGCATGCCCGAGTACAGCTTGTTCCGATCGTTAATGTTTGTGCTGCTCCTGCTGTATAGATCTTGGACCAGAATGACCGCAGCACTCCCCTCGTCCAGTCCCAAGAATAGTCGAGCGGTGCCTTCGTTACCTGTATCGTCGACGGCATTGAATTCAGCACCGTCAAATCGTGTTCGCCAGTTCATGCGCCCCTGGGCTTCGGCGTTGACATGGCAATCTTGGCCTCCCTCGGGGCCCCTTCCGATAATTGGAGTGAAGTTGATGGTGTTTAGATAGAACGGCGCAATGCTACTCTGAGGGCACGCAGGCCGAGTCTTCTCCTTGACCGCTTCCAGAGCCGTCCTGACTGGCAGCGCGTTCGTTGCGATATTAAGCAGTAGATCGTTGACTGCGATGCTTGGAATGACATCTGCGATCGACTCATCACCCGACGGATCGCTCTTGTCTGTAGGGTCATCCACTGCATACCCATAGGCGTTTAGCGACAGAGGCACAAGCGAATTTGGGGCTTTTGGATCAACAGTCATGAACCGCCCGACAGTCGCGTTGTAATAACGGTCACGTAGGAAATACAGGCCAAGATTTGTGTCCGATTGTTCGCCCGTGTACAAATAGGAATTCGGTGTACCTCCCGTCGATTGGATCGAGCTGCCAAAAGCATCATAATCGTACCGATCCGTGACGGCGCCGGTGCCGTCCGTCAGGATGCGCACGTTCCCGTGCCCGTCATATCCATAGAAGCTAGTCCCCGAGGCCTGGCTCTGGCTAATGCGATTGAGGCCATAGGTATAGACTCGTTGGACATTTCCGCTCGTAATTTCTTCGAGTACCTGCCTATATCCAGTCGGATTTCGATCGTCAAGCAAATATTTTGTGATTACCCCGTCCACTGTCTTCGCCACCCGACTTCCATCGCCGTCATAAACAATGGAAACAGAATTTTGATCGAACGAGGTAAGATGGTTTTCGAAACCGTAAGTATAAGTGTTGCCGCCTGACGCTACCGTGTTTCCATTGGCATCATATACGTCTGTGATCAACCGGTCATTGGCGTCGTAAGCGTTAGTGGCTGCAGGAATCGGCAACACGGTTGAAGTACTCGAGACGCGGTTGCCTACCGGATCATATACATAACCAATTGTTCCACTTATTGAGGAACCGGAAATCGTCTCGCTTCTCAGACGATAGAGGGCGTCATAATTGTAGCTGACTTGACGGCCACCCAATTCTCTCACTCCTGTGCGATTCCCTGCAGGCCCGAGCGCGTAAGTATAACCCGCGAGTGGTGTGCCATTGCTTATGCTGGCATTGGTCAACCTATTCAGGGTGTTGTAGGCATAACTGGTCTCGACGCCGCTGGGATACAGATAGCTTTGGAGATTGCCGACACTATCGTACGTATACGTTGTCATGCCGGAAGCCGAGCGATTGTCTCTCACACTGGAGAGACGGTTCAGCACATCATAGAAGTAATCAACGGAGGTGCCGTTCGTGTTGGACGAACGGACGGAGGTAATGTTTCCACCTACATCGTAGGTATAAGAGAGAGTGCCCTCCGGTGTGGCCTTTTGGGTCAGGCGGTCGCGTAAATCGTAGGTGTAAGTGGTCGTGCCGCTTGCGTCCACCATCGTTTGACGCTGGCCACTGGCTGCATAAGTAAAGCTGATAGTGGGCTCGCTTAGACTCGGGTCTGGTGTCTTGCTAGTCAGCCGGTTCACCGGGTCATAGGCATACGTTGTCCTCTTTCCATTGAAGTCGGTCCTGCTGCTGAGATTTCCGGCGAGATCGTAGGTATAGGTCTCCGACATTCCCAGGGGAAGCGTGCGCTGGATGCGGCGGCCAAGCTTGTCATAGATAAATGTCGTGGTGTGATTATTGGCATCGGTTTGCGAGAGGCGGTTGCCGACCTCGTCATAAGTGTATTTCGTTGGCTGCCCTAGGGCATCTGTGACTTGGACTAGACGCCCGAGTTTGTCGTAGTGGAACTGCGTAGGTATTCCTGCCTGATCGGTCTTGGTAACGATCCTTCCCATAGCATCATAGGTGATTAGGTCGGTAGTGGAGTCGGGATAGATCGTCTTGCTTCTCCGATTGTCATTGTCATACTGGTATTGGGTTGCATTGCTGTTTGCGTCGGTCATGGAAATCTGATTGCCCACCGCGTCGTAGCTGAATTTCGTGACATGCCCGAGTGCATCGGTCACGCTGGTGCGGCGGCCGGCATCGTCGTATCCATATTGCGTCAGGTTACCACGTGGGTCTTTGACACCGATCACCTGGCCAATTGCGTCATACGTCGTGCTATTCACGGCGACATCCGCATAAATTGCTTGTACCAGCCGCTTCAACGCGTCATAAACAAATGTCGTTGTGCGACCGGCACGATCCGTGCTGGTGATGCGATCGCCCTCGGCATCATAGGTTGATGTTTCCGAGGTGTTGTCGGGAAATGTAGTCCGCGTCACGCGGCCCATCAAATCATATTCGTAGGTCGTTTGCCGACCAAGCTGGTCCGTAGTAAGGCTCTGTTTGCCAATCGGGTTGTACTGAATCTGCGTGGTCGAGCCATCCGGATACGTAGTCTGAATCAGCCGATTGAGTTGGTCGTACTCATAGTTGGTCACCAATGTTTCTGGTCCCGCGGTCGTGGTGCGCGTTCTGGTCTCGGTAAGCCTGTTGCCGCTGCCGTCGTAGGTGTAAGTGGTTATGTTCCCCAGCGGATCGGTCTGCTGGGTCAGATTTCCGGAGCTGTCATATTGATAAGAGGTCAGGGCGTTCAGCGGATCGGTCATCGAGGTTCGCAGTCCACTGGCATTGTAGGTGTAACTGGTTACATTTCCGGCAGGATCCGTCACGGACGCCAGATTCCCACTCGCGTCGTACACGTTGGTCGTAACGCGATTGAGTGGATCGGTGATTGTGAGCACCTGGTTTCGGGAGTTGTACGTGTAAGTGGTGGTCTTGCTCAAAGGATCGGTTTCGGTCAACCGATTATTGTTGGCATCATAGGTATACGTCCTCGTCTTATTCAGCGCATTGATCTCGCTCAGTATATTGCCGTGGTTGTCATAGGTACGCTGCGTGACGCCTCCCAGGGCGTCGGTCACCTTCACAATGTTGCCATCAGCGTCATATTCATTGACGGTAACGTTATTCAAGCGATCGGTAACAATCTCCTGCCGTGTATCGAGGTTGTGCGTGTAGTTAATTACGTTGCCGAACGCGTCAGTGTGGCTGACCAACCGCCCGCTAGCGTCGTAGTCATTGCGAATAGGCTGAATGCCGCGCGGATCCTGAATGGTGAGCAGATCGTGATTGGCATTGTAGGTATACGCGCTGACGTTGCTTTGTTGATCGCTGAAGCTCACCAAGTCGCCTGCCGCGCTATAGCTGTAATTGAGGATGTTGCCGGCTGGATCGGTAATCTGCGCGATGCGCCCAAGAGAGTCGCGCTGGAAGACGACGCTCTTGCCGCTCGAATGCATGATCCCATTCGGTGTAACGGTTAGTTTATTGCCGTTGAGATCGGTCATGCTCTGCAGGCCGAATTGTCGGCTCAACTGGAGCGTGCGACCGTCCGGCAGAGTGAGAATGTATTGGTCAGGATCAAAATTCGTCGCATTGTCCAAATCCACCAAATCAACGGCACCGGGGAAACTTCCGGTTACGAGTGGCTGATTATTGCCCAGTATGGCTAACGACGCATTGGGCGGAGTAATGCCAGTTGGACTGAAGGTGATCGTAACTTGGTCAGGTGGAATGATCTGGCATTGCGGGCTCAGATTTGGCTGGAATTCATAGGTAGTGCCGTCGGAGAGAGCGACGGTAACCACATGCGGTATGTTTGGAACAATACAGTAAGTCGGGAAAATGTCGTTGCTCTTTGTCCCACTCCATTCACTGCCCAGCACAACGTTCGTGCTGGTACGAACCGATTTCAGATCAAGTCTCCAGCCAATTCCAAAATCACCAAGCCCCTTGTCGCGGCTATCGTAAGTGCGTACTACTTGAATGGGCAGTCCGGCCGCGGGTACGGTCAGATCGTTGAATGAGACTGTGAAATTGCCAACCTTCAGATTCTTGATCACCACGACTGTAATAGAAGTCGAGGTGGTCTGACCCGATGTATCTATGCCAGTGAGCCGGATTACAGCATTTCCGTTGAGTAGAATCGTAGGGTCGAATACGCCATTTACCGTCGCCGCCGTTCCAGTGGCAAAAGTCGTGAAGACACTGCTGCCCGGCCCTTGATACTCTAAAACCCATTTGTCGAGGTTGGGGCTGGCCACCGTTCCCGTGACGGTCGTTTGACTACTTATTTCCTGTGCTTCTGTGGGAGTGGTAATGGTGACAATCGGTGCCGGGCCGATCACCGGACCAAGTACGCTGAAGCCGACGGACGCGATAGCTTGCCCATTCCCTGTCTGGACGGTTACATCGCGTACACCGAGAGTAGCATCGGGGTTGATCGTCACATTAGCTGTGACAGACACTGGGCTGTTAACAGTTACAGGACCGAGCCCGCCTGCAGGCGCTCCACCAACGGAAATCCCGTTTCCGAAGCCAGCCTGTGTAACACCCTGAACGAAATTGGTGAATTCACCCAGGATCGTTACTGGTCCCGTTTGTCCCTGTTGGCCCGAAGGTGGCGTAATTGAAAATAAGAACGGGTTTCCAATTACAGTAAATCCGTTCGCCAGGAATGCCAATTCGGAATCGGTGTGGGCAGTGACGGTTCTTGATGCCGGCAGGGCGGAACCAACGATGCTTAACTGTGCCGTCGCACTAGTAGGACTAGTGACGGTTACTGGACCGAAGTCTCCGGCGATGCCATTTCCGACGATTACTCCGGGGCCGAATCGGAACTGGGTTACACCCTGTTCAAAATGAGTGCCTTGCCCGATGATGTTGACCGAAAGAGCCTGGCTCTGCAATCCAACAGCAGGGCTCACGGACGTAAGTGCGATACCTGTCCCCTGCACAGTGAAGCCATTGGCCAAAGAAACCTGCTCACTACCAGTGGTGGTGACCGTAACCGTACGGGAACCAACCATTGCTGTCGGACTGATCACCAACTGTACCGCTAACGCCGTGGGCGCGCTAACTAGCACAGAACTTACGGCAATATCGCTCCCAAAGCTCACCTTTGTGGCACCTTGAACGAAGTGTGTGTTCTGACCGGTAATGTTCACTTGCAAGTTCTGGTCTTGAGTGCCGACGTTCGGATTTACGAGAGTCAGCACAGGCGGCGCAGATGTGACTGTGAAAGCATTCTTCAGAGTTACTGTCTCTGAGCTGGTGGTGACCGTCACATTTCGTGGGCCAAGCATCGCTGCCAGATCTATGTTGACACTGGCGGTTGCCGAGGTTGAGGAATTCACCGTCAAAGAGGTCACGGTAATTCCGGCGCCGAAGCTCATTGTGGTCGTGCCCTGGACGAAATGCGTAAACTGCCCGGTAATGGTCACCTGCAAGTTCTGCTGTCCTTGCTGGCCGGTATTCGGATTGACCGACACCAGAACTGGTGTTCCATTGCTGACATCAAAGCCGCTTGCCAGGGTGGCCACTTCAGTGCTTGTCGTGAGCGTTATATCGCGTGTTCCTGTAGCTGCGCTGGGATCGATGCTCAGCACTGCTGTCGCAGCGGTTACAGAACTTACGTTAAGTGACACGACCGTGATTCCGGGTCCGAAATTCGCCGTCGTCACTCCTTGTATCCAGTGAGTAAATTGCCCTGTCATCGTTACCGACAGGTTCTGCTGCCCTTGTTGGCCGCCGTTTGGAGTGGCCGTCAGAATGGCCGGTGTGCCCGGATTAATGGCGAATCCACCTGGAAGTGTTGCGACCTCTGAGCCTGTCGTTAATGTGACGTCACGCAAGCCAGGCGTCGCAGTCGGGTCGATATTGGCGAGAACCGTTGCCGAAGTGGGAGAGTTGATCGTCAGTGAAACGATGGTCACGCCGCTTCCGAAGCTTGCTTGTGTAACTCCTTGCACGAAATGGGTAAGTTGTCCGGTCACGGCAACCGATAAGTTTTGCTGACCCTGCTGCGTTGTATTCGGATTCACGAGGACAATCGCGGGCGAGCCGGCAAGTACTGTAAAGCCGTTCGGGAAGCTCGCAATTTCTGAATTCGTGGTCACCGTGATGGTGCGCGGTCCCGAGGCTGCTGCCGGATCAATATTGATGACAGCGTTGGCAGTCGTGGGACTACTTACACTGACCGACGAAACAACAATTCCAGCACCGAAATCGGCCGCACTTGTTCCCTGAACGAAGTGTGTAAATTTTCCAGTGATCGAAACAGAAAGACTGAGTTGCCCCTGCTGCCCGCTGCCAGGATTGAGCGCAACAAGTAAGGGTGGCGCCTGCTGGACCGTAAAGACATTCTCTGCGGAAACAACTTCTGATCCCGTCGTGACGGTAAGCGTTCTTGTTCCAGGAGCAGCAGCCGGGTCGATGGTTACTTGTGCCGTTAGGTTCGTCGGGCTGGATACGTTGATGCTAGAGACGGTGACGCCATCCCCCAAGGCTACCTGAGTGGCGTCTTGCACAAAGTGCGTAAACTGGCCGGTTATCGTAGTTGGGAAAGTTTGCCCTTGCTGTCCTCCGGCTCGCGACATCGAGGTGAGGATTGGAGTACCAGGTTGCACGGTAAATCCGTTGACGAGCGTAGCCACTTCGGAACCAGTGGTAACAACCACGGTTCTTGGCCCTGGAACTGCATCCACTGCAATCTGCACTTGCACGGTTAAACACGTCGGACAGGTTACGCTGATGTTGCTGACAGCGATTCCTACCCCAAAATCTATCTGGGTTGTTCCTTGTACGAAATGCGTGTTTTGCCCGGCAATACCCACCGGTCCGCTTTGCCCCTGCGGACCAGAATTCGGAGACACGGCAGTAATAAGAGGAAGTGATGAAACAACGGCGAAGCCACTCGTCAGTGTGGCTACTTCGCTGTTCGTGGTGACAATTACGTCACGCGGGCCAGATGCTGCCGCAGAATCAATGTCCAATATCGCAGTCGCATTAGTTGGGGAACTTACGGTCACCGAGATCACAGTTATTCCGGCACCAAAACTGATTTGCGTTGAACCCTGCAGGAAATTTGTGTTCCGTGATGAAATCACCACAGAGAGAGCCTGTTGGCCCTGACTACCAATATTGGGGGCAGCCGACAAAAGAGTCGGATTGCTGCTACTCGCCGCTATTGCGAATGCTTGGGGCAAGAAAACCAACTCCGAGCCAGTTTGCACGAAGAGGGTTCGTGGGCCAAGCAATGCTGCACTGCCGATGACGATGTCTGCAATTGCCGAAGTTGGGCTTATGACAGACACAGGCCCAAAAGTTCCCGCTACTGACCCACCGATGGATACGCCCGCGCCGAGGCTTGCCGCCGTTGTTCCTTTCACGAAATGCGTGAACTGCCCTTCAATCAATAGATGTATCACCTGATCTTGTTGGCCGCTACTTGGACTTGCTGATTCGAGAGATGCCGCCTGCTGATTGATGCGAATGCTGAGATCCGCCGTAGCCTCTTGTTGAGGTGAGCCGACATCGGCTACTTTCACGGTGAACGAAAATGCCCCAAGCGTATTTGGAATGCCTGCGATAAACCCTGAAGGATCGAGCGAAAGGCCGGGAGGAATGATCCCAGATATGACGGACCACGTTGGCTTACCTATTCCCCCGAATGAGGTGAGCGTGGTAGCGTAGCTCGTGCCGACGATGCCGTCGTGTAACGATTGAGTTTGGACTTCGAGTGGCTCGGCAACGCGAATGCTGAGATTCTTACTGGCCAGTTGTTGGGGCGAGCCGGCATCTGTTACCTGAATTGTTAGGTCGTGTGTTGCGGAATTAGTAAATTTTGCAACAAAACCATCGACACCTCCTTTACGCGCGGTCTGAAACGAACCTTGCGTAATGGGGAAGTCGTCCGAGCTTGTCCAACCGGACGTGAATACGTTTAGCGAATTGTCCAAAACGGCGCCCGGTGCGGTATCGCTTTCACTGCCGCCGAAGTACGTGGAAAATAGGAGCCCCGTGCCGCTCGAATTAAGAATCCCCAAACCTCCATCGCGACTACCAGCATTGTGGGATTGAATAGGATTCTGAACGGGAAAGTCCTTTGAAGTTGTGATGTAAGCAAGATAAGCGTTACCGCTTTCGTCCGTGCCAATGACCCTTACATCATCCGTATCGCTACCTCCCAAATAGGTAGAGTAAATAAGCGTGCTTGCCGACGCATTTAGTTTCGTAATAAAGCCATCGACCCCGCCATGATTGGTTGTCTGGAGAGCGCCACTCGTGACAGGAAAATTGAGCGAATCCGTATTTCCGCCTATGAAAGCATTGCCGCTCGCATCTAGGACCAGTGTAAAAGCTTCGTCATTTCCACTGCCTCCCAAGTAGGTTGAATAGATAAGCGAGGAAAGCCCCGAACCAAAGGGGTTTATCTCCGATACAAAAACGTCGTTGATGCCGCCTCCGTATGCCGTTTGAAAAGCACCTGCAGTGATAGGAAAGTCGCTGGATCCAGTGAAGCCCGTGATAAAGGCATTTCCCAAGTCATCTACCGTTACCTTCTGACCACCGTCGTTGCCATTACCCCCAAGAAAAGTGGAATAGATGAGTTTCGACCCGGTACTATCAAGCACAGTCAGGTAGCCATCGTGAGGCCCCCCACCATATTGAGTCTGCAGCGCATTCGGGGTTGTCGGAAAATTCGGGGATTCAATCGATCCAGTCAAATACACATTTCTGCTCGAGCTAAGGGCAATCGTCTGAAAACAACAAATGCCGTTCGCGTCTCCCGCGCCTTGGCCGAGGTATGTTGAATAAACCAAGCTGCTACCACTAGGATCAATTTTGGCCACGAACAAGTTCGCGGTATTGCCAAGGAAAGTAGTTTGATAGGCTCCAGGCGTGGTCGGAAAGTCACTTGAATTTGTTATCCCGACAACGTATGCATCGCCAGAATTATCGGTCGCCATGCCAAAACATTGGTCACCAGCACTGCCACCGATATAAGTCGAATATATGAGTGCGGTACCGCTGGGATTTAGTTTGCTGATAAATCCTGTGACACCGGTCTTTGAGGAAATCTGATAAGCACCTACCACAGGAAAATCTAGGGATCTCGTGTAGCCGCAAACGTAGGCGTTCCCAGACGGATCGACGGCCAACGCTTCCGCAAAATCGTCTCGCGCCCCGCCTAGATATGTCGAATAGGACAATACAGGATCGATAATCAATGGTTTCGTGGAGTCGTAGCGCGCGATGTCAAACGTCACGTCATGATCCGACGTGACGACGTAGCGACCGTGAATGGTTGTTCTTTCACCGTTCTGATTGGATTGATAGATGAGTGGCTGGCGTAAATGAACCTTGGCATTGTCAATCCCTACCGTAAGCTGTTGGTCATCGACTTCAATGGTCTGAGCACCAGCCAATTTGAGGTGGATGGATTGTGGGTCAGCGCCAGGCGCTACCACGAAATCATACTCAAGCTGATCCTGATTGCCGTAGTAAATCAGATCGATACCAGGATAAATATTGTCGTACTTCACTCTGGTGAACGTCTGGACCGCGGTTACCCATTTTGTGGGGTCGTTTCCAAGAAGATAGTTGCTCCTTCCCGGCAGTTCCTGCAGGCCAACAACTCGTGCGTTGGCGTCCGCGCCAATAAGGCGCATTCGAAGGACACCATCTCGCTGGTCCGCTGCGTATGATGATGTTGCCTGGGGCATGGTTAACGAGGCACGATCCGGTTTGGATGTTTCCGACTTCCCAGCTTGAGGCACATTTGTATTAGTGTGCTGTAGTGCGAGTACCGCCTCACTGCCAGTCAAAAACAATGTGTAGCCTTTTCCACGAGAAAGAAATTTGACTTCTGGATTAGTCTGCCCTTGATTACTCTCAAAGCTCATCGGAAGACCTGCGAATCGATCGAGGCCTCTTCGAATCTCTTCTGATCTGCTACCACTCCGCTCTAAAGCAACAATTGGAAAGTCTCGCGCAGAGAATGGCATTTGCAAGTCCGCTAGATTCGAGGGCGTGCCTGAAATCACGCCACTACTGCTCATTGTCAACCCAGGTGGCAAAGTACTGGAGTTGTTGGCTAGAGTCCATGAATATGGTGCAATGCCGCCACTGGCCAATAACGCAGCGCTATAAGGCTTGCCAACGATGGCATCCGGCAGAGTTGACGTTACGATAGACAGCGGACCAGCTACAGTAAACGCGTTGGACAGTGTAACGATTTCAGAATTGGTGGTGAGATTGAGAGAGCGGCCCCCTGGGGTCGCCGCAGGATCAATATTAACCACGGCCGTAGCGTTGGTCGCAGAGTTTACCGTTACCGACAGCACCGCAATATTTGCTCCGAAACTGGCTGTGGTTATGCCTTGCTGGAAATGAGTGAACTGTCCGGTGATTGCCACCGACAGGTTCTGCTGTCCCGGCTGCGCAACGCTGGGATCAACAACAAGAATCCTGGGTACTCCGCCTTGAACCATGAAGGCATCTGCGAGCGCTATGGTCTCAGTGCCGGTAGTAACGGTCAGAGTTCTTGAACCGGTCGAAGCATCGGGTGATATGGCTAGTTGCGCTGTTAGGGTAGTGGCATCGTTCACCGCAAGTGAGCCTACGGTAACACCGTTACCGAACAGCATGTGGGTGATCCCCTGAACAAAGTGCGTATTAGCGCCCTTGATGGTTATCGACAACGAGCTATCGCCCTGACTCGCCGCATTGGGACTGACGGATATCACTGAAGGTACCGGAAGAGACAATTCGGTAGCGTCCTGCAGCATCCATAGATCCTTGCCATATTTCGTCGCACGGTCGTGTGCTGCATCATAGATCCAGTTTGCCTCAGCCGTTGGAGGGCCGCCAGTGGGGTTCAACTTTACCCAGGTAGAGCTTCCACCCAGACCGTTCGCTCCATCCAGAATCCAGACATCATTTGCGAAGTCTGACGGGTGCAAACCACAACTCCCCCAATCCTGGCAGTTCGCCAGACCATCGATGACTACAAGACGATTTGTTGCCGAATTGTAGGCTCCGTAAGCAGCGAAGCGGGCGGGAGGCAATCCCAGGGAGCCGTCAGAGAATAGCTGGATCCAGCGTGGGTCTCCGTCCACTCCGTTGGCGTTGGTAAGAATCCATGTATCATTTCTGACCACAGGAGTCACGAACGCAGGCGATGTTATACCTCCAAATACGATGAGCCTTGCGTTTGCTGAATCATAGGCGGCCGCGTATGCACCACGCGGAGGAGGAACAGCGCCTGACACGGTTAACTGAATCCAGGCTGGGGCGCCTCCGAGCCCGTTGGCATTCGTAAGCACCCACAAGTCGTTTGTGGGAGTGTCGCTCGGCTGCCCAGTTCCTCCAAATACAATGAGCCGATTGTTAGCGCTGTCGTAAGCCGTCTCGATATATCGTTTTCCGGGCGGAGAAGCTCCAATGGGCTGCAATTGAGTCCAAGTGGGTACGCCGCCAACACCGTTGGCGTTTGTCAGTATCCAAATGTCATTGAATAACTGCCCTGCACCTGAGAGGATCGCACTCCCGCCGAACACGATCAGACGATTTGATTGCTGATCGTAGGCGGTTGAATGAAGGTATCGAACGCTTGGTGGTGTACCTTGCGGTTGAAGCTGTATCCATGTCGGACTTGAATGATTGCAAGTGGGATGGGTGAGGACCCAAACCTCGTTCGATTGACCAGTTCCGTTCAAAGTACCACCGAACAGAATCATGCGATCGGAATTCGAGTCATAGATACCCGGGCTATAGGCTGGCAGAGGGTTAGCGCCCGTCGAAGAAATTGGCAACCAGGCAGGTCCTGCAGTCGCCATGACGCTGAATCCGTTCATGAGCGACAGCTGTTCTGCGCCTGTCGTAACGATGGGAGTTCGGGATCCAATGTCGACACAGCTCGAGATTTGCAACTCTGCGGTCGCAGTTGTTGCACTCGTAACTGTGACGGGGCCAAAATCTCCCTCTGCACCACCGCCCACAGAAATACCGGGACCGAAACTGGCAGTGGTGATCCCCTGACTAAAGTGGGTGAATGCGCCTGTGATCGAAACTAAGATATTTTGCTGCCCTTGCAAACCGCTCGCCGGATTCACTGATACGAGAACCGGTATGGCCTCCGTCACTGAAAAGCCGGCTGTGAGCACGACTGTTTCCGCTCCACTCGTTACGGTTACATCACGTGCTCCCGTCGTGGCGCTTGGATCAATGTTCAGTACTGCCCTGGCGCTCGTCGGCGAGTTCACGGTCAGCGACGTTACCGTGATCCCTGCTCCGAAATTGGCCAGGCTCGTGCCTTGGACCCAGTTGGTGAATTGCCCGATCAGATTCACCGGTAGGTTCTGCTGGCCTTGTTGGCCGGAGTTGGGAATAACCGACACGATCGTCGGAGTCCCCGCCTGGATTGTAAAGGCGTTCGCAAGAGTAACGATCTCATTGCCTGTCGTTACTGCAACCTCGCGTGTTCCTGTGATTGCAGTCGGGTCGATGTCCAATACAGCTGTCGCGTTGGTAGTTGAATTCACAGTCAGCGAAACAATATTGATTCCTGATCCGAAGCTGGCGGTTGTCAGGCCCTGCCCAAAGTGAGTGAACTGGCCGGTTAGACTCACTGTCACGCTTTGCTGCCCCTGTTGCGCAAAGTTGGGTGCCACAGAAACAAGGCTCGGCGAAACACGTGACACAGAGACCGATTGGGATTGAATATTTCCGGCCACATCGGTTGTGCTTACGGTGATGGCATTGGATCCAAAGCTCAATGGCACAGAACAATTGAAGGAAGCACCATCAAACACCGCAGTAATCCCATTGCAGGTCACACTCGCAATTCCGGAAAGCGCATCACTAGCCGTCCCTGTCACCTGGACCGAGGAAGTCTCCAGGATCGCGCCATCGGCAGGCGAAGTAATAGCCAATGCCGGAGCAGTTTTGTCAATGTTGAGCGTGGCGTGGGCAGTTGCGCTGTTGCCGGCCTTGTCGAATGCAGTGGCAGAAACATCCTGGCCTGCACCTTCAGTGCTGACCGTCGTAGCCGTCGGGCAGGACGCCACTCCCGACAAACTATCCGAGCACGTGAATGTGACATTTACGTCTGTTTTATTCCATCCTGCTGCATTCGGAGCGGGTGACGTCGTGATGTGAATGACCGGTTGAGTCTCATCAATGTTGATGCTGACGCTGGCGGATGAACTGTTCCCGGCATTGTCAACTGCGGTCCCTGTGACCCTTTGATTTGCACCCTCAGTGGCTACCGTGACCGGCGAAGTGCACGATGCTATACCCGAGGTCTTGTCTGAGCAGGTGAACGTGACTGCCACAGTGCTGCGGTTCCAGCCAAAACTGTTGGCGGGCGGCTGGACCAAAGCAGAGATCATGGGGACATCACTATCAACTCCGAAGATGGTTACCACGACCGAGGTCCCAAGCTTGCCCTTTACCTCAACCGCTATGACATTCGATTGCAACAGTTGCAGGCGTTTCTCAATGACCAGAACCCGATCGTCATCATCATCCTTGTCTCCATGGTGGCCATCTTTAAGTATCGCGCTCCCGGAAATCATCGAAGTCCACGACCACCTTGCCATTCAGGGTGATACGGGCGTGAGCGCGTGGATCCGCTTCGTCGGAATCCTCGTCTTTGTCTTCATCGACTCGCTGGGCCACAACGCGCAGCGTGTATTGCGTGTCCGGATTCAGCACCGAGAAGCTGTTGCGTACGACTATGGGCTTGCCTCTCTCGCGTACATAGGTTTTCGGGCCGAATACCGTGAATGTGCCTGCTATGGCGGAACAAGACCAAAGAACAATTGTAAGAAGGCTGAGCATAACAGCTCGCCCAGCACCCAGGACATGGATCCGTTTGTTGTAGTCACCCATAACTCAGCTAGCTCCCGCTAGGCGCACACAGATGCCGATACAATGTCGGCTCGCACAGCAAAACTGCACCTATGCTCCTCTTCAATTGTTACTTCTTAGAATTCTGGGCCTGAGCAGACTCAAAAGATGGATACTGACTTTCCGCTCTCAATGCATCGGACGACTTTCGCTGATAAACTCAGCGCATATTGTTTTGATGGGACGCGATTGTAGTCCAACGCCCACTCCGTCACAAGGACTTTTTAACAAAGTCCCCTGGGATCTGTTCCCGGTTTGAAACTCAACTCCGTTTCAAGGTGCAAACTGTTCCACTCGACCTGACCTACATCGAAATTCCATACCAAGCGGTGGTCAGACTTTGGTTCGCCCATTGCAACATTCCCAAAACGTACTAAAATTCTGCACACTCAGGCATACTTCATACGCTGCTACCGCGTTTTCGAAGCTGAACTTTAAAGAGGGAACCGCACAGAGATCAACTAAAAATCGGTTAAAAATTTCTTAAAAATGGCAAAGGGAACGGGAAGAGACATGGCGAGATACGAATTCGGGCCATTTCAGTTGGATGTGGAAGAACGCTTGCTTCTGCGTGGTAGCCAAAGGGTGAAGATAACCCCTAAGGCCTTTGATGTCTTGGTGTTACTGGTTGAGAACAGCGGCCAACTGGTGACCAAGGAGTCATTAAAGAACAAACTCTGGACCGATGACGAGTTCTTTGATGATGGTGTTATCGCTGTAACGATTGCCGCTGTGAGAAAGGCTTTGGGAGACCGCCGCCAAGAGCAGAATGGCACTCAATATATTGAGAACATTCCATTAAGTGGATATCGCTTTCTGCCTGCTGTGAAGAAACTACCCGACGAAAATGGGCAGCCTAATCCTATCCGTTCTGCATTTGATTTGGCTCAAACGCCCGAAGTGCTTGAAAAGAATCAATATCCTTTTAATAAACTCCTGATTGGAATTGCTCTTGGTGGCATTCTCGTCCTCAGCCTTGCAGCCGGGTACTATCTCAAGATTTCGCGCAAAGCTCCCTTGGGCCAGCAATCGCAGATATCGACCGGGACACGGCGGGTGGTAGCTGTGCTCGCATTCAAGAATCTTTCTCCCGACCCAAAACAGGCTTGGCTATCCAATGCATTTCCCGACTGGTTGACCTCGGAGCTGGCAGCCGGCGGGAAGCTGCGGATGATTGCCGTCGAAGACGTGGACCGCATGGAGAAGGACCTCGCCTTGAGCAGCAACGATACATACTCCTCCGAGATTCTTGCCAAGATCAGGCAATATCTCGGCGCCGACGTTCTCATACAAGGCTCATATACCGTTACGGGTACTGCTCCCAATGAACGAATACGACTCGACATCCGCACGGTTGATACATCGAATGGTCAAATGACCAGTAGCTTGACGGAAATCGGAAACAAAGCAGATATTCTCGATTTTGTGGCTCGGGTTGGGGCGGAGTTGCGAGAAAAGCTCGGCTTAATGGAAATCTCATCAACTGACACGGCTGCAACGCAAGCTCTTCTGCCCCGGAACCAAGCAGCAGCCCAGCTTTATATTGACGGCATCACCAAACTGCACGAATTTGACCCAGATGCTGCGGTCAAACTTTTAGAAGGATCGGTTCAGGCCTCTCCTGAATATCCTTTGGCGCATTCAGCGCTGGCAACTGCCTGGTCCGCTTTGGGGTACGAAACCAAGGCACACAAAGAAGCCCAAACTGCCTTGGATTTTTCGGCAACCCTGCCTCGAGAAGAATATCTGGCCATAGAAGCCAATTACAGGCAGATAGATAAAGACTGGCCAAAAGCCATCCATCTCTATGAGACCCTATGGACATTCTCCCCTGACAACCTGGAGTATGGAATTCAGCTTGCCCGAGCGCAAATCTCGGCAGGAAAGAGCCAAGATGCTCTTGCCACAATACAGACGATGCGCAACTCCAACTCTCAGGGGCGGAACGATCCTCGAATAGACCTGGCCGAGGCCAAAGCAGCAGAGTCGCTCGGTGACTTTCAGCGTGAGCAGGCCGCAGCAGAACGAGCCGCAGCCACAGCTAAAACGATGGGAGCGCGGTACATCCAGGGGATTGCCTTGCTGATGCAAGGATGGGCACTGGATAACTTGGGCCAGTTCAAGCAAGCGCTGGACGTAGATGAGCAGGCAAAACGGATATTTGAGGGGATGGGCGACCGGGCCGATCTGGCATGGGCCGAGAAGAACATCGCCGACGTTTACTCCGACGATGGTCACCTTAATGATGCAGTTAAAGCTTACCAACAAGCGTTGGTGATCTATCGCGGGGTTGGAAATCAAACTGGCATGGCTGTCACTCTGAACAACATGGCCTTTGTTTTGAAAGACCAAGGCAATCTTCCTGCGGCAAGGCAGATGTTTGGCCAATCGTTGACTATTTCTCGCGATGCGGGAGATAGAGCAAGGCAAGCATTAGCTCTCAACGGCATGGGGATCGTACTCTGGCGAGAGGGAGATTTGACAGCGGCCACAAAGGTCTATGAGGAGACTCTTGCCATATATAAAGGACAAGGGGATAAGAGCCGTTACGAACATAGTCTGACGAACCTGGGTCTAATACTGGAGGATCAGGGACGCCTCAAGGAGGCAAAGCAGAAATTGGAAGAGTGCTTGTCCATTGACCGCGAAATCGGCGATAAGACCGGGATTTCACGCGCTCTGGGAAATATCGGCGATGTGCTCCTTAGAGAAGGCGAATTGCTACGCGCGCAATCAAACTATAAGGAAGCAGACAAAATTAGCCAAGACATCGGCAACAAACACAATAGGGCCTATGCCTTGTCTGGATTGGGCGACGTTCTGCTTCTGCAAGGGAATCTGGTCGATGCAAGAACAAACTATGAACAAGCCTTAAAGCTGCGCCAGGAAAACAGTGAACAGGGGCTGGTGGCAGAAAGTCAGTTGTCAATCGCCGAGTTAGAAATTGAAGAAGGAAAGCCTCCGGAAGCTGAATCAAGGGCAAGAGCCGCCGCGGAACAATTCAAAAACGAAAATGAAGGCGATCAGGAGGCGTTGGCATTCGCAACATTGTCGTCAGCACTACTATCAGAGGGAAAAGTCACTGAGGCACAGGCGGCAGTCGAGACCAGCCTTCAGCTCTCGTCAAAAACAGAAGATCGTGGCGCGCGCCTCCGCATAATGATCACAGCAGCGCGAGTGCATGATCACATAGGCAAAACGCAAGACGCGATTCGGGAACTCAAAACTGCACTGTCCGACAGCATCAAATTTGGCTATCTTGAATCTCAATTCGAAGCACAGCTTGCTCTAGCTCAGGCTGAAATGGATGCGGGAAATGCTGCTGCAGGTCGTGCTTCGCTGCAAATTCTTGAGCAACATGCACGGAACCGAGGTTTTCTATTAATAGCCAAGAAGGTTGCGAGTTTCCTACGGCAACAAGCAGAACTTGAGTAGTGATTTGTCGCACCAGTCATAAGGTACCGCCGTGAAAGTCTGGCAACAACACGGAATTACAACAACTTACAAGGCACGGGTCGCTCTGTAAATCCTTGTAAGACGCCGCTAGAGATTCGCCAGAGTGTACCTTCTGTGTACCGCGCAGACGCTTGCTTCCTTCCTGTGCGGAAGTCCACTCTGCCAGGTACCGCATCAATTACGCCCTACAACTGCACGTCCTGAAAGCACGCCCACAGCAATGAGGGTGTGCGAGATGGCCCCGATTTGATAACTGACCAGCAATCAAGTCACTTCAAACGAATCGTCCCCTCCATGCTGTTGATGAGAATTTCCCTGAAAGGCAATTCCTTGCCCGCCCACCGTTCTTGGAAAGCGTCGGTCTGTTGCCGATCGATCTACTAGAAAGCGATTGAGCCTGAAGTTGCAGACCGCCAATCAGCAGGAAGGCAAGGAAGAAACGTGATGCGAAGCGACATTGATACTCAGGGTTCCTCAAGGCGAAAACCTCCTAAGGAGGAAATTAGACTGTTATGGAGTAGGCAAAAGTATTTCGACAGCAGCGCCCCCGCCCAAGCGACAAAAAAAACCAACCGCTGCCTAGTCGTCAGCTACTGTACCGGCGAAGCAATGAAGCCGTGAAATCCAGTCGCGTCAGAATAGTTTCCGACGATCACTCCAAGATCATTAATACCGTTTGCGGAAGTGACGACTTTGCCCTTGCCAGGAAAATCAATCGTAGTAATTGTGTCCTGTTTGAGCAGAAACCCATGGTAAGTGTTAGTCGTTTGGTCAAAGTACTGTCCCACAATATCTCCGTTATTGTTGATCCCTAAGGGGCCTGCGAATGTCGGGGAGTCAATATTCTTAAAGGTGCCATCGGAGGAAAGGACAAAACCATGGCCTACGAAATTCTGATCGAAGTAGTTCCCCACGATTGTTCCTGAATTATTAATTCCCGCGAAGGAAGCAGACAGGACGTTGCTGGGTAGTGGAATTGGCGAGAAACCCTTTGTCGATAGAAGGAACGGTCCGCCGACATCCGACGAACCGATCATCGTGTCGAAGTCGTTCACAGCAAAGATGTAGGTCTGAAGAAGTGCTGCAGGAGAGTCGATAATATTGTAGCCTCCGTTGCTGCTCCGCAAGAATCCGTGGCGATGTTGGAGATCGCTATCGAAAAAGAATCCGACAATCTCGCCCGAATTGTTGATTCCAGTTGCATTGGTCAACACACCAGGCGCGTCGATCGTAGTCGACGTCCCTCCTGAGAGAAGGAGCCCGTGAGTATTGAAATCCGGAGGGCCAGAGCCATATGTGCCAATAATATTGCCCGCGTTGTTAATGCCAACAAAGGTCGTGCTGGTGGTGAATCCATTTGGATTGTCAAAGGAAGTACACAAAAAAGTCATTCCGCAGTTGGCCACACTCTTGGAGTCGAAGACAGCAGTACAGGTCAAGTTGGCCGATACATTCAGAGTGAGGCTTGCGGAACTGCCCGTGCAAGCGCCCGACCATCCCACGAAAGTAGAATTCGAAGCGGGAGAAGCCGTAAGTGTTATCTGAGTGATATCGGCCCCGAAAGCGGCGGTTTGTGATGCACAAGACGTATCGCAATTGATGCCAACCGCCGAAGAAGTAATGCTCCCTGTTCCGGAACCAGCTTTGGAGACTGTGAGAGTGTGGAATTGTTTTGCCGCTATTGCTCCATCTTCAAGGCCGAGCTTGCCGTTGAATACCAAAGTGTAGCTGACCGGTGTTGGGCTTGTCGGAGGCAAGAACTTCAGGTCTTTATTAGTAGTTGTAGCGGGAATTGAGAGTTGCGCCGGGGTAAACCCCGGGACCGGAAGACGATTTCCTGTGGCATCGTCGAAGTAGAGTGAAAAGGTACCGTCCATATCTTCTGGCGTTGTGCCATTCAGGGTAGTGTTGGTAATTTGCAATGCGCTCGGGCTACCTTGGATTCCTACCGACCCCCGGAAGAAATAATCCAAGAGGCCCTCGGAGTATGCCTCTGCTCTGGACAGCAATAACATTGCTTGCTGATCATAGTTCAAACGATTCAGAGCAAATATCTCCGGCCCCTTTGTGGCCTTCAGGTCTTGGTCGAATATCGAATGCGTTGACATTCGCTTGTTTGTAAAGAACGTGGAAGTGTTGAAGTCGCTCACCGTATTCGTCAAGAAATTGATCTTGTCTGTTGTGCACAGAGCCGGGAATTCTGCCAGAAGGCTGGCCTCGGCGAGACGGCATCGTGCCCCATCCCCAGCGAATGCCGCGTCTACAAACAGCTCAGCATTCGTACCTAAGATGGTCGGCAGGGGGTAACCTTCTGGACCTGGAGTGCAGGATCCCACAGCATCAGTCGTGCAATTTGTTCCTGCTGATACAAAATTGAGGTTCGTAAATTCCGCAATACCTCGCCCACGATGATCTGCAAAAAAGAACTGCTGTGAAGGGAACGATGGTACTGGATAGACAATTCCGGGCAGCACTGGTGGGAGAGTCGAGGAGAGTTGAGAATACGCGTTGTCGACATAATGCTCGTATACGCTTGGATTGTTTAGAAAAGAGAAGACGGGAGAATCCGTTTCGATATGTGCGTCGTTCCGGACGTGTTGGGGCTGTGCGGCGTCTTGAATCAGATGGATGACATGTCCGAGAGAAAGGAACATTGCGGCAAATTCCCGATTTTGTTCCAATGGGTCAGCCTTTGTTAGACCATTGAAGAAGTGCAACCGTGCCGCAGAGTAGGAAAAATCGTTCGCCGGATCGCTCGTCAGACAGCCGATTGTGGCCAGGCACCCCACAACAGTGCCTGTCCCTTGGATAGCCCACTGGTCTGACGGAGTCGCTTTGACGCTTATTACATTGGAGGCCAATGGCGAAAAAGAAAAGCCCCGTGAAAAGACGGGATCATCGAAGTGCATGACTGACCTGGGAACCGTCAAGAACGAGACGTTTAGTCCGTCGGTGTCTTCTCTAATGCTCCCGGCAATTACCCAGCCAGCTCCAGTATGACCCTCCGTCGGGGTCGAAAAGCTCTGCAGCGGATCTATGTTCAATGCCTGGAAAAAATTGGCTTGGATGGGTTGCCCAGTCTGCACTGCATTGTTATAAGCGATGAAGGAAATCTTCGCGTGAGTTCTTGTCCCATAGGCGTAGACGTCAGATCCCTGGGTTAGGAGCGTGCAGATCGCGAAGAGAGCAGTGACTTTGTGGCGAATTCCAGTCATTGGTACCCTCACATGCTGATGAATTTCCATAGTCCGTTCTCGTCTTGAACCATGTAGATAAAGTAGACAATTTCGCCGTTGTCCCCAGTACGGGTCGTTATAAGCTCCACAACATCCCCAAACATCGAAGACAACTGTGCACCATTCAGACTTGAAGCAATCTCAGGAAGCTGATTCGAGAGACTCGTAAAGACATTCCGGAACTGCGGGGCTGCGCCAGGGTGAAAGAGTCCGACCGCAGTCTCGATATCACCCGATCCTAATGCGGTCTTGAGTCCAGACCATCGAGCTTGCAAAAGTGCTGCCAATGTGGATTTTGAAAGCACTAGGACGGGAATGCTTCCGGTCAGCTTGTTACCGGATGTGTCTGTGGCCGTTACGGAGGCCACAAAGAGACCGGGCTGGTCATAAGTCGTTGTAACGTCCGTAAGGTGCTGACCGGAAGCATCAGTAGCGCCGGTGCCATTGAAATCCCACTGATATTGAACGATGCCAGTTGGTGGTGTGGGAATGGCGAAGCTCACCGTTAAAGGCGCAAGACCTAGAGGAGGTACCGCCGTGACCAAGATGGGGGAAGGATTGAGTGCAACAGAATTTACCTCAATTTCTTCGATTGCTTGATTGCCGCAAACATTCGTCGCACGGGCCACAAGGGAGTTGGTCCCCAAAGATAGCGGCACATTGGCAACTGCAAACTGGTCTTGATTGACGAAGGCAGAGCGTGAATTGACGGTGGTTCCCACTTCGTCCGCGCTACTGGTGACGGTGCCGAGCACATTTACCGAAGCCAATGAAATGCTGCTGCCGGATGGTGGCGTGGTCACTTGGACATCCAAACACTGACTCACGCATTCAATGGAAAGGGTGAAAAAGTCATCGGCATCTGAATGGACTCGCACATCCAGTTGATTGTCGTGTTCGATATCAATGGGTCGCCTGATGACCTTTTGAGTCTTGGACGCATCGTCATCATCACTTCCACTTACTAGAGCTTCGAAGTCATCCTCATCAATGATGGTGTGACCGTTTAGCTTAATCGAGGCTCTTCTGACCCGATCGGTTCCGTCCGGATTACCGTTGCTTATAACGAGATCGTATTGGCCATTCTTCTCGCAGTTCTGGAACCTGTTAACAACTCTGGGCCGCTCCTCGGATCCGCGAGAGTACTGCTTTGGTCCAAATATTGGCAACATCGTTCCGTCAGTGCCAATCACTGAGACGCTCAGCTTGACGCCCCTTCTACCGTGCACCTCTACCTTGATGGTGTTGGACGGCGCCAGCTGGACAGGTTTATCGATCAGCAGCAATGGTTCCTCGTCATCACGATCACGTGAATGAAAATCACCCGGCGCGAGTATCTCGGTCCCATTCAGTGAAATGTGAGCGCTGGCTCGGTGGTCTCGTTCATCGGAATCGCTGTCGCCGTCCTCGTCTACGCGTTGGCTTTGGACACGGAGAAAGTAATGGGCATTTGGTGCGCTTGCTGAGAAAACACTGGTGATAGCGACTGGTTTGCCGCTCTCACGAATATATATATGTGGCCCAAAGACAGTGAATGAATCTGCCAGTGCGGGGCAAGCACTAAGCCCGCCTACCATAAAGAGGGCCAGAAAGAACTGCTGAAAACGAAGGTATCGGCTAGGAATTGGGAATCCTGGATGGCGCATCCTGTCCCCCTTGCGAGTGATGCGGGTGGCAACAATGACCCGGAAAACGCCTCTTGTCAAGTTATTTGTCGGTAAATGTCAAAAGAGCCGAACGAGAACGATTCTGACACTCAAGAGGCCAAGCCGGGCGGCAATAACCGCGGCGATCCAGCGATTCATATTGACATGAGAATTGGCCGCATGAAGTCTGACGACGAGATCTTCAGTGGCAAGCTCGGCGCTATGCATGTCCTGTTGAATTTCCCCTCCTACAGTAAGAGACTAAGAATTAGTCTCTCGTTTTCTGTAAGTGGTTGCGGGGGGTGGATTTGTCCCAGCTCAAGGCATTGATAACACGTAAGTTATTGATTCTGTGAAGTGCCAAAAGGCCTAAAAGGCCTAGTCTGCCGGTTCGGCGGTACAAAAACGGTACAAATTTTTCGCTCATTCTTCGCCTCCTTCTGAAACGCTTGATCTGTCTTCGCCTTATATTCGCTCAGCATATCATGCAAAAAACTCAGACGCGAGCGGAATTTCTGCATCGCCAATAGCGTAATCATTCAGGAGGCCAATGTTATTTTCCCGTCAAAATCGCGAGCCGCTCCGCAGCCTTATGATGGATCTCTCGCTTCTGATCATCGGAATCTTCTCGCGCTTTTAACGCCTTTTGGTAGTCAGCAGCAGCTAGCCTCCTGTTTCCTCTGAACTCATAGCACCGTGCGCGCCCATAGTACGTCCCGGCACCAGTTTGGCCACGGGCTATCGATTTGTTAAGGTCAGCAAGGGCCTTGTCGATACGACCTAAGGCAAGGTAAATCTGTCCGCGCGTATCAAGGATCGCACTGTTGTCAGAAGCAAGTGCGACGGCCCTTTCTGCGTCTGGCAGACCCTCAGCCGCTCGGTTCTGAAGGAAAAGCTGCCACGCATTGCCATTGTAGGCGGAAGCTAATCGCGATGAAACTAGGCCTTTTAGCGTGGGAGTGAGTTTAAGAACCTTGCTAAACGCGTCAATCGCCTGTATGTACCGACGCTTGTCTAGATCACCGTTGCCCTCAGAGATGAGGGATACGACGTCGTTATTCACACGACCGTCTGTGCCGAAATAATCTTTGGCGATCAGGTGATCACTGTCGTCATAGCGCGTGGCTATGCGGGCGTAGCCATTTTTGTCGAGCACCGGCTGACCGTCCGCACCGAAATACGCTTCATCGGTCTCATTGCTATGTTTGTCGTAAGCCGCGGTCTTATGTGCATAGGCTAGTCCTGGAGGTACCGTTAACTTGCCATCGGCACCGAAATAAGTTTCGTCAGTCTCATTGCCGCTTTCATCGTAAGCTCGGCGCACTCGTGCATAACCTTTTCCCTTAACGACGAGCAACTGGTCGTCCTTGCCGAAAAAAGTTTCCTCAACCTTATTCCCGCTTTCGTCGTACGCCCAAGTCTCGCGGGCGACCGCGTCTTGGAAGAAGCCCCATGGGATGATTGGCTTGCCGTCGGGGCCGAAATACGCAGTTTCGATGGTGTTGCCACGCTCGTCGTAACGCCATGTCTCTCGGGCATAACCGGATTCCGCTACACCGTTGAGTAGGGTTAGCCTTCCATCAGTGCCATAAAAGGCTAACTCGACCTGATTGCCACGGTCATCATATCGCAGCGTAGCTCGTGCATAGCCGCCTCCATAAAACGACCCGAATCTAGCTGGCGCTCCTTTGACATCGTAATATGCTATTTCAGTCTTATTGTCGCGCGCGTCGTAGCTGGCAGTCGCGCGGGCGTAGCCGTGATTATTAATACACGGTTTATCGTCTGTCCCAAATGACGCCTGCTCAACCACGTTGCCGTGTGCATCAAAACTCGCCGTTTCGCGTACACCACACGTCTCGCGAACCCCGGCAGACGAAAACATCTCAAAAGGCTCAACGGGGACGATCGGCTTTCCGTCCGCTCCGAAATACCGCACTTCGGCCCGATATCCGCGAGCGTCATATCCCAGGACTACCCGCGCAAGACCCGAGTTGAGAATCGACTTTCCCTTTGCGTCGAAATATGCCTCCTCAATCAGTTTGCCCCGTTCATCATAGGATGAGGTCTTGCGATCATAATCATTATTATCAAAAGGGCCTTGGTTATAAACTGGTCCACCGTCGACGCGTACGTGAAGAGTCTCTACTTTATTGCCATGTTTGTCGTACCGCCAAATCTCTCGGATTTCCCGAACTAGAGCACCTTTTGAGTTGTAGGAGGAGACTTCTGTAACATTTCCGTACTCGTCAAGTTGCATAGCGATTCGCTTTGTCAACGCTCCTTCAGCATTGCGCCATTCAACAGCCGCTAGATCCCCTGATGCCGAATAGTTTCTCCGCATCTCGGAAATGCCATCTTTCTCGATCGGCGTGACACCGTCCTTTCTGACATTCCGAATTGCGGTAACCTGTCCCCGAGTCGAATATTCATAGGCGCGACCAAAACTGCCCAGACTATCTGGTACTGGGCTTCCCCATCCATTTTCAAACATGCGCCTAGTGATAAAACCCCCGGCGTCGAAATACAGCCGATGCTGAGAGATTTCCGATCGTGGTGGCGGTTTGCTGGGCTCCTTCGCAACCAACATGGATATATCATTCGCAAATGCACTCGGTCGCCCTTCGGCCTGACGAAACAGCACCACTGCGGTTGATCGCAAGCGATCAAATTCGAATTCCTGTGTCGCAATAGGCCGACCTGTCGCGCCAAAGAGGGTGATAGCCGCCACTTGCCCGTTGTCGCTATAAGAGAGGCGCCATTCTGCCGTGCCTTCAAACCATCGTTCTGAATCAATTCCATCACCAGAGAGTTCCGAGAGATTGAACGTGCCATTTACGCGACGCAGTGCGACAACGCGCCCACGATACGTATCTAGCGCGTAGCTTGCACTTCTGTGGCTTGCCGTTGCTGCTGCGAGCGGATCGATGCCGTAGGGTTGTCCCCATTGGGTGCCATAGTCTGCATAGTACGTGGTCTTCACACGGTTCCAATCCCGCCACTCCCATCCAGCAACGGCGATCAACGCGGTTGCAGCTAGTATGGCCATTCGTAAGTAACGAGCGCGGCGCTTTTTTCGTGCGATCGCAACGTCCTTTGCAGCAAACGACGCCTGCAGGAAGTCGACTTCCCTCGCAGTCAAGTCAGGAGCGCAATCATTTAGAAACGTGCTGGCTCGTTCCAGAGTGAACGGAGTCCAAAGGAGCTCTGTCTGTCTATTACTAGCTTCCCATTCAGCGGTATTGGACAGCAGTCGCCGACGGAGACGAAGGTTTGAGCGGATGCGGTCACTATCGGCTTTGTCAGGTACATTGCCTAACCAGTGGCGCAGTCGATTCCATGAGCTAATCAGCGCCTCATGGGTCAGTTCATATGTCGGATGTCCCTGCTGCTCGGATACAGTAAGTAGACGAGCCTCGGGGGCGACAAACGGGGCAAGGACTTGTTGGACATGTGCGGGAACTTCGTTCTGGGCCACCAGCTCCGACAGGTCGGCGACACGCCTCGTGTCAGCAACGCCCTCACCGGGCTGAACCATTGCGAGGAATGCTCGGCGAATAATGCGTTGATCAGCACTTCGTGTTTCTTCAGTACCTGCTGCCTCGAAAAGGGTGTCGGCTACGTGCACCACAAAATCTTCGATTAGGCGAGATGCCCAAATCGCTTCATCTAACAGCCCGGCGACGTGCTGCGGCCACAGATGTCTTAAAGCAAACTGAAGCAGTGGCAACGCTCCCGGGCGTCCTTCGGCTTGGCTTGCCAGATACTCAACAAATGGCTCTGGCCACGCCTTGCCTAGGAGCTGTGCCGGCTTCGCAATCGCTTCGCACAGTTCGCCCCGATCCATAGCAGGCACGACAAGTCGATTCTCTCTAACTGCGCTCACGAAGGCGCCAGGACTTTTGACGGCAGCCACGAAGTCGCTTCTTAGCGTCACGGTGACAGATACGATGCCATCAGTCTCGCTGGCCGCGAACGCGAGGTTTTCCAGAAACGACGTACGCGCCGCGACGTCTGTACATTCGGTATAGAGTTCTTCGAATTGGTCCACGACAATGACGAACCGACAGCCTTTGCTGTCCGGGATGGCTGTCAGGATACGGTGTAAAGAACGGTACTTTCCATCTTCTTCCGAGTTCTTGAAGGTCGACGCGCTGATTTCTCCCACGCCCGGAAGGTGGGCGAGAACTTCCGCTAGGCGGTCAAGCGGTGCTGGCCCCGGACGGAGCACAAGCACCTTCGGCGTCTCGAAGCCGTGCATTGGCGCACGCGCCAATTCTGGTAAGATTCCAGCACGAACAAGAGACGACTTCCCGGAGCCCGAGCCGCCGATGACAGCTAGAATACGGGGACGACGGCCGTGTTGCAGCTGATTGATTAGTAACCACGCACCCTGGACGAGCTTACGCCGTCCGAAGAAAAAGCCGGCGTCGGTTTCATAGAAGACGTCGAGTCCGCGATAGGGGTTATCGACAGGCTCGGAAAACTGCTGCTTATGGAGTGCGGACAGCAGCCGTCGATCCGCAACAACAAGAGTGACGCGAACGTCGTTACCGTGCCCTGTTACAAACACGTTGCCTAGCGCGTCACGACCTACTGATATGCTTCCCACGCTGTCAGCGTGGACAGCTCCTTGTTCGCTTCCCTCTGGTTTCGAAAATTCAATTCCGCTAGTCAACTTAACACCTTACACAGACAGACCGATAATCGAGAGGAGTCGATGCCCGTTAGAGCCAAGCCAAGGCGTGGCCGGAGGCACTTAGATCCGGTTCGAATCCATTTAGCGATGCACTATTGCGGTCCTTGCGGGACGAGTGATCTCTAGTTTAGGTCGAGAGTCCAACGTATCCCAGCAGCGAATGCCAATTGCTTCCGAGCCATGCGGCGACATTGATGATCTGCGGTTTCAACTTCTCCGCTAACTCTGCGTACCCAACTGCCTGTTTTGCGTATTTCAAGACGCGCTCAATCGCCCCGCCGACTTCCGATTTGTTGGGTTTCGGTTTCCTGAGTTCACTTTCCGCGTCGCTTAAGGCATTGTGTATTTTTGTAGTGTCTTCCGACTTTAGGCCGGCTAGGCTCTCCCGTAACTTTGCTAGCTCCTGTTGCATATTCACCGTATTCGGCGGCGGCAGCGTAATTTGTTCGTAATAAAGGTGTGCCTTGTTCTGATCACCGGTGATGATGTTATTGCCTATTGCATTTCCACCAATTCGGACGGATCTGTTCGCACTTGATGTTGGTTTCTCGGTCATCCCGGAGTCCTCCAGATGTGATCTGTGCGCAACACTATACCATCGAGGAGTAAGGCAAGACGAGCCACAAGCCGTCTTATGGGAAGTCTTTCCCACATCGACAATGATATCCGGTCTCGCGCTTTTCTGCGACAGCTGGCCCTTTCCTCGCGAGAGGAGGAATCAGTAGCACAGAAAGATGGCACGATTCCTGCGAATTCGCGGCGGAGAACTTTAGAGCAGCAATGGAAGGACGGTGTAGATCAATACATAGAAGGAGTTCAAAATGGGCCGGAAGCGTTGTCGCACTTGCACCTGTTGCAGGCCATTGATCTCGATCTCCGGGCTTCCCACGCCGTTGAGGAATGTAGGTTTACGGAAGTGATTGATCGCGCCGCTGGGTGACTTTAGAGAGAATGAAATGCTCTATATCCGGCTGCCATGAATACACGCATTTGCCGACAGTCCTGACCCGGTAGGCAGCTGTCCCTATCGAAAACTTCATCCGATCGATATTTTTGGATTTCATGAGGTGTTGAACCTCTCTTCCTGTCAACACGGAATCTGCAACGGTGAACGCGAAATGAGTGAAGTGCATATTC